>Ga0335078_10004744_pt1 | contig 20127 bp, 19 predicted proteins | sample Lox_Sample_32_FD_206711 | JGI IMG/M metagenome (GOLD analysis project Ga0335078, IMG submission 206711) | Soil microbial communities from Loxahatchee National Wildlife Refuge, Florida, United States - Lox_Sample_3.2 | ecosystem: Environmental > Terrestrial > Soil > Wetlands | place: USA... | reverse complement strand
TTCATCAACGCAATGGCCCTGCCGGCTAAGCGTTTATGCCCTGGCATGTTGTTCTCGGTGTAATGAAGGCGAATCGCGTCTCCCTGGAGAATCACTCGGTTTTCCGGGTGCGGTAAATCTTCAGACATGATCCACCAATCAACGCTCCGTTGGGCCATAAGGTCTCCAACGAAGCCAGGCAGGTATTTCTGCTTAGCAGTGAGCATTCCAGTCTGCAGTTTGCCCAGGCCTTGAATATTGCCCATTGGGTACTTGAAGCCGTCCTCGCCGAAGTAGAAGTCATTGATGCAGATGGTCTTCTGGAAATTGGTATCGTTGATTTTCCAGCCGACGCTCATCAGCGCAGTGTTGTTGTGCGCCATGTAGTTGCGCCCCACCACGCCAGACGAATTAGCGACGCCAGCGGGAGCTTTGTCGCACGCCGAACGAAGCAACAAGACCGCGGAATTTACCGCGCTGGCCGACAGCACGATGATCGGCGCCGAAATCCGTTCGATGCTGCCATTGTTCTCGTATTCCACCGCATTCACGCGGCGCCCGTCGGGGGTGAGAAGCAGCCGCATTGCCTTGGCATGAGTCTTGAGCGTAAGCCTGCCGGTCGCCAAGGCAGGCCTGACTGCTGCGACTTCTGCATCGGTCTTGGCGTGCACCCTGCAAGGAAAGCCATCACAGGTCTTGCAACGCACGCATGCTCCTCCTTGATGGCGTTGCACGGCGACGGGAAGCGGGAAAGCCTTGATGCCCTGATTCTGCAGTGCGGTTGCGACTCTCTCAATTACAGGTTCATGACCGAGAGCGGGATATGGATACGGAGGAACGCCCGGCGGTTCAGTTGGATCGAGGCCAGCTTCACCGTGCACGAGATAGAGTTTTTCTGCCAGGTCGTAATACGGCGCGAGGTGACTATAGCGAATCGGCCACGCGGGTGAGATGCCGCCAGCGTGTTCCAGTTCGTCGAAGTCTCGTTCGCGAAGGCGAAGCATCGTGCCCCCGTACATTTTGCTGCTGCCGCCCACGTAATAATAGGTGCCCGGACGGAATGCGTTGCCCTCTTTGTCCAGCCAGGTTTCGTGGGGAACATACTTCTTTTCGAAAAAAACGGCGTGAACGTCCCAATTCTCCGGCTCCTGAGGCAAGTAGCCGCCGCGCTCCAGAATCGTCACGCTCAGGCCGTGCTGCACCAAGCGGTTGGCCACTGTGCCGCCCCCGATGCCGCTGCCGATTATGACTACGTCAGGAGAGGGACTCATTGCATGGTTCCTTCAGGCGGGTTTCGCAGGTTGATTTTCGCTTTGAAAAACGCAGCTTTCCTGGGGAAATTACAGAGGATGTAGTTCCACCGCCATCCAAATGCAATCCGTGTCCGCGTAGTAGCGGTGCCAGGAATAGCTGAAGCTCCGGTCGTTCGCGATCACAAAAAACGGATCATGAGTGAATCCTGGCGGCATCAGAACGTCCTGGTAGAGAGTTTCTGGGTTGTTCTCGCGAAACTTCTGCATGTGCCCAGTGCCCAGGATCTGGGCGTGCACTTCGAGGAACTTGTGGCCGGTATGGATTAGGCAATCCGTTTCCTCTGGCGTGTACCACAGGTTGAGTTTCACTTCGTACCGGCGGGGTGAAGGGGAAGGCGAGGTCTGGCCGGCAAACGCAACCAGCGGATCGAGTTCCACGGGGCCAATGTCATCCTGGGATGAGATGTAGAGAGGGGTTCCGCGCGGGAATTGCGGGAAACGCTGACCGAACCACTCCCAGCCCAGCGCAACTCCACCCAGGTTAGTGCGCTTGCGCACGTGAAGTAATGCTGCCATTTCTCCCTTTTGGAGAGTGCACTGGCGAAGAATCGCTGATTTCCACGGCGGGATCGTTCCGTGATCCGCTCCGGCGCTGTAGGGCAGGGGACTGGTGGAGAGGTTTACAACAATCGCATCCTCCACCGGCATCTCGTGCACGGCAGTTACCAGAAAGCTTTCGATCCAGTCATTGGAAAAGGAGAGAGAACGACGTTGGTTATTTTCAGACATAGGATTCTCAGCGAACATCGGAGCCAACCCTGCGGCCACGAACATCTGGCCGGAATACGACAGAAAAGCGCGTCGATCCATGTTTAACTCCGTCCCGTGTGGGCGAACCGGATTATACAACTACAACCCGTCCTGTTAGCTCTCAGCGACCGTCAGGCAAGCTGGTGTGTTCGCTTCCCCACTTTGTCCGGGAGTAGAATGTGCGCGGCAGAAACCAGGAGGCCGGGTATGCAGCTTACAGTCGGACAAATCATCGGGAAAGCCCTCAAAGCCTACGGAGTCCCCTACGTCGCCGGCCTGCCCGGCCACGGCAACTGGAGCATCATTGACGCCTTCAACGATCGCGTCTCGAAGCTGCCTTTCATTCAGGTTATGCACGAGCAGAGCGCAGTGCATATTGCCGACGCGCACTATCGCGTAACCGGTCAGCCGATCGTCGCCTGCACCTCGATCGGGCCGGGCGCCACCAACACCATCATCGGCCTGGCCACCGCGCACTGCGATTCCACCGCGCTGCTCCTCATCACCGGCAGTGCCGCCACTCATATGCGCGGCCACGGCGTCATGCAGGAGCTCGACCGCTTTGCATCCCCTGATTTCCCGCACATCGTCGCGCCAGTCACCAAGCGCACGTTCGATGTGATACGTGCCGATCAGGTGCCCTTTGTACTGCATCGCGCCTGGAATGCGATGCTGACCGGCCGCCCCGGTCCGGTGCATATGGAAGTTCCGCTGGATGTCCAGGTCGAGACTACCGATGTTGACGTTGCCGAGCTCGATAAGCGCCTGCCCGTGGGAAAAACGCGGGCCGACAGCCAGGCCATTGAAGCTGCCATAAGCCTTTTGCTCACGGCCAAGCGGCCCTGCATTGTGGTCGGCGGCGGAGCGATCAGTTCGAACGCAACGCCCGAGCTGACCATACTGGTGGAAAAACTAGGAATCCCGGTGGTGTTCACCTGGAACGGTAAAGGCGCCATCGCCGAGGACAACCCAATGTGCGCCGGTACCGCGGGCTGGCCCGGATCATTGCCCGGCAACAGAACTGCCGCAAACGCTGACGTTGTCATGTCTCTGGGCTGCCGCTTTACCGATTGGTCGGCTTCGTCCTACCGCAAAGGCGTCACGTTTTCCATCCCTGACGCCAAGCTCATCCAAGTGGATATTGATCCTCGAGAGATTGGTAAGAACTATCCTGCCGAAGTCGGAATCGCCGCTGATTGCAAGCTCGTTCTGGCCGACATCCTCGCGGGCATTTCAGAAGAACAGGCGCGCAAGGCTCGCGAGTCCAGAGCATCCTATCTCGCGGATGTCGAAGCGCTGAAAGAACATTGGGAACAAAGGTTGGAGCGGCGTCGCTCCTATAACGGCATCCCCACAACTATGTTGCGCACGCTACGCGAGCTACGGAAAGTACTGCCTCGCAACGGCATCGTGACGGTGGGATCGGGGCATCCGCAGAGCACCACCAAGCAAGCTTTTCCGGTTTATGAGCCACGAACTCACATCACGTCCGGCTCGTTCTCGTCCATGGGCTTCGCGCTTCCTGCGGCTATTGGCGCCAAGCTCGCCAAACCGGATACTCCGGTCGTGTGCATCATCGGCGACGGTGACTTCATGATGTGCGTGCAGGAGCTTGCCATCTGCGCAATGTACAACATTCCGGTGATATTCCTGATTCTCAACAACTCCGGCTATATTTCTATCCGCGACGGCCAGAATCACCTCATTGGCCGGCAGATCGGCTCGGAATTCAACCATCACGCCGGTGACGGGCGGCCTTACTCGGTGGACTTCGTTAGCCTGGCGAAGTCGTTCGGATTCGAGGTCGCGGCCAAGGTGAAAGCCGCCGATGAGATCGGCTCAACCATCAAGCGCGCGCTGGATGCCAACGCGCCAGCCCTGATTGACGTGCCCATTACACGGGATGTCTCCGTGGCTGCGGCGGAAGTTGTCGGCTGGTGGGACTTTCCGGTGCTGCCCACCGCATCCGACGCGGTCAAGGCGGACTACAAGGCCGGCTATGCCGCCGAGCAACACGTGCGGTCTACCAGTGATGTTGAACTCACCGAGCCCGTTTCGGCCACGGGCTAGTTCGGCCTGACGGTTGGCAGGGCAAAAGGAGGGCACAATGGTACGTCATCTGAAGACCGGCCGTACGCCTGAGCAGACGAGTGCCGATGCAAAAAAGGTGCGCGACATCGTAACCGGCATTCTCGAGGACATCGAAGCCCGCGGTGAGACTGCCCTGCGCGAGATCTCGAAAAAGTTCGACAAGTGGGACCCGCCGGCATTCCGCCTGTCGCCGCAAGAGATTGAAGCCTGTCTGTCTCAGCTCTCCAAGCGGAGCATAGACGACATCAAGTTCGCGCAAGCGCAAATCCGCAATTTCGCACAGGTGCAGCGCGCCGCAATTAAAGATGTCGAGGTCGAGACCCTGCCCGGCGTCATCCTTGGCCACAAGAACATGCCGGTGGATTCGGTTGGCTGCTACGTGCCAGGCGGGAAGTATCCGCTGGTCGCCTCTGCCCACATGAGCGTGGTGACAGCCAAGGTCGCGGGCGTGCCGCGTGTCATCGCGGCTTCGCCCCCCTATCATGGCAAGCCCAGTCCGGCAGTAGTTGCCGCCATGCATCTCGGCGGGGCGGATGAGATTTACTGCATGGGCGGAGTTCAAGCGATCGCTGCCATGGCTCTTGGCACCAAAAGCCTCGCCCCTGTCTCGATGATCGTCGGTCCCGGCAATGCTTATGTCGCCGAGGCCAAGCGGCAGCTCTTCGGACGTGTCGGCATTGATCTCATTGCTGGCCCAACCGAAACGCTTGTCATCGCAGATGAAACCGTTGACGGCGAGCTCTGTGCCACCGACTTGCTTGGCCAAGCCGAACACGGGTTCAACACGCCGGCCATCCTGCTCACCACCTCAGAAAAGCTGGCTCGCGAGACTTTGGCCGAGGTCGAGCGCATTCTCTCGGTCCTGCCCACGGCCGAATTAGCTTCCGTCTCCTGGCGCGACTACGGCGAGGTAATCGCCTGCGACTCGGAGGAAGAAATGTTGCGCGAAGCCGACCGCATCGCCTCAGAGCATGTGCAGGTCATGACCCGCGACCCGGATTACTTCCTCAGGAACATGAAGAATTACGGCGCGCTCTTCCTCGGACCGCGCACCAACGTCGCCTATGGCGATAAGGTGATCGGGACCAACCACACCCTGCCGACCGGCAAAGCTGCGCGCTACACGGGCGGGCTGTGGGTGGGAAAGTTCATCAAGACGTGTACTTATCAGAAAGTAGTTACAGACGAAGCCTCGGCCATGATCGGCGAATACTGCTCGCGCCTTTGCGTTCTGGAAGGTTTTCTGGCGCATGCCGAGCAAGCCAACATTCGGGTGCGGCGGTACGGCGGTCGCGACGTTGCCTACGCGAAGGCGGCTGAGTAGACGGGCGAGGGCGCAGCAGAGCAGTGTGCCCGGTGCGAAGAGATTTCCCCGACCGCGGCCGGCCTGCCACCCCCGATCAACCTGCAGTTTGGTTTGCACAGTCGCGACTGTTGTCGCACCGATCCCTTCAGTTCCACCGATCTCGCCAACACGGGGATGTCCTAGGCTGAATCCAATGCGACCATGGTATGATGACTATGATCGGAGTGACTAAGAATGAGGAAAATGGCAGCGGGCTCCTTTAAGATACATTGCCTTGCGGTCATGGATGAGGTTCAGGCCAAGCGGCAGACTGTGCTGATTACGAAACACGGTAAGCCGGTAGCGAAACTCGTTCCTGCCGATAAGAACGCAGACGACATTTACAACTTCTTGGCTGATAAGGGTTCCATTGTGGGCGATGTCGTTTCCCCGGCACTTTCGGACAAAGATTGGGGAGAGCTCGGATGATTCTGCTCGATACCCAGGTTATCCTCTGGCTGGCGTTTGACCAAGCCCAGCTTTCCCAGAAAGCAAGGCGGCAATCAACGATGCCCGAGAAAAGGGCGACGGATTGGCGATCTCCGACATCAGCCTGCTGGAATTGACGACGCTCTCGAGTAAGGGGCGCATCCGCCTCGATATCAGCCTGGAATCGTTCTTGCAGGAAATCGAAGCCCGGTTCGTCGTCTTGCCAATTATCGGCCGCGCGTGTGTGCGGGCCGTCGGACTTCCCGAGACTTATCCGAATGATCCAGCAGACCGCATTATCGGCGCCACGGCCCTGGTCGAGGGGATGTCTCTCGTTACCGCGGACCGCGGGATTCGACGGTCACGGGCTCTTCGCACGATTTGGTGAAAAAGCCTTGATGGGTGCGAGGTTCGCTGGTGGTAGCACTGGAACCTACATTCCCAGCCGAGACAGCGCCAGCCTTGCGGCGTGATGGCCGCACATTCCGTGCACGCCTCCGCCCGGCGGTGTCGAAGACGAACAAAGATAAATGTTACGGGCCGAGGTTGCGTATTGCCGCCAAGTCGGACGAAAGAACAACTGGCGCAGGTCCATCGCGCCGCCGCTGATGTCCCCGCCAACGAGATTGGCATCCATAGCTTCCAGCGCTGCGGGCGAAAAAACTCGGCGCGCGAGAATGCAATCGCGAAAGCCGGGCGCGAATCGTTCGAGTTGGTCTTCCAGCCTGTCCAGCATATCGAAGGTCGAACCATTGGGAACATGACAATATGCCCAAGCAGTGTGCTTGCTGTCTGGGGCTCGCGTTGGATCGAAAAGGCTGGGTTGAGACAGGAGGACGAACGGGCGGTCGGCATGACGCCCAAATCGCATGGCTTCTTCGGAAGCTGCGATTTCGTCAAACGTTCCGCCCAGGTGAACCGTGGCCGCACGTAAACATTCCGCGGCTTTCCACGGAATCGGCTGGCGCAATGCGTAATCAACCTTAAATACACCTGGGCCGTAGCGGTAATTCTTCAGCTGGCGCTTGTACGAATCTGTTAGTTGACCCTCCGCCAGCTGAAGCAACTGACGGGGAGTTAGGTCGCACAGAGTTACGTCGTGGTTTGGAAGGGCGGCCAGTTTCTCTATACGCGTTGAGGTTGTGAGAGTGCTTCCAAAATCGGCGAGATAGCTGCATAGCGCGCGTGTGATTGATTGCGAGCCTCCACGAGGAATCGGCCACCCCACCGAATGCAATGCGGCTCCCAGCAGCAGGCCCGAGGCTGCACTCAAAGGCTCATTGAGACTGAGCAGCGAGTGTGCCGCAAGCCCGGCGAAGACCGCGCGCGCTCGCTCCTCTCGAAACACACCGTGGGCGAGGTCTCTGGCCGAGGAGAATGCTCTCAGGCCGAACCTCGCCATCAGCCGGGGATGCCGGGGCAATAGGTGAACCGGGCGAAGCACCTCGTCGGCCAGTTCGCTCCAATGTTCGGCGAAGGGACTCATCAGTTTGCGCCAGGCATTGCCATCCTGCCCCAGCGACGATTCGACGTGGCGGAGATCCCGTTCCAGCGTAATTGCCGTGCCGTCGTCGAACAGGTGTACGAGAGCCGCGGGAGAGTGGATCCATTCGAGGCCGTGCGCCTGCAACGGCAGTGACGAGAAGAATGGTGATCCCACAGCCAAAGGGTGAACCGCCGACCCAAAGTCGTGTAGAAATCCGGGGAGGGTCAACTCCAGCGTCCGAGCGGCGCCGCCAGGCTGAGGTTCCGCCTCAAACACGTCCACGTGCAGGCCCGCCTGCGCAAGAGTGATCCCAGCCGCCAGGCCGTTCGGGCCCGCCCCGATCACACATGCCCGGTCGATCTTTTTCGAGCTTTCCATGTCATGCCACTTGAAACGTCACTCGCGCGGCGTAACGGTAGGCCACTCGAATGCGTGGACACTGCCATCCGGTTCGCGTTCGACGGCCGGCGCGTAGAGTCCCAGAAATTCACGCCGCCACCAAAGACCTTGTGTTCTCCTCTCAGCGATAGTCGTAAACCAATATTGCCAGATCACGGCGCGTATCTCGTGCGGCGGCTGATGCGGAAAGGGATTCTTTGCAAAAAGATCGAGAACATCCTTGTCGTTGGAGAGCAGCAGCACTTCGGTTCTGGCCACGATTGGGTAGTCTTGCCATGAGCCCAGCGAAGCGAACCACAGGTTCCAATCGAACCGCGGCTGATAGGGCGCGTAGATACCCGGTAGCTGGCTCACATCCTGCGGTTTGTAGCGAAAAGGGTAGGCCACCCAAGTTGTTCCATCGTCGGAACCCTGGAACTCAATCTCGTACCGGTTTCGGGTCATGATGCCGAAAAGACCATAGCGGTTGGCGATGCGAACAGGTTCGAGCGCCGCAACCGGCTCAGTGGGGAGCGGGAGTGGCGAGAACATCCAGATCAACTCAGCAGTCGTTGCGTAGAAGATCCAGCTGAGGGCAATCGCAGTGACGGACAGTTTCACGATCTTGAAACGCCGATGAAAGCCTCCCCAAACTCGACCTCCGCTTTGCTCGGTGCGTTTCAGGTCTGCGGGTACGTCACCACCATCGGATTCACTGCGCTCCGAAGCGCCAGCGCCGCCCGCTCCATCGGCTGGCGGGCTCGCGATCAAAGACTTTCTCCACGGCTGCGGAAGAAAGCGCAGCAGAACGCGATCATCCAGCAAAAGGAATCCCAGCGTCAGAACCAAGTAGTTCAGAAACGTGTAATTGGCGGTGAGAATAACCCCCACTTCCCAGGGAGTTACGATGAAGAAGCACAGAATGCGCCAGCGTCGCGGCAGAAATAACATCCAAACCAAGCCCAATTCGAGCACCAGCGTTGCGAACACCGTGGAAGCGTGAAACCAGTGCGGCAGATGTTGCACATACCAGCCGATCCACGTTGGCAACGGGCCGTTCTGGTAGTACTCGTCCATCGCCGTAAAGTTGCGCCACTCGGGATCGCCACCGGCAATCTTCGCGACCCCGGATTCGAAGTAGATGCGAAACCATTCCCACTGCAGCAGAAACAAACTGGCGCGGCACGGTGCATGCGTCAGACCAACACCAGGGCGGAACCCAGGGGGAGCGAAGAAAAGCGCGATAAATCCCGCTTCAAGCAACATGCCATCCGACTGATAACTGGAGAAATCCTGCGCCGCGCTTACGAACGAAAGGAAGCAGACAAAGCAAATCACCAGCATTCCGCGCGGCCACAGATTCGCCACCAGGAGCAATGATGCGGCCATGCCCACCCAGCACAGAGCGCTCAACATGTGTCCATTGCTCGAAAGCCAAAGCAGCGTTGGCGCATACCACAAGCCGCGGCTGTAGCCGAACGAGTGCGCTACGGCCCGCAGATACTCAGGTGCAGGAAGAATTCCTTGCGGTCCGATGAGCCCCCGAATCTGGAAGACAAGGGAGAAGAAGGCGGAAAAATAAATGGCGCCGAGCGCGCGCAAGAAAAGCCAGCGGGGAAGCAGGCGGTCAGAAGCGCCATGCTCCGAGTCGAACAGCCAGGGGATGGCAAACCGAACCCAGTCCATCAGCGTCGGCAATTATACCGGGATAAAGGCACTTGGGACGCGCTGCCCTGCGTCGGCGTTGACAAGGCCGATCCGAATTCACTCTTACGGCTTCATTTCTTCATCTTCGCCGATAAAGTTTGGCCCAAGCCCTCAGTGGCTGCCGCCGACCGGCTGGTCCGCCGAGAGGGACACCGGCCGATCCAGGACAATATCCATTTCCGTAAACTTGGGCAGCACGACATCGCGACCGTGCCTGGTGAAGATGAATAGGCTGGAAGCACAGGCACCGGCAATGCGCGCAGTCCCCGCGGTTGAGACGTCGGTCGCCGAAGAGACAATTGCTTCAATGAGTAGTTGCGCTCCGTCATCGGCCTCCTTTGCGATTCCTCCTGTAACTCCCAAGTTCATCGCCATCCAGGCCTTGCCGGGCCGATCGCCCTCGAGTTGCCCCTCCGGATCTACCCTGGTATGGGAACACCGGTCCAGCTCTACTACCGCAACTGAGGCCGCAATCGGCTGGGTTGCTCCGGCGGGACGGGTCACAGCTGTGAAGGAGAGCAACATGGAACCCGGCCGGCTCAATATGTGCGGTGCAGATTTCTTCACAACCTTTCCTTCGAAGAGGCTGCCTTCGGGCAACACGAGTGTGGAACCGAAATAGACTGGTTCCACAAGTCTGGCCTGAAACGAGTCCCCTTGGCGGCTCTTCGATGCACTGATGCCTTCAAGCAGAAGCACCTTAGCCTGTGTGCCGGCCGCTAGAGTCATCATCTGGCCGGACGAGTGGAACGACGGCCGGCTCGGTTCCCCGGTCAACGGTTCTCCTTTCAGAACGGCTGCCTCGAAGTTGGCCGTAAAGCCCACACGCCGCGCCTTGTGGTAAGCGGTCTTGTTCGGTGAGGCTACCGATGGCCCCGCCCGATGCGGGTCGGTGGCGCTGGAGCTTTCTTGTTTTTTGCGCGGTTTCTCCCGCCTAGTTGGCGCATGGACCTCGACTTCGTGGCCAATAGATAGGAGCTTCACTCTCAGCGGTACCACTTCGCCGTCGGCGAGCGTGACTTCGGCAGACCGGAACGTCGGGTATTTCTCATGGCGGGGAGTGAAGGCTTTGATAACCCAGGGCCAATGGTCGTTTGGCGCTCTGCGACCCCGTTCCAACTTGTCAACGGTGAGAAGAATGCGGCTGCCAGCGGGAAACACTTGCTTATCCTGCGAATACACGCTGCGGGAAAGCGTTCCTTCCACATCCTCTCCAGGCTTTACCGCCGAGAGTTTCATTCTGCTATCGAGTTCCACCTTGATGTATAGGTTTAAGTTCAAGGCGCCGTTCGACGGTGCGGCGTTCGCAGCGGGCACTGAGCTTTGCCCGCAGAGCAAGGCAGGCATCAAGACAAGAAAGAACGCAACATCAAGTTTGACTCGACCCGTTGAGAACTGCATGTGATTGTGACTCCCTCGTGTGCCCTTGAGCGTCCTCTTAGTCCACCATCGCGCCTGCGCTTCGGCTTAATTCAGTAGGCTACCGAAATTATGGTTCGTCCGTACAGCGCCTTGAGGACGAGCGGAGGGCCAGGCCGTGCGCGAGGTGCCCGGCAAGGGTGTTTGGCTTTAGTGGTGCGGGCTCTCTCCGGAATACAGTCTTGGGGTCCTGCCCATAAAACGCGCCTGCGAAACAGCAGAAAATCCTTTATGATGAAGAAGACGGGCGCGTAGCTCAGGTGGTAGAGCAATGCCCTTTTAAGTCTCGCAAGAACGTGAAATCAGAGAGTTAGAAGGAACGTAGGGAACGGAAAAGCACCGAAAGAGCAGGCGGGACTGGCTTCCGTTCCCAGATTGTTCCCACGTAGCAGGTTTCTGGAGGAAAGGATGTCCGACACTGAATTGCTAAATCCGATACTGTTGCCCCTTGCGGACAATTTTGAGGCGAGAGGTAATGGTGCATACGTAGAACCTAGTTCCCTGGAAGAGTGGGAACCGCTTCGCGCCTTTCTCGCTCGACTGTATGCAGAAGGCTTGATTTCTTTCCAGGTTCTAGGTCGCAAGATGTTCGGTTGCCAGTTGACCCAGAAAGGGTACACGACATATTTGCCTATGATAACTGCACTTCGCGCACTCGGAGCGTAACCCAACAGGTATCCCATGTTGACGGCTGTCCTTGCCCTGATCGCGCTGATTGTCTGGTTAGCTTGCCGAAACCTGGAGGCGTTGCACAAAGCCACGAACAATCATCTCGCGCAAATCGGAAAAGAACTTGGCAGCCTTCACGAAACAATCGCGACACTGTGGGCCTGCCCTACCTGCCGGGGTTCCGGTCAAGCGTTTGTGATATCGGAAGGTTTCGCGGGGCAGGGTGTGTGCGGAGACTGCAACGGCACCGGACTTAAAGACGGAGGAAAACGGGAGAAGCAAACGTGCTGAATAGAATCGTTGACAATGATCGCAAGAAGACGAGGTTCAGATGCGAAGAGTGCGGATGGGAGTCAGAGTGGCAGCCCAATCACGAAGCCGTCGAGCCGTATCACGAATGTAAGCCGAAACCGGTCAAACCTGTTTTCGTTTAGGGCGTTACCCCAACAATCGTGCCGGGGCGAAGGTCTCCACCAATGCCCCGGCACTCGTTCCCGGAATCAACGGGGCAATGCGCTCTCGCCGTACACTTCCTCGCGCTCTTTATAGAAGCGGGAGCGTTCCGATTGTGCGGCTTCGATTGTCGCCCCACCTGGAGCAAAGCCACGCGGGATGCTGCGGCCATGACTGCCGCACGTTCCAACCATCGCGCCATTACAATACCGATATCGGTCTCCGTGGTCCGCACGATATGTGCCGGGTTTATCTCCGGCGCGGTATACGCTAATCCGCGCCCCCGACATGCTAAGAGAAAAATGCCCACCTGAGTTAGCGGTGGGTTCGATTGTGACATATTTGCTGCCTGACAGACGCAGATACGCGGCTACGACCGCGTGGGCCGCTTCATGCAGAGCGATGTGCGACACAAGACCGTCTTTGCGCATAGATTTCTCCGATTAAGAGATGAGAAGGGTCGCATCGGCGACAACCCACCGTGGGGTAGGAAGTCAAGTAAAGACCCCCACGTGGGAAACGATGCGACCCTCATTAATCGGCCCGTCTTTCGCTAACCCGTAAGTGGGTGCTGGTGGCGCGGGAGGCCGCTCACGATTACAGACTGAGGATAACGAGGGCATTCCGGCGTTTGTCAAACACGGAAGTACACTCCTAACTAAATGCGGTTAACCCCGAGTCTTTTGTGCCAGATGAGCCTGTTTATTGCATACGAGCAGGGGCAAACACAGAAGTGCAATCCCATCCCTGGAGAATCAACTAACCGAGGCACAAAAGTGCACGTCGTGACAAAAACCGACTTAAAGCCTGTCGAATCAACAAACTAAGCCAAAAAAATGTATAGCAGAAGGACAAAACATCGCTCCTTCCGTTGCGTAGTGGGGTTAACCCGAGTCTTTTGTTCAAGATGACCCTTTTTGCTGCATAAGAGTAGGGGCAAAACATCGTCCCACCGTTGCGGGTGCCGGGCCGCTCCCACCGGCGTGCTGCGGCACCCCGACGATTTCAGGTGGAAGGCTGGTTTCCATTGGCGGTACAAGACGAGCGAATCTCAAAGCTGTTTAGCCTGCCACGGCTAATCGAATTGCGTTGGCTCGGGGCAAAGCGCCTGTCGCTGTTTACTTCGGACCCTGGCCTTGGCCTATCTGACTCCGCAACAGCCGGGCTGGATTCTTACGCGGTCATCAACCCTCTGCTGCCCGATGTCGTGGAGCGACGGCGCATCCCTGTGGACAGACTCTTTCGGCCCAGCAAAGGGCAGTGCAGCGCGGACGCAGACATCTCCCACCGCATTCTGCTCCCGCTCGACTTTGACCCGGTACGCGAGACCGGAACAGCGGCCACGGATGCCCAACGGACTCTTGCAGCGGAACGGGCTAACGCCACGATTACCTATTTGTGCAACGCCGGATTCCCCGCGCCTGCCGCTTTCGTAGATTCCGGTAATGGGCGTCATGTGTACTTCAGATTTGATGCGCCCAATGATTCGGAGACCGACTTCCTGCTCTCGGCCTTCTACAGCAGCCTGGCCCGGAGGTTCGATACGGCAGACGTGAAGCTGGACAAAAGCGTCCGCTCAGCTGCGCAACTCATGCGGCTGCCCGGCAGTTTCAATTACAAGGCACGCCGCGTGTGTGAATTGCTCTCGTTCACGGAAACGGAAACTCTGCCGGTCACCGTGGACATGATTCGCAGACTAACTGAGGAACTACGCGGAGAACTCGGCTTCAAGAGGCCGTTAGTGGTGCGCAAAGGTTCGTGGACACCCGTACTCTTGGAGACGTTCCTGGACTTCTACAACATAGACTATCTGCCCCCCGCTGAAGTTACACAGGGGTTGCTCTATGTATTGAATCCGTGTCCATTGAACGAGCAACACGCCGGGACATCACCCGCCATCCTGCTAACGCATGCGGGTTTTCCGAAGTTCTGTTGCAAGCACGCAAGCTGTCAGATGAGTTGGAAGCAGTTTCGCGCCCGGCTGCGGCTGCTAACTGGAAAGTGGTTCCTGATGGGAGAAAAAAGGTGACGAGAATGCAGGACGGAGATCATCCGAACGCGGCTCTGAAAGAATGCGCCGGAACCATTGCCGCTGTACTCGCGGAATCATCGAAGGAGATGTCTTGGGATGAGAAGCAGCGTGCAATCCTTGGCCATCTCCAAACCGCGTTGGCCGCAAACGGCAAGCTCTTCATGGTAGGCGGTCTGCCGGGGCACGTGAACGCGGTGGGCGAGATCACGCAACTGGTCCCCGGCAACGCTGCGTTCGACAGATTCCTTGATGGCTGCGGGTTGCTGCCCGGTGTCGGCGATTGGGACAAATTGCTTTTTCGGAAGCTGGCCTCACGACAGGATTTGCCCGCAAACTTCGTTCACAGCATCGCGCACTTTGATCCCGAAGAGTCGGTCCTCTACTTGAACCAGTGGAACGGAAAGTTCCTACGCATTGCCGATAAGGTAAGTGAGCACCGGGTTGGGGAATTTGATGTCCTATTCAACCGGGGCGATGAGCCGCACGAGCCGCTGGACCTTGACGAGATCAATGCCTACGAAGGCCCGGCACTGGCTTGGGACGAGGAGTCCGCGCTAGTGCGCCACGTCTTCAGCGTCGGCAACTTTTCGGAGAGTTCGGGTATTGGAAGGCAGAACGCGATTAGCGTACTCATGCTCTTCACACTCGCCATTCTGTTTCAGGAGCGTGTTCTCGTCGTGCCGGTGGTCCACCTATGCGGGGTCTCAGGCTCACGGAAGAGCGCCCTGTGCGTCTGCCTCGGATGGGTGGTGAGCGGCGCGGGAATGAAGTTTCGCAGTACCGCATGCCCCGAGAGTATAGCCGACGTGGAGAACGCACTTATCAATGCTGAAGGTCTGCTGGTGCTAGACGAAGCGAACTCGCTCCGTGCTTTGCAGAACCTCATTAAGAGTGTCGTTACGGGTGGGGAGCTAAAGCGACGTGCCCTATTCACTACCAGCACGCAAGTACGGTTCGCGGTGGATGTTGCGCTCATGTTGGCAACCAATGTGGATAGTGCGACCGAGGAAGCATTAATCAAACGTTGCCTCAAGCTCGATATGGGAAACCCCGAGGCCGGAGGCGAAGGTTGGCGCGGGGATTTCAATGTGCGGAACGAATGGCGAAGGCGGGGCAACCGGCAGGAATGCTGGAAGGAATTAGTGTGCCGCTGTTTGGCTACGATGCGTTGCCTCCGTCACGCCGCCCAGAAAGGGGAGGACGACATCCGCGTTCCTAATCGGATGTCCGGCTTCTGGTCCTTCGCCGTCGCCGTCGCCCGGCAGGAAGGCCCGAAAGTGGAGAACCAGATTCAAGCGGCTATGACTGCGATCAATGAAGAACAGCGTAGTGCCGTGAGCACCCCGGACGACATTTTGCCGTTGTTGCTGGATTGGCTTGCCAACGAGCCGCCGGAACACAAAGGAAGAAAACTCACCGCCGGCGAGATTGGAGGTGCGCTTCTAAACCGATTCGAGGCGGCAACGGCATACGGGAGGTCCACGTCCCCGATGTCCCGGCAGGTGCGCGAGATTTTACAGTCCGCGTACAGGTTGAGCAACAAACTGAATGGCTCCCAAGAGTACCGCCGCGTGCTTGGCATGGAAGTGCATCGAGGACGCTACGGCAAAGAGTTCTCATTCAACCCACCGCCGGTAAAGGAGGCCGCGTGACTTTCCTCGATTACTTCCCGGTGGACATGAGTCCCCGGCGAGTACAAATCGAAGCCCTGGCGCGGATCGAAGACGCGCTGGTGACCCGGAACCAGCGGGTGTTTGTGCTCGACGCACCCACCGGCTCCGGCAAAAGTGCCATCGGACGTACAGTGGCGCGGGCTTTCGGAACGGCGTTCGTCACGTCCCCGCTGAATTTTCTAGTTGACCAGTACGAAGCCGAAGCCTCGGAGTTGGCGGCCGTTAAGGGCAAGGCGAACTACACCTGCACGGCGTTCCGGTTCCCGGAGTGGGTGAACGCCCAAGACCGCACTTGCGAAGCTGCTCACGATATGGACGAGGCGCTGCATCGGGAAATCTGTCGTGACTACTGCCCAACGCGCGACCTCTATTGGACCAGTCCACTCTCAGTCACCAATGTGGATTTCTGCTACTGGGCACCAATGCCCCCTCGGCTGGAATCCCAAGGCGGACGTGACTATCGCAGTGTTCTCATCATTGACGAATGTCATGGCCTGGAAGAGAAGCTGCTTGACCTTGGAAGAGTGCAGATAACCGCAAGGCAGGCGGTCAAAGTAGGCATGCCTCCACCGAATGCGCACAGCCGCGAGGAAGCAGAGCGGCTATTAGAATCGTTCATTTACCGCGTTGGCGCGACAGTCCGCACCCGTGGCTTCAAGAACGAGGCGGAAGCGCGGCGCTTCAAGCGGAAGGCTCAGGCGTTGAAGCTCACGTTGGAAATCGGCGACTGGATCCATTGGACCGACCGGCAGACTGGCACTTTTATCGTGAAGCCGATGGACGCTCGCATTCCTGCGGAAAGGCTGTTTGCGAAGGCCGACAAACTGCTCTTTATGAGCGCCACGATTGGCAGCATCAAGCAGTTTGTTGCTGGTTTGCACCTGCAAGATGAGCCGTGGTCATCGTATGCCGCGCCTTCGGATTTTCCGGTCGCGAATCGGCAGGTGGCAATCGTCAAAGGCGCGCCATACGTCTCCAAAGACGATCCCCACGCAATACCGGCCGTCATCCAAGGCTGCCGACAGGTCCTACGGCACTTTTCCACCAGCAAAGGTGCCATCTTGAGCCACTCCTACGAAATGAAGGATGCGCTGGTGGCTGGACTGAGCGCCGAATTTGGTGACCGGATTGTCACCCATGCCCGCCAAGGAACTGCTGACGATGAGGATGCAGAGCGGCAGTCAAAAGACCAGGCCATCCAGCGGCATTGTGAAGCGTTACGCCCCACGGTGCTGCTGGGCGTCCACATGTTCGAGGGGCTGGACCTGCGGGACGACTTGGCGCGGTTCGTTGTAATCCCGAAAGTCCCGTATCCCTACCGGGGCGATCCTTACGTTGCGGAGCGCAGAAGGCGCAACACGGAATGGGTTTCCAGACAGGTTGGGCTAAAAATGGTCCAAGGCGCGGGACGGGGAATGCGCAGCGCGACCGACCACTGCCAGATATTCGTGATGGACGCCTGCTTCTGGCGGGAGCTGCGGGAGCATTCGGCGCACTATCCACGATGGTTTCTGGATGCCGTGGTCGGCCTGCGTAAGCCATGATGCTGGGATGTGAGAGAGAGAGAGGTTTTCCTTCTAAAGTTCAGTAAGTTACTAATATGTCATTAGACGGTTGTATAGGTATAAGCCGATGCAACCCTACCATTCACGCCTTGAGGATAGCGCAAGCGACGAAGGAGGAAAGGTAGCTTGAGATTATGCAGTGAACCTGGTTGCGGCCGGGCAATCCCAGACTCGGCCCGGTATTGCGCCGAGTGCAAGCAAGACAGCACGCCCAAGCAAACTGGTGCCGACCGTGACCGCTACCGTGACCGCTATGATTCACCCGAATGGCGATTGCTACGGCCACGCATGATGTCGCGTGACCCGGTGTGCAGGTGCCCAGCAAGCGGACTCTACGACGGCTGCGAGTGCGGCGGGATGTGCGACCGTCTTACGCGGGTCATTGACCACGAGGTTCCGGCATCACACGCTATCGCAGAGTGTGCGGCTGCACGCGGCGACGATGGCCGCTTGTTGTGGCCGTTCAACAAGTTCGCGGGGTTCTATCTGCAATGCAACTTGCGCGGATTGTGTGACCGGTGCCACGCGCACAAGACCATGAACGACAAGAGTCACGTCGGACCCTGGCCGAGTGTAGTGGCCGCGTGGCGCGTGTGGTGTGCCGAACGAAAGAAGTAAGTACGCTGCGATATGTACCATAATGTGTGTACACCATCGTCCATATTGCAAGAATTAGTTACTACATGGTTACTACGTAAAGTGTTGACTGAGTAGGGGATAGGCCGACACCTGGGCCGCCATTTTAAATGAGGTAACTACTTCGTCAACGCGCAGCTGGTCATTTTTCACAAACATCAAATTCGATTCGCCATTTGTTCACACATTGAAAGTCTGATTTTAGGAGGTAAGTCGCTATGAAACAGGTACCGAAAGCAACCTTGAAACCCGGCACGCCCGAAAAATCCGCCGGGCTGTCCAAACTTGCCGCCCGTGAGTGGGATCGGCTGGTGGGCGAGATGCAGCGGTCCGGCATCGTGCTCTCACCAGCGTATCGTTCACTGATTGAGCAGGCGGCGACATTGGCTGCTGATATCAAGGCCGCCTGGGGCGTGATTCAGCGTGACGGCGAGTACATCGTGAACGCCAAGTCTGGCGCAGTGAAGCTGCATCCCGCCGTCAGTCACCTGTCGGCCTGCCGCGCCCGGCTCATCTTCGCGCTGATCGCACTTGGGCTGTCGCCGAAGAAAAGCCAAGCCGTTGATGACCCGATGGAGAATGACCCACTGGCCCAATTGCTCGGGCCGCGCCGGAAGACCGCTTGAGTTACGAACCATTGTTGAGTGACACAGAAGCCGCTCTTTTTCTCGGCGGATTGCACCCCAAAACTGTGCAGCGCATGGCGCGGCGGGGCGAGTTGCCCGCCTACCGCGTCGGGAAATACTGGCGCTATCGTGCCAGTGAGCTTTCCGCGTGGCTCGTGTTACACTCCAGCGGCCAGAACCCGCCTGCTCAAACTCGAAAGGAGATTCAATGAGCAGACGGTATCAAAGCGGTTGCCTCTACCGTGAGAAGCGGAAGGCCGGTCCAGACGTTTGGGTGTTCCGATATCGCGACGGGCAGCGCAACCGGAAAGAGCAGATAGGCACCGTGGAAGAGTTCCAAACCAAGTCGGCGGCGATGAGGGGATGCGAACTACTCCGCGCAAACATGAACCGGGATAGCCGGTCACCACGCACCGTGGCTGAACTGGTGGCCCATTACCGTCAGAAGGAAATGCCAGAGGACAGCACGAAGGCTTACTCCACGCGGAAGGCGTACCAGTGCTATTTCAAAAACTGGATCGTGCCCGTGTGGGGTGACCATAGACTCTCTGCCGTCAAGACTGTAGCGGTAGAGGGTTGGCTGCGAACGCTGTCATTGGCACCCGGCACGAAAGCCAAGTTGCGGAACATCATGTCCGCGCTTTTCACTCATGCGATGCGGTACGAGTGGACGGACAGGAACCCAATCAAGCTGGTACGGCAGTCGGCAAAGCGGCAGAGCACGCCCGAGGTTTTAACCGCAGTGGAACTACGTGCGCTGTTGGCTCAGTTGGACGGTCCGTACTACGTGATGACGTTCACGGCCGCCGTCACTGGCTTGCGCGTTAGCGAGTTGCTTGCGCTCAAATGGGGTGACGTGGACTTTGCAGCCGGGGAGATTCGTCTGAGCCGGGGCATTGTCTCTCAGCACGTCGGCACTCTGAAAACGGAAACGTCACAGAAGCCGGTTCCCCTGGACTCGGGCTTGGCCGATGCGCTGCTGGACTGGCGCGGACGCTGCCCTTACAATCAAGAGACGGATTACATCTTCGCATCCGCAGACAAGCGAGGCAGGCAACCACTGTGGCCGAGTTCTGCGATGTCGAAGCACATCCGACCGGCTGCACTTCGGGCCGGAATTGCAAAGCACGTTCGTTGGCATGTTTTCCGTCATTCGTTCGCAACGCTTCTGAAAGGGAACGGGGAGGACGTGAAAACGGTACAAGAGTCGTTGCGGCACGCGGACAGCAAGATCACGCTGGACACGTACACTCAAGGACTCATGCCAGTGAAACGTGCGGCACAGGGGAAGGTTATCCAGATGATTGTTCCCATTCGTTCCCACGGGCCTGAGATGACCGCTGCAAGTGCTTGATTACCAAAGATGGGCGCGTAGCTCAGGTGGTAGAGCAATGCCCTTTTAAGGCATGGGTCGCAGGTTCGAATCCTGCCGCGCTCACCAGGATTTCTAGGGTCCAGCCCGGAGACATGGGTGACAGAACGTACCTAAGACATGGGTAACAGTTTTGGGCCGAAGGGATTTTCGAGCGGTTCGAGCACTCGCGTCTCCAGATCGAAGTATCCCAGATCATAATCC
>Ga0335078_10004743_pt1 | contig 20127 bp, 14 predicted proteins | sample Lox_Sample_32_FD_206711 | JGI IMG/M metagenome (GOLD analysis project Ga0335078, IMG submission 206711) | Soil microbial communities from Loxahatchee National Wildlife Refuge, Florida, United States - Lox_Sample_3.2 | ecosystem: Environmental > Terrestrial > Soil > Wetlands | place: USA... | reverse complement strand
GTGCACGCATTTGAAGGAGCCGAGTTGTGTGTATGCGTGCCCGCATGATGCGGCGCATCGGGTGGACCCAAGGAAGTTTTTCGAGGAGATGCTGGGAGGAAAGTGAGAAACGTTTGAAGATTGAAAGGTTCGAAGGTTAGAGGGTTGAGCATAGTTGCGAATCGATAGGACACAACGGGGATGGGCGATGACGTCAGCGGTGACGCTGGCCGTGGCGTGTGTTGCCTATGCGATCTATGCCGCGGGCGCTCCGGTGGGGCCACGCGGCGGCAGCGCGATGGGACTGGTGTTTGGCGTGGCGGGCTTCGCATTCATGATTTTTGCGGCGCTGCTGGGCGCGCGGAAGCGCGTGCCGACTTGGAGGCTGGGGCGAGCGCAGGCGTGGATGCGCGGGCATTTGTGGCTGGGGCTACTGAGCTTGCCGATGATTCTGTTTCATGGGGGATTTCATTTTGGCGGGCTGCTGACGCGCGTATTGATGTGGCTGCTGATCGTTACGGTGGTGAGCGGAGTGTTTGGAGCGGTGCTGCAGCACTATCTGCCGCGGGTGATTACCACGGACGTGAAGCTGGAGACGATTTATGACGAGATTGAAAATGTGCGCGGGCTGTTGCGCGAAGAGGCGGACCGCGGCGTGGAAGCGATTTGCGGGCCGCTGGGGCTGGCGAAGAGCCAGAACGGTGAGGTGCAACGCGCCGGGGGATTTAGTACGACGCGCGCGATAACGACGCGCAGCAGCGGAGGCGCGGTGGCGGTTGTGGAAGAGAAAGTGGTGTTGACGGGGGAAGAGTGCGCGCCGTTGCAGAAATTCTATTTGAGCGAGATGCGGCCGTTTCTGGAGGCGCCGCGACGGCGTGGAGCACGTCTTGGCGACGCGGACAGGGCGCATGGCGCGTTTTCCGGGTTACGGACGCTGATGCCCGAGGCGGTGCATGGGACGCTGGAAGACTTGGAGGATATTTGCGACGAGGCGCGCCAGTTGGTGCGGCAGGAGCGGTTGCACCGGTGGTTGCATGGATGGCTGCTGGTACATGTACCGATTTCACTGGCGCTGATTTTGTTGGGGGCGGTACATGCGGTGGTGGCGTTGCGGTATTGAAGCAGTGGCGAGCGGCGGGTGAAATGAAATCGTGCCAAACGGGGCGCAGCCTGCTGCGCGCGCTACGACGGAAAATAAGCACCGCGGAAGAATGACGAGTGGCGAGAACACGGACAACGAAGAAGCTGGCGCAGCGCATCGACCTGAACTATTTCAAAAGGCCGACAGCGCTGAAGCGTGCGAAGTTGTGGTTGAGTGTGGCGATCCCGGCGCTGGCGCTGGCGTGGATCGCGTGGCATGGATTGGCACGCAACTCGCGAGTGTATTCGAGCGGACGGATGAGCGCGGCGCACGCGGTGCTGGAGACGCAGTGCGGCGCTTGCCATGTACAAACAGCAGGCGCGTTTTCGGCGAAGGCCAGCGATGCCGCCTGCTTGCGCTGCCATGACGGGCCGGCGCATCACGCCACGCAGCAGGTGGCGCTGCGATGCGCGGAGTGCCATGCGGAACATCGCGGGCGCGTGGATCTGCGCGCGACGAGCGAGCAAGGCTGCGTGCACTGCCATGGCGATATGGCAAGTTCCGGGGTGGTGACTCGTTACGCAACGCGAATCAAAAGTTTCGAGGACGGCCATCCTGAGTTCGCATGGGTGCGTCGAGATCGGAACAGCGTGTGGTACGCGACGACAGTTCATGTGAATCATGCCATGCACCTGAGGCCGATTCGGCGCGGGCCGAACGGACCCAACGTGCAGCTTGAATGCGGGAACTGCCACCGCCCGAGGGCAGTGGCACCCGACCTGACGTATTCGGATGCACGCTACCGGCTCGCGACGATCAGCTATGAAGATGGGCCGCAACGTCTGCACGCGCGGGAGCCGTGGTCCGGCCCGGATGTTTTGCAGGCGGAAAAGCCGACGACAGGCCGCGAACTGATGGCGCCGGTGAAATTTGCAAATGCGTGCGCAGCGTGCCACCTGCTAACGTTCGATAGGCGATTTGAGTTCGGCGTGCCGCATGATGAACCGGATGTAGTTCACAAGTTTCTTGTCGCGAAATTCTCGGAATATATCCGCGCGCATCCGGCGGAGCTACGAGAAGCACGGGAGCCTGAACGGGAGTTGGTTGGCACGCCCCTGACGGGGAGCACGCGTGTCTACACCGCGAGCGAGTGGGTTGCCGCGCGAGTGTATGATGCAGAACAACTCTTGTGGCGCAAGACATGTGCGCAGTGCCATGCGTTGAGTTTTCGATGGAAAGGCCCTCGCCCACCGGCTGTTGCTCCGTGGCTCAGCGTCACTCCGGCTAACATCTTGACCGCGCCGGTTTTCCCGGAAATTTTATTCCCTGCGGAGCCGGGAAGGCGATTCCCGCACGCGAAGTTCGATCATGATGCGCACCGCGGATTTTCCTGCGTGAGCTGTCATGAGAAGGCGCTGAGCAGCACGGAGATGAGCGACGTGCTGCTCCCGGGCATTGCGAAATGCCAAACGTGCCACGCGCCGGGGGCGGAGCATGCGGAGTCGCGGTGCTCCGAGTGCCATACATACCACGATTGGTCGAAGAGAAAAGAGCTTACGCCGACGTTTACGTTGCCGGCGCTGCGAGCGGGCGAACGGTGAAGAGGCGAGCCACGAGGGGCGAAGAAGGGAAGAGACAAACAGCGAAACACGGAGACACAGAGATCGCAGAGACGAAAACAAGAAGGAGTAAAAGACGTCCTTCGGGCTTAGCGGCACAGTGGGTAAGTGGGGCCTGAATCGACAATGGTAGCGAAGCCAGACGCTTACGCGGAAACAGATTACTTCTTATTGATGAGCGCCATCAGGTGTTCGGGGTAGCGGGCGCCCGAGGCGGCACCGTGCGGCGCGGCTTCGTCGATGCGGCGCAGATCGTCGGATGAAAGATCCACGCGGAGTGCGCCGAAATTTTCCTCCAAATATTTGCGACGCTTTGTGCCCGGGATGGGGATGATATCGTCACCTTGTGCGAGGAGCCAAGCGAGGGCGAGCTGGCCCGGCGTGCAATTCTTTTCTTTGGCGATGGATTCGACACGGGCAACGAGGCCGAGGTTTTTCTGGAAATTGTCGCCCTGGAAGCGCGGAGAGAAACGGCGATAGTCATCGGGTGCGAAATCCTCGAAGCGCTTGATTTGGCCGGTGAGAAAACCGCGGCCAAGCGGGCTGTAGGCGATGAAAGCGACGCCCAACTCGCGGGTGGTGGCGAGAATTTCGTCTTCGGGGTCGCGAGTCCAAAGAGAGTATTCAGTTTGCAGCGCGGAGAGGGGATGCACTTTGTGGGCGCGGCGAATGGTGTCGGCGGAAGCCTCGGAGAGGCCGATGTGGCGGATTTTGCCCTGACGAACGAGGTCGGCAAGAGCGCCGACGGTTTCTTCGATCGGCGTGTTGGGATCGACGCGATGCTGGTAATAGAGGTCGACAGTGTCCACGCCCAGGCGCTGGAGACTGGCGTCGCAGGCGGAGCGGACGTAGGCGGGAGAACCGTTGACGCCGCGGACATTGGGATTGGATTTGTCGCGGACGATGCCGAATTTCGTAGCGAGAAAAATCTGGTTGCGGCGGCCGCGAATGGCTTGGCCGACGAGAACCTCGTTGTCGCCGTAGCCGTAGATGTCGGCGGTGTCGAGGAAGTTCATGCCGAGATCGAGAGAGCGGTCAATGGTGGCGAGAGACTCGGCGTCATTGCGCGCACCATAAAATTCGGACATGCCCATGCAGCCGAGACCGAGGGAGGAAACAAGAGGGCCGTTTTTGCCGAGATGGCGCTGGTGCGAAGTGGCTCGTGGAGACATGAACACCCCTGCGATGAAGGCGGCGGTATATCGGGTTGGATGTGAAACCTAGGAAAGATGGTACAACATGCAGGCGAAGATGCTGCGAGAGGGTGTCGTTGCGAAGCTGCCGTAGGAATCAGAGAATGCGAAAGGAGATGGCGTGAGTCGCGCGGAGATTCGCATTCGGAAGGCGACAGCGGCGGATGTGACGGCGCTACGCGACTTGATTGAAGCATCGGTGCGGAAGCTCCAAGCGGAGGATTATTCGCCGACGCAGTTGGAAGGGGCGTTGGCGAGCGTGGTTGGCGTGGACAGTCAATTGATCGCCGACGGCACGTACCTGGTGGCGGAAGCGCGGGAGAATGCGGGAAAAGAGTGGACGCTTGCGGGATGTGGAGGATGGAGCAAGAGAAAGACGTTGTTTGGCGGGGACGCGTGGACGGGACGCGAAGATACGTTGCTGAATCCAGCGCGGGACGCGGCGAAAATGCGGGCATTTTTTGTGCATCCGGGTTGGGCGCGGCGGGGAGTCGGAACAGCAATTTTGGAGGCTTGTGAAGCGGCGGCACGCGAAGCGGGATTCACGCGGTATGAGATGGGGGCAACGTTGACCGGGGCGAAGTTATTTGGAGCGAGAGGGTACGTTGCCGTAGAGAAGACCGAAGTGCCGCTGAAAAACGGAGAGAAGTTTTCCGTGATTCGCATGGAGAAGCGGGCATAGGGATTAAGTGGAGAATGCGAATGAGCAGAAGAATAGGGATTCTCGGCGGGACAGGAGCGGAAGGTTCGGGGTTGGCGTACCGGTGGGCACGGGCGGGCGAGGAGATTGTGATCGGCTCGCGCGATGCGGGGCGTGCGGTTGAAACGGCTGAAAAGCTGCGGGCGCGTATTGGCGGCGGTGCGAGGATCGCAGGTGTGGACAATGCCGCGGCTGCGCAGTGTGATGTTGTGATGCTTACGGTTCCGTTCGTAGGCCATGCCGCTTTACTGAGACAACTGAAGGGTAGCTGGAAGCTGGGAACCGTAGTAATTGATACGACCGTCCCGCTGGCGGCGACGGTTGGCGGGGCGGCGACGCGAATGCTTGGCGTGTGGCAAGGCTCGGCGGCAGAGCAAGCGAAAGAATTGCTGCCCGCAGGGATGCCCCTCGCTGCGGCATTCCAGAATCTCAGCGCGGAGTTGCTTTCCGGGGATGAAGCTGTGGACTGTGACATCCTGGTGTGCAGCGATGACGAAAAGGCCAAGCAGGTCGCTTGCGAATTGGCGGAGAAAATTCCCGGGGCGCGCGCTCTGAATGGCGGAAAACTCGAAAATGCGCGCATCGTAGAGTCACTCACGGCGCTGCTGGTGGGAATGAATATTCGCTACAAAGTCCATGGAGCGGGGATTCGCTTTACGGGGTTGCCCGTGAAGTAGCAGCTCCTTTCCTCGCGCAGGCGAGGAGCGAGCGGAACTAAAACGCGGCGAGAGCTACGGCTTCGCGCGCATTACGCTTTGACGGAATGCTCGAGGCAGAGGGCCGCGGCGCCCGCGACGCCGGCGTCTTCTCCGTAGTGGGAGGGCACGATGGAGATTTCGCTGCCGCGCCGGTTGAGACATCGTCCCGCCAGCCTTTTGCTAAGCTCTTTGAAGAACGGCTTGAGCATGAGGCTCACGCCGCCACCGATCACAATGATTTCTGGCTCGAGCAAATCGATAATGTTCCCGAGCCAGAACGAAAGATAATCCAGCGTCTGATTGAGGACATCGTGGGCGATGCGATCGCCTTTGGCGTACGCCTGCCCGACCATTTCGCTCGTCACAGCGTCAGCGTCGCCGCCAGCAAGTTCAAGCAAGATTTGTGAGTCTCCGGGCCGTTTTTTCAGTTGAAGCTGCGTAGCCTTGGCGATAGCCGGGCCTGCAGCGAGCGTCTCAATGCATCCGGGCTTTCCGCAGTTACACTTGGGGCCACGACAGTCAATGCTTACGTGGCCGCCCTCCCCCGCCGCGCCGGTTCGTCCGCGATGAATCTTTCCATGCAAGACGATGCCCGTGCCGATGCCCGTGCCGATGGTGGCGTAAAAGACGTTTTGGTACCCGCGGGCGGCGCCCCAAAGCGTTTCGGCCAGCGCCGCAGCGTTGGCGTCCTTGTCCAGCCGCACCGGAATCCGATAAGCCCTGGAAATCTCCGCAGCGAGCGGAAAATTCCGCCAACAGGGAACGTTCGGCGGATTAAGAATGACGCCGGAGTGCGGATCCACCGGGCCTGGCGCACACAAACCCATGGCGTGAATCGCGCGAATGTCCATCGCGGCATTCTTAAGAAGAAGATCGATCGCCGCTTGCACTGCGGCGAGCCCTTCGGCCGGCCTGCCACACGCGACCATGGGCGCTTTGATGTGCGCGCGAATCTCTCCACTGAAGCGATCGACGAGACCCGCGGCTATTTTTGTGCCGCCGATATCCACGCCCATCGCCAGATTCTTCGAGGAGCGGCCGCTCCTTGCGGAGGTCTCCGTTCGCTGACTGGTGGATTTCTTGCGCTTCGTCGCACGCATCCCGTGCTGTTCCGCTCCTTATAGATCACAGTGCACTTGCGTTTGCCGTTGCAGCATAAGGGGTACCTTGGAGGAGTACAAGGAGCAGCGTGAGATCTGCGCCTCGTAAACTCCGTCTCGCGCAGGTGAAGCTCCCGCGTCCAATTCGTCACAACGTGAGGAGATTCTTCCATGTGCGGGATCCTTCCTACTCTAAGATGGCGATATTCCTCGCTTGGCATCCTGCGCGGGAGGGTCTGTGGCGTCCAACGACGAGTTCGATTTGATTGTCATCGGCTGCGGCCCGGCCGGCGAAAAAGCCGGCGCGCAAGCCGCGTATTTCGGCAAACGCGTGGCGGTGATCGAGCGCGGACCCCACGTCGGAGGAAGCAGCATCAATACCGGCACCGTGCCCAGCAAAACGCTGCGCGAATCCGCGCTCTATTTTTCCGGCCTGAAGCAGCGCGGTCTCTACGGGATTGACTATTCGCTGAAAGAGAATCTCACTGTTCATGATTTCATGCACCACGAGCGAGCCGTGGTCGAGATGGAACGGCAACGTATCGTCAAGAATCTGGAGCTGCACCAAATTGAACTCGTGCGCGGCGAAGCGGCGTTCGAAGACGCACACACGGTCATAGTTGCTGGCGAGCATGGTGTACGGCCTCTTCGCGGCGAGATCATTCTGATCGCTAGCGGGTCGCGGCCGCATCGTCCGCCGGAGATTGCCTTCGACGATGTGCACACCTTCGATTCGGACACGTTTCTGCAGATGGACCGCATTCCGAAAAGCCTCGCGGTCATCGGGGGTGGAGTCATCGGGTGCGAATATGCGTCCATTTTCATGGCGCTCGGCGTGGATGTCACGCTCGTGGACGGACGCGACCGGTTGCTGCCGTTTCTTGACGGAGAAATTTCAGACCGCCTTCGTGACCGGCTGGCCACGCTGGGGATGCACTTCCTCTTTAACGAACGGCCGGTCAGTGTTGAAAACTCCGCGGCCGGTGTGCGCCTCTGCATGAAGAGCGGCAAGGCCCTCCAGACAGAGGCCGCATTGTTTGCTGCGGGAAGGCGCGCGGCGGTGGATGGGCTGGCGATCGAAAAGGCCGGACTGGCCATCAATGACCGAGGATACATCCCGGTCGACGAAAACTACCGCACATCGGTGCCAAACATTTACGCGGCCGGGGATGTCATCGGATTTCCGGCGCTGGCCTCCACCTCCATGGAGCAGGGGCGCGTGGCGGTGTGCCACGCCTTTGGCTTCAACTACAAGCAAAGAGTCGCTTCCATGCTGCCGATGGGCATTTACACGATTCCGGAAATTTCGGCGGCCGGCGAAACGGAAGAGTCGTGCAAGGAGAAGAAGATTGATTATTGTGTGGGACGCGCACAGTATGCGAACAACGCCCGCGGGCACATCATGGGCGACACTATGGGCTTGCTGAAACTTATTTTTGCGCGTGAAGATCGCAAACTGCTCGGCGTGAGTGTGATCGGGGAGAGCGCAACCGAGCTGATCCACATTGGCTTGATGATTCTGGATACGGGGAAGTCCATCGACGAATTCATCCAGCAGGTGTTCAACTTCCCCACGCTGAGCGAAATGTATAAGTACGCTGCATACGACGGCCTCGGCAATCTTTCCGGCCATAAACTGCGCGAAGGCTAGCGGCTGCCGATATCTTCTGGCATGCTGAAGGCCGGAAGCTGCATGAAAGCTGCCGGAATATCCTTTTTGATCATTGCGATGGCAGGCGCCCTCGCCGCGCTTTCCTGCCGACCGGAAACGCAGCGGAAGAGCGCGCGGACCACGGTGCAAGTTTCTTGCCTCGGGTTCGACCGCAACATTTTCCCCGACGTGTCCGCGCTTCCGATGCTGCGCAAAACCTTTGCTTTCACGGGCTACTGGCTGAGTCCGCCTCCGGGCGAAACGACCAACACGTGGACCGGACAACGGAAGCTCCTGCGCACGCAAGGTTTTGGATTTCTGTTGCTCTACCGGGGCCCGCTCGAGCGGGACCTGAGGAACCCAACCGCAGCAACGGAAAAAGGCGCTCAGGATTCCCAGAATGCGCTGGCCGCAGCGCAGCGTGAAGGGTTTCCTGCGCGCGCCATCATTTTTGTGGATATCGAGGAGGGTGGCCGGCTACCCGAGACCTATCACGCCTACTTGCATGCCTGGGTCGCGGGGTTGACGCGAGCTCGCTACCGGGCTGGCGCCTATTGTTCCGGCATTCCGGTGAAAGAAGAGCCGGGCAGCGCGATTACGACGGCCGATGACATTCGCGCGCATATGGGCACGGAGGACTTTTCTTATTTCATCTACAACGATGCGTGTCCACCTTCGCCAGGTTGCGTGTTTCCGACGGCTTCGCCGGCTCCCGCAGACGGGGGCGCAGCGTACGCGGCAGCCTGGCAGTTCGCACAATCGCCGCGCCGAATGGAGTTCGCCGCGCATTGCCCGCCGGGTTATCACATGGATGGCAATTGCTATGCGCCGGGCGACACGGCGCACGCGTGGTTTCTCGACGTAAGCTCCGCAAGTTCGCCTGATCCTTCGAACGGCAGATAGATAGAAATGAAGGAGGGAGGCTTGCCACCGCCCTCGTCGAGGGAGGGAATAACCGAAAACGATTTCAGATGTGCCCCAGCCCGCCATCCACGTGAATCTCTTCTCCAGTGATGTACGAAGCGTCCGAGGAGGCAAGGAACGCCACAGCTCCCGCAACCTCGTCGGGCTGGCCAAACCGTTTCATGGGCACTTTCTCGCCGATGGTCTTCGCGAACTCATCAACCGCCTCCTTGGGCAAACCAGTGCGGCCAAAGATGGGCGTCTCGATAGGTCCAGGCGCAACCGCGTTCACGCGGATGCCGCGGCCCACTAGTTCGGCGGCCGTCGTCCTGGCCAAGGAGCGCAGAGCCGCCTTGGTTGCGGCGTAGGCGCTGGCACCTTCCGTCCCTTTGATGCCGGCGACGCTGGTGTTCACGATGACGGAAGCCCCATCATTCAAGTGGGGCAGAGCTTTCTGAATTGTGAAGTAAGCGCCCTTGATGTTGGTCGAGAAGTTTTCGTCGTAGGTGGTTTCGCTGGTCTGCGAGAAAGGTGCGAACTTGGCCACACCGGCGTTCACAAAGAGAACGTCGATTTTGCCAAGCTTCTTCTCGACCGCGGAATAAATTTTGTCGATATCCTCAAGACGCGAGACGTCTGCTTGGATGGCCAGGACGCCGTTCCCAAGCTTTTTGGAGGCTTCGTCGAGCGTTTTCTGGCTGCGGCCGGCGATGGCCACGCGCGCACCCTCTTCTTGCAGGCGCTTTGCCGAGGCCAAGCCAATGCCGCTGTTGCCGCCGGTGACTACCGCTACTTTTCCTTCGAGTCGTTTCATGGTCTGCTCCGTGAGTAAGCCCATTGCAATTCGTATGCGGGAGGCTGCCGTTTTGGACCGGTCTCCCAAACTTCGATACTTAGATGAATATCGAAACAATCGGTTGCAATGTTTTTTAGAGGACATCGAGGGGATTGTCCGGCTAGGGTAACCACGGAGTTGGGTTTACACTTGGCACGTGCCCATGGACCTGGACCGCGCGCAGATCGAAAAAATATCGAAAGCTCTGGCGGATGAAACGCGTCTGGTGATTTTCGAGGCGATTTCTAAAAATGGCGAGATGAATTGTGGAGAGATCGTCTCCATGCGCGGGGTTACGCCGGCCACCGTCTCGCATCACTTGAAAATCTTGAGCGAAGCGGGCCTCGTGCAATGCCGGCGCGAGGGCCAGTTCGTTTACAGCCGCAGCGCGCCGGAGGTGGTGGAAGCATACACACGCGCGCTGGAGAAGATGGCTCGTAAGAGGCGCGAGTCGCGCAAGCGCTGAAACGTCGGGCTAATCGGCGGGATTTCGGGGAAATTTGAAATACGGGAGCCGTACGCCGCTGATGGAAATCTGGTCCGCGCGAATGCTGGCCGGAGCTTCGAAACCGGCAGTCCCGCCGTTGGTCACGTAGTCGTCTTCATCCACGCCGTCGCCGCTGACGCCGAGTCCACCCACCAAAACGCCATTGCGAAACAGCCCCGCGCTGCCGGGAAAAAACACGATACCGCTTTTGTTCGCGTTTGCCGCGCCGGGCTGCATACCCTGCGTGCAGGGATTCGCCAGGTCCTGCAAATAGAGATTGAAGAACGGCCCCGGGTTGGAACCATCGATTCCGGGCGGGAAAAAAGGCTGGGCGCCGAAGCTGATGGTCCGGTTTGTCACGGCCGTGCCCGTCGGAACCTGATTTAAGTCGGCGGCTGTTCGCGAGGAGCTGTTGAAGTACACCATGTTGCGGGCCTTGCTCGCGGCGACGTCAATGCTGAAGACGGTGGAATCAGCCATGCGTCGCAAGCCGATGATCGTACCGTCCAAATCCGCGACGGCAATGACCATGCGCGTCCGCGAGCCGATCGGCAAACGAATCGCCGCCCGCGTGGCGTTGGCGGTGCTTTCCGCATTGTCGAGGATGGTCTGAACATCCGTTGCGCTTAGGCCTCCGAGGGGACCTGCCGCTGGCGTGATGAGATCACCGTCGGGCGGCTGCCCCGAGCTGTTCGCTGGCGGAACGATAAAGGAACCCGTGCCGGACACTGGCCCGGCTGAAGTGCCGCTCGGCAAAGAGGTTTGGCTGACGTAAGGAAGCGCAACTCCTCCGATGAAGACCAGTCCCGGCGGCGCGGGCGTAGGGCCAAAGGAACCAGATGCGCCGCCGCGCTGCGCCGTCGAACCAACGAATGCGGCGTACTCGGCGACGTTCAGATTGCTCGAAGAAGTGACCACGCCGATGCCGCCGACAACGACGTTTTGATAGAAGATGGGCACCCCGCCGGGATTCACCGCGAGCGGATTGGAGTCCATCGCGTCGGCCTTGCCGGTGATAATGCCGGGGCCGAATCCTCCCCCGAGTGCAAGCGAAGGCGGGACTTGGCTATGGAACGCTGCTCCGCTCACCAAAGTGCACCCGCGGTTGGTGTTCTCGATGCCGTAAAGATCGGCGGGAGGCTGATTTGTGACGCCGGGAGGAAAATGGATGCCACTGATAAAGCGCACGGTGCGCGAGGAAAGCGGCGCCTGATCGTTGCTAAAGAAGGCTGCGGTGCGCGCCAGAGCGACCGCGACGTCGCTGGCGTCCAAGGTCTGGCCAAAATTGCCGGTGGCCGTTGCCGGAGCGTTTTGCGTCCGAAACACGCCGAGAACAAATCCCGCCCGGTCCACTACGGCGACAACCATATCTACGTTCACCGAATTCGCCGCTGCCTGCACGATGGATTGCACGTCGGCAATTTGCAGCGCCTGCACGGTGGGAACAACGGGCGCCGGAGGTGAAGCGATGCTACCGCCGCAGCCCACGAGAATCAGCGCCAGCACTCCGGCGATTCCGAGGGCCAGCACGATGCCAAGCGCCAGCATTTTCTTGCGCTTTTGGAGGACCCGGTCGGCAGGCAGCGGCCGCCGAATGGAGTGCTTCGTCAGCATGAAAGGTAATCTCCTTAGTAACACGCGGCCACAGCAGGCCTCAACGATTCGCGGCAAGCGCGAGTCCAATTGGTGAATGTTGGCGGACTGCGCAAAACGTTATTGCTTGTGTTCATGCCTTGCCGAAATGGGTTGCCCGCTCGTGCGCCCTATTGTTAGCTAGAAAGGCGATCCCTTTTTCATTGCGAACATTATCTGGCCGAAGGCATGCCTTTTTTCACTTCGCGAAGTTGTGGAGCGATTTGTCGAGCGACCTGCTCCGGGATCGCTCTGTTTGCGGTTTCTTCTCTGGTTGCGAGCGGACGTGTTGCGCAGCAATCGAGCGCGGGAGCGCAGGCGACGGTGCAGAAATCCAGCGAGGCTGCTTCGCCGCGGCGCATTCCGCGGCAGCAAGCTCTGACGACCGCCGCGCTCGATGGCGTCGTCCGTCAGGCCGTCTCTGCCAACGAATCCCGTCCGGTGGCTGCAGCGCAAGTGACGCTGCGCAACCTGCAGACTGGACAGGTCCTGCGCTCGACGGCCAGTGCAGAAGGTGTTTTCCGAATCCTGCTCATTTCGCCCGGCCACTATGACTTTCGCGTCGCAGCCGAAGGAGCCGAGCCTTTCGCAATTCCCGAGCTGGCGCTGAACGCCAACGAGGTTACCTCGCTGGAGATTTTACTCGCCGGCGCCGGCAACGCGGAATTTCGCTCACGGCTGCCCCGTTTGCCGGAGCTTGGCCCGCCCGTTGCGCCCGGCGTAGCACCGGCTACAGGCACTTATAGCGAACTCCGCCATCGTCTCGACTCTGATCCCAACTACATCGCAGAACTCGCGCCGGAATATTTGCCGCCAGTCGCGGACATTTACAACGTCGTGCCGAATCGCTGGGCGCTTGGGCAACCCGACTACCGACGTTACCCGCAGAAGGGCGAATACCAATACACGCGAGCGCATTGGTACGACCCTTTCAATCGCAACCGCTTCAAAGGCGACGAGCCGATTTGGCCGGAAGTTCTGGGCCAGCAGATGTTTTTGAACTTCACAGCATCCTCGGACACCTTCTTTGATGGCCGCCGCGTTCCTTCGCCCAGTGGTGCGAGCCCTGCCGAGCCGGGCAGTTCGGGATTCTTTGGCCGCGGCGAGCAAGCCTTTGTGGATCAGACGCTGCGATTTAGTTTCGATCTGTTTCACGGCGATGCGTCTTTCAAACCCGTGGACTGGCGCATCCGCATCACGCCGGAGCTCAGTCTGAACGATCTCGACGTTCGCGAGCTGGGCATCATCAGCCCCGACGTACGCGCCGGAACTAATCGCTTCGACGATCATCTCGGCCTGCAAGAAGCTTTCGTTGAGGTGAAGCTTCACGACCTCAGTGACAACTACGATTTCCTCTCGGCGCGCGCGGGAATCCAGCAATTCAACGCCGATTTTCGCGGCTTCCTCTTTGTTGATGAACAACCCGGCCTGCGAGTTTTTGGCAACGTGCATAGTGACCGCATCGAATACAATGCCGCTTACTTTCAGCTTCTTGAAAAGAACACGAACAGCGGACTGAATACATTTGACCGGCGTCACCAGCAAGTCGTTTTGGGAAATGTCTATTTGCAGGATTTTTTCTTTCCCGGCTACACGGCCGAATTTGTCGGCGCCTGGAACAAAGATGATCCCAGCATTCATTACGACGACAACGGTTTTCTGGTGCGGCCCGCGCCGATCGGCAACGTCATCAACCAGGGACCCGCTGGCGGCCCGCTGGCGCACGGCATTCGCGTCGGCTATTTCGGCTGGCTCGGTAGCGGCCACATCCGCCGCGTCAATGTAACACACGCCTTCTACCAGGCTCTTGGCGAAGACACGTTCAATCCCATCGCCGGGCGCCGCGTCACCGTCAACGCACAAATGGCTGCGGCGGAGATTTCCTACGATCGCGACTGGATCCGCTATCGCGTTTCCACGTTCTATACGTCGGGAGACGCCAATCCCCGCGACGGCCGCGCGCGTGGCTTCGACGCAATCAACGACCTTCCCAATTTTGCCGGAGGCATTTTTAGCTTTTGGAACCGCGAAGACATTCCTCTCCTTGGCTCCGGCGTTCAGCTCACCGCGGAGGGCAGCCTGATTCCCTCGCTTCGTTCCGCCAAAGAAGAGGGCCAGGCCAACTTCGTCAATCCCGGGATTTTTCTCGCAAACGCCGGCGCCGACTTTGACATCACGCCCAAGCTCAAGGGCTTTGCCAATTTCAACTATCTCCGCTTCGAGCGCACCGAACCTCTCGAATATCTTCTGTTCGAATCGCCCATTCGGCATTCCATCGGTGAAGACGTCGGCATCGGCGTGACTTATCGCCCACCGCTGACGGAGAACATTGTGCTCACTGGCGGCGCATCCGCTCTGCAGCCGGGCGACGGATTCAGAGATATCTACACGAGCCGCACGCTCTTTTCGTTGTTCGGCTCCGCGAAGTTCACGTTCTGAGGCGCGCAATGATGCCACCACTTCGCCCTCCAAAACGCTCCGCTCTGCGAAACGGTGCCCTCCTCTGCGCCTCGGCGTTATCCTTCGTCCTTCTTTTTGTCGCCGATTCGCACATCCGCGCAAGAGCGCGTCAAGATTCCGCCTCCGCGCGCGGCCAGTCGCAGCAAGACGCCGACCGCCAATCTTCGGGCTGCATTTCTTGCCATACCAGCACTGACGAGCCCACCATGCACCCCACGAAAACCGTCTACTTGGGCTGCATCGATTGCCACGGCGGCAATTCCTCCATATCCGTCGCGCCGGGCGTGGCCCCACATTCCGCCGAATATATCGCCGCCAAAGAAAAAGCCCACGTCCAGCCGCGCGACCCCAGCTTCAAGAGCCGCTCAGCTTTGCCGGAAGACACCTACGCAAAATGGCTGAAAGAATCCTACGACTACGTGAAGTTTAGAAATCCCGGCGATTTGCGTGTTGCGCCCGACACTTGCGGCTCCGCCGGCTGCCACGCCAAAGAAGTCCGCGCCTCCTCCACCAGCATGATGACGCATACCGGTCTTCTATGGGGCGCAGCGCTCTACAACAATGGCGGCTATCCCTTAAAAAACACGCACTTCGGCGAGAGCTATGATCGCAACGGCCTTCCGCAATCCATCAAAACCTATCCTCCTCCCACGCCCGAAGGAACTCGCGCGAAAGGCATTCTCCCGGAGCTGTTTCCGCTCAACCGCTGGGAAATTTCCCAGCCGGGCAACGTTTTGCGTGTCTTCGAACGCGGCGGCACAAAGAAATCCGAGCTGGGCAATCCCAATCGCGAAGAGAATCCCGGCCAACCCGATGACAAACTCAGCGACCGCGGCTTCGGCACTGAGCTCCGCACCGATCCCGTCTTTCTGGGCCTGCAAAAAACGCGCCTCGTGGATCCGGTCATGTCGCTTCCCGGCACCAACGACCATCCCGGCGACTACCGCGCCAGCGGGTGCTCTGCCTGTCACGTCATCTACGCGAATGATCGCGACCCCGTGCACTCCGGCGCCTACGGCCAGTTCGGCCATTCCGCATTTAGCGCTTCCTCCGATCCTACGGTTCCTAAAAATGAGCCCGGCCATCCCATCAAGCACGTGTTCACGCGCTCGATTCCCTCCAGCCAATGCATGGTCTGCCACATCCATCCCGGCACGAACATGCTCACTACCTATTTCGGCCTCACCTGGTGGGACAACGAGATCGACGGCGATAAGATGTATCCCCGGCAGCAGCACAATCCCACCGACGAACAGCGTTATCAATCTTTCCTGCGCAATCCCGAGTCCGCCGCCGCGCGCGGCCTATGGGGCGACGAGAAATTTCTTGAGAATCTCGGAAGCCCCGGGTTCAACGCACAGCTGAAAACCACGCAATTCGCCGATTTTCATGGCCATGGCTGGGTCTTCCGCTCCGTTTTCAGCCACGATCGCAAAGGCAACTGGCTTGATAAAGACGGCAACCAGATCCCCTTTGATGATCCGCAGCGCTTCTCGAAAGCGGTCCATCTCGCCGACATCCATCTCGAAAAAGGCATGCAGTGCAACGATTGCCACTTCGAACAAGACAATCACGGCAACGGGAAAATCTATGGCGAGCCCCGCGCGGCCGTGGAAATCGACTGCATCGACTGCCACGGCACGATTCGCGGCAAGGCCACCCTCCTCACGTCCGGCCCCGCCGCGCCCGAAGGAGGCCGCCATCTCGAAACGCTGCGAACTCCGTGGGGACTTCGCCGCTTTGAATGGCGCGCCGACGGCGCTCTTATTCAGCGCTCCATGTCCGACGAAAACAAAGAGTGGGAGATCGTGCAGACCTTCGATTCCGTCACGCCCGGCAACGTGCACTTCAATGCCAAATCTTTTCGCGCCAAACTCATGACCAAGGACGGTTCGCTTGCGCAGCAAATGCCGCAAGATGACGCGCAACTCGCCCACGCGAATTCTTCCATGACCTGCTATTCCTGCCACACCTCCTGGACGCCCACCTGCTTCGGGTGCCATCTGCAAATGACCGCCAACGCGCGCAAACCCATGCTGCACAACGAAGGCCTCACCACGCGCAACTACACCAGCTACAACTTCCAGGTCCTTCGCGACGACATCTACATGCTCGGCGTGGACGGCACGGTCACCGGCCATCGCATCGCCCCCGCGCGCTCCTCCTGCGCCATTCTCGTCAGCTCGCAAAACGCCAATCGGGAGTGGCTCTACTACACGCAGCAAACCATCTCCGCTCCCGGATTTTCCGGCCAGGCCTTCAGCACCTTCGTTCCCCACACCGTGCGCGCCCAAGAAACCAAACAATGCAGCGATTGCCACGTCTCCGCTGCCAACGACAACAACGCCTGGATGGCCCAACTCCTCCTGCAGGGCACCAACTTCATGAACTTCATCGGCCGCTACGTGTATGTCGCCACCGGCAAAAAAGGTTTCGAAGCCGTTGCGGTTGCAGAACACGACGAGCCCGAAGCCATCTATGGCAGCGACCTTCAACGCATCGCGTACCCCGACAACTACAAAAAGTTCGTCGATTATCATCGCGAACTTTCAACTGCCTATCGGCACGAGGGCAACGTGCTCGACATTCAAGCCCGCGGCGAATACGCCTATGCCGCCACTGGCTCCGCCGGCCTGCGCATCTACGACATCGCCAACATCGACAACAAAGGCTTCTCCGAGCGCATGATCACCGCTCCCGTCTCTCCGTTCGGCCAACGCTTTTTCGTCCCGACCAAAAACGCTCAAGCCGTTGCCTCGCCGACCACGCTGGGTGTTGACCCGCTTCGCCAGCAGCTCCCGGAGAACGAGGAGCAGCCCATCCATCTTCTCTACGGTTTCCTCTATGTCGCCGACAAAGAAGAAGGCCTCGTCATCATCGGCAATCCCAATCTGAAATCGCCCAGCCCGGGCGTCGGCACGCTTCTCGACGGCAATCCCAACAACAATTTCCTGAAGCGCGCGCTGGCCTTCAATCCCAACGGCGTACTCACCGGCGCGCGCCGCATTACCATCGCTGGCATCTACGCCTACATCCTCACCGATAAGTCTCTCGTCGTCGTCAACCTCGACAATCCTCTTGTACCCCGCGTCACCTCCGTCATCGGCCCGCCTGTCCTCAACGATCCTCGCGCCATCGCCATCCAATTCCGCTACGCCTTTCTCGCCGACCGCGACGGTCTCAAGGTTCTCGACGTGACCGATCTTGCGCAGCCCAAGCCGACCGCCAACGCCGTCGTTCCCCTCGAAGACGCTCGGAATGTCTACATCGCGCGCACCTATGCCTACGTCTCCGCAGGAAAACAAGGCCTCGCCATCATCAACGTCGAGAACCCCGATGCGCCCAAGCTCGATCAACTCTTCACCGCCAATGGCCAGCTCAACGATGTCAACGACGCAAAAATCGGCATGGTCGCCGGCAGCGCCTTCGCCTTCGTTGCTGACGGCAAAAACGGCCTTCGCATCCTGCAAATCGTTTCTCCCTGGGATGATGCCGCACATTTCTCTGGCTTCAGCCCACGTCCCACGCCGAAGCTCATCGCCACAGCTCGCACAGCGGGTCCTGCGTTGGCCATTTCCAAAGGCATTGATCGCGACCGCGCTGTAGATGAATCCGGCAACCAACTTGCGGTCTTTGGCCGTCGCGGCGCACGTCCACTAGATCGCGCCGAAATGCAGCGCCTCTACATGCACTCCGGCAGCGGTGCGTTCTACTCCGTCACCGACGAGCCCGCCCAGCAGCCGAGCGCGCCGGCTTCTGCATCCGCAAACCCCTTTGCACCGCTTGACGCACTCTTCGCTCGCGCACGCAGTTGGTGGAATGCTTTCTTCTGAGGTGCCTCCATGAATCGTCGCAAATTCCTCTCGTCCAGCCTGAAAGCCGCCTCCGCAGCCGCCTTTACTCCGATTTTTGCGGAGACACTGTGCGGCTTTCCTTCATTGCAGCAAGGTCCAGCTCAACAAAAGCCGTGGAATGGTCAGCGCCCGCAGCTTGCCCTCACCATGGACGACCCCAACCTCAAGCTCGACAATCTCCTCCGCTGGCAGGACGCCAACTCACGGATCCTCAAAGCTCTCGACTCCCGCAACGTCCGCGCCGCTCTCTTTGTCTGTGGTATGCGCGTTGACGAATCCGACGGCGCAAAACTCATCTCCGCCTGGGACCAGGCCGGCCACCTCATTTGCAACCATTCCTATTCCCATCTCAACTATTGCGACACTCGGATCGGCTACTCGGACTTCGCCGTCGATTTCCTGAAAAACGAAAGAATCATCGCCCCATACCACAACAAAACGCTTCTCTTCCGCTACCCGTTCCTCAAAGAAGGTGACACCGCCGACAAACGCGACCGCTTCCGTACACTTCTCAAGGAAAGTGCCTACCGCGTCGGCCACGTCACCATTGACGCTTCCGATTGGTACGTCAACGAACGCATGTCCGATCATTGGATTAAGAAGCCCAAGGACAGCATCGGCGCCTACCGCGACTACCTTATCGCTCATCTGTTGGACCGTGCCGCCTTCTACCGCCAACTCGCCATTGACGTGCTCCAACGCGACATACGCCACACCCTGTTGGTTCACTACAACGCCCTCAACGCCATGGTCCTGCCTGAAGTCATGGCCGCGTTTGAAGCCGCCGGCTGGCAATGGATTGACGCCTCGCTCGCCTTCCAGGACGAAGTCTTCCGCAGGCAGCCCAAAACCCTCCCGGCGGGCGAAAGCCTCGTCTGGGCCTTGGCCTCGGAATCCGGCCGCTTCAAAGACCGTCTCCGCTACCCCGGCGAAGACAGCCTCTACGAAGAACCCAAAATGAACGCCCTCGGCCTCTAAGTGGCACAGGCTTCAGCCTGTGCTCCTACGACTTCGCATCGCTCCCTGCATCTCCACTCGCCCCGTACCGACCACCGGATTCACCCCTGTAGCGGCAGGGTCTTCAGACCCCGTGCTTTTGCCGTTGCCTTTGTGGGGGTACGATATATTCTGAGGACGGAAACCCGGCGACAGCCGAAACGCTTTCTTCACTTGCTCGCCGCCCCGCTACCGTCGTGCCATCACAAACGAAAAAATGACCTTGGCGGATCGCACAGTTCAGGCACCGCCGGTCGCCAGCCGACCGATCCCCGTCTGTTGAATGGGGAGTACTTGACTTTGGGGATGGCCTTGGACAGAATCCCGCGCAATCAGCCGTGCCGGAATCACTCAGCTTCGCAACCCCTTCGCCCACCGCTTCGCGTGGCGGCCTCAACGATTACATTCAGGCGAATCTCGGGCACGCCCTGCGCATCTGGTGGGCGTACTTCTGGCCCACCACGCTCATCACTTTCTTGCTCGGAATACTGCTGGGGATAGTCGTACGCGTGTTGTACGAGAACGTGATTTTGCCGGGCACCATTCTCATCCCGGTGTCCAGATACGGCGGCTATTTGATCAATTATGTCGTCGCGCTCTTCATCATGCGCTACATCCTGGGAAAGAAGTTCCGGCACTTCCGGCTGGCGCTGGTTTCCAGCGCGGACTTCGCTTCCACCGCGGCCTTGCCCGTGACGTGGCAGCGTGCCCTGCGGGTGTGGTGGATTTTCACGTGGCGCACGCTGGTCTACGGCATCCTCGCCTTTGCCTTCGTGCTCTATCCCATGGGCATGTTCGTCGGACTGTTTCGGCCAAGCCCGTTGTTCACCACCGTGTTTTTCTTTTTGCTGGGCACGGCGATCGGCGGCGCCCTCTCCCTTTTCGTCATCTACTCCAATATTCTCGAAGAAGACATTGGAGATTTCCGCGTGGTCCTTC
>Ga0335078_10004742_pt1 | contig 20127 bp, 13 predicted proteins | sample Lox_Sample_32_FD_206711 | JGI IMG/M metagenome (GOLD analysis project Ga0335078, IMG submission 206711) | Soil microbial communities from Loxahatchee National Wildlife Refuge, Florida, United States - Lox_Sample_3.2 | ecosystem: Environmental > Terrestrial > Soil > Wetlands | place: USA... | reverse complement strand
CCCGGGTCGGCGAGGGTCCCTTCCCCACCGAGCTCCGCGACGAGGGCGGTGAATGGCTGCGCAAGGCGGGCGCCGAGTACGGCGTCACCACCGGCCGGCCGCGCCGCTGCGGCTGGTTCGACGCGGTCATCGCCAGGTACGCGACCCGGGTGAACGGCATCACCGGCTACTTCCTGACCAAGCTGGACGTCCTGTCCGGGCTGGAGCAGGTGCCGGTCTGCGTGGGCTACGAGGTGGACGGCAAGCGCTACGACGAGGTCCCGATGACGCAGACCGAGTTCCACCACGCGGTGCCGGTCTACGAGTACTTCGACGGCTGGTGGGAGGACATCTCCAAGGCCAGTTCGCCCGACGACCTGCCGGCCAGCGCGCGCGCCTACATCGGCGCGGTGGAGGAGATGATCGGCGCCCCGGTCTGCGCGGTCGGGGTCGGCCCGCGCCGCGACCAGACTCTGCAGATCAGGGACCTGCTACAGGATGGCTGACGCGCCGGGCTCCCAGCTCAGGCCGCTGCGGCCCAGCTACCCGGTGCGCACCGCGCGGCTGCTGCTGCGCCCGCTGACCGCCGGCGACGCCGACGCCCTGCTGGCCTACCGCGGCCGCGATGACGTCTGCCGGTATGTGCCGTTCGAGCCGATGAGCCGCGACGACATCCTCGAGCGGATCGCCGGGCGGTGGGCGCCCATCGAACTCACCGACGAGGGGCAGTCGCTCACGCTCGGCGCGCAGCTGTCCGGGACGGGCGAGCTGGCGGGAGACGTCATGCTGTTCTGGCACAGCCGCGAGCACGCCGGCGGGGAACTCGGCTACGTGTTCAATCCCGCCCTGGGCGGCCGCGGCTACGCCACCGAGGCGGCGCGCGCAATGCTGCGGCTCGGCTTCGAGGGACTCGGCCTGCACCGCATCGTCGCGCGGATCGAGGAGCGCAACGAGCCATCGGTGAAGCTGGCCAGGCGGCTGGGCATGCGGCAGGAGGCCCGGCTGGTGCACAACGAGTTCTTCAAGGGCGAGTGGAGCACCGAGGTCGACTTCGCGATGCTCGCCGAGGAGTGGTACCGGCTGGCGCGCCGGTAGGCTCCTGGCGTGCGCATACTCGTCATCGGGTCGGGCGGGCGCGAGCACGCCCTGGTCCGCGCCCTCTGCCAGCCAGCACCGGGACAGGACGACGTCCACGCCGCCCCGGGCAACCCCGGCATCGAGGGCCTGGCGCAGACGCATCCGGACACGCCGACCACGCCGGACGGCATCCTCGCGCTGGCCCGCAAGCTCACCCCCGGCCTGGTCGTCATCGGCCCGGAGGCGCCGCTGGTCGCGGGCACCGCCGACGCCCTGCGCGAGGCCCGCATCCCGTGCTTCGGCCCGGACGCGACCGCGGCCAGGATCGAGGGCTCGAAGTCCTTCGCCAAGCAGGTGATGGCCGAGGCGGGCATCCCGACCGCTGCCTCGTTCACCTGCGGCACCGAAGCCGAGGCGGACCAGGCGCTGGCCGCGTTCGGCCCGCCCTACGTGGTCAAGGACGACGCCCTGGCCGCAGGCAAGGGCGTCCTGGTCACCACCGACCTGACGGCGGCGCGGGCGCACGCCGGGGCCTGCGGCACGGTGGTGATCGAGGAGTTCCTCGACGGCCCCGAGGTGTCGCTGTTCGCGGTCACCGACGGCGTGACCGCGGTGCCGCTGCTTCCCGCCCAGGACTTCAAGCGGGCCTGCGACGGCGACCGGGGGCCGAACACCGGCGGCATGGGCGCCTACGCCCCGCTCCCCTGGGCCCCGGCTGACCTGGTGGAACAGACGATGGCCGAGGTCATCCAGCCCGCCGTGGACGTGATGCACCGCCGCGACACGCCGTACCAGGGGCTGCTCTACGCCGGCCTGGCGCTGACCCGGGCCGGTATCCGGGTGGTGGAGTTCAACGCCAGGTTCGGCGACCCGGAGACGCAGGTCGTGCTGGACCGGCTCGCCTCGCCGCTCGCGCCGCTGCTGGCCGCCGCCGCGGCCGGGGACCTGGCCGGCGCCGTAGCCCCGCAATGGCGGCCGGGCGCGGCGGTCGTGGTGGTGATCGCGGCGGAAGGGTATCCGGAGAAGCCAGTTAAAGGCGGGAAAATTGAGGTCATAGGTACCGAACGGGCAGCGGTGTCTGGGGATCGTGCCGGCGGGGAGCCTGGGCCGGGCGCGAGCGGGCAGCCGGGGCTAGCGGAACAGCCCGGGGACTCGTACCTGCTGCATGCGGGGACGGCCAGGACGGCGGACGGCGCGCTGGTGGCAGCGGGCGGACGGGTGCTGAACGCGGTCGGCTCCGGGCCGGATGTCGCGGCCGCGCGGGCCCGCGCCTACGAGCTCGCGGCCACGGTGTCGCTGCGCGGCGGATGGTACCGCCGGGACATCGCGGCACGCTTGTGACTGACGATGCGCTGGGGAGCGGGGATGCGCTGGGGGACGGGGATGCGCCGCTGCGGGTCAGCACCCTCGAGCTGTTCTTCGACCTGGTCTTCGTCTTCGCCATCACCCAGCTGACCGGGATCCTCTCCCGCGATGTGACGGTCGAGGACGGGTTCCGGGTGCTGCTCGTGTTCGGCGCGCTGTGGTGGATGTACGGCGGGTACGTCTGGCTGGCCAACGCGCGCACCCCGTCCCGGACCCCGGAGCGGCTGCTCATGCTCGTCGGGATGGCCGGCTTCCTGATCATGGCGCTGGCCATCCCGGAGGCGTTCGGCCGGGACGGCGTGGCGCTCGGCGTCGGCTACCTGATCGTCGTGGTCGTCCACGGCTGGCTGTACCTGCGGGTCAACAAGAACATCGCGCGGATCACGGCGTTCAACGTGGCCGCGGCGCTGCTGGTGATCGCGGCCGGGGTAGTGGAGGGTGGGGGGGCGGCGTACGCGCTGTGGGCGGCCGCCCTGGCCCTCCAGGTGCTCTCGCCGCTGGTCATCCGGGTGCGCGGACGGTTCTCCATCCAGCCCGCGCACTTCACCGAGCGGCACGGCGCGCTGGTCATCATCGTGCTCGGCGAGTCGGTGGTGGACATCGGGATCGGCGCCGAAGGGCACCCGGTGACCGTCTCGCTGGCCCTGTCCGCCGTGCTGGGGCTGGCGCTGACCGCGGCGCTGTGGTGGGCCTACTTCGGCGCCGAGGACGACGAGAGGGCCGAACGGGCCATGGTGGCGGCGGACCCGGCGGCCCGCCCGGCGCTCGCGCTGGCCGCGTACTTCTACGCCTACATCCCCATGCTGCTCGGGATCGTCGCGCTGGCCTCCGGGGTCAAGCAGGCCATCGTGAATACGGGGAGCACGCTGCCGGCCGGGCCCTGCGTGGCGATGGGCGGCGGCGTGGCCCTGTTCCTGGCCGGCGGCGCGGCGTTCAGGCACGCGCTGCGGATCGGCCCCGGACGCTACCGGCTGACCGCGGCGGTCGTGGCGCTGGCCGCCTCCTGGGTCGGCGTGACGCTGAGCGTCGCCGCCGAGATGGCCCTGCTCACCCTGATCGTCGCGGCCGCCCTGGCAGTCGAGCAGCGGGCAGTGGTGGCGATGGATAGCGTGGACGCATGATCGATCGGTACACGCTGCCCGAGATGGGGCGGGTCTGGAGCGACGCGCACAAGTACGAGCTGTGGTGCCGGGTCGAGGTACTCGTCCTCGAGGCGCAGGCCCGGGCGGGCACGGTGCCGGCGATGAGCGTGGAACCCGTCCGTTCGGCACTGCCACCCACCCCTGAGGCGGTAGCCGCGGTAGAGGCGGTCACCGACCACGACGTGATCGCCTTCCTGACCGCCTGGGCGGACAACACCGAACCGCGCTCGGCGGCCGCCTGGGTGCACTTCGGCATGACCTCCTCCGACCTGCTCGACACGGCGCTCGCGGTCCAGCTGGCCGAGGCCAGCGACCTGCTGATCGCCAAGGCGACCGGGCTGGTGGCGGTGCTGCGGGACCACGCGCTGGCGCACCGGGACACGCTGCGGCCCGGCCGGACGCACGGCGTCCACGCCGAACCCGACGTGTGGGGGCACCGGGTCGCCGACTTCGCCTTCGCCATGGCCCGCAGCCGGGACCGCCTGGTCCGGGCCCGGGAGGCGGTCGCGGTCGGCACCCTGTCCGGGCCGGTGGGCAGCTACTCCAACATCGACCCGGCCATCGAGGCCGCGGTCATGCCCGCGCTCGGGCTGCGGCCCGCGGACGTGGCCACCCAGGTCGTGCTGCGGGACGGGATCGCCGAGTGGGTGAGCGCGCTGGCGATCGCGGCCACCGTGTGCGAGGCGGTCGCGCTGGAGGTCAGGCACGGACAGCGGACCGAGGTGCGGGAGCTGGCCGAGCCGTTCCGTTCGGGGCAGAAGGGCTCCTCGGCCATGCCGCACAAGAAGAACCCGATCCGTTCGGAGCGGATCTGCGGGCTGGCCCGGGTGGTGCGCGGCTACGTGACGCCGGTCACCGAGGGGATCCCGCTGTGGCACGAGCGGGATATCTCACATTCGTCCGTCGAGCGGGTCACGCTGCCGGACGCCGCCATCGCCGCCGATTACCTGCTGCACCTGACCACCGGGCTGGTGTCGGGGCTGACCGTGGACGTGGCGCGGATGCGGTCCAACCTGGACCTGACCGGCGGGCTGATGTACTCTTCCGCGGTCCTGCTCGAGCTGGTCAGCGCGGGAATGTCACGCGAGAACGCGTATGAGCTGGTCCAGGCGGCGGCGATGGAAACGTGGGACGCGGGCACCCCGTTCCGCGACACGCTGCGCAAACAGGCGGCGACACGCGCGGTTGCGCTGCCCGAAGGGGCACTGGAGGGCGCATTCAGGCCAGAACGGTACGTTGCGCGGCTAGCTCCGGTCTTCGAGCGCCTCTCCGGGCTAAGCTAGCGCGCATGACTCTGGGACCCGAGACGAGTTACCGCGTGCGCGGAGGCGCTCCGCTGCACGGGACGGTTTTCGTGCAGGGCGCGAAGAACGCGGCGCTGAAGATGATCGCCGCGTCTCTGCTCACCGGCAACGGCCACACCGTGCTGCGGAACGTCCCGCCGATCGAGGACGTCCGCCGCGCCGTCGAACTGGCCGAGGCGGTCGGCGCGGTCGTCGAGTTCCACGAGACCGAACGGACGCTCGTCGTCGACGCGTCCAACCTGACCAGCCCGGTGCTGCCGGCCGAGATCGCCCGGCGGTTCCGCAGCTCGGTGCTGTTCGTGCCGGCGCTGCTGCACCGGTTCGGCGAGGCCGTGATCGAGGGCGTCGGCGGGTGCAACCTGGGCAACAGGAACCTGGACTTCCACTACCGCGGCTTCGCCCGGCTCGGCGCGGTGGTGGACGAGGGCGACACGACCATCCGGATCAAGGCCAGCAAGCTGCAGGGCGCGCACCTGTACCTGGACACGCCGTCGCACACCGGCACCGAGAACCTGATCATGGCGGCCTGCCTGGCGCCCGGCCGGACGGTGATCGACAACACCGCGCAGGAGCCCGAGGTCCTCGACGTCATCGCGTTCCTGACCAAGATGGGAGCGCGGATCACCGGCGGCGGCACCGGGTTCATCACCGTGCAGGGCGTGGACGAGCTGACCGCGGTCGAGCACACCGTGATGGCGGACCGGATCGACGCCGGCGTGTTCGCGATGGCCGCGGCGATCACCGGCGGGGAGATCAACCTGGTCGGGGCCTCGCTGGACCACTTCGGCGTGTTCCGGTGGAAGCTGGAGCAGATGGGGGTCAAGTTCGGCACCAACGGCGCGGTGGTGTCGGTCCGGATGGACGGCCCGGTGCGCCCGATCAACGTCATCACCAGCCCGTACCCCGGGTTCGCCACCGACCTGCAGTCCCCGGTCATGGCGCTGGCCTGCCTGGCCGAGGGGGCCAGCTACATCCGCGAGACGATCTTCGACGGGCGGTACACGCTGGTCGGCGAGCTGGTCAAGATGGGCGCGTCGGTCGAACTCGACCGCGGCGCGGTCGTCGTGCACGGGCCGTGTGCCTTTACCGGGGCCGAGGTCGTGGCGCACGACCTGCGGACCGGCATCGCGCTGGTGCTGGCCGGCCTGGCGGCCGAAGGCGAGACGCTGGTCACGCCGTGCTACCCCATCGACCGGGGGCACGCCAGCATCGCGCAGCGGTTCAACGCGCTGGGCGCGGACGTGGCCGCTGTTACCATCTGAGTCTTCCCGGGTATTCAGCTGCTGTTTCTGCTTGTTCTGCGGCATGACAAAATGCCCACGTTGCCCCCGGATGAAGAGGAAGCACGATGGAGCAGCTGACGACGCGTATCGGCATCGAGCCCGGCCCTGGTCTTGTCGGCCGGTTCGGCGACACGGTCATCGTGATCCCTCGCGACGAGGCGGGCGTGAGCCCGGCCGCGGCCGGGGTTATCGGTGAACTACTCGGGCTGGCCGCCGAGGTCGGCTCCGACCGCCAGGCGTCGGCCAACGCGATCGCGAGCCGCCTGGCCGCCTGGGTCATCGGCCACATGTCGGGGGACGCCCCCGCGTTCGGGATCGTGGCCCCGATGCGGGACGGCGTGATCATGTTCCTGCGCGGCGCGGTGTGGTGCACGATCACCGAGGGCGGCGCGACCCGGGAGATATCCGGAGAGCAGGCTCTCACCTGGGTCGACCTGATCGTGCCGGGCACGTTCGAGCGGCTGGCGATCGGCGCCGCGGCCGGCCGGCCGGTCCAGGCCGAACCGCTGTCCGACCTTCGCGGCGGGGTGGTGCCCGGGCAGGGCTTCGTGCTGAGCCGGGTCGCGGGTATGTCTGGTCCGCCGGATATGCCCGGACCGGAACCGGCCGTGGCGCCCGTGAGCGCGTCCGAGCCGGAGCCTGCGCCCAGGCCGGAGCCGGAGCCTAGGCCCACGCCGGAGCCAGAGCCGGAGCCGGCGGGGGCTGGGGCGGGGGTTTTCGGCGAATCCGGCGGCTTCGCGTGGCCGCCATCCGAGGAGATGCCGGGGCCGGCGGCGGATTCGCCGCAGGAGCCCTGGGGGCTGCGCGCCGAGGCCCCGAACCACCAGCCGACGATGGTCGTGCGGACCGGTGAACACGAACTGGACTCCAGCCGGGCCGAGCCGGGTCCGGCCCCGGCCGTTCAGCCTACGACGGTGGCACCGGCGATGCCGCCCCGGCCGGAGGCCGGGCAGGCGGATCAGGGTTCCGGGCCGGCGTCGCTCGGGGTACTGACCTCGCCGGACGGACCGCCGATCGTCCTGGCCGGCGTGCTGGTCCTCGGCCGGGAGCCGTCGCAGGATCCCGCGGTGGAAAGCGGCGAGGCCGCGCCGGTTCAGCTGCAGGACCCGGACCACGTGATCTCGCGGGTGCACGCGTACGTCTCGGTCGAGAACGGCATCGTGCTGGTCCGCGACGCGGACTCGATGCACGGGACCTACTTCAGCCCGCCCGGCGGTGAGCAGTGGACGCGGATCGGCACCGAGCCCAGCCCGCTCCCGCCCGGCTGGAGCATGCAGATCGGCCCGCAGGTCTTCACCTTCGAGCCGGCCGAGTCCGGCGACCGCTAGCGGCATGCGGGTCCTCATCCTCGGCGGCACCCTGTTCATCGGCCGGCGGATCACGCTGGAGCTGCTGGCCCGGGGCGACGACGTGATGGTCGTGCACCGGGGCCAGACCGAGCCGGCCGAGCTGTCCGGCTGCGCGCATGTGCATGCCGCGCGCGACGCCCTGGCCGGCGTGGCTGATCAGCTGCGGGTTTTCCGGCCCGACGCGGTGATCGACACGCGGGCGATGACGCGTGCCCATGCCGACGCGGCGCTGCCGCACCTGCCCGACGTGCACCTGATCCTGCTGTCCAGCATCGACGTGTACCGCGCCTACGAGCTGCTGCTGGCCGGGCGGGGCGGCGAGCCGGTTCCGCTGACCGAGACGTCGCCGGTTCGTTCGGCCCGGTACCCGCTGCGCGACCTGCTGCCCGGGCTGGGCGAGCACTACGACAAGCTCGACGTGGAGCCGCTGTACCTGGCCCGCGGCGCGTGTGTCCTGCGGCTGTCGCTGATCTACGGCGAGCACGACGGGCAGCGGCGGGAGGAATTCATGCTGCGGAGGGTTCGGGCCGGGCGGCAGCGGATACCGTTCGGGGCCGGTACCTCGCTGGACACGCGCTGCTATGTGGGCGACGTGGCTTCGGCCGTGCTGGCCGCGCTGGATCAGCCCGGGGTGGCCGCGGGCGAGGTGTTCAACGTGGGAGACCTGGCCACCGGCACGGCGCGGGACTGGGCCCTGGCCATCCTGGCGGCGGCCGGTTCCGGGGCCTCGCTGGTCACCGTGCCCGAGGACCTCGTGCCCCCGGACCTGGAGGGCACCCGGAGCATCGCCCAGCACTTCCTGGTGGACAGCCGCAAGGCGGCCACCCTGCTCGGCTGGCGTCCTTCCGACCCGGCCGAGACCATCGGAGCGTCGGTCCGGTGGCACCTGGAGAACCCGCCCGCAGCGGCCGACGAGGACTTCTCCCCCGACGACCGCGCCCTCGCCGCCGCACCCTAAGCCAGCACCACGGGATTGTGACAGGCGGGTTCGGGGGCGGGTCGCTGAGGGATGCCTCGCGAAGCGTCGCGATGTAGTTTGCTCGCATGGTTGTCCAGGATCCTGAGGCGTTCCTGCGCGCGATGCTGGCCCCGCTGAGCCGGGCGCGGCGCGGCGGGCCGCTGCCCGGCGTGCCGTTCAGCCGGGAGGCGGTGGCCAACGCGTTCGTGATGCTCGGGCTGCTGCCGGGGGCGCGGGCCGAGGAGATCCTGGCCGGGTACCGGCCGGAACTGGAGGCCAGCGGTTTCCGGCCCGGGGTGCTGACCGGCGAGCTGAGCGTGGTCCCCGGCGCACTCGGGTACCACGAGGCGCGGGCGGCGAGCCGGGCCGACCTGACCGGGATTCCGCTGGCCGTGGCCGCGGGCCCGGTGCCGGTCGGGTTCGGCGGCACGGAACTGGTGCTGACCTCGGCGACGCTGACGCCGGGCGGGGTGAAGCTGCGCCTGCGCGCGGTCATAGCTGACCCGGGTCAGCCGGCCCGTGAGCTGCCGGGGCAGCGGTTCGCCGCGGCGGTCAGGTCCGGGCTCGCGGTGACCGACGACCTGGGCCGGACCTACCGGCTGCAGCCGGTGACCTGGGGCGACGCTCCCGGGGAGCCGGGACGCCGGCGGTGGCGGGGCGAGGTGCTGGCGGAACCGCAGCCCGGCGGTACCGCGACCGGCGGCGCGGTGCGCCGGCTGGAGTTCGCGGGGGCGGAGAGCCGGCCCGTTCGGCTCGATATGCCTGCTCCCGCGGCGGCCGAGACGGGTCCGGCCGAACCGGCGTGGCCGACGCCGGCCGAGGCCTACCTGGCGGAACTAGCCTCGGCCCGGTCGGTGACGATCGCCGTCGGCGAGGACAGCGTGGAACTCGACGTCGCGAAGATCGTGGCCGAGGTGGCGCACGCGCTGCTGTGGACCGGGGCGCTGCCGCCGGGCAGCGCCCTGCTCTCCGGGCGGGAGGCGCCGGCCCCGGGCTGGCAGGAGGAACTGGCGGAGCTGTGGGGCCGGCGGGCCCACCTGCGGGCGCGCGACCATGAGCCCGAACGGGCCGGGCTGGCCGTCTGGATGCCGCTGCGGCGCGCCACGGCGGTGATCGAGAACATCGCGGCGCAGGGTGACCTGGTGTCCATCCAGCTGTACGGGCACCCGTGGATCAGCGGCGAGTACTGGCCGATGATCGTGCCGAGCTTCCAGGTGCGGGCGACCGACGACGCGGGCGCGGAGCACCGGGGCATGCCCGGCGACGGCGGCGGGAGACCAGAAGGCAGCCGCGCCTTCTGGTTCTGGCCGCCGGTGCCGCCGTCGGCGAGGCGGATCCGGGTCACCGTCAGCACGCTGTGGGAGGCCGCCTGGGCCGAGCTCGATATCCCCGGGCGGTCTGGTTAGGCGTTGTTGCGGTGCGGATAGGCGTGCGCCACGGCCAGGAAGGCGTCGTTGGCCTCGGCGTCGCCGATGCTGACCCGGGCGCCGTCGCCGGCAAACGGGCGGATGGCGATGCCCTCGTCGAAACAGGCCGCGGCGAAGTCCAGGGTGTGCTCGCCCAGGGCGAGCCAGACGAAGTTGGCCTCGGTCGGGGGAACCGCCCAGCCGTCGGCGATCAGCGCCTCGCGCACCCGGGTCCGCTCCTTGACGGTGTGCTCCACCCGCTCGAGCAGTTCGTCCTCCGCGGCCAGCGAGGCCACCGCGGCGGCCTGCGCGATGCTGTTGACGCTGAACGGCAGCATGGTCGTCCGGACCGCCGCCGCGACCGGCTCGTGCGCGATCATGAACCCGGTGCGCAGCCCGGCCAGGCCGTAAGCCTTGGAGAAGGTGCGCAGGACCGCGACGTTCGGCCGGCCGCGGTACAGGTCCAGGCCGTCGGGCGCCGCCTCGTCGCGGATGTACTCCCGGTAGGCCTCGTCGAGCACGACCAGGCAGTCGGCCGGCACCTGGTCGAGGAAGGCCTCGAGCTCGGCCGCGCCCACCACGGTGCCGGTCGGGTTGTTCGGGTTGCAGACGAAGATCAGCCTGGTCCGCGGGGTGATCGCGGCCGCCATCGCGGTCAGGTCGTGGGCCTGGTCGCGGAGCGGGACCCGGACCGAGTCCGCGGCGGCCAGGTCGCACAGGATCGGGTACGCCTCGAAGGAGCGCCACGCGTAGATCACCTCGGCGCCGGGCTCACCGACCGCCGCGACGAGCTGCTGGGCGACCCCGACCGAACCGCAGCCGACCGCGACGTGCTCCGCCGGGACGCCGAACTTCTCCGCGATGGCCGCGATCAGGGCCTGCGCGCCGTTGTCCGGGTACCGGTGCACCGATCGCGCCGCCTCGGCGATGGCATCCACCACCGAGGGCAGCGGCGCGAAGGGAGTCTCGTTGGACGACAGCTTGTGCGTCTGACCGCTCGAGCTGACCGGTACCCGGCCTGGCTTGTACACGGGCATGCTCTCGAGCACCGAACGGAAACGTGGTGACGGTTCAGTCATCTCACCAGTTTGCACCAGCCGCCGGCTAGGACAGCGACTGGCGTGCGTGCGCGTAGGCCTGGCTGGCCAGCTTCTTCGCGCCCGCCTGCGAGGCGTCGGGGCCGACGATGGTGACCGCGCCCACGAACCCGCCGGCCCGGTAGACCACCGACCAGACGTTCACCTGGGAGTAGCCCGCGGCCTTGACGTTCAGCGCCCGGGCCTCGTCGCCCAGCCCCGCGACCGGGGACTGCTTCACCGAGTAGCGGAAGGTCTTGCCGCCGGCCGAGGCGGTGTAGTGCTCACAGCCCGCCGGCAGCTTGTTGCCGAGCGCCGAATGGGCCACGTCGGGCGTCGCCGAGACGAGCACCTCGGAAACGCCGTCGCGACCGACCCGGAAGGTCACCACGGACGCGGGGGCGTGGGTGAACGCCGCCGAGTTGAAGCCGGTCACCGTGGCCTGGGCGCATTTGGCCGGGGTGACCTTGACGCCGTGCATGGTCTGCTTGCTCGTCTGCACGTCCGGCAGCACCCCGTAGTCACCGGCTTCGGCGGGCGCGGCCGGGCGCACGGTGCCCACCTTGGTCAGCAGTGCGCCCTTCAGCCGGGCGGCGGTGAGGCTCTGCGCGGGCCCGGTGGCGGTGGCCGCTCCAGCGGCGTGGGTCGCGCCGGCCTGGCTCGTGCTGCTGGCCGAACCACCGCAGCCGGCTACGGCGGTGGCGCCCAGCAGGGCCAGCGCGGTGGAGGCCAGCGCGGGTCGCTGCCAGTGACGTTCGGACATGGATCAACCCTTCTTACGCTACGAATTTTTCCTGACTCGAAGCGTGAGATTAGCCTACGGCGAGTGATCAATACGGAACTTTGAGTAAACAACTCGCCGAACATCCCGACCGGGCCGGGCCTCGGCACGAACTGCTGGATACGCGGCTATGGGGGTAGCTGGTGCGGGGCGGCCTCGCGGCGGCGCCAGTCGGGCGGCAGGGCGATCTCGAGGACGTCGTCGACGGTGATCACGCCGAGCAGGCGGTGCCGGTCATCGACGACCGGGATCGTAATCAGGTTGTAGTCCGTCATCAGCACGGCGACGTCGGTGATGTCGGTGTCCGCACCGACCCGGACCGGGTCGGTGTCGCAGACCTCGATCAGGGCGGCGTCCAGGTCGGCCTGGACCAGGGTGACCAGCCGGGCCACGCCGCACAGGCAGCCGTCCTCGTCGACCGCGTGCACGCTGGTCAGGGCCTCGGGCTGGAGCAGCGGAGACTCGCGCACCCGGGCCAGCGCGCCGCGCACGGTGACCATCCCGGGCAGCGCGACGAAGTCCATCCCCATCAGGCCGCCCGCGCTGGCGCTGGCGAAGCCCATCAGCGTCAGCACCTTCTGCCGCGGGCCCGGCGGCAGCAGGTCCAGGACCGGCTGCCGGCGCTGCTGCGGCAGTTCGGCGATAGCGTCGGCGGCGTCGTCGGCGCGCATCCGGGCCACCACCTCGGCGATCTCGAAGTCGGTGCGGGCGCCGAGCAGCCGGGTAGCCAGGTCCTCGTCGAGCTCCTCGAAGACGTCCGCCTCGAGTTCGGGATCGGCGCGGACCCGGCCGAGGATCTCGGTCTCCTCCTCCGCCGACGCGCTCTCCAGCAGGTCGGCGATCTGGGCCGGCTTGAGCCTGCGGATGCGGGCGAACGGGCCGCGTAGCAGCGCGCTGCCGACGTGGCCGATCAGCCATTCGAAGTCGTGCCAGTCGCGGGCACCGGGGGTCTCCGGCGGGCGCAGGCCGAACATGCGGCGCGGCCGGGTGTCCACCCCGGCGACGATCCACTCGGGGTCGTCTCGCACCAGTTCCAGGTCGGCGGCACGGATCAGGCGGGCGTTCGGCACGTCGATGAGCCGGTGGCCGAGCACGTCGGCGCGGAGCAGCACCTCGCCGTCCCTGCGCTCGAAGTGGCGCAGCGAGAGCCGGGCGCTCGACAGCCGGAGCGGGTCGCCGTCGAAGCTGCTCACCTGGTCGATCGGCACGAAGATCTCGCGCCCGCCGACCGCGGCCACCAGGCCGGTGACCAGCGGGTAGTCCGCGCCGCGGAGCCGGACGATGACGTCGGCCAGCCGGCCGAGGGATCCGCCGCCGCGGTCGGTGACCGGCCGCTTGAGCAGCCGCGACAGGCGCAGCGAGGCCTGGCTGCCCGCCGGGGCGCCCGCCGGGGCGCCCGGCCCGGCGGGCGGTGGCGTGGTCATGGTTAGCAGCCTAGGCGGGTGAAGGAGCCCGTAACGGGGTAGTCCTTCCCCAGGTAGGCCCACGCCGTCCGGTGTTACGCCCACTCCGGTTGTGGTGGTATGAAGTCTCTGGCGCCAAAAAAGCTATAGTCCGGACGAAGGGCGCAGATCAGTGGCCACGCGCAAGGCGGTGGGCCTGCTCGAGAGAAGCGCGGGCCTGCCGGACACATTCTGGTATTCGACGAAACGTCGTCTGCTCGGCCCGCCGCTGGTCAATCAGGACCTCGGGGAACAGCGGCTGTCCAACCCGCTCGCCCTCGGCGTGCTGTCGCCGGACGGGATCTCCTCCTCCGCCTACGGCACCGAGGAAATCCTGATCGCGCTGGTGCCCTTCGTCGGGCTGGCCGCGTTCACCTTGATCCTGCCCATGACGCTGGTGATCTTGTTCGTCATGGTGCTGGTGCTGCTCTCCTACCGCGAGATCGTCATGGTCTACATCAGGCCTGGCGGCTCGTACGTGGTGGCGCGGGAGAACTTCGGTCCCCGGGTGGCCCAGGTGTGCGCGGTGGCGCTGCTGATCGACTACGTGGTGACGGTGGCGGTACAGGTCGCGGCCGGCACGGCCGCCGTGGCCTCCGCCTTCCCGGCGATCGGCGCTTACAAGCTGGAGATCTGCGTCGGCGTGGTCCTGCTCATGTGCTTCGGGAACCTGCGCGGTCTCAAGGAGGCGGGCCGGTCCTTCGCGGTGCCGACCTACCTGTTCGCGGGCGTGGTCGTCCTGATGATCGTCGTGGGGCTGATCCGCGAGATGCTCGGCAACCTCCCGGTGTCCGATCCGGCTACGCTGCAAGGCGCCTACCACCTCGGCTCGAGCTCGGAGGGCCTGATCAGCGGGGCCATGATCTTCATCCTGCTGCGCGCGTTCGCCAACGGCGGCGCGTCGCTGACCGGCATCGAGGCGGTCTCGGACGCGGTCGGTGCCTTCCGGCCGCCGGAGGGCCGCAACGCCCGCCGCGTGCTGATGACCGAGGGCGCGATCCTGGGCATCCTGGTGGCTGGCATCTCCTGGCTGGCGCACGCCACCCGCGCCACGCCGTACAAGAGCGGCTATCCGACCGTGCTGGCTCAGGAGGCGGAGGCTGTATTCGGCCACACCTTCATCGGGCACGCCTTCTTCTACCTGCTCCAGGCCGCGACCATGCTCATCTTGTACACCGGCGGCAACACCAGCTTCAACGGCTTCCCGTTCCTGACCAGTTACGTGGCCGGCGACTCGTTCCTGCCCCGGTGGCTGCTCAAGCGCGGCCACCGGCTCGTGTTCTCCAACGCGATCATCCTGCTGACGATCGTGTCGGGCGCGCTGCTGATCATCAAGGACGCCGACGTCAACAACCTGGTCCCGCTCTACGCGATCGGCGTGTTCACCGCCTTCTCGATGGCCGGCTTCGGCATGGCGAAGTACCAGAGCAGGCACCGGACGCCCGGCTGGCGGCGCCGGCAGGTCATCAACTTCTCGGCCGGCGTGCTGACCGCGATCGTAGTGGTCATCTTCGCGGTAGTGAAGTTCACCGAGGGCGCCTGGGTGGTCGTCGTCCTGTTCGTCGTCCTGGTCCCGGCGCTGATCAGGATGAACCGGGAATACACCGCGGAGGGCGAGGTGCTCGAGACGATCAGCGAGAACCAGCCGCCACCCCCGCCGCACTACGCCCGCCGCACCGTCTTCGTCTTCGTGGACCACTTCGACCTGGCCACGCTGGCCGGGCTGCGGTACGCGCGGAGCCTGCGGCCCACCAGCATCCGCGCGGTGCACTTCGTCATCGACAGCGTCCGGGCGGACAAGCTGCGGGAGAAGTGGACCCGCGCCAACCGGGGCGTCACGCTGGACTTCATCGACGTGGCCGACCGCAGGCTGGTCCGGGCCGCGGCCGAGCTGGTCGAGCGCGAGATCGCCGACCCGGGTACGCACGTGACCGTGGTGCTGCCCCGGCGCAGTTACTCCGCGCTGCTCGGCCGGCTGCTGCACGACCGGACCGCGGACAAGATCGCCGCGGTGGTGAGCCGGATCCCGCGGTCGGCCGCGACCATCATCCCCTACGACGTGGAGAGCCGCGTCCGGGTGCTGCAGGAGCGCCAGGCCGCCAAGATGGCGGCCGCGGCCCCGGACCTGGCCGACCAGCAGATCAGGACCGAAGAGGCCGAGGTGGCGGACAAGCACGCGGCGCCCAATGGGGGGCCGAACGGGGACAAGCCGCCCCAGTCGCCGGGCCGGGCCCGCGGCCTGCTCAAGCGGCGCGAGCCGGAGCCGTGCGGGCCCGACGGCCTGCCGCTCGAGGTGCCGTCGAAGGTCCCGGGGGTTAGCTCGATCGGGTCGCTGGCCAGTCCGGGGCGGGCGGTCGTGGAGGGCAGGATCCGGGTGGTCGAGATCAAGCCGGTCGAGCGGAACTCGGTACTGGCCTGCGAGATCTCAGACGGAACGGGCACGCTGACGGCCCTGTTCTACGGCCGCTCGCACATTCCGGGCATCGTGTGCAGCGCGCGGGTGCGGTTCAAGGGTTCGGTCGGCATCAAGGACGGCCATCCCGTGATGATCAACCCGGCCTACGAGCTGGTTTCGCCGCCGTCGTAGGTCTCGGCGGGGTAGCTCGCGGCCGGCGGCGGGGCGGGTAACCCGGCCCGTTCGGCTCGATCATTCCTGGCCTGAGCCGGCGGCCACGTGCGGTCCGATCAGTTCGTACGCGGGATTGACCATGACCGGGGCCCCGCCCTTGATCCCGACCTGGCCGCGGAACCTGACCCGGGACCCGCACATCAGGCCGGCGATCCGGGACCGGCCGTAGAACAGCGCGGTCAGGTCCCCGGTGGAGTCGGAGATCTCGCAGGCCAGCACCGAGTTCCGCTCGACCGAACGGATTTCGACCACGCGCACGCGGCCCTCGACGGTGGCCTTGCCCGGCTGCTGGATCGAGCCGATCGGGGTGACGCCGGACGGCGGGACCGGCCGGTCGTAACCGCCGGCGCCGGGCAGCGGCCCGGCGGGCGTGCCGGTGGCCGACGTGGCGCCGGCCTGGGCTTCGGCCTGGGCTTCGGCCTGGGCTTCGGGCGGGCCGGGGACCGGGGTCAGCGAGACGGGCGCCTTCCCGTCCCGCGCGGCCTGGCGCTCCTGCAGCACGTGCAGCCGGTTCTGCACGTCGAACGGGATGATCGTGGCCGCGGCGTCCGGCACCCGGCTGACCACGCCGGCGATCTTGTCCGCGGTGCGGTCGTGCAGCAGCCGGCCGAGCAGCGGCGAGAAGCTGCGGCGGGGCAGGATCGCGGTCACCTGGGTGCCGGGCGCTTTCGCCTCGTGACTGACCAGATCGGCTGCGCACCGGGTCAGCCTGCGGTCGGGACAGTCGATGAGCTCGAGGGACACGCTGCGGTCCGGCAGCCAGGCGGCGCGCAGCCGTTCGGCCTGCTCGCTGTCGAGGACGAAGTGCACGGCCCGGACCGTGGTGGGGCGCAGGCTCTTGGCGTAGCGCAGGGCGGCGATCGTGGACAGGTCGAAGTCGTCGACGAAGACGATGACGACGCGGCGGGTGTAGTTCGGCTGCCGCGGCGGCTCGCCGGAGGCGCGGCGCTCACCGATGTTCTGCAGCGCCCGGGCCTCGGACCGGTACTGCCGGTTCAGCCTGATGAACGCGAACACCCCGATCGGGAAGACCACGACGACCAGCCACGCGCCGGCGTTGAACTTCACCACCGCGAAGATCACCACGACCAGGGCGGTATAGATGCCGCCGGTGAGGTTGATCACCAGCCTGCGGCGCCAGCCCTGCTCGCGATGCCGCAGGTGGTAGCGGACCATGCCGAAGCCGGCCAGGGAGAACCCGGTGAACACGCCGATCGCGTAGAACGGGACCAGGTTGTTGGTGTTCGCGCCGACGGCGAACAGCAGGGCGAGCGCCAGGATGGTCAGCACGATGATGCCGTTGGAGAACACCAGCCGGTGGCCGCGCTTGCTCAGCCAGCGGGGCAGGAACGAGTCCTCGGCCACGAAGCTGGTCAGGAACGGGAAGCCGCTGAAGCTGGTGTTGCCGCCGGTGAACAAGATCGTGATGGCACCCGCCTGCACCAGGTAGAACAGGACCTGCCCGGCGGCGGAGTGGCCGAACACCAAGGCGGCCTCCTGGGAGACCACCGTGGGCACGCCGCTGGCGTACGGGACCGCGTGGGTGATGTGGGCCAGCCAGGAGATGCCGGCGATCAGGAACATCACGATGGCGCCCTGGATCTCCAGGATCCGCCGGGCGTTGCGGCCCTCGGGCGGGCGCAGCGCGCTGACCGCGTTGGACACCGCCTCGATCCCGGTCAGCGAGGAACCGCCGTTGGCGAACGCGCGGGCCAGCGTGAGCATGGCGGCGAAGGCGATCAGGGTACCGGTGTTGTGCCCGATCGTGACGGTCCCGGGGTGCCAGGTGGCGTGGGCGAGGCCGCCGCCGACGAACTCGCGGGCCAGCCCGGCGATGATCATCAGGCCGACCGACCCGGAGAACAGGTACGTCGGGAGCGCGAACACCCGGCCGTTCTCCCGGACGCCGAGCAGGTTCACGTAGCACATCAGGAGGGTCGCCGCGACCGTGATCAGCAGCAGGGTCGCGGTGTCTCCCAGCGGCCTGGCCAGCGCGGGAAAGGTGGACAGGATCGCGGCGCTGCCGGCCGAGTTCTGCACGGCCACCGTGACCACGTAGTCCACCATCAGCGCCACGGCCGCGACCTGGGCGACCCGCGGGCCGAAATTCTCCCGGGCCACCACGTAGGAACCGCCCGCCCGGGTGTAAACCGTGACGACCTCACGGTAGGACAGCACGACCAGGAAGATGCCGAGCAGGATCACCCCGGTCAGCGGCATCAGCAGGGTGAACGACGCCAGGCCGAAGAACGGCAGCAGTTCGTGCAGGATCAGCTCGGAGCCGTAGTTCGCCGACGAGATCCCGTCGCAGGACAGCACGCCCAGGGCAAGCGGCTTCGACAGCCGCTCCTCCTTGAGCTGCTCGGTGATCAGGGGCGGGCCGAGCATGCGGCGCTTGACGGAGTACCAGAAGGTTTCCGGTAGTTCGTTTCCCTGGCCCGCGAGCAGGCCGGCCGCCCTGCGCACGGCCACTAGGCTGCCCGCTCCGCTCGGTTGCTGATCATGTATCACGACGCTATTAGCGCTGGTCGCGGGATTCCGTATGCGAGCCGTCAAGCTTTGCCGGCGGGGCATTAAGGATTCGTTAGGACGGCGGATGATGTCGGTGAGCGGGGCTGAAATAGGGATCGAGATGAGTTACCGCCTGGGTCCGCGTGCCGTGCCGGCACCCTACGCGCTGCCGGCCGGCTTCGCCATGTTCCTCGCCGTGGGCACGGCCGCCGCCGCGCTGCACGGCCGCCTGCCGGCCGGCGGGGTTCTGATCGCCTGCGCCCTGGTGGCCGTCGTGGTGTCGTTCGCGGCCGGGCCGGTCGCGGCGGTGCTGCTGGCCGGCATCGGCTGGCTGACCGTGATCGGGTTCTCCCGGCCGCCCTACGCGCAGCTGCGGCCCGCCGGGCCGGCCGCCGTGCACGCCGCGGTCGTGGTCGGGGTGGGCGCGGTGGCCGGAGCCGGGTTCGGCCTGGTGTTCCGCTGGTACTGGCGAAGGCTCACACTGGTAAGCGTGGGTAGGACAACGGGTATGCGGCGTGGTGCCCCTTCCGGGGTTGCTGACGGTTCGCCGGGCGGTGCCGGTGACGCTGCCGGTGCTGCCGGTGCCGCGATCGGGTTCCGGCGGCGGCTGGCGGGCGTGCTGCTGGCCGCGGTCCTGCTGCCGCTGCTCACCGTGGTCCTCGCGACCGCGCGGGCGCACCTGAACCTGGCCGACTTCGTCCTGGTCTACCTGGTTGCGGTGGTGGCCATCACGGTGATCGGCGGCTTCTGGCCCGCCGTTCTCGCCGCCGTGGCGGCCAGCCTGCTGCTCAACTGGTACTTCACCGTTCCGATCCACACGTTCACCATCGCCCAGCCGCGTGAGTTGCTGGCCCTGCTGCTGTTCGTGACCGTCGCGGTCGCCGTCAGCAGCGTCGTCCACCTGGCCGCCCGGCGCGCCCTGCAGGCCGCCCGGGCCCGTGAGGAGGCGGCCTCGCTGCTCGAGCTGGCGCAGACCGTGCTGGGCGGCGCCGACTCCCCCGCGGCTGTGCTCGAGCACCTCACCAGGACCCACGGCGGGCAGGCCGAACTGCAGGAGCGGGTGGCCGGCCGGTGGGTGCGGGCCGCCTCGAGCGGTGTCGACGGGGTGCTGGCGGCGGCGTCGCGCATCGACATCCGGTCCGACCTGACCCTGATGGTCACCGGGCAGGATCCCTCGGCCACGCCCGCCCTGCTGGCCGGGTACGCCGCCCAGGCGGCGGCCGCGCTGGACCGGGAGCGGCTGCGCACCCAGGCGGCCCAGGCCGAGGCGCTGGCCGAAGGCAACCGGATGAGGACCGCGCTGCTCGCCGCGGTCAGCCACGACCTGCGCACCCCGCTGGCCTCGATCAAGGCCTCGGTCAGCAGCCTGCGGCAGACCGACGTGGAGTGGTCCGAAGCCGACGAGGCCGACCTGCTGGCCACCATCGAGCAGAACGCGGACCGGCTCGACGCGCTCATCGGCAACCTGCTCGACATGAGCCGCCTGCACACCGGGTCGCTGCAGCCGTTCCTGCGCCCCACCGCGATCGACGAGGTGGCGCCGGTCGCGGCGGGCGGGCTCGACGACTCGCTGCGGCTGGAGATGGCGGTGCCGGACGGCTTCCCGCTGGTGCTGGCCGACCCCGGCCTGCTCGAGCGGGTGCTGGCCAACTTGTTCTCCAACGCGCTGCGGTACTCCCCCGCCGGCCGGCCGCCCGAGCTGCACGCATTCTTCGAGGGCAGCACCGTGCGGCTCGAGGTGGCGGACCACGGGCCGGGCGTGCCGGACGACCTGAAGGAGCGCATCTTCGAGCCGTTCGAGCGGGTCGGCGACCGGCACCCCGGC
>Ga0335078_10004741_pt1 | contig 20128 bp, 17 predicted proteins | sample Lox_Sample_32_FD_206711 | JGI IMG/M metagenome (GOLD analysis project Ga0335078, IMG submission 206711) | Soil microbial communities from Loxahatchee National Wildlife Refuge, Florida, United States - Lox_Sample_3.2 | ecosystem: Environmental > Terrestrial > Soil > Wetlands | place: USA... | reverse complement strand
AGCGGATTGCACCCTTTTACCCAAAATGGTCGTCGCTAGGTGATCGAACAGGCCGTCAATTGCCGCGATGGGGTTTGTCGCCTTTTGGCCCGGAACGTCGTTTGCTACGAGACAGCATTACGTCTGGAATCGGAGGACGAGCGGACTCAGAGCAAACATCGCGGAATCGACACAGATGATCCAAAGCGTCAGCTTCGGGGGATAAAAACGTCATGCACCTCTCCGGTTCGCATGCGAGCAGATAGAGCAAATTTTCGTAGACCAAATGCTCAGACTGTGTCGTGTCCGCCCGCCGGCGAACCACAGCCCAAACGAAACTCATCGACTGAAAAGGGTTTGCCGCCCGGCGATAAAATTACCTTGGCTCTTTCACGAGCGAACCCAACTCGTTTAGCCAACATTCGCAATCTGCCTTGAGATACAAGGCTTATTCGAGCCGCCAGCAGCTGTAGACTGGCATAAGGAGATGGAGAGACGTGGCTTGTCGTCCCATGTGCCCGTTGGGACAGTACAGCTAGGATGCCGTTGGCGTTGCAGCACCGGCTAAGAGCTGTCAGCGTCTCGCTAACATCGACGTATTCAAACACCAGAGCAACGTATACCAAATCGACTGGATCAAAGAGCGACTTGGCCGTTTAGAAGACGAAGAGCTCCGCCGCCCCGCCGATCTTTGGCAGGCAGCGCACTTGCTCGCGGCTAAACCTTGATGTGCTTGCCGACGAATTTCACCATATCGGCGAAAGCGCCATCGATCTGCGACAGATCCGGCGAATGGCCCTTGTGGCGTTCCATGTCGATATAGACGAGCTCGATGTCGCCGCCGGCCTTGCGGTAATTGGCGACGAAGCGCTGCGGCTCGTTACCGGGGAAATTCGACTCGGTGTCCTTATAATCGTGCACCTCGTCGCCGCGCGCTTGGAACCAGATCGCCGGCGGCAATTGCACTTTCTCGCCGCGCTCAAGCGCCAGCATCGGGTTGCCTTCCGCCATATTCTCTTCGTCGCGCCAATAAGCGTCATGACGCGGCACGATGCTTTTGCCCCATTCCTCGCCGCCGGCGATTGCGCGCTTGGCATGGCGGTAGCGCGACAGCGGGTTGATCACAGGCCACGACATGACCACGCAGGGCACGCTCGCGTCCACCCGGGGCGAGCCCGGCGGCAGCGCGATCGCCGAATAGCGCGGATCATGCGGCCGCATGGCGACCAGCATGGCGAGATGACCGCCGCTCGATTGTCCGGACAGCGCCACCAGCTCGGGCCGCGTCTTCAGGTCGCGCGCATGCGCCTTCGCCCAGCGCACCGCGTAATTGATGTCCTGTACGGACGCCGGATACGGAGTTTCGGTGCCGGAGCGGAAATCGAGCGCAATCGAGACGATACCGTGCGACGCCATGAACTCATGACGCAGATGCTCGGTCTTGCGGTCGCTCATGCACCAGGCGCCGCCGTGAACTTCCACCAGCGCCGGAAACGGCCCCGGCCCGCGCGGGGTGAACACCCGCGCCAATAGCGGCTTGTCGCCGTGGCGGAGATATTCGACGTCCTCGACGTCGTAGTCGGCTGCTTTGCTCTCAAGAACGGCGCTGCTCATATGCCTATCCTTCGCTTTGTTCGGGGTTATGCGGCGCGCGGCGCAGGCTGTGCGCCCGTGGTCGCCGGCAGAATGACGTCGCGCGTCATGGTGCCCAGCGCGATCGCGCCGATCACCAGCAGGATGCAGGAGATCCACAGCGCCCAATCGTAGGAGCCGAGACCGGAGACGACATAGCCGGTGACGATCGGCGCCAACAGGCCGCAGAGATTGCCGGCCAAAATCGCAAGCCCGATCGCCTTGCCGACGTCGCGGGCGCGGTGAACGAGGTCAGTCACCAGCGACAGGTTGAGCGAGATCATGGCGTTGACGCCCGACAGCGACAGCGCGAACAGCGCCAGGATCAGCGTCGTGTCGTTGGTGAACGGCACGAATACGATCACCGCGGACAGTAAGATGCAGGCGATGACGACCGCGCGCCGGCCGCCGGCCAACAGCGTATCGTTCTTCAACAGCCGATCGCTGATCAGGCCGATGACAATGCTGACCGGCACCGCGATGGCCCACGGCACCGCCGTATAGAGACCGGTCTTCATGATGGTGAGGTGCTTGGTGTCCTGCAGATAGCTCGGCATCCAGAACAACAGCAGATAGAGCGTATAGATGCCGGACGCTTGCGCGATCATCGCGCCCCATTGCGACGGCGACCGCAGCAACTCGAATACCACGCCCGGGCTGCCGTGAATGCCGACCTCGTCGGGCGAGCCGCCCGAGCGCTCGGCGACGATCTTCTTGCGTTCGTCGGCCGACAGCCAGCTCACGTTTTCCGGCCGGTCGAACCAGATCAGATTGCAGGCGAGCCAGACGAAGCCCAGGATGCCGAGAATGACAAAGGCCGCGCGCCAGCCCCAGGCGCTGGCAATCGACGCGGTGATCACTGCGCCGAGCGCCGGCCCGAGAAAGCTGCCGGCGCTCCAGAAGGCGTTGGCGACGCCACGCTCCTGCGCCGGCATCCATTCGCGTACGATGCGGCCGCAGGACGGGATCGAGGTCGCTTCGCCGGCGCCCATCACCATGCGGGCGACGATGAGCGTGGCGAAACTCCAGACCCCGGCGGTTGCGGCCATGGCCAGCGACCACAGCGTGATGCCGATGGCGTTGATATTGCGCGCCGAGAAACGGTCCAACAGGATGCCGATCGGCAAGATGCAAAGCGTATAAGTCCACAGGAAGGACGAGAACAGGTAGCCCATTTCGACCGGCGACAGACTGAACTCGCCGCGCACCGACTGCGCCACGATGCCGAGCGCCGAGCGGTCCATGTAATTGATCGTGACCAGCGCCAGCGTCAGAGCATAAATCCAGCCACGCCGGAAATGGCTCGCTGGCGTTGCTTGCACACTCATCGGCTCTCTCCCCTATGCTATTATAGCCTTGGGCGCTGGCTGTCTGTTGCGCGCCGCGCTCCGGTTGTCAGTTTATGCGACGCTTATTGTTTCGGCGGCGGCATCGCGCCCGAGGCGGACGCCGGGGCCGTCGCTGGCGCGCCCGACGCCGGCCCGCGCGGATCGTTCCGGTTGGCCATGCAGTTCTTAAGGAACTTCGCGCGCGCGGCACCTTGCAGTTTCTGGTCGTCGGCGCCGAATTTGCAGGTGACCATCTTTTCTTTTGCCGTGACCGCCAACGACGGCACGCTCGGCACCAGGGCGATCAGCGTAGCGGCGACAAAGGCGTATCGAAGCATGGCATTATCCCGGATTGTCCCCCCGAATGTCGGGCAGCATAGTAGCATTCTTTGGCGAGATACCATGGCGCAATTTGGCGCTATAAAGCGGCATGAATCACCCTCCCCGCATCAGCGGCGTCCTTGCCGGAATCAAGGCCGGCTCGACCGGAACCGCCGAAATCCTGGTCGGACCCGAGCACACCGCGCCCTTTGTCGGGTCCGGACGGATCGCGGTATTGGCGACGCCGGTGATGATCAACGTCATCGAGGCGGCGGCGCTGGCTGCCATTGAACACCTGCTTCCCGCCGGCCATCAGAGCCTCGGTACGCATCTTGACGTCACCCACACCGCGGCTACCCCGGTCGGCCTGCGGGTCACCGCGACGGCCGAAGTAACGCAGCTCGAAGGCCGCACCGTCAGCTTCCGCGTCGAAGCCCGCGACGAGATCGAGCCGATCGGCGGCGGCACGCATCAACGGGTGGTCGTCAGCGTGGCGCGATTCGACGAGCGGGTGCGCCGCAAGGTGCGCGGCGGCAATTAAGCGCGGCGGCAATTAAGCGCGGCGGCCGGCGAACCAGCCGACGCCAAAAAGAACGACCGCTGCAACAGCGGTTGCCAGCGCGTGAGTATGATGAACATGCGTGGAGCCTTCGCTGTAACCGGGCATGAATGTCGGCAGCGATCCCGCCGGCATCGTAAAGTACATTACGGCTGCGACGGCGCAGATAATGGCGAGGAGATAAGCGATTAATTTCATTGGATGTTTTCCCCTATCACAATCGACGCGAGAATACTGACAGACAGTCCGTTAGCACGACAGCGCTGGTTTTGGCGAGACAGGAGTTATTTGCACGCGCTGGGCGCTTGCGTTCGCGGCGTTGCGCGGCGATGATCTCCGGTAAAATATTACGGGGAGGACCGTCATGGCCATTCGGCTCGCCGCACTCATTTCGGCGGCATTCGCTTTCGCTGCGCTAACCCCGCCGGCCAGCGCGCAGTCGCTCGACGATTTTTACGCCAAAGCCAAGAACGAAGGCGCGTTCGTGCTGTATGTCGGCGGGCCGACGGCGCCGTGGGAAGCCATGGCCAAGATCTTCAACGAAAAATATCCCGGCATCACCGTTTCGATCAGCGGCGGCTTCTCCAACGTGCTCGACAAGAAGATCGACGCGCAGATCGGCGCCAAAAAGCTCGAAGTCGACGCCGCTATTTTGCAGACTATCGCCGACTTCGTGCGCTGGAAGGACGACGGCCGCCTCGTCGACTTCAAGCCCGCCGGCTTCGACAAGATCGACCCGAGATTCAAGGATCCTGAGGGCGCATATTGGGCGACGATGGTCAACGCCGTGCCCTATATGTACAACACCGAGCAAGTCGCCGCCGCCGACGTGCCGAATTCGGCGCTCGATTTCCTAAAGCCGCAGTTCAAAGGAAAGATCGTCACCGCCTATCCGGCGGACGACGACGTCACGCTGTGGGTATTTTACCACATCGTGCAGAAATACGGCTGGAGCTACATGGACAAATACATGGCAGCGAAGCCGAACTTCATTCAGGGCCATCTCGGCGAGCAACGCAGCATCGGCTCCGGCCAGAATCTGGTCACTTTCGATTCGATCTTCAACATCACGACGGTGCTGAAAAAGCAGAGCATGAAGGTCGACTCGCATTTCCCGACCGTCGACGCGACGCCGTTCTGGCCGCTGACGGGCGCTATCTTCAAGGGCGCGCCGCATCCGAACGCGGCCAAATTATTCCTCGCCTGGCTGCTCGAACCGACGCAGCAGATCGCGACCGAGACCTGGTCGGGCCGCCGCGACGTGCCGCCGCCGACCGGCTACAAGCCGATATTCTCGTACAAGGTCGTCACCGACTACAAGGCGTTTCTGGTCGACCAGACCAAGATCGCCGATCTGCGCAAGCGCTTCGAGAAATATTCCGGACCGGTCGTGAATGCCGGCGGCGTGCGATAACCCGGCGTCGCCTGAAATAACTCATTCGCCAGCGACTGCGCCAGCCGCAGTCGCCGGACCATGAGCGACCTCGCCGCTCGCGAGCGCCGCAAGAATCCGATCGACCAGAGCGCGCGCGGATTCGGCGGAGAGTTCTATCGCCACCCGGTCGCGGCCGCCCTCGCCCTCATTGGTGAAGTCGATGGCGAGCACATGATCGAGCGTCGAATAATACGGATGATCGTAATAGACATTGGCGGTATCGATCCGCATCCAGCCCTTGCGGCCCTTGGCGCTGCCGATCAGCGCGGCTTTCTCGACAATGTAAGAACACATGGCTAAACCCCTTGCTGGCGCATAATCCGGTCCGAAAACGGATCTCCGCTTTTCGCGATCATGCGCTACTCCGCGGCGACGCTGGCCGACGAGGCCGCGAGACAGCGCGCGTAGAACGCAAACACCTTCTTCCAGCCGTCCGCCGCCTGATCCGGCCGATAAGCGTCGCGGGCGGTATTGAAGAAGGCGTGGCCGGCGCCGTCGTAGCGATGGAATTCGTAGTTCTTGCCCAGTTTCTGGAGCACCGCCTCGGTGCGGTTGACCTGATCGGCGGTCGGATTGGCATCGTCGTTGCCGAAAATGCCAAGCAGCGGGCAGTTCATTTTCTCGGTCAGGTCGATCGGCGCGACCGGGCGCTTGTCGTTGAGAAGCTTCGGATCGTCGACGACGACGTTGCCGCCCCAGCAATCGACTACGGCATCGATGCCCGGCAGCGTGCACGCCGCGAGGTAGGCGTGGCGGCCGCCAGAGCAGAATCCGATGACCCCGATTTTGCCGTTGCTATTCGGCTGCGCGCGCAAGAAGGCCATGGCGCCGGCGGTGTCGCCTATCACTTGCGCGTCGGCGACGCCGCCGGCCGCGCGCACTCGCGCGCCAATATCGTCCGGACTGTCCGAGCCTTCCCGGAAATAGAGGTGGTGCGAGATCGCGGCATAGCCGTGGTGCGCGAATTTGCGCACCACCTCCATGATCCATTCGTCCCAGCCCGGCAGGTGGTGGATCACGACGACGCCGGGAAATTTTCCGGCGCGCGTCGGCCGCGCGTAATAGGCGTCGCCCTGATCTCCGTTATGACCGCGGAACGTCACCGGTTCCGCCTGCAAGCCCTGATAATGGCTCATTGGCGATCCTCCTTATGCTGCTGAAATGCTTGCGGCGCTCGTTCTATCATTTGCCGGTCGACGCGGCGGCCCCTGGTGTCGAGTCCGGGCAGCGGTGCAGTATTGCCTTGTAGGTTCCGTCGCTATCGATGAATTCGACGGTGTTGTCAGGCTTCGGCGTGAAAGTGATGTTCCCCATCAGCGGCCCGCTTGGGAACTTGCACTCGACATGCGCGGCATAGCTGTTGCCGTCCTTTTTCGTATCCAGAATCGTGCACACACCGACATTGGAGACGATTTCCTGGGCGGAGATTTTGACCTTGGCGGCCACAGCATCGCTACCGTCGCCCTTGCAGGCGACATTCTGGGTGTAGTTTCCGATAAGCGGAAAATCCTCAGCCGCGACAGTCGCGCCCGATAGGCCGATTGCAACCATCACAAGCACAACGCATCCCGCGAGCGGTCGGATAGTTTGATACACGCGTCCCTCAATCGTCCCGCTGTCGACCCGACGCCGCCTTTTCCGACGCCGCAGCCGTGCCCCGCGGGCAAAACTTAGCGAAAGTCGCGCGTGCAAGCCAAACTTTTTTCGGTGCGCGCTAGTGGTCGCGGAACCCGCTGCTGATGACCTGAATTCGGGCTGCCGACCAGTGCTTGGGCCCATCGAGCCCCCGGTAAGCGCGCTCGCAGTCAACCTTGCCGTTATCGGCAAATTGGCCGTTCTGATTGTCGAACAGCCATTGATGGCAGACATTGCTCGCAGCGTCGGGCATGTAGAGGATGGAACCGGTATAGATGCCGTCGTCTTTCGACGCTTGGTAGGTGCCGCCGGCCGCCGCGCGCTTGGCAACCGCTATGTACTGGTCGGTGGCCACCGCGCCGAGCGCCAGCACCGCGCCGATGGCGATTGCGACGACAAGCGTTTGGCGCGTGCCGTGCCCCGGGCGCGAACGCGCCTTCGCCGGACGAGAAAAGCGGTTCATCTGTCGTGGACCCTCAAGTCGGCGCTTTTACATTACACCAATGTAGATCGCCCGATCCGCAGTCGATACCGACTTGGCTAAAAAACCGATAACGCCGCTCATAATCCGAGGCACACAAAAAAGCGGCGCCCCGAAGGGCGCCGCCGGCAAATGGCGATAGTGAGATCAGTGCGCGGTCAGGCCGGACGAATCTTCCTCGACCACCGGCTCCGGCACATCGACGGGTTTCGCCGTCGACTCTTCCCAGACGATCGGTTCGGGTTTGCGGGTGAGCGCGCGGGTCAGCACCTCATCCATGCGCGAGACCGGAATGATGTCGAGGCCGCTCTTGATCGAGTCGTTGATCTCGACCAGGTCCTTGGCGTTCTCCTCCGGAATGAGCACGGTCTTGATGCCGCCGCGATGCGCGGCAAGCAGCTTTTCCTTCAAGCCGCCGATCGGCAGCACGCGGCCGCGCAGCGTGATCTCGCCGGTCATGGCGACGTCGCGGTGCACCGAGATTCCGGTCATCACCGATACGATCGCGGTAACCATGGCGACGCCGGCTGACGGGCCATCCTTCGGCGTCGCCCCTTCCGGCACGTGCACGTGGATGTCGCGCTTGTCGAAGGCCGGCGGCTCGATGCCGAAGGCGACCGCCCGCATGCGGACATAGGACGCCGCCGCGGAGATCGATTCCTTCATCACATCGCGCAGGTTTCCGGTCACGGTCATCTTACCCTTGCCCGGCATCATGGCCGCTTCGATGGTCAGCAGCTCGCCGCCGACATCGGTCCAGGCAAGCCCGGTGACGACGCCGACCTGATCCTCGTCCTCGACCTCGCCGAAGCGGAACTTCGGCACGCCGAGATAATCGGGCAGCGTGCCGTCGGTCACCTGCACCGATTGCCGCTTCGAGATCGTCAGTTCCTTCACCGCCTTGCGAATCAGCGTGGAGAGCTCGCGCTCGAGATTGCGCACGCCAGCTTCGCGGGTGTAGCGGCGGATCAGTGTCAGCAGCGCCGCGTCGTCGATCGACCACTCCTTCGGATCGAGCCCGTGCTTGACGATCGCGTGCGGAATGAGGTGCTTGCGCGCGATCTCGACCTTCTCGTCCTCGGTGTAGCCGGCGATGCGGATGATCTCCATGCGGTCCATCAGCGGCGGCGGAATGTTGAGCGTGTTCGCCGTGGTGATGAACATCACGTTGGAAAGATCGTAGTCGACCTCGAGATAGTGGTCGTTGAAGGCGTGGTTCTGCTCGGGATCCAGCACTTCGAGCAGGGCCGACGACGGATCGCCGCGGAAATCGGCGCCCATCTTGTCGACCTCGTCGAGCAGGAACAACGGATTCGAGGTTTTCGCCTTGCGCATGGACTGGATTATCTTACCGGGCATCGACCCGATATAGGTCCGCCGATGGCCGCGAATCTCGGCCTCGTCACGCACGCCGCCGAGCGACACCCGCACGAACTCGCGGCCGGTCGCCTTGGCGATCGATTTGCCGAGCGAGGTCTTGCCCACGCCGGGCGGGCCGACCAGACACAGGATCGGACCGGTCAGCTTATTGGCGCGCTGCTGCACGGCCAAATACTCGACGATCCGCTCCTTGACCTTCTCCAGGCCGAAATGATCGGCGTCGAGGATTTGCTCGGCGAGCGTCAGATCCTTCTTGATCTTGGACTTCTTGTTCCACGGGATCGACAGCAGCCAGTCGAGATAATTGCGCACGACGGTGGCTTCCGCCGACATCGGCGACATCTGCCGCAGCTTCTTGATCTCGTGCTGCGCCTTCTCGCGCGCTTCCTTGGAAAGCTTGATGCGCTTGATCTTCTCTTCGAGCTCGGCGACCTCGTCCTTGCCGTCTTCGTCGCCCAGTTCCTTCTGGATCGCCTTCATCTGCTCGTTGAGGTAGTACTCGCGCTGCGTCTTCTCCATCTGGCGCTTGACGCGCGTGCGAATGCGCTTCTCGACCTGCAGGACCGAGATCTCGCTCTCCATCAGACCGAGCACTTTTTCCAGCCGCTCGGTGACGGTCGGCGTCTCCAGGATCAACTGCTTGTCGGGAATCTTCACCGCCAGGTGCGACGCGACGGTGTCGGCGAGCTTGGCGTAGTCCTCGATCTGCTGGACCACGCCGACGACCTCCGGCGATACCTTCTTGTTCAGCTTCACATAGCCTTCGAATTCGTTGACCACCGAGCGCGCCAGCGCTTCGGCCTCGACCTGATCGCCGGACGAATCCGGGATCACCACGGCTTGCGCCTCGAAATAATCCTCGCGGTCGGTGTACTGCGTAACCTGGGCACGTGCGGCGCCTTCGACCAGCACCTTCACGGTGCCGTCGGGTAATTTGAGGAGCTGCAGTACGCTGGCGAGCGTGCCGACGTTGTAGATGGCGTCCGTCCGCGGATCATCGTCGGAAGCGTTCTTCTGCGTCGCCAGCAGGATGAACGTGTCCGACCGCATCACTTCTTCGAGCGCCTTGATGGACTTCTCGCGGCCGACGAAGAGCGGGACGATCATATGCGGGAAAACCACGATGTCCCGCAGCGGCAGAACTGGATAGGCCCGGCTTTCGCCGGTCGTCAGCAGCGGCTTAGGTTTGGCGGCGCTTGTCATTGCCCCACTTCCTTATTGTTGTGCACGCCCATCGAAACCCGCAGGATGCGCTGTGACGACGAACTGCTCACTATAGGTGGCGTTGCGTCGCAGACCTGTCAAGAAAGGCCGGATTTTCCAGCAAATCTGCGCGCTGCGAAGGCGGAGCAAGTGGCCGCACACCGAATCGCGGGTGCAGGTTCCGCCCACCCGCTAGGCGCTCGCTCCGCCGGTCTCGCCGGCGCGATCGGATCGGTCGGCATAGATGTAGAGCGGCCGGGCGCTGCCCTCGACGACCTCTTTCGAGATCACGACCTCTTCCACGCCTTCGAGGCTCGGCAGATCGAACATGGTGTCGAGCAGAATGCTCTCCATGATCGACCGCAAGCCGCGGGCGCCGGTCTTGCGGTCGATCGCCTTGCGGGCGATCGCGGCCAGCGCCTCCTCGGCCAGCGTGAGGTCCACGGTCTCCATCTCGAACATGCGCTGGTACTGCTTGACCAAGGCGTTCTTCGGCTCGGTGAGAATGCGCTTGAGCGAAGGTTCGTCGAGGTCCTCCAATGTCGCCACCACGGGAAGCCGGCCGACGAATTCGGGAATGAGCCCGTATTTCAGCAAATCCTCCGGTTCGACCTCGCGGAAGATTTCGCCCTGCTTGCGATCCTCCGGCGCCATCACCCTGGCGCCGAAACCGATCGAAGTCGAACGGCCGCGCGCGGAAATGATCTTTTCCAGGCCGGCGAAAGCGCCGCCGCACACGAACAGGATGTTGGTGGTGTCGACCTGCAGGAATTCCTGCTGCGGATGCTTGCGGCCGCCCTGCGGCGGCACGCTGGCGATGGTGCCTTCCATGATCTTCAAGAGCGCCTGCTGCACGCCCTCGCCCGAGACGTCGCGGGTGATCGAAGGATTGTCCGACTTGCGCGATATCTTGTCGATCTCGTCGATGTAGACGATGCCGCGCTGCGCGCGTTCGACATTGTAGTCGGCCGCCTGCAGGAGCTTCAAAATGATGTTCTCGACGTCCTCGCCGACATAGCCGGCTTCCGTCAGCGTGGTGGCATCCGCCATCGTGAACGGCACGTCGAGGATGCGCGCCAGCGTCTGGGCGAGCAGCGTCTTGCCCGAGCCGGTCGGCCCGATCAGCAGGATGTTCGACTTCGCCAGCTCGACGTCGTTGTGCTTGGATTGATGATTGAGCCGCTTGTAGTGATTGTGGACGGCGACCGAGAGCACCTTCTTGGCGTGATCCTGGCCGATCACATAGTCGTCGAGGACCTTGCGGATCTCCCGCGGCGTCGGAATCCCGTCGCGCGACTTCACCAGCGAGGATTTGTTCTCCTCGCGGATGATGTCCATGCACAGCTCGACGCACTCGTCGCAGATGAAAACCGTCGGCCCGGCGATGAGCTTGCGCACCTCGTGCTGGCTCTTGCCGCAGAACGAGCAGTAGAGCGTATTCTTCGAGTCGCCGCCGCCAACTTTGCTCATTCCAGTCTCCGTCTTCGCCAGCGCAGGACTTCAACAGTCTATCGTACGAAGCACTGCGCTAAAATTCCGTAGCACCACCACCTCCCGAACCGAACCGCCAAAATGCCAAAAGTTCATCGGGTGACACAACCTGACATGCTAACGGCGTGCCAATCAAGAATCCATTAACGATAACACGACTTTGCCCAGTGTGTTTTCCGGATCACACGCCGAGAACACGCTTGACGTCCGGCCAGGAATCTGACCGACCCCCGCTTTGGGCCGACAAATGGGCCCATTTAAAGGCGGCGGCGGGCACGCCGAATTAACTCACTCCCTTGAGAACCGGCTCGGTTTTGAGGCCGGGTTCCTCGGGGCGTTTCTCAATGACCTTGTCGATGAGGCCGAAATCCTTGGCCATCTCGGACGTGAGGAACATGTCGCGCTCGAGCGCGTCCTCGATCTTCTTGAGCGGCTGGCCGGTATGCTTGACGTAGATTTCGTTCAACCGGCGCTTGAGGTTCAGGATCTCCTGCGCGTGCAGCATGATGTCGGTTGCCTGGCCTTGGAAGCCGCCGGACGGCTGATGAACCATGATCCGGGCGTTGGGCAGCGCAAACCGCAGGTCCTTGGCCCCGGCGGCAAGCAGCAGCGAACCCATCGAGGCCGCCTGCCCCGTGCATAGCGTCGACACCGGGGGCCGGATGAACTGCATCGTGTCATAGATCGCCAAGCCCGACGTGACCACGCCGCCCGGCGAATTGATGTACATCGACACTTCTTTCTTCGGGTTCTCGGCCTCGAGGAACAGAAGCTGAGCGACGACCAGCGACGCCATGCCGTCCTCGATCGGCCCGGTGATGAAGATGATGCGCTCCTTCAAGAGCCGCGAATAGATGTCGTAGGCCCGTTCCCCGCGGTTGGTCTGTTCGACCACCATGGGGACGAGATAGTTCATGTAAGTGTCCTTGGGATCGCGCATGGTTACCTGCCGCCGGGGCTGAAGATTGGGCTCAATGTGACTGAGTCGGGCCGGGTCTGTCGAAGCCGCCGCGTCGAGCGAGCACGGCAGCGCATTCGGCTATGCAAGCATCGCAGATATGCGCGGAATTCTCGGCGACAAGACGGGAGGCTCGGGTTTCGTCGCCACGGCCACACACCGAACGGCAAAGCTGCGGGCGCCCTCTCAATGACCGCGCCGTGGCAAAGACCGCCCACGTGACTTGGCCCAACCGCCCTACTCCTCGTCTTCCTTGAATAATTCTTCCCGCGACACTTCCTTGTCCGTCACTTCGACGAGCTCGAGCAGGAAGTCGACCACCTTGTCCTCGAATATCGGGGCGCGCAAAGCGGCCAGCGCCGCCGGATTATTGCGATAATAGTCCCAGATCCGCTGCTCTTGGCCCGGCACCATTCTGGCTTGAGCGACGATGGCTTGGCTCAACTGCTCGTCGGTGACCTTGATGTTGTTCTTGTCGCCGATTTCCGCGAGCACGAGCCCGAGCCGCACCCGCCGTTCCGCTATGGCGCGATACTCCGCCCGCGCCTTCTCCTCGGTCGTTCCTTCATCGGCAAAGGTGCGGCCCTGCTGCTTGAGGTCGTTCTCGATCGTCTGCCAGACGTTATTGAACTCCTCCTCGACCAGCGTCGGAGGCGGATCGAATTTGTGGCACGCGTCGAGCTGATCAAGCAGCGCGCGCTTGATCTTCTGGCGCGAGGCGCCGGCGTGCTCGCGCTCGATGCGCTCGCGCAGCGCGTCACGCAGCTTGGCAAGCGATTCGAGCCCCAGCGTCGTGGCAAAAGCGTCATCGACGGTCACCGCACCTGGCGCTTCCACGGCCTTCACCGTCACGGCGAAGGTTACCTCTTTGCCCGCGAGCGCCGCCGCCGGATAGTTCTCCGGGAAGCTGAGGTCGAAGGTCCGGGTCTCACCCGCTTTGATACCGGTAAGATGGTCTTCGAAGCCTGGAATAAACTGGCCCGAGCCAAGCGTGATCGGCACGTCCTCGCCGGAGCCGCCCTCGAAGGCTTCGCCGTTCAGGGTGCCCTTGAACGAAATGGTGACGCGATCGCCCTTTTCCGCACCCTCGGCCTTTGCGGCGAACGGCCGGCTCTGCTCGCCGAGAGTCTGCAGCGCCTGATCAATCTCGGCATCGGTAACCGGCGCCCTGAGCCGTTCGAGCTTGATGGTCTTGAAATCGGCGAGCGCGATCGGCGGCACGATCTCCATCTCGACCGTGTAGGCAAGGTCCGACTTTCCGGCGATGACGCCCTCGACCGCGCCCTCCTCCGTTGGCAGCACCACTTTGGGCTCGGTGGCAAGCTTGAAGCCATGATCGGCGACGATCTTGGTATTGGCCTCGCGCACCGCGGCTTCGATGACCTCGGCCATCGCCGACTTGCCGTAGAGGCGCTTGAGATGCGCCACCGGCACCTTGCCAGGGCGAAAACCCCGGAGCTGGACACGGCCCTTAAGCTCGTCGAGGCGCTCGTTGACGCGCGCTTCCAGATCGGTGGCGGGCACGACAACCCGGTATTCCCGCTTTAGCCCAGCGGTGGCAGTTTCAATGACCTGCATCGGCACTACTCTTCACGGCGCGAGATCGAGCGCATCCCGGCCAAGTTTTGGAAAAGCCGCCCGGCTGGTGCGGGCGGAGGGGCTCGAACCCCCACGACTTTCGTCACGGGAACCTAAATCCCGCGCGTCTACCAATTCCGCCACGCCCGCGACGCGCAGGGCAGCCTCGCTGGGCGCGGTCTATAACATGCAAAGCGCACAGGCTACTACAAAATTAGCCCGCCGGCCGCACCAAGACCCTAGGCAAGCAACGCGCGATAAACCCCTGGCAATGCTTCAGGCAAATCCTCGGAAATCAGGCCTGGACCGAACGCCGTGGCCGCTTCGCCGTGGAGCCAAACCGCGGCCGAGGCGGCCTCGAAAGCCGGCATGCTTTGGGCCAGGAGGCCTGCCGCGATTCCCGTAAGCACGTCGCCGGCACCCGCAGTGGCCAGGTAAGCCGGGGCATTGCCCGCAATTGAGGCACGACCGTCGGCCGCTGCGACTACCGTGTCGGCGCCTTTGAGCAGGATGGCGGCGCCAGTGGCTTTCGCTGCAATGCGCGCTCTTTCAAGTTTCGAGCCGACTTTAGCCTCCTCATCCAATGCACCGAAATACCGAGAGAATTCTCCCTCGTGGGGCGTCATGATCGTCGCTTTGCCGGAGCGCGCTTTGAGCGCCTCAGCCAGGCGTTGCGGCGCCTTGGCAAAGCTCGTCATTGCATCGGCATCGAGCACCACCGCGCGGTCGCCGGATAGCGCCGCCAGCACACGCTCGCAGGTTGCCTCGTTGACGCCGATGCCGGGCCCGATAGCGACGGCATTGAAGCGCTGGTCGGCGAGGAATGTCGTCAGCTCAGCGGCCCCATCGACAGGCCGGACCATCACGGCGGTGCACGCTGACGCGTTTACCGCCAACGCCTCACGCGGGCTGGCGATGGTCACCAGTCCCGCCCCCGCACGCAACGCGCCGCGCGCCGCAAGCCGCGCCGCTCCGGTCGACCAAGACGGGCCCGACACCACCACCGCGTGACCGCGATCGTATTTGTGTCCAGCAAGCCGCGGCAACGGGAACACGGCACGCCAAAGGCTCGGGACATTCTCAAACGTCTGCGGCGCGATACTGCCGAGGACCGCAGCAGGAATACCGATGTCGGCAACCGACAGGGTGCCGCAATGCAGCCGGCCGGGCAGCAGCAGGTGCGCGGGTTTCTTGCGGAAGAACGTGACCGTGTGAGTGGCGTTTACGGCAACGCCCATGACCGCCCCGGAGGTGCCGTTGATACCGCTCGGCAGATCGACGGCAATGATCGGCGCGCCGTTGGCGTTCATCGCCTCGATCATGGCGCGCGGCAATCCCTTGACCGGACGATCGAGACCGGCTCCGAAAAGCGCGTCAACGACAATGGCGGCATCGGCGAGCCGGCTAGGCTCGGCGGGTATCACGGCGCCTTCCCACCTCCTTGCCGCAAGCGCGGCATCGCCTTTGAGCCGCTCGGCCTCGCCAACGAGCAATACGTCCACTTTGTAGGCGCGCGCCGCCAGGAGGCGCGCCGCAACGAAACCGTCGCCGCCATTATTGCCGGGGCCCGCAACCACGACGACGCGGCTGCCGGCGGAGCAGCGCGCGACGACTGCCTCGGCAATGGCGCTGCCCGCCTTCTCCATCAGCGCGATGCCGGCAATCCCGCCATCGATAGCCAGGCGGTCGGCGTGCGACATTTCGACGTTGCCAAGGATTTCAATCATCTGCGCACCATAGCGAATGCGCCGTTTGGCGAGTATCGGAATGCTGGCGCACCAGAACGGGCTTATCCATTGACGAGATTATAGGCAGCATGCCTAGTGTGTAGGCGGCGGCCTGTTCAGAGCGCCTGCAGCCGTGATCGAATCCTCTGATAGCACCTTGATCCGACTGTGGTTTCGCTGCCTGAACGGCCTTGGCACGGGACCTGCTAACCAAGGCTCGGTTCCACGGATGATTTTATTCATCAAGGGGCCGGGAGAAGAGACGCGATGAAGAAAATCGAGGCGATTATCAAGCCGTTCAAGCTCGACGAAGTGAAGGAGGCGCTGCAGGAGGTCGGTCTTCAAGGAATCACGGTCACCGAAGCCAAAGGCTTCGGCCGGCAGAAGGGGCATACGGAGCTTTACCGCGGGGCCGAGTACGTCGTTGATTTCCTCCCCAAGGTGAAGATCGAGATTGTACTCGGTGACGACTTGGTTGAAAAAGCAATCGAGGCGATCCGCCGCGCCGCCCAAACCGGGCGGATCGGCGACGGAAAAATATTCGTCTCAAACATTGAAGAAGCGATCCGGATCAGGACGGGGGAATCCGGACTAGACGCCATCTGAATTGCTGGTCCCTCTGCTGACGCCAGCCGGTCGTCGTGTGAGAACCTGAGCCAATACGACGCTACATCCAACACCACGAAAGGGTACGCCTACCATGACGACGCCAAAGAATGTCATGAAGATGATCAAGGACAGCGACGTAAAGTACGCTGATTTCCGCTTCACCGATCCGCGCGGCAAGTGGCAGCACGTCACTTTCGACATCGGCATGATCGAGGAAGAAACGTTCGCCGAAGGCATGATGTTCGACGGCTCGTCGATCGCCGGCTGGAAAGCAATCAACGAATCCGACATGTGCCTGATGCCCGACCCGGCCTCGGCCTGCATCGATCCGTTTTTCGCCGAGACCACGCTGGTCTTGGTCTGCGACGTGCTTGAGCCGACCACCGGCGAGCCCTATAACCGCGACCCCCGCGGCATCGCCAAGCGCGCCGAGGGCATGGTGAAGTCGATGGGTGTCGGCGACACCGTCTACTTCGGACCGGAAGCCGAGTTCTTCGTGTTCGACGACGTCAAGTACAAAGCCGAGCCCTACAACACCGGCTTCAAGCTCGATTCAGTCGAGTTCCCGACCAATTCCGACACCGAATACGAAGGCGGCAATCTCGGCCACCGGGTGTGGACGAAGAAGGGCTACTTCCCGGTGCCGCCGCAGGATTCGGTGCAGGACATGCGCTCGGAAATGCTCGCGGCGATGGCGCGCATGGGCGTCAAGGTCGAGAAGCATCACCACGAAGTCGCTTCCGCCCAGCACGAACTCGGCATGAAGTTCTCGCCGCTGACGATGATGGCCGACCAGATGCAGATCTACAAATACTGCATCCAGCAGGTCGCTCAGGTCTACGGCAAGACCGCGACCTTCATGCCGAAGCCGGTCTACGGCGACAACGGCTCGGGCATGCATTGCCACCAGTCGATCTGGAAAGGCGGCAAGCCGGTGTTTGCCGGCAACAAATATTCCGACCTGTCGGAGACCTGCCTGTCCTACATCGCCGGCATCATCAAGCACGCCAAGGCGATCAACGCCTTCACCAATCCGACGACCAACTCCTATAAGCGGCTGGTGCCGGGCTTCGAAGCGCCGGTGCTGCTCGCCTATTCGGCGCGCAACCGTTCGGCGTCGTGCCGCATTCCCTACACGACCAATCCCAAGGCCAAGCGCGTCGAGGTGCGTTTCCCCGATCCGCTCGCCAATCCGTATCTCGCGTTCGCGGCGATGCTGATGGCCGGCCTCGACGGGGTGAAGAACAAGCTCGATCCGGGCGAAGCCGTCGATAAGGATCTCTACGATTTGCCGCCGAAGGAATTGAAAAAGATTCCGACCGTGTGCGGCTCGCTGCGTCAGGCGCTCGAAGAGCTCAACAAGGACCGCGGCTTCCTCAAAGCCGGCGGGGTGTTCGACGACGACTTCCTCGACTCTTATGTCGATCTGAAGATGAGCGAGATCATTCGCTTCGAGCACACTCCGCATCCGGTCGAGTTCGAAATGTATTACTCGGCGTAACGCTTTGTTGTAACTCTCGGCGTGTGTTTTCCTCCCGGCATTGCAGTTTGCGATGCAACTCAAAGGGCGCTTCGGCGCCCTTTTTCTTTCGGTCGATTGCCGCGTTCACCGCACCAGGATCGGCACTGTAATGCTCCGCAGCGACGGCATCGCGGCGAGCTTGATCTGGCCGCGGCAGTCGAGGCGGCGGTCGGCGGCGCTCGAAACCATCTCATCGTCCGGCTCGACGCGGTTGCGGCCATTGGCTTTGGCGCGATAGAGCACCGCGTCGGCGCGGCCGATCAAGACGTCGATCGAGGCGTCGGGCAAGCCGCAGGCGACGCCGATGCTCACGGTTGCCGGGATTTGCGGGCTGTCGGGCGCGACGGCTGCCTTCTCGAATGCCGCTCGCACGCGCTCGGCGGCAATGGCGGCGTCGTCGAGCGCGCCGGAAAGGATGGCGATAAATTCCTCGCCGCCGATGCGGCCGATCACGTCATCGGCGCGCATGGTCGCCCGCACCACCTTGGCGAACAGGGCCAGCACGGCGTCGCCCGATTTATGCCCGTAGCGGTCGTTGATGGACTTGAAGTGATCGAGATCGAAGGCCAGGACGCTGACCGGCGTTTTGCGCGCCTTGTTGCCCTTCATCAGTACCGCGGCGGCGGCAAAAAAACCGCGGCGGTTAAGCAGCGCGGTCAACGGATCGGTCTCCGCCGCCGCCTTGTAGCGGTTGACGGCGCGGTCCTTCGCCAGGACCAGAACGATGAAAGCGGCGCCGACCACATAGAGCACGACTTCAATCGCGAATACCGCTATCCATCCCGTCGCCAGGCTTTTCACGCCGAGGCTCGCGAGCGCTACCGGAAACAGAAAAATCGCGCCGTGCAGCATCGGCACGAACAGCGCCGGCCAGCGCCGGATCAGCGACTTGCGCCGCTCGTGCCACAGTTCGGCGGCGCTCAGGAACGTATAGGTGGCGACGATGATCGAGCTCAACATGATGTGCGCGGTCGCCGACTGCGCAAAAGCCGGTATCATGCTGCTCGCCGCCCAGACCACGGCGCCGAAGCACATCGCGCCCCACTTCACTTCGCGCCCGTGGAACAAGCGCGCCGCGCTCCAGATCATGCCGACCGCGATGAACAGCAGCGCATCGGCGATCCACATCGGCAACGGCGGCGAGACCGCGGTGCCGAGCTGCCACAATGCGCTGGAAAACCCGCCGAGCAGATAGGCCAATCCCCACCAGGCCAGCGCCTGAACCCGGTCCTGCATCCAGGCGAACAAAAGAAACAGACCGAGCAGCACGGTCACGCAGGTCGCGATCACGAATAGTGTGCCGATGTCGAGCGACATCGACGCGGCCGCCAAGCGCGCAAGCATTAACGCGATGCTCCTCACCTCAATAGGTACAATCACCTATCACGGATTTTGGAGCCGCGGTGAACGTTTGCCGATCAGGCTTTGCCGAACATGTCGGGCGTCGCGCGAGTTTGCTCAAAAAAACTTTGGAAAATTGAAGCGTCCTTGTTGCGGAACGCGCAACGGCCGCGTTGGCGAAATATTACCTAATTTTATGAAGCGATACGCCAACGGCGACCGGCCGATTGCGGCGCGCCGGCGCGGCCCGGTCCGATGATCGGCACGATCGAAGGCGCGGCCGGACTTGCGTCGGCCGGTTCCGGAAGCTCCATCTCAACTCGATTGCGGCCGAGCTCCTTGGCCCGGTACAGCGCCCGGTCGACGATCGCGAGCAAATCCGCGATCGTGGCGCGTGGATTGTAGCCCAGCGTCACGCCGACGCTGACGCTCGGCGACAGCCGCTCGTTGCCGACGCGAGCCACCGCGGCGGCGAAATTGCGCCGCACCCGGTCGGCAATGGCGTAAGCCTCGTCGATGTCGCCGACCGGCAGGCACGAGGCGAACTCCTCGCCGCCGATGCGGCCGAACAGGATATCCGCGCCGAGAGTTTGCGTCGCCGTGTTGGCAAAGATTTGCAGCACCGTATCGCCCGTCGCATGTCCGAATTGATCATTGATCAGCTTGAAGTGATCGAGATCGAACAACAGCACCGCAAGCGGCTCGCGCTCGCTGTCCTGCTGCGCCAACAGGTCGGTGGCGCCGTCGAGAAAAGCGCGCCGGTTGGCGACGCCGCTCAACGGATCGACCAGCGAATTGATCTTATGCTTGAGCTCGCTGCGTTCCTTGGTCATGTTGAGCTGCAGGAATGCCATCACGACCGTATACAAGAGCATGCCGAAAGCCAGCAGCGTAAACGACAGCCTGCTCAACGCGAAGTCGTCGCGGAACGCGGAACTCAGCAGAACCG
>Ga0335078_10004740_pt1 | contig 20133 bp, 9 predicted proteins | sample Lox_Sample_32_FD_206711 | JGI IMG/M metagenome (GOLD analysis project Ga0335078, IMG submission 206711) | Soil microbial communities from Loxahatchee National Wildlife Refuge, Florida, United States - Lox_Sample_3.2 | ecosystem: Environmental > Terrestrial > Soil > Wetlands | place: USA: Florida... | reverse complement strand
GCGGAAGCCCGACTGCTCGAGCATCTGACGCAGATGTTCCGGCGCAAAGAACCGGAAGGTCTGCTCCTCCGCGAGGCGCAGGAACAACGCTGCCGAACTCGTGTACGTGCGCAACTCGTCGAGAAACCGGTCGCGGTCCATCCCGGGCGGCGGCGGCACCCGCCCACAACCAACGTCCTCGACGAGCTTCGTGAAGATCTCCGACATGTCCGTATCGGGGCGGTTCGACGAGACCACGAGCCGGCCGCCCGGCTTCAACGCTCGGTGGAACTCGCGAACCGTCTCGTCCGGATTCGCGACGTAGGGTAGGAGCAGGCTCGCGATGATGCGGTCGTACGACTCGGTGCCCAGGGCGAGCTGCTCGTCGACGGCGGCGTCCCCGAAGGAGAGATGATCGAAGCGAAGGTGGGACGTGCGCGCCGGGGTGACCCTGGCCGTTCCGGAAGAACGGAAGTCGTCCTCCCGCAGTCGCCGGCGGACCAGGCGAGCGGCTCGGGCGAACTCCTCGATCACGGCGCGCTCATGCGCCGAGAGCGCGTCCGCGAGCGCGCGGTCGAGCTCGGCCCCGCGCAATGCGGCGTGCATCGACGAACCGTACAGCTCGAGGATGCGATCCAGCGTGGCGTCGTCGAGCCCCTCGATGCGGCCCCGCAGCCACTCGGGGCCGTGGACGTCGCCGCGGACGAACCGCTCGACGGCGCGCAGGCGACTCACCTCCACGCTCATGACGCGGAAGTCGACCGCGAGCCCGGCGCGGCCGGCGGCGGCGCGGGTCTTGAGCCGGGCGCGCTCGAGCGCCTCGGGGACGAGATCGGTCACCTCCACGCGAGCGGGGAGCTGCAACGGGGACTCGAGCAGGGTCGCGAGAAAGTTACCGGTGCCGCCGCCCGCGTCCAGCACGACCTGACCCGGGCGCACCTCGAGGGCGCGGACCTGCGCGTCCATGAACTCGCGGTAGGCGCCCACCCATTCCAGGACGTCGAAGCCCAGCTCGCCCTCGCCCTTGCCGAGCAGGTAATCCGCCCAGCAGGCGCGCCGGTCCGCGATCGCGGCACGCGGCGCCTTGGCCCACTCGTCGCGAGCGACGCGCTCGAGTGTCTCGGAACTCGGTCCGGGGCCGGGCGGGATCTCGCCGCCGTGGACGGTTCGCCAGACGAGCCGCGTCGCCTCCTCCGCGACGGCCGTCGCCTCCTCGCTCATGGTCGGCACGTGCCCGGTCGGGAGGATGAAGAGGTCCGGCCGCGGGCCGCGGCGATTGACCGCCAGGAGGTGACTGAGCACGCGCCGGTCCACCCAGCCGTCGTGCTCGCCCGCGAGCCAGCTCAGCTGGACGGACGGCGGCAGCGCTGCCATGTCGCGCTCGGTGTCACGGGCGGTCGCGAGCCCGTTCGCGACCGCGTCCCGGCACAGTTCGTCCATGTCGACCAGGTAGCCGAGCATGTTCACGATGCCGTGCCGCGCTCCCCTCAGGTGCTCGGCGATGTAGTCCAGGCCCCCCATGACGTTCCGCACGGAGTCCTGGATCGACGGCGCTCCCATCACGGAGATCACGTGGGAGACGTGCGGGTCGCCCGACGCGGCTCGGAGCGCCAGCGGCACCGACATGCTGTAGCCGACCACTACCACGGACGTGGCCTCGAAGAGGGGGGTCTGGTGCACGAAGCGAATGGCGGCCCGCAGATCGTCGAGCGCCGCGGACAGGGTGAAGCCGAGGCACTCGCGACCCGGAGAGCGGTTTTGCTCGGGGATGTAGCTCTCGCCCTTGCTGTGGGTGAAGTCGAAGCGGAGCACCGCGACGGGCTGCCCGAGCCGGCCAAAGCGGTCGCAGAGCCATCGCGCCAAGGTCGAGAAGCACTCCTTCGACCGACCGAACGCGGGCGCGACGACGACCACCGGCGCCGAGAACCGGGCGTCGCCCACGACCGAGGTGTCGAGGAGCGCCGAGACCACCTCGTTCCGAGAGTTGAAGAATCGGAGGCGGCGAGCGCTCGGAAGCGACACCGGCGGCCGGCGAGTGGCACTGCGCACTATCTCGATCGAGGGCGGGGCCGAGGGCTTCGGGTCGCGGTGCCGCTTCTCGGCGGCCTTCGCCCGCGGCCGGTCGACGAGCCCGACCCCAACGAGCACGGTCTCCTCGTCGAGCGGTGCCACGTACCGGACCTCGCCGGCGTGCTCAGCGACGCAGCGGTCGCCGATGCGCAACCGCATGGACGGGAGCGGCGTGCCTGGCAGCAAGATCGCGCCGCGCGCCGGGGTCACGAAAGACAGGCCGCCGTAGGAGAGGTCGCGGATCGGCCAGTTGCGCCTTCCCCAGGGCGCTGGAGCCTCGATCTCCACCTGGGCACCAGCCTCGGGTGGCACGGTCCGTCGCTTGTTGAAGCGCTTCTCGGAGTAGTGCACGACCTCGGGCCACGTGCACGAGATCGCGCCCTGGCCCGCCTCGATGACGCGTACCTCGAAGAGGTAGCTCTCGGCGGAGCCGTGGAGGAACACGTCGATCGCGTCTCCCGAATGCAGGCGCAGGGCGCCCGCCGAGCGCGGCAGCTCGATGCGCTCCGCCACGTCGTCGACGCGTGCGAGCGCCGCGCGCCAGGGCCGTCCCCGCGCCCCCGCTCTGACGATGCAGGGGCGCTGAAGCTCGTGAAACTCGCGGAGCAGCGCCCCGATCCGAGTCCGGTCACAGATGGGCGCGCAGCCCGAGGTTTCCTCCCGAAAGCGGCTGAGCAGCTTGCGCAGATCGCGATAGGTCAAGTGCTCGAGAATGGTCGCCCGGACGAGGCTCTGGAAGCGCGCGCTGGGCTTGGTGAAGCGCGCGGCAACGGCCTGCCGGCCCAGCGGCGCCGGTTCGGCCCGGGTGATCTCGGCTACGACCCGTTGCGCCGGCGCGCCGCTCGCCAGGCGGAGCTCCAGCTCGTAACGGTCGCCCACGGACCAGCCCGGAGGCGCGATGAGCAGGGCTCCACCGGGGCTGATGTCGCACAGGTCGACGCCGGCCGGCGCCACCACCGCCGGGTCTTCGAGGCGCGCCCGCGGGAAGGCCCGGCGCTCAGATGCCGGGCGCGCGCCATCGGCGACGCCGGCGTCGCGCACTTCCGCGGCCACCGCCGCGGCCGTGAGCGGACGAAAGAGCCAGCCCACGCGGAGACCCTCGAGCCCGGCCGAGAGGATCTCGCCGATGCTCTCGGGCTCGACGGCGAGAATCACCCTGGCCGCGGGCGCGCGGTCGAGCACGCGCTTCGCGTCCGCGAGGATCGACCCGGTGAGCCGGTCGTCCAGCACCACGAGGCGCGCTCGCGGGTCGATGGCCGCGAGGTCGGCGTGGTTCCTGGTCGCTGCGATGTCCCAGCCCGGGCCCAGCGCCGCGCGCACCGCGTCGAGATCGGGTGACGGGGGAGCGAGGACGACCGCCCTCGACCGTTCGGCGACCGCGCGGGCGCCCGCGCTGACCGGAGTCTCCGACCCGAGGGCCTCCGTGAGCGGCATGACCCGCGGCGCGGCGTCCTTGTGCTTCATACCCGACCCGGCCTCCCCTGCGCACGGGCCCCGTCGACACCGATTCGAATGCAACCATTTGTAAACAACGTCGGCTTCGTCGGCGTCATCGAGCGTCTCCGGCCGCCTTTACGGCGCCCGCCGCCGCCGGCAGCGCGACCTCGAACCGAGCACCGCGCGGCGTGTCCGCGAGATCAATCGTCCCGTGGTGGGACGTGACTATGAGGCGAGCCATGTAGAGCCCGAGCCCGAGCCCGTGCTCGCCCTTCGCGGAGGCGAACGGTTGGAACAACCGCGCCCGGATCTCGGGCGGCACACCCGGACCGTCGTCTTCGACGGCGAGCACGACGCCGCCGGACGCGCTCGCCGCCGCCGACACCCGGACCGCCTGACCCGGCCCGGCCGCGTGCAGCGCGTTCCGGACGAGGTTCACGAGCACCTGCGTCAGCTTTTGCCTGTCGCCCCGCACCGCCGGCAGGCTCGACGGGACATCGGACTTCACGACGTGGGACCGGTAGGCCGGGTCCAGCCTGGCGATCGCGAGCGCGTCCTTGAGGACGGCGGCCGGGTCGAGCTCCTGGAGATCCAGGGCGAGCGATCCGGTGCGCGCGAACTCGTGCAGCGTCCCCAGCGTACGAAGCATGTTCTCGACGCCTTCGAGCCCAAGGGTCAAGATCTCGCGCAGCCCCTGCGGAAGACCTGCCTCGCTCGAAAGCTCCGACTGCGCGGCGCGGAACGCGACCATGACGTTCCGGAGGTCGTGAGTCACGCCCGCGGTGAGACGGCCGAGGGTCCCGAGACGCTCGAGGTGCAGCAGCAGGTCCTGTTGCGTCTTCAGCTCCTCGAGCGACGCCCGGAGCTCGTCGCTCCGCCGCGCGAGGAGCTGGACGAGATTCTCGATCGTCCGCCGCTGCGCGACGACTGCGCTCGCCTGCTCGATGGTCTGGATGATCTCCGCGGGATGGGAGGGCTTACGCAGGAACCGGAAGACGTTCGCGCGGTTGATGGCGGACTCGAGCGCTTGCATGTCCGCGAAGGCGGTGAGGACGACGCCAACGACGTCCGGCCGGCAGCGTCGCAGCTCCTCGAGCATCTCGACCCCAGTCATCCCGGGCATGCGCTGGTCGGCGATGACGACGTCGAGCGGCGTCGTCGCCGCGATCTTGAGCCCGGCTGCGCCCGACGTCGCGACGTGGACGCGCCATCGGTCCTCCAGGAAGCTCCGCAGCGCGACGAGGTTCAGCTCCTCGTCGTCCACGAGGAGGACGCCGCCCGTCTGCTGCGGCTCGACCCCAAACCGCTCGACCAGCGATGCGATCTCAAGATCGCCGAGCACACCACCTCCAAAACGCACCCCCGCAAGGTGGGGGTCGAGGCCGAAACACGGCGCACACTGGGAATTCCAGCCAAAATATACCCCGCATGGGTAGCGCGGGGCGATGTAGGCGAACGCGCACATTTCGCAACTGGGTCGCCGGCGCGTTCCGCCGCCGATGGTACCACCTGCCCAGCGACGAGGGAGGACGGCGCAGTCCTCGCCGAGCCGACCCAGGCGTCTGCGGTTGCGGGCGCGCCCTCGGAGGGCATTGACTGGAGGGAGTGGGCGCGGCCCTCGCTGCCGATCCGGCCGCACTGGCTTGCCCCTCTCGACCGGTGGCCGAAACCCCTGGATAGAACGAGTTCCCCGCGCGCCAGCAGCTGGGCCTTGCGGCGGATGCGGCACGGCCGGCCTGTCGGGCTCGGGCTCCCGGCGCCCCTAGCCGCCGGGACGCCCCTTGCGATTCACGCTTCTGGGAACTCGATCAGCAAATCCAGGACGCGTTCTCCTTATTGAGCGGGCCCGGGCTTTCGGGCGCCTTCGCGCTCCGGTGGGGCGACCCCGCTGACGGGAAGGAGCCTTTCCGTGTCGCCGGACGGCCACGGGTCTGGGTATCCGAACTCGAAGGCCACCACCTTGCCATCCCGCAGGTGGTAGGAACCGCGGTAGCCGGGCATGTTGAAGCGGCGCAGGAAGCTCGAGTTCTGGGCCTCCTCGATGGTGTAGGTGATGATGGTTTCCTCTCCGTCTCTGCGTTCGGAGAAACCAGGGCCGAGGATCCGGATGAGGTCTCTCTTCGACGTCCCGAGCCGGATACCCTTGCCCGTCACGAAGTGCTGGAGTCCGCCGGGCAGGGTCACGCAACGCCCCGGTGACTCCTGGGCCTTCCGGACGCGGAACTCGCTATAGCTGTTCAGCAAGTCACCGTAGTGAAGGAGCAGGACGAGGACCTCGGTCCTAGCCGAGTTGCAGACCTCGAGGGCCGGAAAGTCGTAACCACAGTCCTCGCTCGGGCGAGGGGGGTTCCCCAGGACGTTGACGACGCTTGCCGGGTCGTCCAGGAAGATCCCGGACACCGACACATCGGCCGAGCGAGGAAGCCGCTCCTCCTGCGCCGCGGCGACGCCGGCAAACGCCAGCGCCGTCGCCAGGCAGGCGGCGAGGATGATGACGAGTCGCATTGCCGACATGTTAACTCGCCACGTGCCGCACCCCAACCGGCGCCGCGCGCTGGCCGAGGCCTCCTTACTTTCACCGTGCCGCTAGCGACGCACCGTGGCCTCTTCGGCGCGGCTGCGTGCGAGGCCGCCATCTCCTGGCTCGGCGCCGCGGCTCGGGACGGCCCTTCGCCGGGGATCTCTCCTTCCGCTCTCCTCGGAGCGGTAGGCGACGCTCAGGACACGCCCGTTTATCGTTTCGGGCCCGTCCAACACGCCACATCGGCCGCGCTGCGGGACGGCCCGGCGTCAGGCGGTCCATCACCCTTTGAGGGCAAGGCGCACGCCCACGCCAGGGGGACCGCGGCGCGCCCGATCCGCGCGGCATATAACGCCGCCGCCACCGCGAGGCGCGCCAGTTCGGCACCTGCGCGGTCCTCGTTCGACGGGAGACCCTTCGCCATGTCGCGCTCGCTTCTCGCCGTTGCGCTCGCCGCCGTCTCGGCCGGGAGCCCGGGCGACTCCGGCGCGCCCGTCTCCGCCGGAGCTGCCGAAGACCCGTTCGTGCTCGTCGAGCTGTTCACGTCGGAAGGGTGCTCCTCCTGTCCGCCAGCGGATGCGCTCCTTGCGGAGATCGGAGCCGGTGGAGCGGCGAGAACCCGCACCGTCACCCTCTCCGAGCACGTCGACTACTGGGACCACCTCGGCTGGCGAGATCCGTTCTCGTCTCCGGTCTTCACGCGAAGGCAGGAGGTCTACTCGGAACGGTTCCGGCTCTCCGCGGTGTACACTCCGCAACTGGTCATCTCGGGCCGAATCCAAGTCCTCGGCAGCGACCGGGAAGCGGCGCTCGCCGCGATTGCGGCTGCGGCCCGAGAGCCGGCCGGGCGCGTCACGGCCCGGATCACTTCGCGCGCGCCCGGGGACCTCTCCATCGCGGCAGAGGCGAGGTGGCGGGACGGGGTGCGCGCCGACGTTCTCGTCGCGCTCGTGCAGGGCGGCGCGACGACCCGGGTGGCCCACGGCGAAAATGCTGGCCGGACCCTGCACCACGTGTCGGTGGTTCGCTCGCTGTCGTCGATGGGCTCCGGCGTCGGCGCCTTTTCTGGAAGGGCGACGCTGCGGATGGCGGACGCGGCGCTCGTCGATCGCCTGGTGGTCTTCGTGCAGGAGCCCGGCCAAGGCCCCGTGCAGGCCGCGACGGTGCTCGCGCTACCCTGAGGCGCGCGCCAAAGGATACTCTTCGCCGGTGAGTTCAAGGCCCGCCCGACCCTCACCCGCTCGCGATTCCGAGGCCTCCCGTGAGGGCCGTCCCGAGAGAAGGCCTTTGGCGACCGGGAGCCAGAGGCGCCAGGGGGGCGCGTTCCGGGCCCTTTCCCGATCCGTCGCTTTCGGCTTCGCCGCCCCGCTCTACTCGTTCTTGACCGCCCACGAACCCTGGCGGGATTCGTGTCGCGCCCTGAGCGCGCTGGTGCCCGGACCTCGGGTTCTCGATCTCGGGGTCGGCCCGGGAGCGAGCGCCCTCGCGCCACACGCTCCGGAACGCTCGGTGCACCTCGGGCTCGACATCTCCGCCGAGATGCTTCGCCGCGCTGCCCGCAGCGCGCGTGCCAGCGGCCTCCACCTCCCGCTGCTTCGGGCGGACGCCATGGAACTACCGGTGCGAGACGGCTCGCTGGACGGCGTAACCGCCCACAGCGTCCTCTACCTCCTGCCCGATCCGCTGGCCGGGCTCGCGGAGGTCCGCCGGGTGCTTCGCGCGGGAGGACGGCTGGCCCTGCTCGAGCCTCGAGCCGCCCGCCCGTCCGCGAGAGCGGCCTGGTCCGGCGGAGCGCGGTGTCTTGCCTCCATGCTTCTGTGGCGGGTGATGTCCGGCCTCCACGGCCGCTTCGACGAGAGAGGGCTCGTGGCTCTCCTGGACGCCGCCGGGTTCGGGCGGGGCCGCGCCTGGCCCGTGCTCGCCGGCTACGGCGTCATGGCCGTCGCCGAGCGGACCACCTGACCGGGGCCACGCCGCCACCGCTCCTGGCGGAATCCCAGGGGTAGCGGTCGCTAAGGATCTCTCCTCGGCCGGCGAGCGGCGAAGGGCCCTTCAAGCGCTCATGGGCGGGGGACGCTCCGCGCGGTGGAGGGGCCCTTTCGGCCCCTCGGACCCTTGGCTCAAGGTCGGGGAGGAGGTTGCGACGTCGCCAAATGGGCGGACGTAGCGCGCCGCACCCGCTTGGGGGCGGACGTCACTCGGGCCATGACCGCGCCGCACTCGCAGTGCGCGGGAAAGTCGCGTTCCGCGAGGCTTCGCACCTCTTGTCGCTGCGACATACACTTCGTGCAATCGTACTGATAGTTCGGCATCCCAGCAGACCTCCGCTCGCGCGCCCGGCCCCTCCGGCCTCTGAGCCAGAGCGGCTTGCGACGCGCTGCATCAAGGTCATACTCGCGCCGAACCGAACGGAGCACAAGTAACTTTTTTCCCCAATGATAGAGGTATTTTGACTCCTGTCGCCCCACAGATGTCCCCCGGTGGGCGCCACTCCCCAGGGCCCCCACATGCCTCGCAGGCGAAGATTCCGGACGGCGAGGTAAGGGGCTTGGGCGAGGTCCCTCCGGGCCACCCCAGGTCCGGGCGCCGCCCGGAGCAGAGGCACCCGGCCCGTCGCCCGCTGGGGCGGTTCAGGCGAACATCCTCCCGGCGTAGGCGCCGAGCGCCGCCTCGAAGTCGGGGTGGAGTTCCTCCCGGTAGACCATGGTCGTGCCCAGCTCGGCCGCGAGGATGGCGGAGAGGTACTTCGGGGGCAGCCGCTCCACCCGCGATCCGAGGTCCGGCTCCTCGCGGAACATCCGCGGGAGGTGGGCGAGGAGCGCCTTCCGGTACCGCGGGTCGCTGGCGAGCGAAGGGTGGGCCTGGAAGAAGGCGAAGAGCGTAGCCTTGTGCTCGTTGATCCGGGCGCTGACGGCGGCGGAGAGCGCGGTCCACGAGCGCTTGCCGGCTTCCTCTCGGTGGAGCCGGACGAGGAGGTTCGCCTCGTCGGCAGCGCGCTTCTCCAGGATGGCGAGGACCTCGCCGGCGTACCGGTCCTTGCGCGCCAGAAACTCGGAATCGGTGAGAAGCAGGTTCCCGATGATCTCGTAGGAGGAGGAGATGACCCCGCACTTGTTCGCGGAGGCGTCGCGGAAGAGGAGCACGCCCGCCTCCTGCAACCGGTCGCGGGCCTCGGGGGTGATGAAGGAGTTTGCCCCCTCCACGATCGCGGGCGCGCTCGGCTTTCCGTCCTGGCGGAGGTAGCGCCTCCAGTTGGTTCCGTCGATGGTCTCGGGGCGGCCGCCGGCGGGGATGAAGAGGTCGGCCGGGACGTTGAAGACGAGCCCATCGAACTCCTGGTGGAACTCGTCCAGGGTGACCCAGTCCTCACGAAGCCCGGTGGGGGTCCTCTCCACGCGGCGGTGGAGCTCCCGGAGTCCCTCGGTCCGCTTGGCGTTTCGGAAGAGCGCGAACCCGCCCACCGAGAGGCGAGAGAGGTCGAAGGCTTCGGCGTCCTGGCGCAGCACGATCTCCGCGAGGGCGCCGCGGTCGAGACCCCGCGGGTCGACGAGCGCGGCCGTGCCGTCCACGATGAGCCGGATCCGGGCGCCGGGACACTGGGCGAGGAGGAGGCGCATGGCGTTGCCGGCCACGTCCCCGTTCGGCCCTCCCGTGAACTTCACCTCGAAGGGGTCCTTGGCGATGTCGATGCCCTGCTCCCGCATGGCCACCTTGGCGAAGGTGACCACGCCCAGGGAGGTGACGCCGAACTGCTTGTGGTTGATCCCCACGCGCTTGGAGGACATGACGCCCGAGCCCAGGATGTAGCCGCGCCGGACGGAGAGCTCGGCGATGGCCTCGATCATCTCGTCGTGCATGTTCTCGTCCGGGCCGAGCTCGATGGGCTCGTCTTCCCGGTAGTAGTCGAGCACGCGCGGGTCCTTCGCCACCCCGTCCTTCGTCACGAACACGTCGAGGAAGGCGTTCGCCACGTCGTACTGGAAACGGTGGAGGCGCTGGTCGAGCTCGGTGCGGCCCTCGACCTCCGGCGCGTGGAGCACGCAGACGAGCTTCGATCCGCCCTCGTAGATGTCCTTGTTCTTCAGGTGCTGGGTATGGGCGAGCACCGTGTTCTCGCGGAAGAGGGTGTTGGCGACGGTCACGAAGTCGTCCCGGCTGCGGGTGATGACGGTGCGCCAGCCGCCCCGGGCGATGTCCGAGAACCCGATGTGGTAGCCGAGGCCGGCGCGGGCGAAGAAGAAGGTGACGCGGAAGGGGCGCCCGGCCGGGAGGTCGCAGGTGAAGGCCGTCCCCAAATCGTCCAGGTAGGCCGGGTCGAGCCGGAAGGCGAGCGCGTGCTTCTCGGGAATGAAGAAGTTCGTCTTCAGCGTCCGCTTGACGAAGACGAGCGCCACCTCGAACACGGAGCGGCGGAACTCATCCAGCATGCGGTGGCCGGTGTTGTAGGTGGAGACCTCCCTCTCCAGCTCTTCGAGCGCCTGCGCGTACCTCGCCTCCCGTCCCTCCACCCCGGGGTCAAACCGGAGCTCGAAGAGGCGAACGAGGCGCAGCGCCATCTCCGGCTGGGAGTGGAAAGCCCGGATGACGTCCTCGAAGGTGTAGCGGTGGGGCTGGGCGTGTGCGCAGTTCGTGTGGCAGAAGCCGATGAAGGCGTTGACGAGCGCAGCCTCCTCGCCGGTCATGATCCCGGGCAGGACGAAGTCGGTGTACGCGGGGGAGTCGGGGTCCAGGATCTGCGTGGTGAAGAGCAGGCGGCGGAGCTTGCGGAAGAGCTCCGAGTTCCGCTCGATGGGCTTCTTGTCGCGCCGGGAGACGCGGAAACTCCCCAGAAAGAAGGGCCGGGTGCCCGTGGCGAGAGTGAGTGCGAGCAGGCGCCGGACGCCGATGTCGAGCGCGTTGAAGACCTGGATGACCTGGGCGATATAGCCGCGGGCCGGCGGGTTCTCCACGGCGAAGAGAACCCAGACCTCGCCCGGCGCGTTCGCCGCCGGCTCGAGGTCGATGGCGAAGCCGCGGTTCAAGAGCGCCTGGTGGAAGATGCGCAGGACGGAGGCGACCTCCGGAGGGCGCCCTTGCTCGACGAAGGTGGCGTCGTTCAGCCAGAGAAGCCGCAGCAGGTCGTCCCGCACGGCAGCGGGGAAGCTCGGGTCCACGGAGGCGAGGGCCTCGGCCACTCCGCTGCGCGCCTGTTCCGGGATGGGCGCGTCGCCGGCCTGGCCGACGAGCTCCCGCGGCTTGGGATCGAAGGCGTAGTGGTGCAGCTCCAAGGGCCGACCGGCGCCGGGCACCGCCCCCTGCGAGTGGAGGATCTCGGCGCGCGAGATATTCCGGCGCCTGAGCTCGTTCAGGGTCTCGAAGATGGAACCCGGCGTGTCGAGCCGGGCGAGGATGAGCTCCTTGGGCCGATCGGCGACGACCAGCTGCCGGTCGCTACCGACCCGGTGGAGCCCGATGCCGAGCGCCAGCAGTGCCTCTCTGTCCTCGCGGAGGACGCCGGTGAAGAGGCCCGGGAGCTCCCGCTCCAACCACTCCGCCCCGCCCATCGCCCTCTCCCGGACGCCCTCCGCGATCTTCGGTGCCCACATGCCCGTTCCTCCTCGACGTGGAACCAGAACCGCCGGCCGCTGCGACGAGAAATGCGGCACTCCCCTCTTCTGGGGAGGCCTGGCCAGCGAGCGTAGCCCGGCAGGCGCGCCCATGCACGAACCTCGGCATCGGTTCTCCTGGCCCGCGACCGCGGAGCCAGAGGCGTTTCCCGCGCGGCCTCGCACAAGATGCTTACCCCGCCGCCGGCCCACCGGGCTCTCTCCCCGCGGCCGGCGCCCCGTCTCCGCCGCGCCGGGAAATGCGCCCACGGGGATGGAGGGGCCCGCCAGGGACGACGCGGGCGCAAAATCCTATCTCGAGTCGCCGTCCGCCCGACTTTCGTGGGTCCAAACGGGTGTGACGCAGGGCGCAGGCGCGCCCTTTTATCCGCTCTCGGTCGAATGGCGCGAAGGCGGAGGCGCCGGCTCACCCCGAACGGAGCGTGGTTGTCGCCCGTCGCGCTGCGCTATTCCTCCGGAGGCTTCCCCCTAGCCGGAGGTTCTCCCGCATGAATGCCCGAACGAGCAGAATCGTTCTTTCACTACTGGTCGTGAGCGCCGCTCCCCTCTCGGCCAGCGCCTGGGACCGCGGCCACGTCCGGACCTTCGCCACCCTCCCCGCCGGAGCCTCGGGCCCCGAAGGGCTCGAGGTGGACTCGAACGGCCGCGCCTACGTGACCACGTTCGGATTCACCTCGAGCGGGCCGACGACGGGCCTCGGCCAGTTGTACGTGTACGACCGGGAGGGCAACCTGCTCCGCCAGGTGTCCATCGCCGGGTCGAGTCCGCACCTCCTCGGGCTCCGTTTCCACCCGGTCACCAAGGCCCTGCTCGTCATCGACTTCGGCAACGGCCAGGTCCTCGACGTCGACCCGGAGACCGGCAGCGCCACCGTCTTCATGACCCTGCCCTCGCCCTTGCCGCACCCGGCCTTGGGCGCCGGCCTGAACGACGTCACCTTCGACCAGGCGGGCAACGTGTACGTCTCGGACTCCTTCCAGGGGATCGTCTGGACCACCGGCCAGCAGGGCGGCGTAGCCTCCGTGTGGGTGGACTCGGGCCTGTTGCGGACCACCGGGGTGCCACCCTTCGGCGCGAACGGCCTTCGCTTCAACCAGGAGCAGACCGCCCTCTTCGTCGCCAATACCGGCAATGACACCATCGTCGAGGTCCCGGTCGCCGCCGGGCCCGCCGGCTCGGCTCCCGTGGCCGGAACGCCGGCCGTATTCACCAACAGCATCGGAGGGCCGGACGGCCTCCTCATCGACGAGGACGACAACCTTTGGGTCGTCGCCAATCAGGCCGACGAGATCGTGGTGGTGGACCCGACGGGCAAGGCGATATCGAAGCTCGGCGATTTCGGAGGCATCGACGGGGGGGCGCCGCGGGAGATGCTCTTCCCTGCGAGCCTGCGCTTCTCGGGGGACGACCTCGTCGTCACGAACCTCTCGCTCGACCTCCGCCTCATCAACCCGGCCTTCGAGAGCGTGGACTCCGAGTGGTGCGCGCAGGTCTCCCGCTACACGGTGGTGAAGCTCCGCGCCCGCGTCCGCGGCTTCGGTCCAGAGGGCCCGGGAGAGTGGTGAGGGTGTGCTCGGGGGGCCCACCGAGCGCTCGGCGGGCCCCCCCCCTCTGCGGAGCCATTCACTCGGGCAACGGGCGGCCGCGCGTCTCGGGCGCGAGCCAGGGGACGACGAGGCCGACGAGGTAGACGCAGCCGAGCGTCATCGCGGCCCGGGGGATCCCGCCGAAGGAGCTGATGAGCACGCCGGCGGCAAGCGGGAAGACCCAGGCGATGAGTCGCGCCCCGTTGAAGATGAAGGAGGCGGCCGTGGCCCGCACCGTGGAGGTGAAGAGCTCCACCGGGTAGATCGCCATCCACGAGTAGGCGCAGCCCAGGGTGAAGAACCCGTTCACGAAGGCGACGGCCATCATCGCCGAGAGCGACGTCGTCCACAGGTAGGTGACCGGGGTCATGACGAAGCAGCCGAGGAACGTGCCGAAGAGGTAGCGGCGGCGCCCCAGGCCGTCGGCGAGGAATCCCGAGAGCAGGTAGGCGACGACCGCCCCGCTCGTGTAGAGGAGCGCGGCACGCGTTCCCCAGTCGGCCGGGTTCGGGTAGCCCTGCGACCTGGCGAGCCGCCCCACGTGCAGGGGGAGCCAGCTCGAGATGGCCCACCACCCGGTCGTGGTCGCGACCGAGAGGACGAAGGCGAGGAGCGTGCGGCGGCGGCTCTCCGGGTCGCGGAAGATCTCGGCCAGGGTGAAGGGGCGCCGCGCGCCCCGGGCGGCCCCGCTCGGCTGGGTCCCGGCCGTCGCCGCCCACCGCTGCGCCTTCACCGCCTGCAGCCATCGCTCCGACTCGTCGATGGCGCGCCGGATGTAGAGACAGAAGAGCGCTGGCAGGGCGCCCACCACGAACATGAGCCGCCAGGTGTTCGCGCCGAGGGGGTGGAAGGCGCTGAGGAGGAGCCAGACCACCGACGCGAGCAGCGTCCCCACGCCGAACCCGGACTGGAGAAATCCCGCGCCCTTCGGCCGCGCCCGGTTCGGCCAGGTCTCGGCCAGGAGGGCCACGCCCGTGGACCATTCGCTGCCCATGGCCAGGCCGGTGACGAACCGGAGCCCGACGAGCATCCAGTAGTTCATCGAGAGCGCGGTCATGCCGCTGAGGACGGCGTAGAGGAACACGGACCAGACCATCATCCGCTTCCGGCCCACGTAATCGGCGAGGATGCCTCCGGCGATCCCGCCGAGGCCCCAGCCGAGGAGCGTGGCGCCGATGGCAATGCCCGCCCACACCGCCGGCGCGCCCGCCTGCTCCGGCGAGAGCATCGTCCGGAGGATGAACGGCATGACGATGAAGAGCGCGTACGACTCGTACCCGTCGAAGACCCAGCCGAGGAAGCTCGCGGCGAGGATCGTCCAGTGCTTCTTCTCCAGCCCGGCGTACCAGGGGCGGACCGCCTCGGGGTCCATCGTGGGTGACGCCGGTATCGCCATCCACTCCTCCCGGCCAGGCCGCCGGAAGGCCCGCTCGGGCGCCATCCGACGAAGGTCGCCGGCCTGGCGTCGACTTATTCCGGGCAAGGCCTCCTCGCCACCCCTCGCCGCGTCCGGCGCTCCAGCCGCCTTTCTCTGGCAGTGCGCTCACACCCCGTCCATGCCGGCGCCTCCCCCCGCGAGGGTCCACGCCCTCGTCCCGGACGGGTCAGAGCGCCGCGCGGAGGATGCCCAGGAGCTCGCCTTCCGGATGCTCGGCCGTCGCGACCGGCTTCACGGCCTCGACGAGGTCGGCCTCCGAGAGATGCCAGTCGCCGAGCCGCTGTGGCAGCCCGAGCCTGGCGACGAGCTCGAAGACGGCCGTGCTCGCGTCGACGCCGCCCAGCGCCCGGGCGATCTCCTCCATCGCCCGGGGGAAGCGAGGGGCAAGGTAGCGAAGGACGTGGGGCAGGAGCAGGCAGGAGGTCACCCCGTGCGGGATCCCATGACGGGAGCCGATGCGTTTCCCGAGCGTGTGGCTGAGCCCGCGGGCGGCGGGACCGGGCAACAGATAGGAGAGCCATGCGCCTACCTGGCAGGCGGTTCGCGCCGCCCGGTCGCCCGGGTTCGCGTGGACCGCCAGGAGCCCGGCCCGGAGGCGCCGCAGGCCCTCGAGGGCAGCCGCGTCGGGCAGGGGGTGATCCCCCGGGGCGAGAAGCGTCTCCGCGGCGTGGTCCACGGCTCGGATGCCGGTGGAAAGCCAGAGGGGGGACGGCGTGTGCACTGCCAGGTCCGCGTCGTAGAGCACCGCGGCCGGGAGGAGCTCCGGGGCCTGGACCCCGACCTTCTCGCGCGTGCCCTCGGCGCTGAAGCCAGCCCCCGAGGACAGCTCCGCCGCCGAGAGGGTAGTCGGGATGGCCAGGTGAGGCAGCGTCCGGGAGAGGCGAGCCCCGCGCGCCCGCACCAGCGCCTCCGGCAACCGGAGGTCGAGACCGGTGGCGAGCGTGAAGGCCACTGCCTTGGCGCCGTCGACGGGCGACCCGCCGCCGAGCGAGACGAGTCCGTCGGCTCGCGCCGCGAGAGCCGCCTCGGCGGCGATCCCGACGGATCGCGCCGGCGCGTGCGCCTCGATGGTGGCGCGACCGCAGAGGCGAGCCCCGAGGAGAGACTCGACCACTCCCCCGAGGCGCGGGTCGTTCACGACGCTCCGGGTCGTCACCAAAAAGACCCGGCTCGCCCCGAGGCGGCCGAGTTCCTCGCCGATGGTCCCGGGCACGCATCCCGGCCCCCAGTGGATGACGCCGGGGTTCGCGTAGCGGAACGTGGACACGACGAGGCCGAGCCTACCGTCGGGGCGACCCCGGCGCCGCACTCCCTTGGGACCGAGACCCCCCGGAGCCCCGTCGCCCGCCCGCAGATCCCCTTCCGAGCCCTGCAGGGGCAAAAAACAGCCGCTCCGTCCCTTCGTCGAGCCGCGTCGACCTCGCCTCCGACGAGACGCGGCACCGGGCCCTCGCGCGCTCCGCCCGCTTCCGAGCGCGAGGCCCTCATCTTCCCCGCGCGACACCCGAGGTGGGGGTGTAGAACGTCGGCCGAGCCCGCTGCCGCCGCCCGGGCCGCGAGGGCCACGCCGGAGGACCCGCATGGACGAAACCCCGCGACTGGACACTCTCGCCATCCACGCGGACCGCGAGGTGGAGGCGGCGTCCGATGTGGCTCCCCCCATTCACGTATCGACCACCTTCGAAGCCGGCAACCCGAGCGGCCTCGTCTACGCCCGCACGGAGCAGCCGACGCGCGCCCGCTTGGAGGCCGTGCTCGGAGCGCTCGAGGGCGGAGACGCGGTGGTCTACGCCTCCGGCCAGGCCGCCACCCTCGCGGCCCTCTCTCACTACCGGCCGCGGCGCGTAGCCATCGAGCCGGGCGGGTATCACGGCACGCACGCCGCCGTGGAAAGCCTCGCCTCCTTCGGGGTCGCCAAGGTGGCGCTCGACAGCGACCTAATGCCAGGCGACCTCCTCTGGCTGGAGACGCCAAAGAACCCGACCTGCACACTCCAGGACATCGCCGCCCACGCCGCCCGGGCGCGGGCGGCCGGCGCACACCTCGTCGTCGACAGCACCTTCGCGACTCCCATCCTGCAGCACCCACTCCCGCTCGGGGCCGACCTGGTCATGCACTCGGCCTCGAAGTTCCTCTCGGGCCACTCCGACGCTCTGGCGGGAGTTCTGGTGGCGAGAGAGAGGGCGGTCGCGGTCGAGCTTCGTCGAGCCCGCGGGGTCGCGGGCTCGGTCCCGGGGGCTCTCGAGACCTGGCTCGTCCTTCGCGGGGTCCGGACCCTGGCCCTGAGGGTGCGCCAGCAGAGCGAGAGCGCCGCCCGCGTCGCCGCTTGGCTGGAGCCCCGGGTTCGACGGGTCTGGCACCCGTCCCTTCCGTCCCACCCCGGGCACGCCCTGGCAGGGCGCCAGATGCGGGGCGCCGGGCCCATCCTCTCGATCGAGCTCGACTCGGAGGCGGCCGCGCGGGAGCTGCCGCGCCACCTCCGGCTCTTTCGCGACGCCACCTCTCTCGGCGGGGTGGAGTCGCTCATCGAGTGGCGTCGCAAGCACGATCCGGAGGCGCCGCCCACCCTGCTCCGCATCTCCGTGGGCCTGGAGGACGCGGCCGACCTCGTCGCCGACCTCGATCAAGGCCTCTCCCGGTCGGGGCGCTGAGGGCCGTGTCCCCGCACCGGGCCGACGGTCGCCGCGGGGGCGCCTCTGAGCTTAGAACCGGTAGCTTCCGCGCAGTCCGACCGAGAGCCAGAGGTGGAGGGCCGGCTCCGGAATGGCCCCGGACGAGTTCCCGAGCGGGCTCTCCACCGCCAGCCAGTCGTAGCGGCCCAGGCTCGCCTCCAGGAAGGGGCCGAGGGCCAGCTGCTCGGAGACGAAGTAGTCCGCCCCGCACTGGACGTTCACGAGCTCGAAGCCCCGCAAGCTCACCTTCAGCTGGTCCGCCCCCTGGGTGATGGTCTCGCCGGCCCACTCGTAGCCGGCACCGGCGCCCACCCAGGGTCGAACGCCGAGGACCGGCTGGAACCGCCAGGCCGCCTCGAGTCCGACCCTCCACACCGACGAGGAGCAACTCGCCCCGTCGCACACCGAGCCCGCCCACGCAGGCCCGAAGGACCCGTAGACCTCCAGGGTGAGGGGCGGGAGGATCTCGTAGCCGACCTCGAGCCCGATGGGCACCGAGCCGGCTAGGTCCTGGCTGAGCGGGGTCCCCTTTTCCGCGTCGCCCGCCGGCAGCGCGTAACCGACCCGGAGGCCCGCGACCACCTGGGCGGCGGCGGGCGGTGGGAGGAGCGAGAGCGCCAGGGCTCCGAGACCGCCGAGCCGGATGCTCCGGGACCACCCGCCCGCGCCGCGCCTTCGCCGGGCGCGCCCGGCGAGCCAGCCGAGCGGCAGGAGGGCCCAGAGGCCGGCGCCGCCCGTCGAGCACCCGCCGGCCGGATTCTGCTGCTGGGACTGGTCGGCGGTCAGGTTCACGGTGGTGCTCACCGGGTCGAAGGTGCTCGCGGCCGCCGCGTCCGGCGCGTAGTCCACGGCCAGCGACCGGGAACGCCATCCGACGACCTGAACCTGCACGTCGACCGAGCCGTCCACCAGGCTCGCCACCACCGCGTCGCCCACCTGGGTCGCGTTCGGCTGCCCGGGGACGAGATCGACCGGCCGGCTGGAGTGGAAGGTGACCGTTCCGGTCGGCACCACCCCGGCCGTCGCCGGCCCGACCGCCACCTTGAGATGGGTGACGCCGGAGTCCTCGATGACGGTGCCGTAGACCGGTAGCGCGATGTCCACCGAGAGCTCCGTCGCCACCGCCACGTTGCTGAGGGAGAACACCACGGGCGAGGCCGCTCCGGGAGCCGCGGCGGCGACGAGCACGGTGCCCTTGGCCGCGTTCGCCACCGCGCCCACGCTCGCCAGGCCGGCTCCGTCGGTGGTGACCGCGGATGCGGAGAGGACGGCGGACTGTGGGCCGATGGAGACGACGGCGTAGTCGACCTCGGCGCCCGGAACCAGGTTCCCGTAGGCGTCCTTCACGCGGACGGCGAGCGCGCTGGGGTAGGCGGAGAAAACGAGCGCGGACTGGGAGCCGCCGGACACGCTCTCGATCACTCCCGGGAGCCCGACCAGGGCGGTGAGGTGGTATTGCACCGGCGCCAGGCCTGCCGCGGAGGCCACGACGTTGAAGGCGCCGGGGAGGCAGCCGGCGGTCGCGTGGACGCTGGCGTTGCCGGCAGCGTCGCTCTGCACGCTTCCCTGGTCCAGGGTGCAGGAAGCGCCAGCACTCGGGCAGGCGAACTGGACCGCCACCCCGGCGACGCCGTTGCCGAGAGCGTCGACCACCTGGAGGGAGAGCGGGTTCGGGAAGGCATCCCCCACCCGAGCGGCCTGGCCGGAGCCGTTCGAGCCGAGCGCGAGCGCCGCCGCCGGGCCGGGGCGGTTGAGGAGGGCGAACTGGGCGGGCGCGCTCGCTCCGGCCGCGCTCGCCGTCACCCGCAGCGGGCCCGCTACCGTCCCGGCCTTGGCGGTGACGGAAGCCCGCCCGTCGGGTCCGGTGACGGCGCTCGTCGCCGAGAGAGTGACGGTCGCGCCGCCCGGCGGCCCGCTGAAAGTCACGGAGACGCCGGGGACCGGATTTCCGAACCCGTCGGTGACCAGGGCCACGAGCGGCTGCCCATAGCCGGTCCCCACGAGCGCAGCCTGCGGACTCCCCTCGCTCACGGCGATGCCGTCTGGGGCACCGTCCACGCTGGCCAAGGAGAACAGAGCGGGCGCGGAGACGCCGGGGACGGTAGCCTCCACCTCGAAGGCGCCCGCCACCGTTCCGGCGGTGGCCTGCACGCTGGCAGTGCCGCCGGGTCCCGTGGTCGCCGTCGCGGAGCCGAGCACGGCGGTGGCGCCGCTGGAGGGTGCCGCGAAGGTGACCGTGGCACCGGGCACGGGGTTGCCGAACGCGTCGGTGACGGTGACGGACAAGGGAATGGCGAAGGGGGCGCCGACGCAGGCTGCCTGCGCGCTGGAGGCGGCGCTCGCCGCCACCTGGGCGGGGAGGCCGGGGTCGTTCACGAGCGAGAGCGTGGCAGGCGCCGAGGCGCCCGGCGCGGTGGCGGTCACCCCATAGCTTCCCGCCACCGCATTCGCGGTGGCGAGGACGGCGAGGGTCCCGTCCGAGGCGGTGTTCGCCGCCAGGGCGGAGAGCACGGCCGAGGCGCCCTGCGAGGGCACCTGGAAGTTCACCGGAACGCCCGGGACCGGGTTTCCGTAGCCATCCTGCACCTGCACGACGAGCGGGCTCGAGAAGGCCGTGGCCACGGCGGCGTCCTGACCTCCGCCTCCGATCGCCCGGACGGTCGCCGGCGCTCCCGAGGAGTTGGTGAGCGAGAACGGCGCGGAGAGCCCCCCGGCGAGGGACGCCAGGACGGCGTAGGAGCCGGCCACCGTGCCGGCCGTGGCGTCCACCTCGACGTGCCCGCCTCCATCCGAGGAGGCGGCGCTCGCCGACAGGGTGGCGGTG
>Ga0335078_10004739_pt1 | contig 20134 bp, 16 predicted proteins | sample Lox_Sample_32_FD_206711 | JGI IMG/M metagenome (GOLD analysis project Ga0335078, IMG submission 206711) | Soil microbial communities from Loxahatchee National Wildlife Refuge, Florida, United States - Lox_Sample_3.2 | ecosystem: Environmental > Terrestrial > Soil > Wetlands | place: USA... | reverse complement strand
CAGGGCGCAAGATTCTCCGCCTCGCCAGTGATAAAGCCAACGCCACGGCGATTGGCGTTCTCTACGATGTCCGCGAAGAAAACGTCGCTTTCGTCGAATTTTCCCGTCATTTTCGCCGCCACGGTCTACCCGTGCCGGAAATCTACGCCGAAGATTTGAGCCAGGGCGCATATCTTGAACAAGACCTGGGCGACACCACGCTTTTTGACTTTCTAAGCAGGAATCGCGCCGGCGAAAACATTGCTCCCGAGGTTACGGAGATCTATCGCAAAGTTGTGGCCGAACTGCCACGCTTTCAGGTCGAAGCCGGCCGCGATTTGAATTACAAAGTCTGCTATCCGCGCGACAAATTCGATCGCCAGTCGATCGCCTGGGACCTGAATTATTTCAAATATTATTTTCTTCGCCTAGCCGGTATTTCCTTCAACGAACAGGCGCTGGAAGACGATTTTGGCCGGCTCACCAAATTCCTGTTGACCGCCGAGCACGATTATTTTCTTTATCGCGATTTTCAGTCGCGCAACATCATGCTGCCCGGCGGCCGGCCGTTCTTCGTGGACTATCAAGGGGGCCGCAAGGGCGCGCTGCAATACGATATTGCTTCTCTTTTGTATGACGCCAAAGCCGACTTGCCGCCTGTGCTGCGTCAGCAGCTGCTCGATCATTATCTCGACACGCTGGCCTGTTTTGTCCCTCTTGACCGCCAGGTTTTCATGCAGCACTACTACGCCTATGTTTATATCCGCCTGATGCAGGCGCTGGGGGCTTACGGATTTCGTGGCTTCTATGAGCGCAAGACTCATTTTCTGCAAAGCGTGCCCTACGCTCTGGAAAATGTGCGCTGGCTGCTGAGCCATATCGAACTGCCGATTGCTTTGCCGACCCTGATGGCCGCGTTTCAAAGCATGCTCAACGCGGAAAAGCTACTCGGCTTGGCATCTGGCGCTGCCGAGATCAGAGCATCAAGTCCCGAAAATCTGGCCGTGCGCATTTTCAGTTTTTCTTTTCACAAAGGCTGGCCCGCCGATGACACGGGTCACGGAGGAGGCCACGTTTTCGATGCCCGCAGCCTTCCCAATCCCGGCCGCGAAGAACGATTTAAAGCACTCACCGGCAAAGACCAAGCGGTTATCGAATACCTGAACCAGCAGGAGACTGTGCGTCAATTTCTTGCCAATGCCACGTCTCTCGTGGATGCCAGCGTGAGCGAATATCAGCGTCGTGGCTTTAAGAACCTGATGGTTTCTTTCGGATGCACGGGCGGACAGCATCGCTCGGTGTATCTGGCCGAGCAACTGGCAAAGCATTTTCGCGGCAAAAATGGAGTGCAGGTGATCGTGCGTCATCGTGAGTTGGAGAGCACAGGCCGATGAAAGCCATGGTCCTGGCCGCAGGTCTCGGCACGCGGCTTCGCCCGCTCACCAACGATCGTCCCAAGGCGCTGGTGGAGGTTGGCGGGCGCACGCTGCTTGAGATCACGCTTTCGCGCCTGCGCAGCTTCGGCGTCACCGACGTGATCGTGAACGCGCATCATTTTGCGGAGATGATCGGCGCCTACCTGGAGAGCAACAACAACTTCGGCATGAAAATCGCGATCTCGCGCGAAGACGTTCTGCTCGATACTGGCGGGGGCCTGAAAAATGCGGCTTATTTTTTCGCGGGGAAGTCGGGCGACGCCCCGTTCATCCTGCACAACGTCGATGTCATCAGCAACATTGATCTGCGCCGGATGGTGCAATTTCATAGTGAAAATTATGCTCTCGCCACGCTCGCCGTGCAGGAGCGAACCACTTCACGGTATCTGCTTTTCGACGAAGCCGGATGTCTTTGCGGACGCCAGTCCGGCAAAGATGGAGAACCAGAATTGGCGAGGCCTTCACAGCATTGCCAGGCGCTGGCTTTTTCTGGGATCCACGTCATTTCTCCCCGCTTGTTGCCGCTGCTGACCGAAGAAGGCGCTTTCTCGATCGTGACTTCTTACCTGCGTCTTGCCCATCAGGGCGAAAAAATTCTGGCTTTCCGCGCCGATGAGTACGATTGGCGTGATGTGGGCACGCCTGAGAGTGTGGCACAAGCCAGTGAGGATTTAAAATTAGCTTCTCACGAAAGCTAGCGCCGCGCTTCGATTTCGAAACTGAATCGTGAGTAAAAGTTAGGGAGCCTTCGTCCGATCGATTGGATCGAAACTCAGGCCCCCGAATTCACCCGCCATTGGCTTTCCTCTACTGAGCGGGTTCCTGGATTATCCCTACCGCATAGTTCAGGTGGCCTATACCAACGTCATCGGTAACTGACCAAGCCCCGACCGCGACGCGTGGCCCCAGTCGCGTTCCGTCGGTCGCCACTGCCGGATGTCTCGGTGCGCGGTCGTCAGGTCTGGCCACCCACGTAAGGTTGATCAGCTCCGGATTCGTGGGGTTCAGGGTTCCGGGTAATGCATAGGTTCCTTTATCCTTACCTTGTGCGTGCATTTCCAGCACCTGCCCGTTGTCCAAAAGCACCACCGAAGGCTCATACGCGTAGTCGTGGTAGCGTTTCGATTCACGGAAATCGATGATGCCTCCGCTCAGCACCACCCCGCGACGGTAGTGCAGAAGATCCTCTCCGGGTACCTGGTGCACTTCCACCACCTCGTTGTTGTTGTTGATGGCAATGTGCGGATTGATGCCGTCATCGTAGTGCCGGCCGTTGCTTCCGGAGTCCCAGGTGATGTTGTAGTCGCCGCCAGCCAGGTTGGCAAAGTGGCCGACCCGGTAAAACAACCCCTCGCCCCCGGTGGCCGATTCATGCACCGACACGATCACTCCATGTTCATTCATGGCCACGGAGCTGTTATGTCCCGCATCGAACGCATGCCCGTTCGTCAGCCACTGAATGGACTGTGCATTGCCTCCAGGGACGTCCATCTTCCCCACCATGTAATAGAGGGTGGAATTTTGTTTGGACTGTCCGGTCGACCAAACAAAAAGTACGTGCCCGTCCCCGGTGATGGCCACATTAGGCCAGTATCCGTTCGATAGCGCGGGCCGGCTTGGTCCCCACTGCACCGTGGTTCCTTGCAGCCATCCCACTTTGTACCAGACAGAACTACTCCAGTTGTCGCTTCGGTGAAACTCCAGGACCATCCCCGAAGGATGCATGGCGAGGGCTGGCTGAACGCCTTGGTCATAGCCGGAGACCGTGTTCCACTGCACTTGCGCCGCGGCTGGGCTGGCACTGAGGGCCAGGCCGAGAACCACTGCGCCGAAGTATAAGAATAATTTCGTCATTTATTTTCCTCTTGTATGAACGCGGAATATTTTAATGTCTACTGAATGAATAGACTTACAGGACTTTCCACTAGGTTAGACGGCATCCAGCAATGCCGGGATGTATGAATTGTAAAAATTTGTCTACAGCTGCTGGTTTGAAGAAATTCGAGAGGGCAGAATGGAGCCGACGATCGGACTTGAACCGATGACCTGTCGATTACGAATCGACTGCTCTACCAACTGAGCTACGTCGGCCTGCACTCGATTTTAAATGTGCCTGGCCGGAACCGCCAAACTCCTCACGCCGCCTTTGCCATCCCCTCATACTCTTTTTCCGACGGGCCCGGCAGCAGCACCCACAGCGAATAAATCCCAAGGGCGGTTCCAAATGGAATATGGAACAGCGCAAAAAACGACAGCACCAGCGTCAGCATTCGTGCCCAGGACTCGCGTTGCAGCAAACCCCAGCCTGCGCCAAATCCCAGCGCCGCTTTGGCCAGAATGTAAAATGCAAAAATGTTGATGATCGGCCGCAGGAATCCTTCCGGCACCGGTGGCCCTCCCATTTCGCCGAGATGCGGCAGGATCGCGTTGGCAAACACCAGCACGGCACATCCCGCCAGCGCGTTGAGCGCCGACATCGCCAGCCAGAGAATCCCCAGCAGCCGGACGTGTTCCTGCACGCGCCCCGGCTGCGGATAGGCCAAACTCGTGCTCCCAACAACCTTCTTTCCACAGCGGCTGCAGAATTGCGTTCCCGTCGCCAGCTCCGCCCCACACGCATCGCAGAACATAATTCGCCTCCTCGATTCCTGCTCCAAGTCTGCCCTCCAATTGCTACGCAAAACAAGGCAAGACTGTTCCGATCGAATTGCTCGTGGCCTCGGACATGAATCGCTCCTTCCGTACGCCACAGAGCGCCACGCTGTGTCAGACCGTACGCTAAAACGAAAAGGCCGCCCTGGCACAGGCGGCCCTTTCTTTAAGGGAGAATAGTTCCAACGGGATTGCAAACCGCCGAAACTTTCTGGCGAAATCTTATGGGCCGAAAAAGCGGGGTGTCAAGGAATTTTTAGGAAATAAATATCTTTATTTTCAATTACTTAGAGGATGGGTTAACAGGGTGCGCAAAAGGCTCATTCTGAGACTAGAAAGCCCCTCATCGGCCCTAACCTTTTTCGATTGATGAGGTTATGTTTCTTTGCCGGGCCGCGTCGCCCTCCGAAAGGTGCAGAGAGATGAATTCCATCTCCTCCGGCCGGTCAAAGACCTTGTCGGGGAAAAATCGCTTCATCAGCAGCCTAATTCCTCCAAAGGCCAGCCCCGCCACCGCCGAAAAGGCAATCAGAATCCCGCACAGGATGATGATATTCACCAGCAGATTAGCCAAGTTGTCGCGCCTAGTGAAGTAGGTATTTTCGTTCCAGGTGACGTCGGCTTCGTAGTTCACCGCGCCTAACAAAGATTTGCCTTCGCTCTCGGATAGCGCTCCCGTCGCTACAACGAGGATCGGCCCGGTCCGTTTGGCGAAGAACGGGCCTTCTGGCAAGGAATTCGGTCCAGACGGGCCGACGGACGTTGGGTTCGTCTGTCGCACCGCCTCAATTCTGCGTAATCGCTCCGCCGCAATCTGCGGCGTCGGATACGCAATCAGCATCAGCGTGGCTTCGCCATTGGAGGTCTGATAATTGCCCAGCACAACTTCCGCGCCCACGCCGAAATCCACGAACGGAACCTGCAATGGTGCGGCCAGCTTCGCCAAGCCTTCCGGGCCAACTACATATTTCGCGGTATTCTTCACGTATCCCGGCTTGGGCAGATAGGCCGGTAAACCCGGCAAATTCCCGCTCGCCCCACCCACCAAAGGCAAGTCCGCCGCCAGTTCGCGCAACTCCGCCGCCGACATGGCGCTGAGCTTTTCAAAAACCGCATCCACTAGGATGTCGCCGCGATAGAACAGCACGCGCTCGTTCAACGAGGCTCCCAGATCGCCAATTTTCTCGGTGAGCATCTGCGGCATTTTGTAGTAGGTGAAAGCGCCATAGGCCCCGCTCGCGTCGGCGAAACGCGCCGCTTTAATGGTGAGCTTGCGGCCGTCGTCGCGAGTGTAGCTTGCTGATTCGAAATCGGTGAACCCATACTCTTTGAGCAGCGCAGCATTCACCGGGTCCGCCGCCAGGGCATCTTTGCTTTTCTTGATCGAACCAACAGCCTGCCAACCGCCAAATTGCTGAGGAAGAATCGGCAGGGTGGCGCGGGCGCTCTCCGCTGAGGGCGGAGCACCGCCCGCAGCCGCCACCGGCGTACAGGCTGCGATCACAAGGAAAATCGCGAGAATAGGCCGGAAAACGTTCATAGACCCGGGAAACACATCTACCCATTAATTAGACCATAGCGAGAAGGAAAAAGTTTCTTATGGGAGGGGCGATTAGCTGCTCGCGCAGCGGCAGGAGATGGGAAAACAGATACCACCGACCTTTGTCATTCCGAGCCGTCGCAATCGCGCTTGCGCGACCAGAGCAAGTCGAGGAACCTGCTTTTGGGCAGGCCAAGCAACAGATTCCTCAGGGCTAAAGCCGATTCGGAATGACAAGTCTCGAAAAAGTGCCCCGCTACTGGCCTTCACCCTTCTCGATCTTGCTCGCCACTTTCACGCCGCTCAGGCCGTTCACGTATTTGGCGATTCCACGGTAGAGCGATTCGGCGATGCGCTGACGGTACTCCGGAGTTTCCAGCCGGCGTTCATCTCCCGGATTGCTGACAAAGGAAATCTCCGCCAGAATCGACGGCATATTCGCTCCGATCAGGACGATAAACGGAGCTTTTTTCACTCCCCGGTCGCGCATGCCGGAGCTTTTGGCGGCCAGGCCGCTGTGCAGCGAGCGCTGCACGTCGGTGGCAAATTCGCGCGATTCGTCAATCTTTTCCTTCAGCGCAATCGTTTTCACCAGGTCCTCTAATTCGTGGATCGACTTTTCCGAAACCGCGTTTTCGCGCGCTGCAACTTCCAGCGCGTCAGGCGATGAAGTGAAGTTCAGGTAGTAAGTTTCCACCCCGCGCGCGTCGGGGTCGCGGCTGGAATTGGCATGGACTGAAACGAACAGATCAGCCTGCTCCTGGTTGGCAATGGCGGTGCGGGTCTCGAGAGGAATAAATGTATCGTCGTTGCGCGTGTAAACGACTTCCGCGCCCAGGCGTGTTTGCAGCAGTTTCCCCAGCCTCCTGCTCACGTCGAGAACCAGATCTTTTTCTTCCAGGCCGTTCGGGCCGATCGTGCCGGTGTCGTGGCCGCCGTGTCCGGGGTCAATCACGATTTTGCCGATCTTCAATCCCAGCGCCCGGGTGAGCGAGCGGTCGCCATTAGCGGTGGGCTGCGCCTCGCGCGTAACGGCTTCCACCGAAGTTGAACCGCGTTTCGCCGAAGCACTGCGGCGAGTGCCGCTCTTAACGGAGGTCTCTGTCTTGGCAACCACCGACGTTTGTGGCGGCACAACCGCCGATGAAGATTTTGCCGCCGGCTTGATCGGCGGCGGTTCCAGTTCGGCTGTTGCACTGTCATCGTCCGCCTCGACAATCGTCTTCTTCACGCCTGAATTTTTGGCGGCGAGATCAGTTTCGGTTGGAGCGGGGTCTTTCTCGCTATTCTTCGAGTTCTCTGCCGGAGTTTGCTCCCATTCCGCTTCACCGGAGGATTGTTCCGTCTTCGCCGTCGCGCCCGGGGCAGCTTGTTTGCCGTGAATATCAATGATCAAGCGCGTCGGATTGGGCAAAAGAAACGCATGGTAGTCGGAGATGTCGTGCACCTCCAGCACCACCCGCGTTTTCCCCGGCTGAAATTGCGCGACACGAATTTTCTTGAGGAATCCATCATCCACGTCGAAGGTTTTGCCGACCAGCGTGGAGGCCAGCTTGGTTTCCGCGAGATCGAAGACAATCCGGTCGGGTCCATCAATGCGCTGCGACCGGAACGAGACCTCGCTTTCAAGATCCACCGCAACCCGCGTGGAGTTGGGGGTTGACCAATGCCGGATGCTGGTCACTCTCGCCAGCTTGCCTTCGTGTTCCTTCGCGTCCTTCGTGGTCGATACGATTTGGTTCTTGTCAGGAAGCTCATCCGGCGCTTTTGCGTCTTCGTCATCCTTCGTTCTCAGAGCCGCCTGCTCGACCGGCTCGGCCAAAGCGGCCCGTGCATCTTCCGCCAGATGATGATGCGGATACCGCCGCAGAAATTCCTCGAATGTCGCCCGGGCGTGCGCTGCGTCGCCCAGATCGTCTTTGTAAATTTCGCCAATCGTGAACAACGCCTCAAACCGATAGTGGCTGCCCGGATACTCCCGCCTCAGAAATTCATATTGCCCAATGGCCGAGTGCAGGGCCTTCGGATCGTTGAATCCGCGGCCTGTTTCCACCAGTAGTTCCGCGACCGCAACGACACTGGCGCCCGCTTTGGTGGAAGTGGGCGCGTCGTAATAAACCTCGCGATAGGCATTGATGACGCGTTGATATTCGTGCGCCGAGCGCTCCTGCGCGGGGCGGCCATTCAGCGCCTCGCGCATATGTTCGGCGTTGGAGAATTGATTGCGCGCCCAGGCTTCCGAGCGGTGTCCACTGGCGAAGGCGGGCAGGGCAAACAGCGCAGGCGAAATAAAGCAGACGATTGCCCACAAACGCCGCGCGCGGTGGCTTGGCTCAGGAGTCTTCAATTTTGCGGCCCGTAATCGCTGTTAGAGATGAAACCTGCCCACTTGTGATGCTGGTTGCTTATTCGGTGTTGCTGATGTACAGCACCCCGTTCGCATCCCGTTGAACCCGCACAGGATCGTGCACCGGATTGCTCAGAATCTGGTACGCCGGCTCCTGATCGTTCCGGTTGTAATACAGCTGCGTGATCCGCTTGACGTAGTTGCGCGTCTCCGCAATGCGCGGAACGCCCGCGCTGCGCGCCACTGCGCCCGGACCGGCGTTATAAGCTGCCAGGCTCAAGCGCACATCGCCGCCGTAGCTCTCCATCAACTGCTTCAGATGACGAACCCCGGCATCCACATTTTGTTGCGGATCAAACGGATTGGTCACATTCAACTGCCTCGCCGTTTGTGGCATCAACTGCATCAGTCCCATAGCTCCCTTGCGGGAAACCGCGTTGGGATTGAAGTTTGACTCCACTTTGATCAACGCCCGCACCAAGTTGGGGTCGACGTTGTGCCTGGCCGCCGCCTGGTCGATCGCCGCATCTACTTCCTGCTGCGTGAAAGGCGTGGTCCGGGTTGCGCCGGAAATTTGCTGTGAACGGCTCACTTCCTGCGCTGCGGAACGCGCTGCCCGGATGTTGGCCGAAGCTACGGGCTTCCAGCGATGCGCCGTCGGACTCCAATAGACCAGGCCCGACGAAACAAACGCCGGCGACGGCTTCTTGCGGACCACCGGGACGGAGTCATTCACGTAAACTGTGTGACCGTCGTCGTCAGTGGAAGCTGTGATCGGTGCGGTTCTGCCTGGCACTGCTTGCGCCCGCACCTGTGGCATAGTGATAGAAAGGATGGTCGCGATTACGGGGATAGCCATCAGGGCGATTTGCAGGCGTCTTCGCATAGCCGGGTTCTTGTTCGGCACGCTTTCTTTGCGTTCTCTGTCGACCTCTGTGTCCTCTATGGTTGAAAAGCTTTTCCGGCAGAGTACACAAAGCCCTAAAGACGCAACTACTCCCGCGCCTCCTACCCGGAACCTGACGGAGAATCCCTACCAGAGTGAGGCAATTATAGGCGGCGGGGGAGGGCCGGGCAATCTGACAAAGGGCCATAGAACCAACGAAGGTAATCCGCGCAACCTGCTGTTGCGGAGATGTTTAGCGGAAATCGAGGTTACCTTGAAGCGGGCTCGCCAGGGCGGGAGGGGCCCACGTTTCTGGCAGCGGGCGCTCTGAGGACTTCGGAGCCGGGGTGGGCCTTGGGGATGGTCGGGAGCCTAACTTTCTTGTGCGACGGTCGCACAACGCCGCACGGGGCATTGTGGGAGGGCAGGCCCAGCCGGAAATTCCACCCGGCGCGCAGCAGAGCCATTGTGCAAGCAGAAGAAGGAACTAGATGCTTTCCTCCGTGCTCCACTGTGCCCTGTGTGGTTAGAATCTTTAATTCCATGACTGAACTCCCTCTGCCGCAAGTCCAGGCGCCCGATTCTGTGATGCTTTACGGTTTCTGGTATCGGGCCGCTCCCGGCGAACAGATATCGCGAAACGAACTAAGGAAAGTCACCCTCCTCGAAACTCCGCTGGTTCTGGGTCGCGACGCCCAGGGTCGGGCCTTCGCGCTGCACGATGCCTGCCCTCATCGCGGCATGCCGCTTTCCTGCGGGCAATTCGACGGCGCGCAAGTCGAATGCAGCTATCACGGATGGAGATTCGACGCCCACTCTGGCCAATGCAGCCTGATTCCTTCACTCACCGCCGATCAGCATCTCAAGATCGACCGCATTTACGCCGGAAGCTATGCCTGCGAGGAGCGCGACGGCTACATATGGGTCTTCATCCCCGAGCCAAAACCTGCCGGCGCCGGATTCTCAAAACCCGCCGAGCCGCCATTCGCGGCTCCACAAGTCCCGAGGTTCAGCGACAAATACAATCTCGCCTACCTCACCGCCGACATGCCCGTCAGCGTGGACCACGGCATCATCGGGCTGATGGATCCCGCGCACGGGCCATTCGTGCATCAGGCATGGTGGTGGCGCACCCGCCACAGCATTCATGAGAAACAAAAAAAGTTTGAGCCGATTGCCAATGGCTTTCGCATGAGCGCGCACACGCCCAGTTCCAACAGCGCGCCCTACAAACTGCTGCGCCTCTACGCTGATGCCGACTCGATCACGACGACCATCGACTTTGTTCTGCCCAATCTGCGCTACGAAACCATTCAGGCGGGGAAATACTGGTTTACTTCGCTGACCACGGTTACGCCGATCACTCGCAATCAATGCCGCATCGACGTGGTCGCGTCCTGGAATATCTTCCGCTGGATGCCTTTCGGGGCTTCGCTGCTCAAATTCGTGTTTGCGAAGTTCGTGGAACAGGACCGGCACACGATGGAGCTGCAAAGCGAAGGGCTGAAACATAATCCGCACCTGATGCTGATCGACGATGCCGATCGCCCCGCCAAGTGGTACTTTGCGCTTAAGGCCGCACATCTCGAAGCCAAACGCAGCGGCGGCGAATTGAAGCATCCGATGTCCGGGCCGGTCACTCTAAAGTGGAGAAGTTAACAGCACGAATGGAGATCCACTTGATCGAGCAAGCGGTCGACATTCCCACTCCCGACGGAACGTCGGATGGATTTCTTTGTTACCACGAAGAAGGCCAACCGCATCCCGGCGTCCTGCTTTTCACCGACATCGGCGGCATACGCCCGGCCAACCTCGACCTGGCCAAACGGCTGGCTTCTGAGGGGTACTCCGTCCTTGTTCCCAACGTTTTTTACCGAACCAGCCGAACGCCGCTTATGCCTTCGCTGCGAAGCCTGCCTGAAGAAGCGATGAAGAAGTGCATGGCCGAGTTAACTCAACCCTTGCCGGCCGAGGCGATGGAGCGCGACGCTTCCGCTTATATTGACTTCCTCGGCTCGCAGAATTGTGTTCGAAAAGGCATGATGGGAGTGGTGGGTTACTGCTTCACGGGGAAAATGGCCCTTTACGCTGCCGCCGCGCGGCCGGATAAAATCGCCGCGGCAGCTTCATTTCATGGCGGCGGCCTTTTTAGCGATACGCCTGCCAGCCCACATCTGGTTTTGCCTCGTATCCAAGCCCGACTCTACTTCGGCCATGCCGTGAGTGATCGCAGCATGCCCGAGGAAGCCATCGCAAAACTTGATCGCGCTCTGGCGGCATGGGGTGGAAAATACGAAAGCGAAACTTACAAAGACGCGTTCCACAGCTGGACGGCTGCTGACAGTCCGGTCTACAACCCGGCGCAGGCCGAGCGCGCATTCCAGAAATTGACGGAATTATTCCAGCAGACGCTGACCTGATGCGGATGTCCCTTTGCGAACCTCCATGTTCTCAGTCGTACTCACAAAAACCCAGACCACAGAGGACGCAGACGCGCACAGAGGAATGATTCGCGACTCATTCCTGGACCAGCCATTCCAGCGCTTCTTCCCGCGTGGCAAACGTGGGCAATTCCCGTTGCGAAAACGACTTGAGATGCTCATAAAAAACTTTCGGCAAGCCATCTATGCCCACCCACGCCGAGCGCTTCAAATAGGGACGGTCGAGGACGATGCCTTCTTTCACTGCGTCCATGATTCGCTTGTGAAATTTGGCCCCGGTGAAATCAGCAAGCAGCAGGAGGGAGCCTTTCGGGTGCTTGGTAACATACTGCGGAACGAAGCGGGCGAGTTTCTCCACTTCGTCGACGGAGCAGTCCGTGCAATCCATCAGCAGAATTTTCTTGCCTTTGTGGCTGATGTAGCGGATGCGGTCCTTCATGAGGTTCCTCGAAAGTGCGCGCTGACTGGGAACCGAAACCGAGAACTACGCACGGACAACCGGGAACTGCGCTTTTCTCCCAAAGCTCCAAACTATACCCCAGACTTCATTGCGAGACTACCTTGAGTCCCGGCCGTAAAATTTAGTGCGCGCGCGAACCGCGAACTCGCGGCCATACCAGCAGGCATCACATAACCTCCCAGACGCGGTTCCGGTTTGGGAAATTCTCGGGAATTTTAACTTGCAAATTCCATGGCCAGTGAAATAATAACCCTCGCTTCCCCTCGGCCGATCCCTAATCCCAAAATCTAGAGCGCAAGCTCGGAGGCTTTTATGTCCACTGCTTCCTTTGCGATTGCAGACACCGTATCTTCGTCTGCCTCGGCGAACGGATTGACTGTCAGAGCCTATGCCGGCGACGGCGACGTGCTGCTGGCCTTCAGCCTGGACGAGGACGAAGTGAAGAGCAACAAGCTGGCCGGATTCGCCATCCAGTGCACTCCACCCATTGGTCAGCCCTATTTCCTGCTCAACCGCATCAACTTCAGCCAGGCCGTCACCGACGACACCACCCCTCAACAAACCACCTGGACTTCCTCGTACGATGCCCCGTTTCAGAAGTTCTACTGGGTCCACTTTCCTTCGGAAATCGTGGCCGGCGAAAAAGGCCATCACGTTTACCGCTACAAGGTGATAACGCGTTATTGTGCTGCCTCCGGCCTGGAGGACGGCCCCTCGGTTGAAATCAGCGTCGATCTTTCTGCGCAATCGTTCGACAATTTCGAATTTGGTTTTACCCGCGGCTACCTTACCTCACAGGCCTACGCCGCGAAGTTTCAAAATAAGGAGATTCGCCCGCAACAGAAATCCATCGACTACGATACTGCTCCCTACGAAGCTCAATACGAGTGGCTCGGCTTCCACGCGCGGCAGATGATTTTCGACTTCCTGAAGGAATGTGCCGCTGATCCTTCCATCACTGTAGATCTGCTGGCGTACGACTTCGACGAGCCCGACATCATCAAAATGTTCGAGTCGCTCGGACATCGCCTGCGCGCTTTCCTCGACAACTCCAAGTTACACACGGGAACCGCGCTCGAAGTGCAGACGCATACGCGCCTGGTGCAATCCGCCGGTTTGAGCAACGTGAAACAGGGCCACTTCAAACGTTACGCTCACGACAAAATCATCATTCAGAAGAAAAATGGCGAGCCGACCAAGGTTCTGACCGGTTCGGCTAACTTCTCGGTCCGCGGATTGTACGTCCAAGCCAACAATGTGTTGGTCTTCGATAATCCCGATGTCGCCAAACTCTACGAGCAGATGTTCGACGAAACCTTCGACGACATGAGCAGCTTCTCCAGCTCGCCGCTGGCCGAGCAATGGTTTCCCAAAGACGACTTCGAGCTGACTGGCATTCCCAAATTCCGGGTCAGCTTCGCACCCCATAAAGACGCCTCGGCCTCGCTCAATCTAGTTGCCGACGCCATTAAGAACGCGAAATCGTCGGTGCTGTTCGCGGTGATGGAACTGACCGGGGGCGGGGCAGTCTTGCAAGCTCTGCAAAACATGCATCTCAGCGGCAAAGTCTTTTCTTACGGCATGACCCAGAGCGAGAAGGGATTTTCCGTATACAAGCCCGGCCAGCCCGGCATTCTGGTGCCGTTTGCTGTGCTCGACAAGCATGTGCCTCCTCCGTTCGACAAAGAATGGAGCGGCGGCAGCGGACAGGTCATCCACGACAAGTTCGTGGTCGTCGACTTCAACGACGAGAACCCCGTCGTTTTCACCGGTTCTTCCAATCTCGCCCAGGGTGGGGAGCAGTCGAACGGCGATAATCTGCTCGCCATCTATGATCCGGTCGTGGCCCGGGCCTTCGCTGTGGAGGCGATCCGGCTGGTCGATCACTACGATTTCCGGGCGACAGTTTCCGCTCCGGGTGTCGCAGTTAACCCAGTAATGCTCTCGCCCTGCTCCAGCAGCACGCCGTGGTGGGAGCGGGACTACGATCCCAATGACATGCACTGTGTGGAGCGCGAGTTGTTCGCGTTAGGCCCGTCGGGCGAGAGCGCGATCCCGCATAGCACGACCGGCGGGGGCGGCGCGAGAGCTTTTCACTCAGGCAATGGCGGCTCGCTACCAAAACGCAGAACCTCTCCGGCGACCGGGCATCGTCTGCTGGCGCAATCAGCCAAACCGGCGTCGCATCGGAAGAAAAAGCGATCTCCGGGAAACTAGGTGAGCAGGCTTTCAACCACGCGATCTGTCATCCTGAGCGGAGCGAGTGCGATTCGCTTGCGAATCACACTTGCGAAGTCGAAGGATCCCTGCATGGCTGGGTCGCTACGAAAAAGCATCAAGGCGTTCTCCCCGTGGTTGTATTGACCGGGGGATCGGGAGAATTCCCCGAGACGCTCGGAGTGGCTGCTTACTACGAGGGGTCCTTCGACTGCGTGAGCGCTTCGCTTTGCGAAGCACTCACTTCGCTCAGGATGACAGTGGGAAAAGGCTTACTTTCCCAGGAGTGATTCAACTACGCTGTACGCTTCGCTCAACGCTGAGTCGAGAGCGCCAGGATCTTTCCCGCCCGCTTCAGCCAGATCGGGCCGTCCGCCGCCTTTGCCGCCGACTTTCTGCGCCACGGGTCCGATCACTTTGCCCGCCTGAACGCGATCGGTGAGGTCTTTGGTGACGCCAACGATCAGCGACACGTTGCCATTCGTCGCCGAACCGAGAACGACCACACCCGAGCCGAGCTTGTCGCGCAGCTGATCGACCAGCGTGCGCATCTGCGGGCGCTCGAGGTTATCGACGCGGTGCGCCAGAACTTTTACGCCGCGCACGTCTTTTACTTTGTCGCCGATGTTCACGGTCGACGATGACGCCGATTTCATGCGCGCCTGATCGAGCTCGCGCGTGAGCCGCTTGATCTCCGCGTCTTTCTTTTCGAGCTCCAGTTTCAACGCCTCGGCAGGCGACAGGGCGATCTCTTCTGCAATGGGTGCCCCATCCTTGCGCGGTTTGTGCGCAAGGGTGGGACCAACGAACCCCGAGACAACTTCCTCGAGTTCATGATCTTTCTGAAAATGATGCAGCGAACCTTCGCCCGTCACCGCCTCAACCCGCCGCACTCCCGAAGACACGCTGCCTTCTTTCAGAATCTTGATCAGGCCGATCTCTCCGGTCTGCGCCGTGTGTGTGCCGCCGCAAAGTTCGGTGGAAAAATCTCCGATCTTGATGACGCGCACCTTGTCTCCGTATTTTTCGCCGAACAGCGCCATGGCGTGATACTCGTTGACCGCCACGTCAATCGGGACGTTCTCAATGACCTCGATCTTTTCGTTGCTCAGAACTTCTTTGTTGATGAGGTCCTCGATGTCCTGCAACTCTTCATCGGCGACGGCAGTGAAGTGCGAGAAGTCGAAGCGCAGATGATTGGGCGCGACCAGCGACCCCGCCTGCTTGACATGCTTGCCCAAAACCTCGCGCAGCCCGGCATGAAGAAGATGCGTCGCCGTGTGATTGCGCATGATGGCCAGGCGAATTTCGGTGTTGACGACGGCGTCGACTTTATCGCCCACGCGAATCGGTTGTTTAGCAATGACTTGGTGCGCGCGCACACCCTGAATCGGGTAGTAGGTTCCCGTCGCTTCGGCGACGACCGTGTTGTGGTCGTTGCTGTAAAACCATCCGCGATCTCCGACCTGCCCGCCTGATTCCGCATAGAACGGCGTGTGATCGAGAATGACTTCGCCTTGCTCGCCAGGCTTCAGTTCCTGCACGCCCTGTCCGTTCTTGATAATGGCCAGCACTTCGCAGTTCTGCGATTCAGTCTGGCGATAGCCTTCGAAAGTAGATTTCGGAAGCTGCTGATAAGCAGGATTGGCCGTCTGCTTGGCCGCGCCTTTCCAGGAAGCGCGAGCCCGCTCGCGCTGCTCGGCCATTGCCTTGTCGAAGCCTTTGCGATCGAGCAGTACACCCTGATCACGAGCTGCATCCTCGATGAAATCGAGTGGCATTCCGAAGGTGTCGTACAGCCGAAATGCATCCTGACCTAGCAAAACTTTGGAGTTCTCCCGGAACGACGTGAGTTCCTCATCAGAAACAGCTCGATCCGATGAATATCCGATAAAGTGCCGCACCTGTTCATCTGACCAAGCTGCTAACGCCTCGCGAGAGGACTTGATATACCCCTCAAGATACGCGAATCCTTCCTTCAGGGTATGGCCGAAACGCACCTCCTCGGAATGCACAACCTTCGAGACCCGTTCCGCAGTCTCCCTGAGTTCCGGATACGCGTCCTGCATCAAGTCCCGCACCGCGAAGACCATCTCGAACAGAAAAGGCTTCTCTTGTCCCAGCAACCGCCCGTGCGTGATGGCGCGGCGAATGATTTTGCGCAGCACATAGCCGCGGCCTTCGTTCAATGGCACGACGCCGTCGGAAATCAGAAATGTTGCCGCGCGAGAGTGATCGGCGATGACGCGCAGCGAAGCGGCAGATTTGTGGCTCGTGTCCGCGTAGGGGCGGACGTCCTCGTCCGCCCGGCGGAGCGAAGCTCCGCTATCTTCTGCCGAGCTGCGCTCGACCGGACGGCCGGGGGCGGCCGTCCCCACATGGTCTTTGCCAGTTCCAGTCAGTTCAGCCGCTCTTTTGATTAGCGGCACAAACAAATCCGTCTCGTAATTTGAAATTACGCCTTGCAACACCGCCGTCACGCGCTCCAGGCCCATGCCCGTATCGATCGAGGGCTTGGGCAGCGGATTCAGCTTGCCGCTCGCATCACGGTCGAACTGCATGAACACGAGATTCCAGAGCTCAACATAGCGGCCGCAATCGCAAGTAAAGGCACAATCCGTGTGTCCGTGCTCGGACGCAGCCGGACCCATGTCGTAGTGAATTTCGCTGCACGGGCCGCAGGGGCCGGTATCGCCCATCTGCCAAAAATTGTCCTTCAATCCAAACTCGAAAATTCGTTCCCTGGGCACGCCTTGCCCGAGCCACAAGTCATATGCTTGCGCATCCCGGGGAATTCCGCCTTCGCCGTTGAAAATCGTCACATAGAGTTTGTCTTTTTCTAAGGCGAACCAGGAGGGCGAGGTGATCAGCTCCCACGCGAAGGCGATCGCGTCTTTCTTGAAATAATCGCCGAAAGAAAAATTCCCCAGCATCTCGAAAAACGTGTGATGGCGGTTGGTGAAGCCGACATTTTCCAGATCGTTGTGCTTGCCACCGGCGCGCACGCATTTTTGCGATGTCGTTGCCCGCGAGTAGTCGCGTTTTTCCAGTCCGAGGAAAACGTCTTTGAACTGGTTCATGCCCGCGTTGGTGAACAGCAAAGTCGGATCGTTGTGCGGCACGAGCGACGACGAATGCACCTCGCGGTGCCCTTTCTGGACGAAGAAATCCAGAAATTTACGTCGAATTTCAGCGCCGGTCAGCATGTTGGGGATCGGATCGATTACAGATTGATTCTAGCATCGCTACGAGGACAGACCACGGAGTTCGTCGACGCCAACCCACACCTCGTCATTCCGAATCGGCTTCAGCCCTGAGGAATCTGATGTCTGGGCGTCGCAAGAGCAAAGCAGATTCCTCGGCGCTAAAGCGCGCTCAGAATGACAAGGCGGAAGCTGCCTACTTCCTGGCCAGGGCCTTCTCTTTTTTGCCCTTGTGCGCGTCGTGATTCTTGCCGAGGCGTTCTAGCACGGCGGCAGCGATCAAAGGCAGACCGACCGTGGCATCGATGAACACTTCTCCAAATCGGCCGCCTTCCGCCGGAGGCACAAACTTGCCCCACGAGATGGCTTCGCTATATGGGCTGCCGGAAAGGCCGCCCCAGTACACCGGCTCGGGACAAATGCGCACGCCATAGTGATAGCGTTTGAGCGGAACGTTTTCTCCCATGCGGCGATGGCGCAGTTCGATGAACGGCCCAAACTGCTGCGACCAGTTACGCGGCACTCCGCCGCCGATGGTCAGAATACCCAGCCGCTTCTGCCGCAGCAAGGTCGAAGCAAAATGCTCAAGATCTTCAAACGGATCGAAACGCAATTTGTGCCGGCCCGCGCCCTCACGCAACCGGTTGGAGAGCGCAACGTCGAGCCCCAGTTCCGAGTCTGTGAACGCGGGAACAAAAACGGGCACGCCCTGCTCGTAAGCCGACTTCAGAATTCCGCGTCCTTTCACATGCTTTGCCAAATACTCGCCGATGACATGATTTAGCTTGTACGAGCACAGCACCTCGCTCGGGTCCCACTGCTCCAGCACTTCGAACATTACATGTTCCACGTCGTCAAGATTCCGCTCCGGCTCGAGCGTGTCGTAAACCCGGTTGTAGCCCTGCTCGTACAGGTCTTCGTCGCGCACATCCGGGTTGTAGCGGAAATGACAATGGCCGGTGGCCTCGACCAGTCCGTGGGCCATGAGCGCGCCGGTAGAAACCAGAGCGTTGACGATTCCGCGATCGATCAACTCGGCGATGACCAATCCCTGCTTGGCGACCGTCATCGCGCCGGCCAGAGTCATCACGACGAAGCAGTCTTTGTCGCGCGCCATGGCTTCGAGCACGTCGGCAGCTTCGCCCAGTTGGCGACCGGTGAACGCGGTCTTCGCCATCGCCCGCACCAGATCGTCTACTGAGTGAATGCGCGTGAGATCGAGCGGCTCCAGCGGGACCAGCCGGTCTTCGACAGGATCGTGCAGATGGCGCTCAATGCCCGCGCCGTCATGGTTGTCATGCTTCATGGCTGCACCTCCAAGCTTTTCCGATGGATTACTTTACTAGAACGGCAACGTGATAGCCATACATCGCTGACTGCAGCTCGCTTCTTTGCACATTGCACATCGCGCGCGCATCCAAACAAATCAAACAACCCCGGAGGAACTGATATTCTATGCTTCCCTAAGAGGAAAACTTTGCCTGATAAATTTCAAGTCGGCCTCATTCAGATGTCGGCCACGCCCGACCCGGAGAAAAATCTGCAGCGCGCAGTGGATAAAATCCATCAGGCGGCCGCGCGCGGAGCAAATGTGATTTGCCTGCCGGAGCTTTTTCAGACCCAATATTTCTGCCAGCGCGAGGATGCTTCTCTATTTGATCTGGCCGAGCCGATTCCCGGGCGAACTACGAATCAGCTTGCCGCGCTCGCCAAACAATTGCGCATCGTGCTGATCGCTTCGGTTTTTGAGAAGCGCGCTCCCGGCGTGTATCACAACACCGCGCTGGTTTTCGACGCCGACGGCTCGCTGCGCGGCCTCTATCGCAAGATGCATATCCCTGACGATCCTCTTTATTACGAAAAATTCTATTTCACTCCTGGCGATCTTGGCTTTCGCGCCTTCGACACGCATGCCGGACGCATCGGCACGCTGGTTTGCTGGGACCAGTGGTATCCCGAGGGCGCGCGATTGACCGCGTTGCAGGGAGCGCAGGTGCTGTTTTATCCCACGGCGATTGGCTGGCATCCCGCCGAGAAAACCGAGTCCGGGGCGGCGCAGCACGATGCCTGGCGCACCATTCAGCGCGCGCACGCCATCGCCAACGGAGTTTATGTGGCTGTGGTCAATCGCGTCGGGCACGAGAACGGCGACATTCGCGGCAAAGCGGCCGAGGGCCCGGGGCTGGAATTCTGGGGCGGGTCTTTTTTGTGCGACCCCTTCGGTCGAGTCCTCGCCGAAGCCTCGCACGATAAAGAAGAGGTTCTGATCGGGACGGTCGATCTGAAGGCGCTGGAAGATGTGCGCCGCAACTGGCCCTTTTTGCGCGACCGCAGGATCGACGCCTACGCGCCGATTACGAGCAGGATGATTGATTGAGAGGCATAGCTGGCAAATGGGACAAGACCCTCCCTAGCAGTTTAACCACTAATGAAAACCCTTTTGTTCTTTCTACTGGTCATAGCGATCCTCGCGACGTCGGCCGTCCTTCTGTGGCTACTCAGCCGACGTTGGCGACGACTCTGGAGGATCATCGCTAGAATCGGTGCTTCGATCCTTGGCTTATTCTCCGCTCTGCTAGCCGTGCTACTTCTATTCGCGAGCGCCATGTGCGGGCACTATGACTTTCCCTTGGTTTCCTCGCCGGATGGCGACTTGAATGCCGCGTCAGTGAAAAGGATTGTGGCGCTACCGATTCCTTCCACAGCTCCGTTCAGGTATGGCAAGGTGGGTGGGCCGGCTTCCTTAGCCCAGCCACTACGGTTTTCACGGTCGGGCACGACCCTCGGCTAATACAACTCGAGTGGACAGGAGCCAGGGCACTCGCTATCAAGTACCCGAATGATTCGCCTATCCCGAAGAGTTCCGATGTCAAGAGCGTTTGGGTGATGTACGGATCGACTGCTCTCCTTACCAGCCCGTCTATGACAAACCGGTTGGTCCAATGCCGCCTGTGAAGAGGGGTCTCTGGTAAA
>Ga0335078_10004738_pt1 | contig 20137 bp, 15 predicted proteins | sample Lox_Sample_32_FD_206711 | JGI IMG/M metagenome (GOLD analysis project Ga0335078, IMG submission 206711) | Soil microbial communities from Loxahatchee National Wildlife Refuge, Florida, United States - Lox_Sample_3.2 | ecosystem: Environmental > Terrestrial > Soil > Wetlands | place: USA... | reverse complement strand
GCAGCAGCACGAAGGGAAAGGTGATGACCTGCGCCTTGGACATCAGCGAACAGGCATAGAGCAGGAAAACGAGAGCGTAGCGACCGATTCGCGGGCGGCGCGCATACCAGCCGTAAGCGCCCAGCGCTAGCAGTGAAAACAACATGCTGAGCACATTCTTGCGCTCGGAGATCCAGGCTACGGACTCGACATTCATGGGATGCAGCGCAAACCACGCCGCCACGGTCAGGCTTCGCCCCATAAAGCCAGTCGCTCGCCAAAGCACCAGGAACAGCACGACCGCGCTCAGCGCATGAATCAGCACACTGGTGAGGTGATGCCGGCCGGGATTGAGGAAGTAAATGCGGCAGTCGATCGCGTGCGACAGCCAGGTCAGCGGGTCCCAGTTGCCCGCATAGTAGCTGGTGAACGCCCACTTCACCAGCTTCAAGTTGAGACCGTGCTGGAGGTGGAAGTTCAGTGTGACGTAAGCGCCGTCATCGTAGTTCTCGATGAAACTGAAGTGGCGCACCTGCTGGTAGAGCGCGACGGTTACAACAAGAAGAAGCAGCGCAGCCAGCAACGCGCGGGCTGGCGCCGAACGAGCAGCAACGAAGGATTGGACCCTGTTCCCAGACGGCATCGGCAGGACTCGTGTGATTCCCCAAGCTGAGTTGGATTATTTCAGCTTGTCGGCCTCCTGCAGAGCTTCCTGCGATTGGAAAGCTTCTCCCAGCTCCCGATAAGCTTTGGCCAATCCCAGATAACCACGCCGCCGGAAACTGGCTCGGGTGTAATGATCGCGCAGCGCCTTCTGGAAGTACAGGATGGCATCGCGGAAATTGCCCTGGATCGACTCGTAGATCGCCATCCCCATATTAGCGTTGGAATCGTCGGGATTAATCGCCAGCGCATTCCTGAAGTGACGCACGCCTTCCGGCACCTGTCCCGACATGGCGAGCGCCGAACCCAATTGGCTTTCGCCGAGCCAGTTATTCTTCGTGATCGCCAGCGTGTGCTTCCAGAGCGCTTCGTCGCTTTGCCAATAGCCGATCTGCCGATGGGCCGCGATGGCCAACAGCAGCAGGCAAACCACGCTTACGCTCGGCAGCAGGATGGCTGGCGCCGATTGCCGTTGCGCCAACTCCGCGGCGCCCCAGCACACCATAATGAACAATCCGATGAACGAGACATACGCGTAGCGATCGGCCATCGCCTGCACGCCGACCTGTACCAGACCCAGCGTCGGCACCAGCGTTCCCAAAAACCAAAACCAGCCCACGGGCAGATAGCGATGGCGCCGCAGCGCGATCACCAGGGTCGTTAGGATCAGAAGCAGCGCGCCCGCGCTCGCGACTCCCATCCACTTCAGCGCAGCGCCCGGATGCGGATACAGCACCGCCAGGTCCGATGGCCAGATCGCCTTTCTTAAGTACAAGCCATACGACAGCACCGCATTGCCGAGCCGCTCGCGGAGGGGATAATAGCCCATCGCGCGATGCTGGGCTTTCAGTGTGATCACCGCGCTCGCCCAGGCGATGGCGAACAGCGGCATTTTCTCCCACAGTAAGTCCACGAATCGCACTTCGCTCTTCGCGTCAGATCGCGCTTCGTCAGATCGCCATTCGCTTTTCGCCATTCGCTTTTCGCCAGAAGATCGCTCGTCGATCTTCGCGCTTCGCTTTTCGCCGGAAATGAGCGCCGAGCTACTCTGGCGAATGGCGAATGGCGAATAGCGAATGGCGGAACTCTGGCGAATGGCGATTCTTCCCAACGGCCAATAATCCCATAGCAAAAGCACGAACGGCAGGGTGATGATCTGCGGTTTGGCCATCAGGCCGAGGGCGAACAGCGCCGCCACCACCGCGTAACGTCCCGCGCGGGGACGAGCCACGTACCAGCCGTACGCACCCAGCGCCAGCAGGAAGAACATCATGCTGAGGACGTTCTTGCGCTCGGCGATCCAGGCCACCGATTCGACGTTCATGGGGTGCACCGCGAACAGCGCCGCCACCATGAAGCTGCGGCCCGCGAAGCCGGTCGCTCGCCGCAATACCCAAAACAGCAGCACCGCGTCTAGCGCGTGCAACACGACATTCTCATCATGGGCGCCGGAGGGATCCATGCCGAACAACTGGCAGTCCAAGGCGTGGCTCAGCCAGGTGAGCGGATGCCAGTTACCCGCCGTATAGGTGGTGAATGCCCACACGATCGTCGCCGGCGTCAGTCCCGCCTGGACGGGCGGGTTTTCGTACACATAATCGCGGTCGTCAAAATTGATGAAGGGATGGCTATGAACGGGATAGTAGAGTGCGATCGTGGCGATGAACAGGAGCAGGCTGGCCGCCCAGGGACGCCGCGCGAAGCCCAACACATGGCTTGCCGGTAGGCTGGTCTCTACCTCCGGCTTCGCGCTGACACCCACCGCACACATTCGCTCCCCCCGCTCGTTTCAGAATTATATGGGAGAGTTGCCGAATGAGTCGGCGGGCGAGCGAAGTTGCCAACAGCTCGCAAGCGAGCCCAGTGAATCTTAGGGAAGCTCTGATTAAGCCGGGTTTTGAAGGGGACGGTCTTCAGACCCTCCGTAAATTCGCTTCTTGAGGCTGGCTTCAGCCGCTGAGGGACTTAATCAGAGTTCCTTAGCAACTGCGCGTACGCGGATATGTAGTCGCTCCGCTATCGCCAGACCGGCTTCTTGAACTGCGCGACGCGGTCCTTGGCCTTCTCCGCCCAATCCGAGCTCTTCTCGAACCAGTCGCCGGCCTGATCGCCGAAATCCTCCACGGCGTCGCGCGCGTCTTCGTACGTGCGGCGCAACGCGCGGCGCATCTGCCGGCCGGTTTTAGGCGCGAGCATCAGCGCGGTCAACGCGCCGGCGGCAAGTCCGAGGAACAGCATGGTCACTCCGAACGTGATGTTGCTCCCGCTGGAGCGATATTCTCCCTGGCTGGCGTAGTCGTAGGCTTGATTTTCCATAGGTCCCCCCTCGGGCCATGCTAACGCGATTTATAGGATGCAAAAAAGGCCGGCGCGGGATCACGCCGACCGCAGTCGAAACGGGTTGTCGATCAACGCTGGAGGCACCATCGTGTGGAAATCGAGCTCGACCATATGGACTGCAGGAGCGGAGCCGCCTAGCATGTTATGCTCAGTTTCTGCAGGTGAGCACGCCTTGAGCCGGGTTCAAAATCGCGGGGCCATGACGAGGAGGCTTCGATGAGCGTGTACGACTTTTCCGCCAAGCTGATTAACGGCCGCGAGAAGAAGCTGAGCGACTACAAGGGCAAGGTCCTGCTTATCGTAAACACGGCCAGCAAGTGCGGTTTCACGCCGCAGTATGAGGGGCTGCAGGGGCTTTATCTCAAGTTCCAGAAGCGGGGCTTCGAGGTGCTGGCATTTCCCTGCAACCAGTTTGGCCATCAGGAGCCCGGTAATCATCACGAGATCACTTCCTTTTGCGAAGTGAACTACGGCATCGAGTTTCCGCTCTTCGCCAAGATCGAGGTCAACGGTGAGAATGCGCATCCGCTCTATCAATTCCTGAAGAGCCGCAAGGGCGGATTGTTGGGAGAGCGCATCAAGTGGAACTTCACCAAGTTTCTGATCGACAAGCAGGGCAACGTGGTCGAGCGCTACGCGCCCATGGTCACGCCGCAGCGGATCGCTCCCGATATCGAAAAGCTACTGGCGAGGTGAACGCGCGCTGATTCGGGCCGCGAATTCCTACTCAACCGCAGAGCGCGAGGCGCGCAGAGCTTTGTGAATTGCGCTGAGTTGCTCGAGAATTTCGGGCAGCAGCTTCAGGTCGAGCGCGTTCGCGCCATCCGATTTGGCTTGCGCCGGATTGTCGTGTACTTCCAGGAAAACGCCGTCAGCGCCAGCGGCAACGGCCGCGCGCGCCAGCAGGGGAATGAACTCGGGCTGGCCGCCGGAAGCCACAACGCCGTTCCCATTCGCGGCTGACGGCAACTGCACTGAATGCGTCGCGTCGAAGACTACCGGCGCGAATTTGCGCATGATGGCTAGCGATCGCATATCGACGATGAGATTGTTGTAGCCGAAGCTGGCGCCGCGTTCGGTGAGGAAAACGCGCTCGCCGCCGGCCTCACGAACCTTCTCCACCGCATGCCGCATGTCCCACGGCGAGACGAACTGACCCTTCTTGATGTTGACCGCGCGACCGCTCTTCCCGGCCGCGACCAGCAAGTCGGTTTGCCGGCACAGAAACGCGGGAATCTGAATCACGTCCACGGCCTCGGCGACGGGAGGGATGTCGCCAGCTTCGTGGACGTCGGTGAGGACAGGAACATTGGCTGTCTCGCGCACTTTACGCAGAATGCGCAGTCCTTCCTCAAGTCCCGGCCCGCGAAAGCTGCGAATGGAGGTGCGATTCGCCTTGTCGTAGGAGGCTTTGAAGATGTACGGCAGCTTGCGCGCGCGCGCAATTTTCGCGATCTCCGACGCCATATTCATGGCGTGGTCTTCGCTCTCAATCACGCACGGCCCGGCGATGAGGAAGAGATTACCCCCGCCGATGGTAACGTCGCCGACTTGGAAAGCTCCTACCATTCGGCGTTTCTTATAAGCCCCCGCTCAGCCGCAGATTGACACGCAATCTCAATCGCCTCTGCAAGGGAATGCCCCTCGGTTCCTGCATTGTCGAGCGACTGAGTAAGGCACATGTGAAGAATGATCCGCATTTGCCCGGACAGCTTGCCAGCCCAAAATATCCGAGCACGAAGCTTCGCTGGCCAGTCGGAGCAAGTCGACGGTGTCCGCTCTATCACCACCGAACTGCAAGAACGAGAGAACAGGCTGCGACACGTACTGACGAAGCAGGAGAAAGAAGGAGTGACCACGCCGGCACCCACGCTTCCCAGAAATTTCGTCGCTGGTAGTTCGTTTTGAACCATGGAGCTTTGTATCAGGGCACGGCTTCAGCCGTGCCGCACAGTTTGGAGGAACTATGGGCTTTAGCCCCTGTGATTTGGCGTGCAGGGGCTGAAGCCCAAGTCATCTTTCTTGCCGCGTTTCCGGCACGACTAAAGTCGTGCCCTGATACGAACCGTTATCGATTCCGGCGCAGTTAGTGCTTCACCTTCTCCGGCCGATGGAACATCTCTTCCTCGATGTGGTGCCGCGCGTGTTCGCGGCGCAGGCGGTTCTCGTAGGCCGCGCGGACGAATCCCGAGAACAGCGGATGCGGCTCGAGCGGCTTGGACTTGAACTCGGGATGGAACTGGCAACCCAAAAAGAATGGGTGCTCGGGAATCTCGACGATTTCGACATACGTTCCGTCCGGGGTTGCGCCGCTGATGCGCAGCCCGCCGGCGACCAGCGGCTCTTCGTACTCGCGGTTGAACTCGTAGCGATGGCGATGCCGTTCGCTGATTTCCGCCTGGCCATAGAGCTGGTGCGCCAGCGTGCCAGGCTCGAGCTTGCACGTCCACCCGCCTAGCCGCATGGTGCCGCCTAATTCTTCTATGCCGCGCAACTCGCGCAGTTTGTAAATCACACGATGCGGGGTCGCCGGATCGAACTCGCTGGAGTTGGCCTGCTGCAGCCCGCTGACATTGCGCGCGAACTCGATGCACGCCGTCTGCATCCCGAGACAGATGCCAAAGAACGGCACTCTGTTCTCGCGCGCATAACGAATCGCCATCAACATCCCCTCGATGCCGCGCTTGCCGAAGCCGCCGGGGACGAGCACGCCGTCCACATGTTCCAGTTGCGCTTGCACGCTGTGGTCTTTCTGCTCCAGGCCCTCGGCTTCAATCCAGTCCACGTTGAGTTTCAGGCTGTACGCCAGCGCGCCGTGGACCAGTGCCTCCTTGAGCGATTTGTAGGAGTCTTCGTACTCGACGTACTTGCCGACGATGCCGATCGTGACTTCGTCCTTCGGGTTGTAGACGCGATGAACCAGCTCTTGCCAGCGGCTGAGGTCGGGTTCTTTCGCATCCAAGCGAAGATAGCGCAAGGCCAGTTGGTCAACCTGTTCGCACGAGAAGACCAGCGGGACCTCGTAGATGGACGCGACGTCCTTGGCGGTGATCACCGCCTCATTCTCCACGTTGCAGAAGAGCGCAATCTTCGACTTGATGTCCTTGGACAAGAAGCGGTCGGTGCGACAGAGCAGAATGTCCGGCTGAATCCCGATGCTGAGCAGCTCTTTGACCGAGTGCTGCGTGGGTTTGGTTTTCAGCTCGCCCGCAGCGGCAATGTAGGGCACGAGCGTAACGTGCACGAAAAGCGTGTTCTCGCGGCCCAGTTCCTGGCGCATCTGGCGAATGGCTTCGATGAAGGGCAGCGACTCGATATCCCCGACTGTGCCGCCGATCTCCACGATGGAGAGGTCGACGTCCTGCGCTACTTTCTTCATCGCGCCCTTGATCTCGTTGGTGACGTGCGGAATGACCTGCACGGTCTTGCCGAGATAATCCCCGCGGCGTTCTTTTGCAATGATGGTTTCGTAGATGCGGCCGGTGGTCCAGTTGTTCTCGCGCGTCAGCTTGGCGTGGGTAAAGCGCTCGTAGTGCCCGAGGTCGAGATCGGTCTCCGCCCCGTCGTCGGTGACGAAGACCTCACCGTGCTGGAAGGGCGACATGGTGCCGGGATCGACGTTCAGGTAGGGGTCGAACTTCTGCAGCGTGACCTTCAGCCCGCGGCTCTCCATCAGGCAGCCGATCGAGGCCGCTGCTAGACCCTTGCCAAGCGAAGACACCACACCGCCGGTCACAAAGATGTACTTTGCCGCCATCGCTTCCTCAGTTTTGGGAATTGGCGCCGCCCCTGAGTGCGCTTCGAAGAGAGAGCCCTGTGCGCCGGCGTTCGAGCGCAGTCAGGGTGGAGCGCATGGGCGTGCACAACCAATTATGACGGGAAATGCCCCCGCGAACAAGGCACGTTATCGCCGGAAGGGTTGAATTTCTGTGGAAGAGTTGTCTTTGCTGGTGCCGCGCGCTCAACTCAGCAACTTGCGACCTGCCACTGCCGCCACGCCGCTGCCCATCAAGAGGAACGTGCCAGGTTCCGGCACGCTTGGGCTTTCAATCGGCGGTAGCAGCCCGGAATCCGTGCCCAGCGCCAGGAACTCCTGCGGACCATTCGGGTTCGGGTCATGCTGCATGACCGGCGTGATGATGTAAACACGATCGAAATCGGCACCGTAATAGTCATGCATCGACGCTTGTTTCGCGGCGCTGAGCCACACCTGGCAGGGACCGTCGCACGGCGTCTGACTGGGATCGAAGATGTACCACACGGCATAATTGATGGCTTGCCATTGGTTCGTGGGCTCGACTTGAGTCTCCAAGAGGAGCCAGCCGGCCTCATCGTACAACATCAGCGGCGAAAGCGCGGTGGGCCCGCCAATAGTATTAAAACGGGCGAGTGAAAGATTGTCGCTTCCCAATTGCGTGATGTTGGCCATCCACATATCGCCGGGTCCGCCGCCGTGGAAGTAATCGTCACACATCACCGCAAGGATTGCGCCTGCCGGGCCGTTCGTCGGTTCGATAACGTAGGGATACCCGTTTTGCCATTGCCCCTGGTAAAACGACACAAATGTGAACTCCACCGGACCGGAATCCGACGAACTGGCAAAGGCACAAATGGCTCCCCCGAACAACAGCACCAGCAGCACCAACTTACGCATAATCTTTCCTCCAGGGGACCACTGGGCTCGATTCCCCAAATCATCAAAACCTGCTGCTCTGGATCTGATGCCGACGAGCAGCGACACCACCTAACGCCAAATTACGACACGAAGTTAAATGTTCCCGCCCCTTGATTGCAATCAGAATTCCGCAGTAAACGGTGCAATTTCCTTTGAAACACTCTGTTTACGTGCTTCTGGCTGCAACGATTTGCAACTTTGTAGCCAGATTTTTCTCATTCTTTTGGCCTATTTGGCCCCTCCGGAAAATAATCAAGCGAGGTTACGAAGGGACGAATTGTGGCACCTCGGTGGTTTACCACTGCCCGCAGAGCCGCTCCAGCGGACGAAGCCAACCTCTATAACCCCAGCGGTCACCTGCCGTTAGGATCCAAAAGCTACAGGAGTCAGGCCGATAGCCGTTCTTGCCGATGGCCAAATTGACGGGCGCGGCATGGTCAGAAACCTGCCAGCGTGGTCCCTGATCGGCAGACGGTGATCCTTTCTCCCAATCCGCGTAGCGACACGCCTGGGCTGATGAGCGTCGAGGTCTGCCTGATGCTTATGGCTGGCGCGCTCGCCTTCGGCTGGCCAGAAATAGCCTCCCATCTGTTCCGCTGTGCGGAAAACTCGTTCGCCAAATGGGCTCGCAGGCGGGCTCTGGCGGTGGCCGCGGTCGGGATCAGTGCCATTCTGCTGCGCCTTGCCGTACTCCCCCTCTGTCATGTCCCCCACCCTTTTGTACCGGACGATTTCAGCTTCTTGCTGGCCGGAGACACCTTCGCCTCCGGACGATTGACGAACCCGACGCCCGCCCTATGGGTTCATTTCGAAAGCATTCACATCAGCATGACGCCTACGTACATGTCCATGTACTTTCCGCTGCAGGGGATGATCCTGGCTGCCGCTAAGACGCTCACCGGGCAGCCGTGGTTTGGCGTACTGTGCATGAGCGCGCTGATGTGCGCCGCAATCTGCTGGATGCTTCAGGCGTGGCTGCCACCGGGATGGGCGCTGCTCGGTGGCGGGTTGGCGATGCTGCGCCTGGGCCTCTTCAGTTGCTGGATCAATAGCTATCACACTGCCGGCCCGATCGCCGCGACTGGCGGAGCGCTGGTTTTAGGCGCCTTGCCCCGCTTGCTGCAATCACCGCGGCTGCGCTACTCACTCTTGCTGGCAATGGGCGCGATCCTGCTGGCGGGCACGCGTCCTTACGAAGGACTGCTGCTTTGCCTTCCGGTTCTGGTGGCGCTGGGACAGTGGCTGCTTACGGGCAAGGACCGTCCGCGCGGCGCTGCCCTGGTTCGCCTCGTTCTGCCATCGCTGGCGCTGCTTTTGGCCGCCGGCGCCTGGATGGGCTACTACAACTATCGCGTCTTCGGCAGTCCTCTTACGCTCCCGTACACCTTGAACCGCGCCACCTATGCGACGGCTCCGTATTTTGTGTGGCAGTCGCCGCGGCCGGAGCCGGCTTACCGGCATGAAGTCTTGCGGCGTTTCTATTATGAGAATGAGCTTGCTGCCCTCCAGGAAATCCGCACCTTCCCCGGCTTCGCCCAAGAGACGCTGCTGAAGCTCGCCCGAGGCGTGCTTTTCTTCTCCGGAGTAGCGCTACTCTGGCCGCTGCTCCTGTTTCGACGGGTGCTGCTCGACCGCCGCACGCGCTTCCTGGTCCTATGTCTCGCCGTGATGGCGATAGGCATGCTCCTACAGATATTCTTCCTCGCCTATTACCTGGCTCCATTTACGGCGGTTTTCTACGCGCTGGGGCTACAGGCCATGCGCCACCTGCGGGTGTTGAAGGTGGAGGGCGTCCGCGTGGGACAAGCGTTGGTTCGACTCAGCGTGTCGCTCTGCGTGATTCTTTGTGGAGTTCGTCTGTTCGCCGGGCCGCTTCACATCAGCATGCCCGAATGGCCGGCTTCGGCCTGGAATTTCAACTGGTACGGACCGGCGGAGTTTGGCCAGGAGCGCGCGCGAATCGAATCTGACTTGGAGCAATTGCCCGGCCGGCAACTGGCGATCGTAAGATACTCAGCCAACCACAACCCGCTTGATGAGTGGGTTTACAATGCGCCGGACATCGAGGGGGCGAAAGTGATCTGGGCGCGCGAAATGAATGTGGCCGAGAATAGCGAACTGATTCGCTACTACCGCGATCGGCAGGTGTGGCTGGTTGAGCCCGACGCGCAACCGCCGCGACTCTCGCCCTATCGGGGAGCCGAGCTGGCGACGATCCGCTAGCAACCCGCCATTCGCTATTCGCCAAAGTGGCTAGCCTGTGATTTCTAGTGATCTTCCGGCGACAAGCGAATGGCGAATGGCGATTTTCTGGCGAATAGCGACCCTCAGTAGTCCAATTCCGCCGGACGCCCAGTCAGCCGCTCGATGCGCTTGGCGATGGGCGGATGCGTCGAGAAAAGATTCGCGAAACTCACGCCGCTCAGCAAGGGCGCAACGATGAAAAGATGTGCCGTGGAAGGTGATGCCTGCATGGGAATCCGCTTGGAGTCGGCGTCCAGCTTGCGCAAGGCGCTGGCCAACGCGTACGGATTCCCGGTGAGCTGCGCGCCGGTGGCGTCGGCCTGATACTCGCGCGAACGCGAGACCGCCAACTGAATCAGCGTGGCCGCGATGGGGGCAAGAATCAGCATCAGCAACGCCACAAAGCCGCCGCCGCGCTCACCCTCTTCGCGGTCGCCCATGCCGCCGAAGAGCGACGCCCAGTATCCCATCCTGGCCAACATGGTAATCGCGCCTGCCAGCGTGGCGGCCACCGAGCTGATCAGAATATCGCGATTGCGCACATGCCCGAGCTCGTGCGCCAGCACGCCTTCCAGTTCCTCGTCATTCAGTAGGTTCAGAATGCCTTCCGTCATCGCGACCGACGCGTGCTCCGGATTGCGACCAGTGGCGAAGGCGTTAGGCGAATCGGTTGGAATCACGTACATCTTCGGCATGGGAATGCCAATGCGCTGCGTTAGTCTCTCCACGACCTGATAAGCGCGGGGCAGTTGCTCGCGAGTGACCGGCTGGGCGCGGTACATGGCCAGGGCGATTTTGTCGCTGTAGAAGTACGAGACGAAGTTCATCACCACCGCCACGCCGAACGCGATCACGAGCCCGCGCTCGCCAAAAGCGCCGCCGATCAGGACCAGCAGTAGCGTCAGCGAGGTCAGCAGCAAAGCTGTCTTAAAGGTGTTTCCCATATCTGCTAAGTAGATGATAGAGGCGGGCGGCGGTTGCAGCAATGCAGTGGTCAGTGGCCGGTGGTCAGTGGCCAGTTGGACGTGGCGAAACCGAAGCTTCGTACGCCGCGCCGGTGCTCAGGCAGGTTCGCTACGGAGAAATTAACTGACCACTGACCACCGGCCCCTAGCCACCGACCACTCCTTCACCTCCAATACCCCTGCACCCACACGTACCCGTGCGGCCGATACGCCCAGTATCCCGGCACCCAGACCGCGTAGGCTCGCGGCGGAACCACGTAGCGTCCGGGAATCCAGGCATAAGCGTGGTGATGCCAGCGGTAGTAACCGCCCGTCCAGACGTAACCCGGACCAGGACGAGCCGGCACGACCTCGCGCGCCGCCGGGGGAGGCCCGTAGCGGACAACTTCAGCGCCTGCTGTTCCCACGGCAAGCAGCAGCCCAAACACGCTTGCGATTAAAGCTCTTTTCATAGTCACCTCCGATCAACTGCTCGCATGTAATAACGCGGAGGAACGGCGCAGGTTGCGGCAGTAACAGTTCGTTACACTTTGAGCAGGCAGCGCTCAACGTTTCGCCCTGACGTCGCTACCGCACTCGGCTTGCTTGTCCAAGATCGCCTCCTGGAGCTAGGCTGGTTCCGGCTCCCCGACCCTGTATCGTCTCCGGTCGAGCTTGAAAATGCAGGCTCACTGATAGGAATCGAGCGAACTCCATGCCCTACCTCCGCAGCTCCGACGCACAGCTCTTCTACGGCATGGTCGGCGATGGGCCGCCGGTTGTCCTTCTCCATCCCTTTCCCCTGAATCACCATTTCTGGACGCAGGTCGCCGAGCGGCTAAGCACACGCTATCGCCTGATCCTGCCCGATCTGCGCGCGCATGGTGACTCGGAGGCGGGCGACGGCCCCGCAACCATGGAGAAAATGGCCGCCGATCTCGCTCTCTTATGCCGCGAAGAGCGCATCGCCAAGGGCTGGTTTGTGGGCGTCTCTATCGGTGCCTACGTGCTGTTCGAATTTTGGCGGCGTTATCGCGAGCATATCGGCGCGCTGGTGCTGGCCAATACGCGAGCCGCCGCGGAAACGCCGGAAAGCCGCGCCAACCGTCTCGCCATCGCGCACCAGGTACTGCGCGCAGGCACAGCGGGCTTCATTGCCGAGATGTTGTCGAAGCTGCTATCGCCGGTCACCCGGACGAACCGGCCCGACATTGCAGACGCGGCGCGCCGCATGATGCAGCAAATGTCGCCTCAGGACATTGCTGCCGTACAGCAAGGGATGGCCGATCGCCCAGATTCCGTTCCGACATTGAACACAATCGACGTTCCCACACGGATTATTGCCGGCGAGGATGACAGCATTCCTCGCGCCGAGTTCGAATTGATGCGACAGCAAATTCCTCAGAGCCGGCTCATTATCATGCCCCGCGCCGGACATTACGCCGCACTGGAGCAACCCGAGGGATTTGCCGGGTTGCTCCGCAGCTTCTTCGACAATTTGCCGAAATAACAAGATGGGCGCAGACGCGGCCCTCGCCAAGATATGGCGATCCTCTCCGGCACAAGCCGGGGCAGATCGGATCGACTGTGTCAACGATCACAGGCCGCGTCTGCAAACTGCGAAAAGCACACCTGAGCGGATCCCCACACCTGCGTAATTCTCGGATGTGGGGACTGGACGTTCCACAGATCCGGGTTATCCGTCATTAATCGGCCGGCGAAAGCGGCGCAACATCGGCAGAGTCACGACGCTTTGAATTTGCGCCGCTTCCGCCAGGCACACTCGAATCACACGGTCGCGTGTGCGAGTTGCGCCGTCGAGAACTCCATCACCTCCGGCTTCACCAGCCGCTCGAAGTCCACATACGCCATCTTGATCAGTTCATAATGCGAGCCCGCGTTGAAGGCGATCTCGTGGTCTTCCGTCAAGCTCTCATCGACGTAGACGGGAATGCCGTACAGATTGCCGAACGGCGGCATCGCCCCGGTCTCGCAATCGGGAAAGTGCCGTTTGAACTCGCTTTCGGTGGCCAATTCCGCCGCGCCGACGCCGGTGGCATGGCGCAGGGCCTCCAGGTCAACCTGGTACGACGCAGGCAGGACGGCCATCGCCAGGTCGCCATCCAGTTTGACGATTACGGTCTTCGCCAGCTCCTTGCCGGAGATGTGCGCGATCGCTGCGATACCCTGCGCCGTATAAGCCTTCGAATGGGAGATGCCGACATATTTGATGCCATGAGAATCCAGGAATGCTTTAACTTTGCTGAGGGGCACAACAGCCTCCTGACCGGGCGAGCCTGGGGGCTCGCTCATGTTGCACGAACCTGAAACGTTTGCCCTCAGTTTAGTCCGGCCGCACCGGCGCGCAAGCGCAGGCGTCACAGTACTCATGTGACAAGCGGTCGTGACGCAAGCAAGTGGATAGTGGTTAGGGAGACTCTGATTAATATTCTGTCTTGAAAGGGCACGGCTTCAGCCGTGCCACAAGTGCAATGAAATCCGCGTGGGCTTTGTCTGGGGAGGCTGAGCAGCTTGTTCAGAGTTCCTTAGTAGATAGTGGAATGCCGACGCAGCGGGACCGCTGAACGCAATGCGGTTCCCGGACTCGATGCGGTCAGGCAGATGGCGCAGTTGGCCTTTCTATCCACTAACCACTATCCACTCAACTAGACCGCACCCGTTCCAGATTCACGCCTCGGCCCGGCGGCTCCAGCTGGCCGTGCCGCTCCAGCGACTCCATGGTGGTCAGGATCACATGCGTGGCGTGCTCGATGCCGTGGTCGGAGTTGAGCATCAGGTGATACAGCCGCCGGCACGGCCACTCCGCGTTGAAATACTTGCGCACAAACGCGGCCCGCTCCTTGTCGATGGTGTCCACCATTTCGGTCGCGTCCTTCTCGCTCATCTTCAGGGAAATCAGGCGCTTGATTTTCTTCTCGCGCGAGCCGTAGACGAAAACGTGAAAGGCATCCCGCCGCCCCCGCAGGATGTAAGGCGCGCCGCGCCCGACAATGACGCAGTTACCCTCTTCGGCTTTCTTTTCCATGACCTGCTGCGCGTGGTGGACCAGTTCGTCAGCGTCGAAAATCTTGTCGTCGGAGATGGGCAGCGAGCGCTCGTAGCTGCCGCGCCAGAAAACCTTGGCCAGCCGGTGCAGCAGCGGATCGCACTTCTCCTCGTGGCGTGCGACGGCCTTCTCGGTAACAGCTGCCGACTTGGCGATCTCGCACGTCAGTTGCTGGTCGAGCAGTTGCCAGCCTTTACGGCGGGCCAACTCCGCGGCCACCAGGCTACCGCCCGCACCGTACTCGCGTTCCACGGTGATGATCCGGAACACTCTCCCCCACCTCTACCTAAAATAATACCGCGTCTGTCATCTCCCGATCAGGGATGCCCTTCCAGGCGGTAGTTGCAGGTGCCATTCGTGGGCTGGGTCGGCAATCGCGGGACCGTCAGCAAGTGCGGTGAGCTGAAGTCGAAGAAGCCGTGCTGGGAGTCGGTCATCTCGCCGGCGTTCGCGTCGCGATGCGTCAGCGCGGGAACGTTGAAGCGACGTTCGATCAACTTGAGAATCGCCGTGTAGTCCATCGGCAAGTGCGACACATCATGCGGTTTCACCCACGGTGAGACCACGATCACCGGCACGCGAAAGCCCGTCACGTTGAACTCACCCGTTTGGTCCCCATGCTTGAGGTCGGTTGGCTGGCTGTAGTCGCCTGGCGGAGTGGCCAGGATTGGCCCGACGTGATCGAACAGACCACCGCCTTCATCGAAGGTCAGGATGAATGCCGCGTCCGGCCATGCGCCGCTGCGCAGCAGGGCCATGATGACCTCCTGCGCCCGCGCCGCGCCCTTTTGAACGTTGTTGCCCGGGTGTTCGTCGTAGCCGGTGGAGCTGGCGCGTTCGATGAAGACGACCTGCGGCAGGTCCCGGTCGGCATTGTGACTCGCCAGGATGTTGTAATACTCCTGGATGTTGCGTACATTGCCTCGAATCTGCTGATTGCCCCAGTCGGACCATTGGGCCAGGAAGACGCTGTTGTCCTGGTAGTAATAGCGCCAGCTAATGCCGGCTCGCGTGAGCGCGCGGAAGATGGTCGGCCGCGACCACGCCGGATCGTGCGGACTTGTCGGCGGGAAAGCGTGTCCGTAAGACGTTGCCGCGAACAGATACATGCGGTTGGGAAGGGTGTTCGCCGGGATGGGCGAGTGCCACGCGTCGCTGGTCGCGAACCGTGCTCCCAGCTCGTAATAGAACGGCAGGTCGGCCTGCGTGTAGTAGCCGAGCGGCCGCGAGTGCGTGTGATCGTATTGGTCGCCGGTTCCTCCGGACAACGTCGTATCCAGGAAGCGGTCCATCTTGTACATCGAGTTCTGCATAAGGTGCAACCAGTTGTTGCCCACCAGGTCCATGTCGTAGTGGGTCTCGTCCCACGATGGCGAAAGGTTCTCGATGCACTCGGTGCGCGCGTGGAAGGGTCCGAACCACTGGCCCTCGGGGTTCTTGATCTTGTAATTCGCGGGCAACGTGTGCAGGTCGTTCACATCGCTCAGCTGCGCGCCGGGAATGTGGTCCACATTCACGCGGTAGTTGGCAAACTCGCCGAAGTAGTTGTCGAAGGTACGGTTCTCCTGCAGCATGTAAAGGATGTGGTTCAGGTTCTGGACGCCATTGGTGCTCAGGATGATCTGAGTCGGCTGCGAGAGTTGATCGCCGAAGCGGTCTGTCGCCGTGCAGGTGTACGTCGTGCTCTGCGTGGGGGTGACCGTCACGCTGCCAACCGTGGCCGGCGCCACCTGGCCAACACCCTGATCGATGCTGACCGACACGGCGTTCGTGGCGCTCCAGGAAATCGTCACCGGCTGTCCGGGCGCCGGAAGCACCGGCGTGGCGGCACAGCTTAACGACATTCCGCCGCTCACAGCGACGCTGAGCTGTTGCGAGTACGCTTCGCCGTTATAAGGTCCTTCGGCCCCAACCATGAAACTCCTGTCGCTACCCATTGCGGGGGTCACATAGCTGCCGGTGCAGGTGTTCCCTCCGCAGGAGTCCGTCACCAGAGGCGTGATGGAATTCTCCGGAAGCGTCACCAGGAAAAACGAGCTGCCGTTGTTTGGCCCGGTGAAGGTGATTTTGACCGGCTGGCCGGCTGCGACGGTCGCGGTTGAAGTGGTGATGGTCACTGGAACAATGGTCAGAGTCGCCGTCATCGGTGTGGCCGTTGCCGTGCCGCCTGAGGCCACGGCCTGATACGTAGTGCTCACGTTGGGCGCGACGTACGTAGCCCCGGCTGCACTCACCGGCAGCACACCCTCATCCGGCTCCGCCAGCAGACTCGGCGTAACGACAAAGCTGCTCGCGCCGGCAGCATTCCAACTGAACTGCACGAATTGTCCCGGCGCAGCCACCGTTGGGGCAACCGTGAACGAATTGGAAGTAGTACCTGCACTGGAAAAAGCCGGCAGAAATACGAAGCCAAGCAAAGCTATAGCGAGGGAAACGCGGCTGAAACGCAACATGCGAAGATCCTCCGGGTTCGTAGCCAACTTGCAGTTGGAGAGCTTTGCAGGTGCGATTCAGGCCGGTGATTTTGGGTTTGCTCGCGATTTCACGTTTCCCGCTCGCGACCTTACGCTTTCTCGCTGGTGACTTCAGGGCTTTCTCCCTAGCGCAATGCCGGCCAGCAACTGGCAACCGACAATTGACAACTCTGACGAGACTCTGATTGATCCTCAGCTCTGAAGCAGAGATCATTGACGGCCACTGGCCTGCGCTCTATCATCCCCAGCACTTAGGGAAATGATCGAGTCGACGATCTCGCACTATCGCATTGTCGCCAAGCTTGGAGGTGGCGGCATGGGTGTGGTCTATAAGGCCGAGGACACTGACCTGGGCCGGTTCGTCGCGCTCAAGCTCCTGCCTGATGAACTCGCGCAAGACCATGTTGCACTGGAACGCCTTCGCGGCGAGGCCCGCGCCGCTTCCGCCCTCAATCACCCCAACATCTGTGTCATCCACGAAATCGGCACATGCCACGGCCGCAGCTTTATCGTCATGGAGTTCCTGGATGGCGTGACGCTGAAATATCAGATTGCGGGCAAGCCGCTGGAAACGGACCTGCTTCTCGACTTCGCCACCGAGATCGCCGATGCGCTCGACGCCGCGCACACGCAGGGGATCATTCATCGTGACATAAAGCCAGCCAACATCTTTGTCACCAAACGTGGTCACGTGAAGGTCCTCGATTTTGGACTGGCCAAGGTAACCTCCAAGGTGGTGGGCAGTGGGGAGACCCAGACCGCGCTGGCCGGGGCCGAGCCTCAGCACCTGACGACTCCGGGAGCTACGCCCGGGACGCTGGCTTACATGTCGCCGGAACAGTTGCGGGGGAAAGAGCTGGACACACGCACCGACCTGTTCTCCTTCGGGGCGGTGCTGTACGAGATGGCAACCGGCCGCATGCCATTTGACGGCGCCACCTCAAGCGAAATCGCCACTGCCATCTTGCGTGACGAGCCGCGTCCGCCGTGGCAGTTGAACCCGGCAATTTCTCCCGAGCTCGAACTGGTGATTCGTCGCGCGCTGGAAAAGGACCGCAATCTTCGCTATCAGCACGCAGCCGACCTGCGCGCGGAGCTACAGCGGTTGAAGCGCGACAGCGGGAGCGGAAGTCACGCGGCGCTGCGTGCGGCCGTTGGGGCAGCAAACGCGAACGCCGCGGTGCTGCCAAGTTCCGGCGGGATCGCGCCCGCGCGCTCAACTGAGACACTTCTCCGTACTGACTTAGAGCCGCCTGGGAAGACGCTGCGGCATCGCTGGGCCGTTCTTACTGTCCTTGCGGTCCTGGTCATCGCCGCGATAGCCGGCGGCCTATACCACTACCGCTCGCGACGGGTTTCGAGGCTAACCGAGAGGGACACGGTTGTCATCGCGGATTTCGCTAACCGGACCAGCGATCCGGTTTTCGATGACACCCTGAAGACGGCGCTTACCGTGGCGCTGAACCAGTCACCGTTCCTGAATGTTATGTCCGACAGTCGAGTGGCGGAAACCCTGAAGCTGATGACTCGTCCTGCGGATACGAGGCTAACGCCGGATGTGGCACGGGAGGTGTGCGAGCGGGCAGACAGCAAAGCCTACATTGCCGGCTCGATTGCCAGCTTGGGAAGCGAGTACGTCGTGGGTTTGAAAGCGGTGAATTGCCACAATGGCGACACCTTGGCGCAGGAGCAGGTGAGCGCGGCGAGGAAAGAGAAGGTGTTGGACGCGCTAGGCCAGGGCGCAAGCAAAATGCGCCGCGAATTGGGCGAGTCGCTCAGCTCCATTAAGAAATACGGGACTCCACTGGAGGAAGCTACAACATCCTCGCTGGACGCCCTGAAAGCTTTCACCACGGGAGAAGCGATGCGGTCCTCGAAAGGTGAAACTGCCGCTCTGCCCTTCTTAAATCGGGCCGTGGAGCTAGACCCGAATTTCGCCAACGCTTACGTTGCCTTGTCCCTCTCCTACAGCACTCTCAGTGAATTCGATCGCGCAGCTGAAAACGCTCGCAAAGCTTACGAATTGCGAGACAAGGTCAGCCAGCGGGAGCGGTTTTCCATCGAGGCCAACTATTATCAAACGGCGACGGGAGAGCTGGATAAGGCAGCCCAGACTTACGAGCTGTGGCAGCAGGCTTATCCCCGAGACTATAAGCCGTACTCAGGCCTGGGATACATTTCCAACCTCCTGGGAAATCTAACAAGGGCATTGGAAGCCGACCAGGAAGCAATGCGCCTTGACCCGAACAACTGGCTCAGCTATGCCGATCTCGGTAGCGACTATGCGAACCTCAACCGATTGGATGAGGCGGAGACGGTTTATAAAGAAGCGGACGAACGCAAACTGGAGGACCAATTCCTGGTGGCGAATCGTTATCAGGTTGCTTTTCTCAAAAATGATACGGCCTTGATGGCGCGACTGGCGGCAGATGCCATGGGCAAACCTGGCATGGAAGATGCGCTGCTGGCTTATCAAGCGGACACCGAAGCTTGGTACGGAAGGTTCAACAACGCTCGCGAGCTAACTCGCCGCGCCGTCGATTCAGCCGAACACAATGACGCGGAGGAAACGGCAGCTGCTTACCTGGCGGCTGCAGCTCTACGCGAATCAGAGTCAGAGAACCCGACGCAGGCGCTCGCCGATGCAGATCGAGCAGTAAAGATGGCGCCGAATCGCTTGGTGCGGGCGATTACCGCACTCGCTCGCGCGCGCGCCGGTGATACGGCAACGGCGGAGAAGCTCGCCGCAGAACTCGATAAGGCGTTCCCGCTGGACACGCTAATCCAGAGATATTGGCTGCCGACAATCCGGGCCGCAATCGCCCTCAAGCACAAAGACCCGGCACGGGCGGTTGAATTGTTGGAGCAGAGCAGTGCGATTGAACGTAGCGTGCCGGCGATGGTGAGCGTAGCTCTATGCCCCGCCTATTTGCGTGGCGAAGCTTATCTGATGCTGCACAAGGGCCACGCAGCGGCAGCAGAATTCCAGAAGTTTATCGACGACCGGGGAGTGGTGGCGAATTTTCCCTGGGGCGCGCTCGCCCGGCTGGGACTGGCCCGCTCCTATGCCCTCGATGCGGCCAACCCTGCGGACCGCGAGAAGGCGCGCGCCGCGTTCCAGGATTTTCTCGCCTTGTGGAAAGATGCCGACCCAACGCTTCCCATTCTTGTCCAAGCCAAAGCGGAATACGCTAAACTATGACGATATCCCCATTGTGCTTTATGGTGAGCGTATGGCCTGCCGGAATCTGGAAGAACTCGTTCTTGGCCGGTCCGGGAGGATGACCGACGAGTAGGGTTGTGTCTTGGTTGGCTGTATAAATCACGTCGTTGCTAGTACATTTCTGCGTGTAGTCTCCGGGTCGGAATAAGATGTCGCCATATTGTCCAGCCGGTATTTTTGTCATGCCACCCTCCTTTTGATAGATGGAGTGAATTCTACCATCTAAAGATTGTTTTTCCTGCCGAGGAAAAGCTTGCAAGAAAATTCTGTGAAATCAAGCGAATAGCAGGGTGGCATAACTTTGCTTATGGTAGAATCCTGCCGGCTATATAGAAAGGAGGTAAGGCCGTGATCAAGAAGTATAAAGCGGGCGATTATCGCGATATCACGTTGACGCCCAATCACCACACGATACAGATGAGCCCTATCGCGGCAGTTTTCGAAGCAAAGCAGCCAACAGACGTGAAAGTTGGACATCCTCCAGGGGGCGGAGTGTCGCCGGTTGCGCACGAAACGCAGCATAAAGAC
>Ga0335078_10004737_pt1 | contig 20143 bp, 14 predicted proteins | sample Lox_Sample_32_FD_206711 | JGI IMG/M metagenome (GOLD analysis project Ga0335078, IMG submission 206711) | Soil microbial communities from Loxahatchee National Wildlife Refuge, Florida, United States - Lox_Sample_3.2 | ecosystem: Environmental > Terrestrial > Soil > Wetlands | place: USA... | reverse complement strand
ATTACTCGCAGAACATGTTCGACGCGATGGAGCTCGACGATGCCGAGTACCGGCTGAAACCGATGAATTGCCCGGGGCACATCCTGATCTATAAGGATTCGCTGCGCTCGTATCGCGACCTGCCGGTGCGGTTGGGCGAGTTGGGAACGGTGTATCGCTACGAGCGGTCAGGCGTAATGCACGGGTTGTTGCGGGTCAGGGGCTTTACCCAGGATGACTCGCACATTTTTTGTACGCCGGAGCAGATTGAGGGCGAGATTGCGGGTTGTCTCGGATTCGCCTTCGATGTGCTGAAGCACTTCGGCTTTGACAAGTTCCAAACCGAGCTCTCAACCTGGAATCCGCAGGATCGCAAGAATTTCGTTGGCAGCGAAGAACAGTGGAATCACGCGATCCAGTCGCTTGAAAAAGTATTGAAAGAACACAATATCGACTACAAGACGATTCCGGGCGAAGCTGCGTTCTACGGACCTAAGATCGATATCAAGCTGGTCGATGCGATCGGGCGTCTGTGGCAGCTTTCCACGGTGCAATTCGACTTCAATCTCCCGGCTCGATTTGAGTTGGAATATGTCGCGGAAGACGGAACGCGCAAGCAACCCGTGATGGTGCATCGGGCGCTGTACGGGTCGATCGAGCGCTTCTTCGGCGTTCTGATCGAGCACTACGCCGGGGCGTTCCCAGTGTGGCTGTCGCCGGTGCAGGCCGTGATGATTCCGATCAGCGAGCGGCATGCGGCGTACGCGAACAAGGTTGCAGATCAACTCAAGGCTATCGGTGTGCGCGTCGAGGTGGATGCGCGCAATGAGAAGATGAACGCCAAGATCCGCGAACACGCGCTGCAAAAAGTGCCTTTCCTTCTCGTGGTCGGAGATAAAGAGGCCGAGGCAGCGAAGGTGAATGTCCGCACGCGTGGCAAAGAGAAAACCGAGGACATGCTCGCGACGGAGTTCGTGGAGAAGATCCGGAAGCTGATCGCGGAAAAGAGTTCGACTCTGTAAGTCCAGTTCGCTTCCGTTAAAAACGAGGGATGATGCCATGCGTCATCCCTTTCGTGTTTCTCAGGAGTGCGGTTGTACCATGTTGGCGTGACCGAACTCGCGCAACGCGTGTTGGAGCTTGTCCGGCGGGAGTCATTCCTGCACGCTGGTGATCGTGTCGGCGTCGCCGTATCTGGCGGGATTGATTCGGTTGCGCTGCTGCGGCTGATGCTCGAGGTGCGCGGAGAGTTGGGGATTGTCCTCTCTGTTGTTCATTTCAATCACAAGTTGCGTGGGGCGGAGTCGGAGGCGGACGAGCAATTCGTGGCTCACTTGGCTCGCGAACATGAGTTGGAGTTCTATTGCGACAGCGATGATGTTGCGGGACACGCCCGCGAGCAAGGTGTCAGTTTGGAAACCGCGGCGCGGGAGTTGCGTTATGGATTCTTCCGGCATTTGATTCGGGAGGGTGCACTGGGGCTAAAGCCCCATCCAGAGGGCGACGCTTCACGCGGCGCTGGAGCGCCGCTCTTCCACGGTGGTCCCAACCGCGAGGAGAATGTGGGAGCTCTATCGAGGCTCGACAAGATTCTCACTGGACATACCCTTGATGATCAGGCCGAAACTGTGCTCATGCGCGTGATCCGTGGCGCCGGTATGCGGGGGCTGGCTGGCATTCACCCGCGGATTCCTGTAGAGGATGAAAACGAAATTTGTGGCGAGATCGTGCGTCCCCTGCTGGACATCCGCCGGCGTGAGTTGGAAGCGTACCTCGGAGAAATCGGCCAAGGCTGGCGCGAGGACTCCAGCAACGCCAACGAAAAGTTCACGCGCAACCGCATCCGAAAGCTTTTGGTTCCGCTGCTGGAAAAAGAGTTCAATCCGGCGGTTTCGGAAAATCTGGCGGAGCTGGCCGAGATTGCGCGTGGAGAAGAAGACTACTGGGACAACGAAGTCGCCGGATGGATGGGAACCGGCGTTCACTGGTCCGAACCGGAATGGGCTCGCAAGAGATCGGAAGCAGCCGCGCTGGTTCGAATCACATCTGCGGAGAGTGGAGAGCCTGACAAAATCCCGACCGTCTCCTGGCTGGTGATGAATGCATCGATCGATCGCCTCTGGTTCCAAGGCGAATCACTGGCAGTTCAGCGCCGGATCATCAAAGCTGTCGGAGACGAAGCCGCCATTCCATTGGAGTTCAAGCACGTCGAGGAGATTGTGGCCTTCGCGTTGGAAGAAGGTGGCAACGGGAAGGAACTCTCCCTGCCGCTGGGGTGGAAGTTACGGAAAGATGCGGATCACCTCTTTTTCGTGACTCCAGACTTACGCTCGTCTCGAGTCATGCAGGACTACGAATACGACCTCGTATCCGGAACAAGGTTGCGTATTGCCGAGATCGGGTCGGAGATGGAATTGACCGCAGTTCCGGCCGATGCGACGGGGTATAATCCTGACCAACTCCTGGATCCGGATTCTCTGCCCGGACCGTTAAAGGTGCGGAACTGGCGTGCGGGAGATCGATACTGGCCGTCCCATACAAAGTCCCCCAAGAAGATCAAGGAATTGCTGCAGGAGCGTCACGTGGCGCAGCCAGAACGCAAGTTGTGGCCGGTTGTGATGAGCTGCGACCAGATCGTCTGGCTCAAGGGCTTTCCAGTGCCGGGCCAGCACCGCGCGAAGCCTGGTAAAGGCGCTCTGCTGATCCGGGAGACGGCGATTGATGGCGAGGACGAACAACATTCATGAACACGAGGATTGAGCCGTTGCGGCAGGTCATTCCCGCAGAGCAGATCCAAAAGAGAGTCAAGGAGCTCGCCCGCCAGATCTCGGACGACTATAAGGGCCAGACGATCCAGATGCTGGCCGTGCTTGAAAATGCGTTCATGTTTCTCGCGGACCTGGTGCGGGCGATCGAAGTTCCCGTCGTATGCCAGTTCATCAAGCCGAAATATGGCCGCCCCAAGGAGGGCTTGTTCGGCGATGTCATGGAGATCTTTTTCAGCCATGAACCCGAGATTAAAGGACAGCATATTCTGCTGGTCGAGGGGCTCGTTCATTCGGGGGTGACCAGCGAGTTTCTGATGAACGATCTACGCTCGCGGGGTGCCGCTTCCGTGAAGCTTGTGACCCTGCTGGACCGTCAGTCGGCGCGTCGTGTGCAGTTGCAACCGGACTACTTTGGATTTCTCGTCGATGAGACGTTCCTGATTGGGTATGGACTGGGAGCGGTGGAGCAAACGAACCGGAATCTGCCCTATCTCGCGGCGGCAAACGCAAGAACCGCAGTAACTTAAGTCACAAGTACATAAAAAGGTCTTTTTCCCGGAGAACGGGTAGAATAAGGTCTTAAGTATTTTCGTCAGTCAAAATTCCCGCTGGGGCATCTAAATCAAGGGACGCCCTGCGGGTTGGTGTAGACGGCGTCGAATTTAGGAGTCCTCTAGGTGAACTCAACTGTAAAGACCGTTTTGTTCTGGCTGCTGATTGGTGTATCGGCCCTGTTGCTGTGGGAAGTAGTCAAAGGCGCCCGGGACGGTCAGAAAGATAAGGAAGTCAACGCCACGCAGTTCATGGGCGACGTAGACCAGAACAATGTTCGAGAGTTTACGGTCAACGGGATGGAAGTGCGCGGCAAGTACCGCGACGGTTCGGCGTTCCACACCACGCTGCCATCGAATTACTTCACGCCCGAAATCCTCAAAAGCCTGCAAAGCAAGGGCGTGCAGTACACGTTCCGCGACGTGAATAGCGGAAGTTTGCCGCTGCAATTGCTTGGAACCTGGGCACCGCTGATCTTGCTCGGCGCGTTGTGGTTCTTCATGATCCGCCAGATGCAGACGGGCGGAAACAAGGCCCTGTCGTTCGGCAAGAGCCGGGCACGGTTGCTTTCCATGCAGCAGAAGAAAGTCACGTTCAAAGACGTGGCCGGCGTGGAAGAGGCGAAGGAAGAGCTTCGCGAGATTATCGAATTCCTGCGCGAGGCGCAGAAGTTCCAGAAGTTGGGCGGTCGCATCCCCAAGGGTGTGCTGCTCGTAGGGCCTCCGGGGACTGGCAAGACCCTCCTAGCGCGTGCGGTAGCTGGCGAGGCCAATGTTCCTTTCTTCTCGATTTCCGGTTCAGACTTCGTCGAAATGTTCGTTGGCGTAGGCGCGAGCCGCGTGCGCGATCTGTTTGAGCAAGGCAAGAAAAACGCCCCTTGCATCATCTTCATCGACGAAATTGACGCCGTCGGGCGTCACCGTGGCGCAGGCCTTGGAGGCGGGCACGACGAGCGCGAACAGACTTTGAACCAGTTACTGGTCGAGATGGATGGCTTCGAATCCAACGAAGGCGTCATCCTGATGGCGGCGACGAACCGGCCTGATGTGCTCGATCCGGCGCTGCTGCGGCCGGGACGCTTTGACCGCCGCGTGGTCGTAAGCCGTCCCGATGTCCGCGGACGGGAAGAGATTTTGCGCGTGCACACCCGCAAGATTCCTCTTGCTGAGGACGTAGATCTCTCCGTTCTGGCTCGCGGAACACCGGGCTTCTCGGGTGCAGATCTCGCCAACATGGTGAACGAAGCCGCCTTGGCTGCGGCTCGTCAGAACCGCAAAGCTGTCCTGCAATACGACTTCGAACTCGCCAAGGACAAGGTCCTGATGGGCGTGGAGCGCAAGTCGCTGCTTCTCACCGACGAAGAGAAGCGCAACACGGCCTATCACGAGGCTGGGCACGCGCTGGTGGCCGCAAAGATGCCGCATTCCGATCCTTTGCACAAGGTCACGATCATTCCTCGCGGAATGGCTCTGGGTGTGACGATGCAGCTGCCCACCGACGACCGCCACAATTACTACAAGAACTACCTCGAGACGCAGATCGCCATCCTGATGGGCGGGCGCATTGCGGAAGAGATGTTCCTGGGCGTGATGAGCACGGGCGCAGGCAACGACATCGAGCGGGCAACGGATATGGCACGCAAGATGGTTTGCGAGTGGGGCATGAGCGATCTTGGTCCGCTGACGTTTGGCAAGAAGGAAGAGCAGATCTTCCTGGGACGCGAAATCGCGCAGCACCGTGACTACAGCGAAGACACAGCGATCCAGATCGACCAGGAAGTACGCAAGCTGGTCAACAACGGCTATGGCACGGCCAAGCAGATTCTCTCGGACAACCGCGCCACGCTCGAGAGGGTCGCGAAGGCGCTGATCGAACGGGAAGTCCTCGACGCGAACGAGATCAAGATGCTGGTCGACGGCAAAGAACTGCCGCCGATGCAGCCGCCTCCTTCGGCGAAGGCTGACGACGTACAGCACGTCATCAAGCCGAATCTCGAGCCCGGACGCGCCAAAGGTGGAGAACGGCCCGCCACAGCGTAAAGGTTTCAAGTGCTTTGAATTTCATGGGCGGCCCAAAGGCCGCCCATTTTCTTTGGGAGCATGTATTCGATCAGTTCCTCCCTGAATGCCCGTCCGCCGAAGACAACAATCTGTGCAGATGTAAGAGATTGGCCTTTTGCAGGGACTATACCTGTACAGAGGAAAACTTGGACGACAGTGACTCGACGAGAGCAAGACGAGTTCTATGGGCAGGCTGTTACCGAGTGTGGAGCCATGATTTTACGACTCGCCCGCGGCTATGAGGCTGACTCTGACCGGCGTCGAGATCTCTTGCAGGACATTCACCTCGACCTTTGGCGGAGCTTGGAGTTGTTCGATGGCCGCTGCGGTCTGCGGACGTGGGTTTATCGCGTAGCGCACAATGTCGCGGCGTCTCATATAGTGCGCCAGCGGCGGGCTGCCGACAGATTGGTAGACCTCGAAGCCACGGACATTGCCCCCATTGCGATCGACGGGGCAGTGCAGGCTGACAGCCGGTACGCCGCGCAGAAATTACTCGACTTGGTTCATCAGCTACGGCCAGCTGATCGCCAGATCATCTTGTTGTATTTGGAAGGTGAGACCGCATCTGCGATCTCGGAGGTAACCGGGTTTTCGGCATCAAATATCGCCACCAAAATTCATCGCATCAAGAAGCTGCTCCAGAAGCTATACATCGAAGGTACGTGCCATGGACAACAATAAACGGCCGACCACACCCGAAACCGTGTGGAAATCGATCGATGAGAAGGAAGAGGCAAGAATGGGGATTACGTTTACGCCAGATCAGTTATGCGCGATGGCACGCTCGCGCGAGCGCGAAAGCGCTTGGTCCCGGGGTTTTCTCTTGGCTCTACTGAGCGGACTTGCCCTGGTTTTCGCGTACAACTTTCTTTCGGTCAGCCAATTTTGGATAAAGCTGTCGCAAGGTTGGTTGTTTGTATGGACATGCCTGCTTTTTTGGAGGTGCCGCTGGCCTTCTAGACGCAGGGGCACAGATGAAACTTGCGCCAACTTTCTTCGTCGTCAATTCGAGGATAAGCACAAAGGTCTTCTTGAAGTGAGGCGGTTCACATTTCTGCTGATTCCACCGATTCTCGTAACCTGGTGGGCTGGGAAAGCTTTGCGACTGGGACGACTGAAGGCGCTGGGCATCGATCCATCGTCCCGGCTTTACGAGTTCGTGAACGGACCGTGGCTGTTTATCGTCATTGGATTGCTACTAGCGCTCATCTGGGTGGCCTTCACCCTTGCCGCCAAGAAGGCGACGCGAGAACTCGAGGAAGTGATTCGACGCAGCGGCGAATGAGAGAACACAGTTCGAGTGCACCGCCTCAAAAACGATGACGTACTCGGCGGCGACTAAGCGCGAGGTAAACCAGTGGCCGCTCGTAATCCCCTGAATTTAAGCCGTTACCGAGTTGATTCAGTGTGTCATGAAGCCGAATCTCGCGCCCGGACGTGCCAAGGGCGGAGAACGGCCCGGCTGCGGTGTATCCAACGCAAGTTAAGACCGGCCAGCAATGGCGGCAGTCTGCCCATTGCGGGATCTGTGCATTTCCCCACGGGGAGCGGCCGGCAATGGCAGTCCTTTTCCCGCTTTGCTTTCTTTAACTTAGCTGTCATGACGCAATTGTCTACCCCATTCCGTGATGACGATGTGTTCCTGCAGAAATACTTTTCTGTCGGGTCGATCAGCTACGCAAAGACCGCCCCTAACCCGCAGAAACCATGGCGATTACTCAGTCGATTCTGCGGTCCTGAGAGGGTTCGAAGCCGGAATTTTTATGGTATAATCTACCTAGTCGTAATCGATCCTAAGTATTAGCAATTTCAATAACTTGAAGTCCATTTTGAGGCTTCGAAAAAGCGAGGATCGAGACGCGGTTCCCAGCCTGATTCCAGGACAAGTGAACACGATCGCGAGAGAAAAAATTCAGGACATTTTCGCGGAGCGGAATGGCCACCAAAGAGATTAATACTCCCATCGCAGACACCAAGACAAAAAACGGAAAAGTGACCCCAATCAACGGAGGCAACGGCAACAGCGACTACACCGCAGACTCGATTAAAGTCCTCGGCGGAATGGAAGCTGTGCGCAAGCGTCCGGCGATGTACATCGGATCGACCGGTGACCTTGGATTGCATCACCTCGTGTATGAAGTCGTCGACAACTCAGTCGACGAAGCGCTCGCAGGATTTGCCACAAAGATTGACGTCACGATTCACGACGACAACTCCATCACGGTTGTCGATGACGGCCGCGGTATTCCTGTTGACGACATGGAGATCGATGGCGAGAAAGTTTCCGCCGCTCAGGTTGTCATGACCAAGCTGCACGCGGGCGGGAAATTTGATTCGTCGACCTACAAAGTTTCCGGTGGATTGCACGGCGTCGGTGTGTCTTGCGTGAACGCGCTCAGCGAGGATCTTGATCTCGAAATCTGGCGCGATGGCGCGACCTGGCAGCAGACGTACTCCAAGGGCGATCCGACGAGCAAGCTGAAGAAGACTGGCGTCGCAAAAGTGAAAACAGGAACGAAGGTTCACTTCTTGCCGGACCGCTCGATTTTTACAGCGACCGAATACAACTATGACACGCTGGCGCAGCGCCTGCGCGAACTGGCTTTTCTGAACAAAGGATTGCTGATCACGCTGACGGATGAGCGCACCGTGGACACGAAGACCGGTGAGGCGAAGCGCGCGGAGTTCAAATACAACGGCGGCATCGCGGAATTTATCAAGCACCTGAATCGCGGCAAGCAGGTACTGCACGACAAGCCGATCTACATGGAGGACGACCGAAACGGTGTCCACATGGAAATCGGACTGCAATATAACGACGCATATTCCGAAACGATTTTCAGTTTCGCCAATAACATCAACACGGTCGATGGGGGAACGCATCTTTCCGGATTCCGCACGGCGCTGACCCGCACCATCAACTACGCCGGTCAGCAGATGGGTTTGTTCAAGGACGTCAAAGAGAATCTGACCGGCGACGACGTTCGCGAAGGGCTGGTGGCTGTAATCAGCGTAAAGCTGCCGCAGCCTCAGTTTGAAGGGCAGACCAAAGGCAAGCTGAATTCTGATATCGCAGGAACGGTGACGCAGTTCGTGAACGAACGGCTGGGCGCGTTCTTCGAGCAGAATTCAACCGTTGCGAAGAAGATCATCAACAAAGCTGTCGATGCAGCGCGCGCGCGTGAAGCGGCACGCAAGGCTCGCGATCTCACCCGCCGCAAGGGCGCTCTCGATTCCGGAGGGCTGCCAGGCAAGCTGGCGGACTGTTCTGAGCGCGATCCGAACCGCTGCGAGTTGTTCCTGGTCGAGGGCGAGTCTGCAGGTGGGACCGCCAAGCAAGGACGAGACCGCCGCTTTCAGGCGATCCTGCCGCTTAAGGGAAAGATTCTGAACGTCGAGAAGGCGCGCTACGACAAGATGCTGGCGCACGAAGAAATCCGCGCCATGATTACGGCGCTGGGCACCGGTATCGCGAAGGACGATTTCGATCCGACGAAAGTTCGCTACGGCAAGATCATCCTGATGACCGACGCTGACGTCGACGGCAGCCACATCCGCACGCTGCTGCTCACGTTCTTTTTCCGGCACATGCAGGATTTGATCAAGCGCGGGAATGTATTCATCGCGCAGCCGCCCTTGTTCTCTCTGAAGAAGGGCAAGTCGCTGCAGTACATCAAGGACGAGCGCGAATTCGTGAAGGTCATGGTGAAACGCGCGGCGGATGGGCTCATCATCCGTTACGGCGACGGCGCGGCCAAACTTGAAGGAAAAGAGCTGGCCAAGTTCATGGCCGTGCTGGATGAGTATCTCGGATTTTTCGAGAAAGTCGATAAGCGGGTTCGCAACGAGAAAGTTACTGAGCTCATTCCCAGACTTGATCTGGCGAAACGGACCGACTTCGAAGGGGAGAAGAAAGCCGCTCCAAAGAAGATCGAGAAGCTTGAAAAAGAACTGAAGAAGTTGCAGAAGGACGAAGGTTTCAAGAACGTCGAGGCCAAGTTCGACGAAGAGCACAACCTGTGGGAAGTGATGTTCGTCAACAAGCACGGCGCCGAGCACATCATCAGCTGGGAACTGGCCTCGAGCCCGGAAACCCGCCAGATGATCGCCAAGTATAAGCAGATTGAGCCGTACATGGAGCCGCCGTTTGTCGTGGAGTCGATCGCGAAAGCTGCTCCCACGCCAACGAATGGGGACAATATCGACGTAGAGCCAGCGATCATCGAGGACAAGGCCGAGAAGAAGGCTGCGGCCAAAACTCCGAAGCGCAAAGAAGTCGAAGTCGTGGAGAAGACGAACGTCCGCGAGTTGCGAGACTTCGTCATCAACGAGGGACGCAAGGAGTTCTCGATCCAGCGCTACAAAGGGCTGGGTGAGATGACGGCTCCGCAGCTCTGGGAGACGACCATGGATCCCGAGCGGCGAACACTGCTCTCGGTGAAGCTGGAAGATATCGCCGAGTGCGAGACGATCTTTACTACGTTGATGGGCGAAGACGTCGAGGCGCGGCGCAAGTTCATTGAAGAGAATGCGCTGGATGTGAAGAACTTGGACATCTAAAACCTTAGCCACGGATCTTCACTGGTTCTCACAGATTACTATCAGCTCGGGTGGCCTTTGTGGCCGCCCTTTTTCTTTTCACCACCGAAGAGCGTTTAACCGCGAAGGACACGAAGGTCCACGAAGGAAGGCGCATCTCTTTGCGGGGGGGCTTACAATTTGCAGCATGAATCGGTGCCGCACTCTCTTCCTCTCTCTCTGCGTCTCCGCGTCGTTGGCGTTCGGGCAATCTTCTTCGAACCATCCTGCTCTCACGCCTCCTATGGGATGGAACAGCTGGGATTCTTATGGCACGACGGTCCGCGAAGAGCAGGTCAAGGCAAACGCGGATTGGATGGCCTCGCATCTGGCGAAGTATGGATGGAAATATATCGTGGTCGACATCCAGTGGTACGAACCCAATGCGCAGGGTCACGACTACAAGCCCGGTGCCCCGCTCACGATGGATGAATATGGTCGACTGATGCCAGCAGTGAACCGGTTCCCGTCCTCCGCGAATGGCGCCGGATTCAAGGCACTGGCCGATTATGTCCATAGTAAGGGCCTGAAATTTGGGATTCACATCATGCGGGGGATTCCGCGGCAAGCGGTCGAGAAAAACCTTCCAATCAAGGGAACGAGTTATCACGCAGCCGATGTCGCCGACAAAAAGAACGGCTGTCGATGGAATCCAGACATGTGGGGCGTGGATACGACGAAGCCCGGTGGGCAGGCCTACTACGATTCAATTGCGGAGCTGTATGCGTCGTGGGGCGTCGATTTCATCAAGGCTGACGACATGGGCAGCCATCAGTTCCAGCCGGCCGAAATGAAGGCTCTGAGCGAGGCTATGCGTAAGTCAGGACGAGAGATGGTGCTCAGCATTTCTCCCGGGCCAGCTCCGCTTGCGCAGGCAGCGTTCTTTGAAAAGTATGCACAGATGTGGCGCATCTCCGATGATTTCTGGGACGACTGGAAGCTGTTGCGGCAGCAGTTCGATTACACGCGCGATTGGGCCGCGCTCGCCGGCAAGAATGACACCTGGCCAGACGCGGACATGCTTCCGTTGGGCAAGCTGCGCGTGACAAAAGCAGAAGGTGGAGGCGAACCGTCGAAGTTCACAGCGGATGAACAGCAAACGGTCATGACGTTATGGAGCATTTTCCGCTCGCCGTTGATCTTCGGCGGCGATTTACCAAGCCTTGACGCGGCCACCACGGGGTTGATTACGAATGACGAAGTGCTCGAGGTCAATCAGCACAGTATCGGAGGCCATCAGTTGCTCGAGAGAGGGAACGTCCGTGTGTGGATTGCATATAGGCCACACTCGCAGGAACGGTACGTCGCGATTTTTAATCTAGGCAACGACTCCGCGGACGCAAATTTCAGCTGGAAGGAACTGCAATTGGCGGCTCGAGCGACGGAGGTGCGGGATCTATGGACACATGAGAACCTGAAGAGTCTGGACGCTCTGCACGTAACTCTGCGCCCACATGCCAGCGCGTTGTACCGAGTGACGCCGCATTTGCGTGACTGATCGCTATCGCAGTTATTTCAAGCCTTCGACCAGGTAGAGATCTGCCAGCATGCGGTGATAGCCGAAGACGCACGTCTTCGCATCGGGCGTCATGAGGATCGGGCCGATATTTTCCACGCCCGCTGGATCGTACGGCATGAGCTCTTTCCAGAGCGTGCGCTGACCGCTCTGAATGTCGAGACGATAGACTCGGGCTGGTAATTCGCCCGGCTGATAGATGTAAAGCGCGCGACCATCGGCGCTGAATGTGATCGGTTGCTCTCCCGGACTCAATCCAGCGATCACTTGCGGATCGCCTCCCGACGCCGGATACATATATCCTTTTTTGTCGGGACCGATTGCGGCGATCTGTTTCGAGTCCGGCGAGATGGCGAAGGAAGTTCCATTCACGCCTTCCGAAGAGATAGCTTCGGATTTTCCGGAGTCGAGGTCGTAGACGTAGAAAACGAACTCCCGCCCGGTTCATCCGCGGTGAAGAGGATGTGTTTGGCATCGGGAAACCAGTGAGCCCAACTGTGGTTGATGTTGTCCTTGGTCAGGTCGCGCGGTTCTCCCGCGCCGGTGGGCAGCAACCGGAACTGCGAAGGCGATTCCTGGCTCTGCGCAATGGCCCACTTTCCGTCAGGAGAAAGTGAGACGGCGCCACCTTCGCCAAGCAGGACCGCCGGCGAGCCATCCGTTTTCCGGATATACACTGCGTAGGTGAGGCCGCTCGACTTCGAATAGTCCAGGGCACCACCGCCACCTTCTTCATCGAAGAGGAGCGTCTTTCCGTCGGAGGAGAGGTCAGCCGGGTAGGTGTAGTCGAGCCATGAGAGTTCGTGCTGCTTGGAATCGTTTGAGAAAACGCCGAGCAACTCGCGGCGCCAATCAGCCCGGACCAGAAGCACACGGCCGTCCTTGGCGATATCGAGCAGCATGAGTGCGCCCGGCAAGCGCGCCACAATGCGCTCCTTGCCATCAAGAGAGGTAGCGTAGAGCGTCCGGTCGGTTCCGGATTTGCTGGCAGTAAACCAGATTTCTTTGCCGTTCGGAGCCCAAGCCAGACCTTGAATCGTGAACCATTGGGCCGAAAGCAATTTCTTGTTCCCGGCCATATCAACGATCGCGAGCGATCCGCTGTCGTCCCCTTGCAGTGGATGATCCGCGAAGGCAACATAGTCGCCCTTGGGTGAGACACGCGGATGGCCGATCCAGCCTCCGGTCTGGTAGAGCGGCTTGCCGATGGGGTATTCGAGGCGGTTTCTGCCGCCGAAATCGCGCACGACCGCAAGGCTTGTGCCGTCGGGCGACCAGTCCGCCCATTGAACCTGCTCCAGCACTTCGCGAGGAGCGCCACCAGAGAGTGGAGCGCGGGCGAGCGTTCCCATGCTGACCCATGCTCCGACAGCTTTGCTATTGAGGAGCACGGCCATCTCAGCTGTAGATGAGATCGACATGAGCTGGGTATGGCTCAGGCCCATGGACCGCGACTCGGGAGCTTCGGGGCGCGCCGTGAAGACGTCCGTTGGATTTCCCTGCCAGGCGGCGCTGTAAAGAATCGTTTGACCGTCGGGTGCGAAACGTGCGGAACGGATGCTGCCGCGACGGAATGTCAGCTGGCGATAGAGTGGCGGCTGGAACGGAGGTGGAGTGAAGATCAGTTTGCCGCCAAAGAGGCCAATTCCCGCGGCCGCGAGCAGAGCCAGTGCCCAAACCCAGGAGTAGGAAGGCTTCTTTGCGCTCGCCGGTGGAGCCACTGGAACGACCAATGTTGAACCAGACGAGACCGGCTGTTCGGCCTCACTGATCACTGGAGCGCGGGAAGAGTCGATGCTGCGTTTGAGCCGCTTCAGGTCGGCGCGCAGTTCGGCGGCCGTCTGGCAGCGCATGTCGCGATCTTTCTCAAGCGCCTTCGTAATGATTTCTTCGAGCTTGGGCGGCAGTTGCGGATTCAGACGGACCGGGGCAGTCGGGGCGCGATTGAGGATGGCCTCAGTGATGACAGCGGAAGTCTCTCCGCGAAAAGGCAGCGTTCCAGTCGCCATCTCATAAAGTACGACGCCAGATGAGAACAGATCCGTGCGGCCATCAAGATCTTTTCCGCGCAATTGTTCCGGCGACATATAGGCGACAGTGCCGACGGCAGTGCCGGGATTGGTGAGATCGAGGCTGGTGGATTCTGCGATGGTCTGCGAATCGCCGCTGGTAGGCCGCGCGGCGCGCGCGACTTTTGCCAGGCCGAAGTCGAGGATCTTGGCGTGCCCGCGATCGGTGACGAAGATATTTGCCGGCTTGATGTCGCGGTGGACGATGCCTTTGGAGTGCGCAGCTTCGAGCGCATCCGCCACTCCAATGCCGAGGGAGAGCAGGCGATCCATCTCCATCGGCTTGCCGTCGATCATGTGCTTCAGCGTCTGGCCCGTGAGACATTCCATGACGATGAAAGCGTGTCCGTTGTGCTCGCCGATTTCGTGGATCGTGCAAATGTTGGGATGGTTCAGAGCTGAGGCAGAACGGGCCTCCCGGCGAAAGCGCTCAAGCGCTTGCGGATCGTCCGAGGCGTCGTCTGGAAGAAATTTGAGGGCGACGAAACGCCCCAGCTGGGTGTCTTCCGCTTTGTAAACCACTCCCATTCCACCGCCGCCGAGAAGTTCCAGGATCCGGTAGTGGGAGACGGTCTGTCCGATCATGAAGTGTGGTCCGCAGCCCCGACTGCGTAAGGACAGAGGCCGGAACATCTTAGGGGCAATTGCAGGTAACGTCAATGGCCGGTTCGAGGCGCAAGAAAAGGAATGCAAATTCGGCGCCGGATTCGTTCTGTCAGAGGGAAGCGAAGTCCGGGCTGGAACAAAACGATCCAGCCGAGGCTCTATTCCGAGTAGAGAATGCGTTCCGTCGAGTGAAAGGACACGACCATGGCGGTGACTTGGGGGCAACGTTGGCAGTCTATTTGGACGAACAGCAGCCGTCTGAAAACGGGATGGCTTATCGCAGCAGGAATCGTGGCGTTGTATGTGGGAGCGATCCGGCCATACCAGCTGCAGCAGAGGATTAGCAACTCACGCGAAACGGGATTGTCCGAGTCGGCCGGGATGTGGCGACAAATGGGGTACAACGCCGTCGACCATGCCGTTATTCGGCAGGAACCTGTAGCCGGCGGAGGCGGCGGCATCGCCGATAAGGTTGCTGCGCCTCGGATGAGGGCATCGCTGAGTGCTTCGATGAGTGCCGACGCTTCGCCACAATCTGATCAGAACGCCACGGACCGCAAGGTCGTTCGCACCAGTTCCATGGAATTAGTAGTTCAGAAACCCGCGGATGCCGCGGAGCAGATTCGAGCTCTGGCGGAACGTTTGGGCGGGTTTCTCGTGAGCTCTGAAGTTCGAGGAGATTCCGATGTGACTGGCGGGTCACTCACTGTGAGGGTTCCGGCCGAACGCTATGAAGAAGCGCGAGCGGCGATACGCAAGCTGGCTTTGCGCGTCGAGAGCGAAAAGATTGAAGCGGAAGATGTGACGCGCCAATACGTGGATCAAGCGGCGAACCTTCGCAATCTGAAGGCCGAGGAAACGCAATATCTGACGATCCTCAAGTTGGCAAAGACAGTTCAGGACACTCTCGACGTCACCGAGAAACTGAGTGAAGTCCGCGGGCAGATCGAGCAGCAACAGGCTGAATTCAATGCGTTGTCGAAGCAGATAGAAACCGTTGCCATCACGCTGACGCTACGCGCGGAAACAGATACCCGAGTCATGGGGCTGAACTGGCGGCCGCTGTACCAGTTGAAGATTGCCATGCGCGATGGGCTGGACGGTCTTGCGAACTATGTCTCCGCCATGGTGGCCTTTGTTTTCTTTCTGCCAACGATTGCTCTTTGGCTGGCAACCATCGTGATTGGCTGCGCTGTGGGCTGGAAGTCGCTGCGCTGGATCGGCCGACGCTGGTTCGGGTGGAAACCCAGAGTTCCGGTTCAGGCGTGAGGATCCAGCGGAGCCGAAGCATTTTCCGTTTCAGGTTTTTCGCCACGAAAGACGCGAGAAATCCCACGGACGATGCGGCGCATGGGCAACTGCGAATGCGAATCGGCAAAGAAGATTTCCCCGACGCGGGTTCCGCGATAGAACCAGCGTTTGAGAATGGCGAGATGCTCCATCGTTTCAAGGGCGGATTTCGTTTTGGTGAGCGCTACGGTCAGCAGGGCATCCTGGACCCGGGCTTCCATCGATTGCGACTTCGCGTGCTCTGCAGGCTGGATGCTGAAGGGGACCGGCTCGGAGATACGGCCGGCTTCAACGCGGAAGAATTCCACGCAGCCCGATCGATGGCTCGGCTGAATCACCAGCGCAGATAGACGGTCCAGGCGTTGCACGACTTCAGGAAGCTGAGCAACGACAGGCTTGAGTTTTTCAACACGGACATGAATTGCTGCCGCATCTTCGAATGCCAAATTTGAAGATGCGGCTTCGCGTTCGTCGGAGAGCTGGCGGAGGAAGGAATCACCTCCGGAATCGAAATACGCCTGCACGCGATTCACTTCGACTGCATATTCCTCGTCCGTGCAGCCCTTGAAGCAAGGCGCCAGGCACATCTTCATCTCGGAATAAATGCAGCCGGGAAATTTCGGATCGGGATGCAGGTCGTCGACACAGCGGCGCATCTTGAAGAAGTCGAGAGAGTCGTTCATGAACTTCTCGGCGGCGACGCGCGAAAAAAATGGGCCGTAGTAGAAAGCGCGTCCATTGAGGCGTCCGAAGCGGGTTGTGACGGACGCTCGCGCATATTCATTTTCGAGGTGGAGCTTGACGAAGGGAGCGAAGCGGAAGCGCAAGCGGTTCTGGTACGTTTTTGGAAAGGCATCGCGGAGTACGCGGTAGAGCAGAAATCCGGATTCGAAATCGGAACCTGTGGGCGAGTATTCGATCAAGCGAACGCGGTCACGAAGATTCAGCTTTTTGGTGCGTTCGGTGACGGGGCCGAGAAGGCGCTGGAGGCGGCGGCGGAGATTGGCGGTCTTGCTGACATAGGGTTCCGCTTTCGCGTCTTCGCCGCGCAGGAGGAAGACAGCCGGGCCTGCAGGGGCAGCCGCAAAGATTTCGGCATCCCGCTCGGGAGTGAATTCGAGTCGCTCAGTCAGCACTCATTTCAGTTTAGTGGATCGGATCACCACAAAGGGCACGAAGTATCACGAAGGAGATCATCGTAGTCCTTCGTGAAACTTTGTTTTCTTCGTGGTTATTACCTTTGAAGCAGGGCGAATTGGAGAGTCCGCCTGTGAAGAGAGACTAGCGAAAGTTGGCGCTGCGGAATTTCTGGCGGAAATCCGATCCGTCGAGCGTAATGATGCGACACATTTCGTGGAGGCGGGAACGCATGCGTTCGCCGATCCGGTCACCCAGGGTCTCTCCGCGGCTCGCGGCCTTCGCGGGAGACAGTGTGCCAGAGACCGCCGCCGCGGGCTGGTCATCGAAGTTTGTCGTGATGATCGTCGTGCGGTTGTCGTTGTAGCGTGTGTTGAGTATGAGGCTGACAGTGTCCCAGACCCACTCGGTGGGTTTGACCGCGCCTAGTTCGTCGAGAACCAGCACGTCGGTTTCGAAGACTGGCCGCAGGACGTCGAGTTCCGTGGTCTGAACGGTCGAATTGTACGAATTCTGGATTTCCTTCAGAAGTTCGCGGTAGTCGTAGAACAGGCAATTGATGCCGCGATTGAGAATCAGTTCCTTGACGATCCCGACCGCCAGATGAGTCTTGCCGGTGCCGATCTTACCAATGATCAGAAGGCCCTTGTCACCGCGAGGGTCGCATTTCCTGGCGAAGTTCGATGCAACAAAATGGGCATCCGCCAGGGATGGATGGGCGCCTGGAAAGTCCGTGTCGTAATTGGTCAGTTCGCAATGCTCGTAGCGGCGCGGAATGCGGGCGGCCGCCAATAGAGAACTTGCCCGGGCGCGCAACTGGCAGTCGCAGCGGGTCACGCGACGGTCGTTCGGGCTGAGGGCAGTGGGGGCGGCCGACACGGTCTTCCAACCGGTGCCGGAGCAAATGGGGCAAACATCCGCAGGGGCCTTGATCACGTGGACATCATCCTTGCTTGCGAGTCTCTTCTGACTTTGCACCTTCGAGTAGGTTCTGCGCAAGCTGGAATGCATGGCCTTCTGTGTACATCCTGTGCAGGATCGGCAGGTCCTGTGGACACTGGAGGAAAACGCGCAAAGCGGGTTCGGCAAAGCCGCTCCGGTAGCCAGATGCGGGGCGAATGGGGTACGAAACGGGCTTCCGGCGCGGATTTTCACAGTTGACATTCGCGAAAGAGGGAGCACAATAGCCAACGGTCAGGTTTCCCACTCAGCCACAAACCAAAATGTCCTCCCGGTGCACGGCTGGGACGAACGAGACCTGCGAGGAGAGTCTATGAACAAAGCCGATCTAGTTGACAAGATCGCAGGCGCATGTGACATCAGCAAAGCGCAGGCCACGACCGCCATCGATACGGCTGTCGACAGTGTCACCGCAGCACTACGCAAGGGAGATCGCGTGGCCTTGATTGGCTTCGGCACCTTCTCCGTTTCGCAGAGAAAGGCCCGTAACGGCCGCAACCCGCAAACCGGCGCAACCATCAAGATCGCCGCGCGCAAAGTCGCGAAATTTACTCCTGGGGCAGAACTCAAGAAGGCAGTCAATAAAAAGTAATTGGGGAACGATTCTAAGTTCATCCAGCGGCAGGGGGTCGGCCCTGCCGCTTTTGCTTGTCTGGGGAAGGGAGACCTGCCTTGATGCATCGAGCGATTTACGTCTGTCTTGTGCTTTGCGCGCTGGTAGCCGTACTTGCGGCTGAGAACAAGCTGGTTCCTTTTGGTGTGTGGACTCGACTTTCGGAAACTCCGATTGTGGCTCCGCGCGGTGATGGATGGGAATCCGCCGGAACATTCAATCCTGCGGTTGTCCGGCGGGGAAACAAGATCGTGATGTTATACCGCGCACAAGACAAGCAGGGCACATCACGCTTGGGATACGCAGAAAGCGACGACGGATTGCACTTCACACGGCGCGATGAGCCCGTATTAAGCCCTGAGGCGGATTACGAGAAAAACGGAGGCGTCGAAGACCCACGTCTCGTGCAGTTCGGAGACACGTACTATTTGACCTACACGGGCTACAACAGGACAGACGCTCAGCTCTGTCTGGCGACTTCGAAGGACCTTCTTCACTGGGAGCGGAAGGGCGTGATCATTCCCGCGAACAAGGGCAACTGGAATGTGAAGTGGACGAAGTCTGGCGCGATCGTGCCGGAAAAAATCAACGGGAAATACTGGATGTATTTCCTGGGCACTAGTGCAGAAAACAAAGATCAGGCAGGCCTCGCGGAATCAACCGACCTGCTGCATTGGACGGAGTCCACAAAGACACCAGTGCTACCGGTTCGCGCCGGAAGATTCGATTCACGGGTGGCCGAGCCGGGACCAGCCCCGATCCTGCTGAAAGACGAAATTGTTCTCATCTACAACGGAGCCGATGACAATCTGGTGTATCGCACCGGAATCGCAATCTTCGACCGCAGTGATCCGCGAAAACTGAAATGGCGCAGTAATCTTCCGATGTTCGCTCCTGAAGAGGAGTGGGAGAAGGTCGGTCAGGTGCCCAACGTTATTTTCGTGGAGGGAATGGTTAAAGAGGGCAGCCACTATCTCTTCTACTACGGTGGCGCGGATAAATACGTGGGTGTAGCCGAAGCAAGTCCGGCACAATAGCTCAAATTCGAATGCCCGATCCACAAATCCGATCGCGGACGGTTACGAGTTGGCATACTTCAGCCACTTCACAATTTCCGGCAGCGTCGGTCTCTTGCCGTAGATAAGAACTCCGATCCGGTAGATCCGCGCGCAGAGCAGCGTTAGCCCGGCAATTGTTGCGACCAAAATCGTCAGACACAGGGCGATCTGCCACAAGGGCGGCGTCTGAACCACGATGCGTGTGTACATCACGATGGGAGCGAAGAACGGGATCATCGACATCCAGATCACTGCTGGAGCATCGGGAGTGCGAATCGCGGGAGTCAGCATAAACACTGAGAGCACGAGAGGGATCACGATCAAGAATTGCACCTGCTGCCCTTCCTGTTCGGTCGTCGTAATGGCTCCGATGGTGGCGTACATCGTGCTGTAGAGGAGATATCCCAGAAGGAAGAACACTGCGAAAGAGATCATCGCCAAGGGGGAGATCGCCAGTTCGCTCAGGTTCGGTTGTGCCGCCAAGGCGGGCAATCCGACCACTCCGGCCATGATCATCCAGACTGCGATCTGCGTTAGGCCGACCGCACCTACGCCTAAGATTTTTCCCGTCATGAGCTGGGTCGAAGTCGCGGAAGAAAGCAGCACTTCCATTACGCGCGAGTTCTTCTCTTCCAGCACGGAGCGCATCACAGAAATTCCGTAGAGCAGTACGGCCATGTAGATCAGCATCACCATCACCACAATTTTCAGGAATCGGCCAGTGCCAGCACTTTTCGTTTCCTTTCCCTCTTCGATCCGGATGGGCTGGACCTTGATTGGCTGCAGGATTTCTTCTACCTGCGCACTTGGCACACCTCGGCTGGAGAGTGATTGTTGTTGCGTGATCCGGTTGATCGCTGCGCCCAGCCAGGTTCGTTCATGGAAGTCGGCCACTTCGCGGCCATACCAGGTGATCTGTCGATTGGCGATGGCATCATCCGTAAGCCAAATGTA
>Ga0335078_10004736_pt1 | contig 20146 bp, 21 predicted proteins | sample Lox_Sample_32_FD_206711 | JGI IMG/M metagenome (GOLD analysis project Ga0335078, IMG submission 206711) | Soil microbial communities from Loxahatchee National Wildlife Refuge, Florida, United States - Lox_Sample_3.2 | ecosystem: Environmental > Terrestrial > Soil > Wetlands | place: USA... | reverse complement strand
GCATGGTCAGGCCGCTTGTGCGAGGCGGCGTCCGTTTCGTCAACCCGCGCTGGCGCCGACACAGCGAGCGCTAGGACGCAAACTCCGCATAAAGACTGGAGAGCGAAGGCGCGCTTTACGCCTTCACCGCAAACTTGAGCACGTTGCTCACGAGCGCCGGTTTCACCGCCGCCGTATACGGCGCGTAGAGCCCGCGCTTGTCGGGCATCGGCTTGAACGCATCGGTCAGGCCGACCACCGTTTCCGCGGCGCCCAAGATCAAGAAGCCGTCCGCCGGCATCTGCCGCGCGAGCCGGTTGAGCACCCCGATCTTGGTGTCCTGATCGAAGTAGATCAGCACGTTGCGGCAGCACACCAAGTCGAAGCTGCCCAGGCTGGAAAAATCGTTGAGCAGATTGAACTGGCGGAACTGCACCATGGCGCGGATCTCGGGCGCAATCTGCCAGGACTCGCCGACCTGCGAAAAGAATTTCACCAGGCTCTGGATCGGCAGGCCGCGCTGCACCTCGAACTGGTTGTAGATGCCGGCCTTGGCCTTCGCCAGAATCTCGTGGGAAATATCCGTGGCCACGATGTCCACTTTCCAGCCGGCGAGCGCGGCGCCGAAACCCTTGAGCGCCATCGCCAGCGAATACGGCTCTTGCCCGGTGGCGCAGGCGGTGCACCAGATGCGGATGCGTTTCTCGCGCGCGCGCGCGGCCAAGAGCGCCGGCATGATGGTGTCGCGGAAATGCTCGAACGGCACCTTGTCGCGGAAGAAAAACGACTCGTTGGTGGTCATCGCCTCGACCACCTCGACGGTGAGCGGGGCGGCGGTGGCGGCTTTCAGCCGCGCCACCAATTCGGCGAGGTTGCCGAGCCCGTGCTTGCGCGCGACCGGCAGCAGGCGGCTTTCGGCGAGATATTGTTTCTCGGCCGACAGCACCAAGCCGGAGCGCTGGCGCAGAAGCTGGCGCAGATAATCGAAATCCTGCGGGGTCACGAATGCTCTCCCGCGAACACGCGCGTGAGCCGCGGCGCGATCTCGTTGAGCGGCAGCACGGCCGAACAGACGCCGGCATGCGCGACCTGACCGGGCATCCCCCACACCACGCTCGTCGCCTCGTCCTGCGCCAGGATGTGGCCGCCGGCGGCGACGATCGCCTGCGCGCCGCGCAGGCCGTCCGAACCCATGCCGGTAAGCACCAGGCCGAGCACCCAGTTGTGCCAAACCTCGGCGGCCGAGGTGAATAGCGGATCGACCGCTGGCTTGCAGAAGTTCACCAGCGGGCCGTTGTCGAGCGAGATGGTGGCGGTGCCGTCGCGGCGCTTGACCGACATATGATGCCCGCCGGGCGCAAGATAGACGGTGCCGGCATTGACCTCCTCGCCGTCCTGGCCCTCGCGCACCGGCCGCTTGGCGATGCGGGCGAGATGCTCGGCCATGATGGTGGTGAAGGTCGGCGGCATATGCTGGGTGATCAGCACCGGGGCGCGGTCGAGCACGCCGCCGATCTGGCTGACGATGGCATTGAGCGCCTGCGGGCCGCCGGTCGAAGCGCCGATCACCAGCACGCGCGGTGGGGTCGTCGGCATCGCGCGCAGCGCGATCGGCGGCGCGGCCTGTCCGGGACGCGGCTTGAACTGCTGCGGCGCGGTGGCGCCGGCGGTGCGGGCGCGCAGCGCGCAGGGCCGCAACCGCTTGGCGCGCTGGCCGAGGTGGCGAATCTTCTCGATCAGCTCGCGGCGGAACGCCGGCGAGCCGGTGACTTCGCGGTTGCTGGCCGGCTTCGGGATATAGTCGGCGGCGCCGAGCGAAAGCGCACGCAAGCTGATCTCGGCGTTCCGCCGGGTCAGCGTCGAGGCCATGATCACGACCAGGTCGCGCCGCTTCTCCAACAGCAGCGGCAAGGCGGCGATGCCGTCGAGCTCCGGCATGTCGACGTCGAGCACCACGACGTCGGGATCGGCGCGCTCGACCTGATTCACCGCCTCGCGCCCGGTGCGCAGCGAGGCGACCACCTCGAGGTCCGGTTCTGCCTCCACCCAGCGCGCGAACAAGCCGCGCACGACCACCGCGTCGTCGACGATCATGACGCGGGTGCGCCGCTCGACGGCGCTACTGGATGATGGGTGGGCCACTACGACGTTCATCGGGACTCGACGCCTTACTTGCCTGTTATTGCCGCGACGGACGCGGTCAGATCAGCCCGACTTCCTGGAATTTGGCTTCCACGATCTCCTTGTCGAACGGCTTCATGATGTATTCGTTGGCGCCGGCGTGCAGCGCGCGCGCAATGTGTGCGACGTCGTTCTCGGTGGTACAGAACACCACCTTCGGCGAGTCGCCGCCCGGCAGCCGGCGCAGCGAGCGCAGGAATTCGTAGCCGTCCATCTTCGGCATGTTCCAATCGAGCAGGATCGCATCGGGCAGCTTGCGCCGGCAGGCATCGAGCGCCTGCTCGCCGTCCTCGGCCTCCACGATATCGAATTCGAGCCCTTCGAGAATCCGCCGCGCCACCTTCCGGATGACGCTGGAGTCGTCAACAACCAAACACGTCTTCATCTCACCCTCGCTGTTCCCGTCCACTGGTTCCAAGAAACGTTCTTGCTGCTGTCATGCCGCCATCGCGTTCGGCACGATGTCGAGCACGCGGTCGACATCGGCGACGATAAGCAATTGCCCATCCAGGCGGTAGATTCCGGTCGATACGCGCGCCAGCCGCGCGTCGAGATTGATTGGGTTGGGCTCGCGCTTGGCTTCGTCGAGCTTGAGCACCTCGCCGACGCTGTCGATCAAGAGCCCGTAGGATTCGCCGCGCGATTCGACGCCGATCGCCATGGGCGTGTGGCCCTCCTGGCGCTCGCCGAGACCGACGCGGCGGCGCAGGTCGACCAGTGTCACGATGCGGCCGCGCAGATTGAGTACGCCGGCGATTTCCGGCGGCGCCAGCGGCACCCGCGTCAGCCGCTCCGGGAGGAAGACGTCCTGCACCTGCACGATCGGCATGCCGAACAACTGGCCCCCGATCATGGCGGTCACGTACTCGGTCAGGTTTTGCTGGGCGATGTCTGTCATGGTGTGCTCGTCACGCCGCGCGGCCGACGTCGGTCTGCTCCTTGAGCGCCGCAATCAGCCCCTGCCGGTCGAATTTGGCGACATAGTCGTGGAACCCAACCTGGCGACCGCGCTCGACCGCCTCGACCGATACGACGGAGGACAGCGCGATCACCGGCAGGTCGGCGGTGCGCGGGTCCTTGCGCAAGCGCTCGGCGAATTCGAAGCCGCTCATCTCGGGCATTTCAATATCGGTGACGACAATGTCGAACTCCCGCCCGTCCTTGAACATGGCGAGCGCCTCGGGCGCGGAGGCGGCCGCCGTCACGTCGTAGCCGACCGCCTGCAGCACCGGCGAGAGCATGTTGCGGAAGAACGGCGAATCGTCGATCAGCAGCAGCGAGGGCCGCGCGACGCGCTTGGCCTGCTCCTTGTTGCGGAACCAGTCCTCGAAGGCGAGCGGCAGGAAGTGGCCGACGTCGATGATCTCGGTCGCCTGCCCCTTGATGATGGCCGAGCCGAGCACGCCGGAATCGTCGCCGGCGACCTGGATGTCGAGACGGTCCTCGACGATGTCGACGATCTCGTCGACCACCAGCGCCATCGCGCGGGCGCCGTCGGAGAACACCAGCAGCGGCTGGGCGCCTTCGCTCTTCACGCGTACGCTCTCGTTCATGCTCACCAGCGGCATCAACTGGCCTCGGTACTGCACCATGTGGCGGCCGTTCGACAATTCGATCTTGCGGGCGTCGATCTCCTCGAGCCGGGTGACCAGCGACAGCGGCACCGCTTTCAGCTGGCTCGAGCCGGCGCGGAACACCAGAAGCGACGTCGTGTTCTCGTCGACCGCGGCGTGACGGGCCGCGGCGGCATCGTCGGTGTCCGCCTGCGAGGTCACCGTGCTGCCGAGCGACTGGGCGACGCCGTTCGGATCGACGATCATGATCACCGAGCCGTCGCCGAGGATGGTGTTGCCGGAGAACATGGCGATGTGGCGCAGCTTGCTCGACAGCGGCTTCACCACGATTTCCTCGGTGTGGAACACGCCATCGACGACGATGCCGAAGCTCTGGCTGCCGACCTGCGTCACCACGATGAAGCCGCTCTCGATATCGCGGGCACCGCCGTCGATGCCGAGCAGCTGGCTCAGGCGCGTCAGCGGCAGCAGCTTGTCGCGCAGCCGCAGTACCGCGGTGTCCTTGATGCGTTCGACCCGATGCTCGCCGCCGGCGCGCGCGCGCACCAGCTCGATCACCGCGATCTGCGGGATGGCGAAGCGGTCGCCGCCGGCTTGCACGATCAGCGCCGCGACGATCGCGAGCGTTAGCGGGATCTTGATGGTGAAGCTCAAGCCGACGCCGGCGACCGACTTCACGTCGATGGTGCCGCCGATCTGTTCGATATTGTTGCGCACCACGTCCATGCCAACGCCGCGGCCGGACACGCTGGTGACCTTCGCCGCCGTCGAGATGCCGGGCGCAAAGATGAATTTGTGAATTTGCGCTTCGCTCAGCTTGTCGGCGTCGGCCTCCGACACCAGGCCTTGCGCGATCGCCTTGGCCTTGATGCGCGCGGTGTCGAGCCCGCGGCCGTCGTCGGCGATCTGGATGATGATATGGCCGCCTTCGTGATAGGCCGACAGCCGAATGCGGCCCTGCTCGGGCTTGCCCGCCGCGCGGCGCCCGGCCGGGCTTTCCAGACCGTGATCGGCGGAGTTGCGCACCATATGGGTGAGCGGGTCCTTGATCAGGTCGAGCACCTGGCGGTCGAGCTCGGTCTCGGCGCCCTGCATTTCCAATTCGATCTGCTTGCCGAGCTCGTTCGATAGGTCGCGCACGACGCGCGGCAGCTTCTGCCAGGCATTGCCGATCGGCTGCATGCGCGTCTTCATGACGCCTTCCTGCAACTCGGCGGTGACGCTGGACAGCCGTTGCAGCGGCGCCTTGAATTCCGAATCCTCGTGCCGGCGCACGATCTCGAGGAGCTGGTTGCGGGTGAGCACCAGCTCCGACACCATGGTCATCAGCTGTTCGAGCGTGTCGACGGTGACGCGGATCGATTGATTGGCGGCCTTGGCGCCGTCGTCGTCCTTGGCCGGCTCGGCCGCGGGCTTGACGGTTTTGACGCCGGGCTGATCGACCGGGGTTTCGCGGAAGGCGCGCTCGAGGTCGTCGAGCGAATCCTCGCCCGGCCGCAGCGGCCGCTCCAGCACCTGCGGCGCCAGCGTGCCGACCGCGTATTGCGGCGCCTCGGGCGCAGCCGCCGGCGCCAGCCGCTCGACCATGCGGTCGAGATCGGCGATCAAATCGTTGTCGCTGCCTTCCGGCTCGCGCTGCTCGCGCTCGAGCGATTCCAGAATCTGCTTGATGCGGTCGATGGTGGCGAGGATGAGCGTGACGGCATGGCTGGTGGCCGGCTGACCGTCGCGGAATTTGCCCATCAAGGTTTCGGCGGCATGCGCCAGCGCTTCCAGCCGCGGCAGGCCGAGGAAGCCGCAGGTGCCCTTGATGGTGTGCACCAGGCGGAAGACGTTATCGAGAATCTTGGCGTTGTTGGGGTCCTGCTCGAAACGCACGAGCTCGACGTCGACCACGTCGAGACTCTCGTTCGTCTCGCTCACGAATTCCCGCAGCAGGTCGTCCATGAAAAACGCCTTCGTCGACGCGCGCCGGCCGTAGCTCGCTCTCTGTCAAGAGCGCGGCCAGTGTGTCGTCGAAGCGTTTAATTTTGGTTGCCGTACTTGGATCGCTCGCGCGTTTTAACCGTTCGTTAACCGCGATTGTGGCGCGTCACTGCGCGGTCACGGTAACCGCGTCGCCTTCCATGGCCATGGCGACCTTGACGCCGACCGCCTGCGCCAGAAGGCTGGCGTAGAACGGCTGGATGCGGTGGGCATCGAGCGGCATGTCGCCGGCATCGCCGGAAACCAAGGCCGCCACCGCGGGCGGAACCTTGGCATTGACGCCCGCGGCGCTGACCTTGAAGCCCATGGCGTCGCCCGCCCCGATCGGATCGACGGTGAGCCGGCCGCCGCGCGGGATGGTCTGCCCGGCGATCAGCAGCAGATTGAGCAGCAGTTTCACCCGGTTCTTGGCGAGCATCGCGCGCGGCAGATTCCAGGCCACTTTGGTCTTATCGTCCTCGAAGAAGCCGCGGCTGATGGCCTCGGCGTCGCCGAGATCGATCTGGGCGCCGGCCGAGCCCGCCGCGCCGAAGGCGATGCGGCAAAATTGCAGCTTGGCCGAGGCGGTGCCGGCGCTCCGCTTGATCAAGTCGAGGGCGAAGGTCTTGGTCTCCTCGTCCTTTTCCTCGGCCAGCACTTCCAGGCCGTTGACGATGGCGCCGACCGGGCTGATCAGGTCGTGGCAGACGCGCGAGCACAGCAGGGCCGCAAGATCGAGCGCGTCGATGGGCGTTCCGGACATAGACGGGTCTCCACGGGGCGTGCAGTCTGCCGAAAACCGGCGAATCGCTGCAGGCGCCGGCTGGCGGGCGTGATACACCGCACCGTCGCAACCGCCAAGGACTGCAAGGGGCTTCGCACGCCGTGACCGCTGGAATCACCTTGCAACAGGCGGAGACGCTTCTCGACGCGCTGACCGAGATCGTCTCGCGCGCGGCGGCGGAGACGCTGGCGACGCCGTTCTCGGCGGTCGAGCGGCGCATCAAGAATGATATGTCGCCGGTCACCGCCGCCGACGAGGCCTCGGAAGCCCTCATCATCGACGGCGTTTCCCGGTTGTTGCCCGGCGTCACCGTGATCGCCGAGGAAAGCGTCGGCCGCGCAGCGGCGGCGAATCTCGAGCCGAGCTGCGTCATCGTCGACCCACTCGACGGCACCAAGGAGTTTCTCGCCGGCCGCGACGAATTCACCGTCAACCTCGCCATCGTGACGCAGGGCGCGCCGGTCGCCGGCATCATCGCCGCGCCGGCGCAAGGACTGCTGTGGCGCGGCGTGGTCGGCGGCAAAGCCGAGCGGTTGCGGCTGCGCCTCGGGGCCGGTCCCGAGCAAGCTTACGACCGCAGCGTCATCCGCACGCGGCCGGCGCCCGATCGCCTCATCGTAGCGACCTCGCGCAGCCATCTCGACGAGACCACGGAAGACTTCATTTCGCGGCTGCCGGTGGCGAAGCGCTTCCTCTGCGGCTCGGCGGTGAAGTTCTGCTACCTCGCGCAGGGCGACGCCGACGTCTATCCGCGGCTGTCGCCGACGCACGAATGGGACATCGCCGCCGGCTGCGCGATCCTGATGGCGGCGGGTGGCGCAATCACCGCGCCGAACGGCGGCGCTCTTCAATTCGCACGCCGCGCAAAGAAATTTTTGGTGCCCGGTTTCATCGCCTGGGGCGATCCGGCCAAGGCCGCCGCGGTGCGTTGACGCGCCCGCTCAGGGCGCGATGGTGAGCATCACCTCGGGCCACTTGCGCGTTGCGCGCTCGATGATTGCCGCCGGCTCGGCGAGGAAGGCCGTGCGCGCCTCGGCGCTGTAGAAGAGATAAAGCCGCGAACCGTTCACCACCCAGAACAGCGGATGACCGGGCACCGAGCTGCCGCACGCGATCGCCACCGCATCATAACCGCCGAAGCGCGGCATATAGACGTCCGGATTTTCGGCAAAGGCCGCCCGGTTGCCTTCATTGATGAAGCGCCAGACCGCGCCGCCCAGGCGCAATTCCAAATTGGGACGGCCGATTTTCGGCTTGCCGTCGGTGAAATAGGCGACCGGGTCGAAACCGCTGATGGCAAGCCCGGTCAGGGCATTGATCACCACCGGCTCGCTGGGGGCGGCGGAAATTGTCGGCGCCGCCAGAATCGGCCCAAAAACCCCTAATCCGAGCGCCAGAGCAAGCGCCAGCGGCTTCCGTTGTTGCCGTGCTGCAGTCATAGTTCTCGGCGATCTTCGAGCGATTCGTGGTCCTGGGCGGGATGTCGCCGCCACATTACGGTCACCCGCGTAAGCAACGGGTTAAACGGGGCTTGGACCTCACAAGCAATGGAGCATCCGATGCGCGCTAGCTTGCGCCTTGCGGCACTCACGCTGTGTCTCGTTGGCTTTGGCGCCGTTCTCGCTTCCGCCCAACAGCAGCCGCAGGCCCCGCCGCCTCCGCCGCCGCCACACCGGGATACGTTCAAGCCCGACGAGATCATCCGCGAGGGTCATCGCTTCTTCGGCACCGTGTCGCGCGGCTTGGCGCAAGTGGTGCAGGAAGCGTTCAGCCGCTGGGGCGAGCCCAACGGCTACGTGCTCGGCCAGGAAGGCAGCGGCGCCATCGTCGTCGGGCTGCGCTATGGCGACGGCAAGCTCTACACCAAGAACGCCGGCGACCGCCGCGTGTTCTGGGAAGGCCCCTCGGTCGGCTTCGACTATGGCGGCGAAGGCGCGCGCACCATGATGCTGGTCTATAACCTGCCGGCGACCGACGCGATCTATCAGCGCTTCGCCGGCATCGACGGCTCGGCGTATTTCATCGGCGGCTTCGGCTTCACCGCGCTCGCCTCCGGCCGCATCATCGTGGTGCCGATCCGCTCCGGCGTCGGCTTAAGGCTCGGCGCCAACATCGGTTATCTCAAATTTACGCCGCGGGCGACCTGGAACCCGTTCTGACGCGCCGTCACGATTAAGTATTATTGTCGCGCACCCGGGACGCCGGCCCCGGGTTCGGGTTAATCTGTGGCCATCAGGCTGGGCCGGGCCGCAAGTTGAGTTGGAGAGTTGTTCATGATCGAACCGATCATGTATTTCGGGATCGGGTTCCTGGTCGCTGCCCTGATCGGGCTCATCATCATCCCCCTCGTGCACAATCGCGCGGTGCGCCTCACCATGCGGCGGCTGGAGGCCGCGACGCCGCTGTCGATGGCGGAAATCCAGGCCGACAAGGATCAGCTGCGCGCCGAATTCGCCATGTCGACGCGGCGCCTGGAAATGAGCGTCGAGCAGCTCAAGACCAAGACCACCAGCCAGTTCGCCGAGATCGGCAAGAAGGGCGACGCCATCAATCGGCTGAAGATCGAGCTCGGCGAAAAGACCGCCGCCATCTTCGCGCTGGAGGCGCGCGACAAGGCGCTGCGCGATCAGTTGCGCGCGACCGAAGAGGAGATCGCGGCCAAGACCGGCATCATGCACGAGGCCGAGCGCACTCTGTCCGACAAGGAAGCCGAACTCGCCAAGCTTGTCGGCGCGCTCGACGAACGCTCGACGCTGGCCGATTCGCAGCGGGTCGAGATCGACGCGCTCAAGAGCGAGGTCGAGACGCTGAAGGGCAAGCTCGCCTCGGCTAGCAGCGAGTTGAAGGCGGTGGAAAGCCGCCGCGACACCGAGCGGGTCGAGCTCAAATCGACCACCCAGGACCTCGCCGAAGAGCGCGACCGGGTGGAGAACCTCAGCCGCCGCGTCGCCGAGCTGGAGCAGCAACTGGCAGCGCAGACCAAGGAGGCCGAATTGCTCGGCCAACGCGCGCACGATCTGGAAACCCGCCTCAGCGAACAGGTGCGGCTGCTCGGACAAAACGAATCCGAGCTCAATCAGACGCGCAGCGAATTGCTTGCCACGCGTAAGATCGAAAACGATCTGCGCACTGCGCTCGCCCAATTGCACGAGCGCACCAGCGCGGCCTTCGAGCAGCTCAAGACCGAGAAGGCGCAGCTGCAATCCGACCTCAACCGCACCACCGACGAGCGCGACCGGCTGGCGCGCGACCTCGGCACCATGAAGCGCGAGGCGGAGGAGAACTGGGCGGCCGAGCGGGTGGAAAACGCATTGCTGCGCGAGCGCATCAATGACGTCGCCGCCGAAGTGGCGCGCATGGCCTCGGCGCTGGAAGGACCGAACTCGCCGATCGACGCCATCCTGGCGGCGGAAACCGCACGCGACCGCGCCGGCGCCGTAGTAGGCAAGGCCGGCGCCGAACTGCAGACCACCGCGTCGGGCGACCTCGCCGACCGCATCCGCGCGCTGCAGGGTCATGCCTCGCGCGTGCCGCGCGCCGACAAGCCGACGAGCCGCAATTAAGGGGTTCGCTTGACACCTCTTCGGGCCGCTCTTTATATCGCGGCCGTCACGACCGGGCGCTTAGCTCAGCGGGAGAGCGTTCCCTTCACACGGGAGAGGTCGTAGGTTCAATCCCTACAGCGCCCACCATTGCCAGCCGTTTATGGCTGAAGCCACGCTTCCTCAGCAGCGATGAAACGGCCGGCGTGGGCCGACTTCGCTTTTCACTTGAGCCATTGAGCGACCGTCGGTGGCAAATTCATTGAACTGGGTGAACAGCTTCTCGCCATTGTTGACCCAATGCATGGTGATGACGTCGCCGTCATATTCGTAGCTAGTAACCTCGAACCGCTTGGTCGGCGATCCATCGAGGAAGGTCACAATCAGCAGATGAGAGGCAAATTCGTAGTTTGTGGTTAGACCACACCAGCGGCCGGATATATTCTTATAGCTCAATGCCTGCGCCGCGCCGGCGAATGCCGCCAGCAAGACGATGGCTAATGCCAAGTCGCGGATAAACCTCATACGCCCCTCCCACACTGTAACAACCGTGCAGCCTATCCTAGCATTTGACGCGCCGGTGAAAAGTGGCCGCATGCCTTCTTCGCCTTATCACTTGCGGCGCCTCGGCGGATCGCGTGACAGGCCTTTGCCGGCCAGTTCGTCGAGATAGTCTTGCCAGTAGGCGGCGTAGTTGCGGCCGAGATCGCGCAGGTACTCCCAGCCGAAAATGCCGGTCGAATGCAGGTCGTCGAACGTCAGGCGCACCGCGTAGTTGCCGACCGGCAAGACCTCGATGATCTCGACGTTGCGCTTGCCGGGCACGGTCTTGCGTTCCTCGGCGGAATGGCCCTGCACCTCCGCGCTCGGGCTTTTCACCCGCAGGTATTCGGCCGGCAGATCGAAGCGCTCGCCACCGTCAAATGTGACGGTCAGCGTGCGGCGGTCCTTGTGCAGCCGCAGTTCACTCGGCCAGGCTTGGTCGTCGCTCATCGCATTACACCGCGTATCGCACTTTCCCGGCCTCGCCGAGATCGAAGCCGCCCATCTCCTGCGCGCGGGCGATGAGCTCGTCCGAACGCAAAAACCGGATCAGCGCCTGCATCGGCGGACGGAAATAGTCGCGCTGGCGCAGCAACAAGTCGAACGGCTCCCAGACGATCGGCACGAAATCGAGCCCGGCGGCATTGGCGACCGAGCGCGTAGCGATGCCGACATCGGCGCGGCCGGCGCGGATCGCCTGCGCAATATCGGGCCCGGTCGGGCACACCGGGCTCACCGCCGTCAGCGCATCGAGCGTCGCTTTGGCCCGGTGCAGCAGCGAGAGCAGCAGCAGTTGCGCGCCGGCGCCTTTCGGTCGCATGGCGACCCGCGCGCGCTTGGCGACCGCGTCTTCGATCGAGCGGAGCTTGAGCGGATTGCCGGGGGCCAGCAGGAAGCCCTGCTCGCGGCGGCAGAAGGCGACCAGCACGGCATCCTGCATGTCGTTGCGGCTGGCGATGGCGGCGACATTGGCGTCGGCCTGCGGATCCTCCAAGGCATGCAAATGCATGGCGGCGGCGATGGCCTCGCCGGCGACGAAGCGGGCAAAACCGGCCTCGCTGCCGACCGCCAGCGTGGCGAGGCCACAGCCGCTTTCGCGCATCGCCCATTCCAGCAGCGGGTCGTGACTGCCGGCAATGATGGGCGCCGGCTGCGGGCCGGTCATGCCGGCGGGCCGCGTCACGCTCGATGCCAGCCAATGATCGAGCTCGGCTTTGGGAAAGAGCCAGCGGCCGGTCACCTTGGTGCAAGGCACCGTGCCCTCGGCCACCATCTCGTAGATCTTGCGTTCCTTGAGACGCAGGTAGCGGGCGGCTTCGGCTGTCGTGAAGAGCTGCATAACACACCTGCACGCTTATGCATTTTTTCTGACATTGCCGAATGCGGCCGAAAAAACAAGGCGCAGCCGGGGGAAATCACCCGCGCCGACGGCGAAACGAGTTCCGATAAAAAAATTATGCGCAGTGAGGACGCTGAATTCGCTTGAATTGCCTCCGCTTCTCGTGGCACGGCCAGAGCAGCTGCACAGAAAAAATATACTTCAGCGCCGGCGCCCGATACGATGCCGCGCTCGGTCACATCATCTAAGCCGCTGAATTCACGATGGAAAACGGCGCCGCCGCGGCCGTGGCACGACCCTTGCTGAACTCACGGTCGAGAACGCAAAGACGGTGGCGAAGATGACCGACAAAAACAGAATCCTCGTTGTCGATGACGACGAAACGGTACGCCGGAGCTACCTGCGGTCGCTCGAGAGCGTGTCTTGCCAGGTGGCGACCGCCAGTGACGGTGAACAGGCGCTGCAATCGATGGAGCAGAACCCCTTCGACGTGGTGCTGCTCGACATGCGCATGCCCGGTCAGGATGGCCTGTCGGTGCTGCGCACCATCAAGCAGAAATGGCCGGACAGCGAGGTGGTGATCATCACCGGCTATCCGACCGTGGACAGCGCCAAAGAAGCCGTGCGGCTCGGGGCCTATGACTACGTCTCCAAGCCGGTCGGACCGCAGGACGTCATCAATGCCGCCGACGGCGCCATGACCCGCAAGCAGTGGGCCCTGCGCCGCCTGACGGAGGAGCAGGCGAACGCCGCCTGAACAACGCGATCATCCATTCACCGCCGATACGAAGCGAAAATTCGAAAAAGGAGAAGGCCATGTCCGCATCACGTAAAGTCCTCGTCGTCGACGACGATCCGGCCGTCCGCAAGAGCATTGACCGGGTGCTGACCGACAAGGGCTACGCCGTCATCACCGCGCAAGACGGCGAAGAGGCCCTGCGCAAGCTCAACGAGGAGAAATACGACCTCGTCTATACCGACATCCGCATGCCCGGCATGGACGGGCTCGAGGTCGCCGAACAGGTCAAGGCGCGCAAGCCTTGGACCCCGGTCGTGATCATCACCGGCTACGGCACCGAAGCCGCCGAGGCCCGCGCCAAGGCCGCCGGCGTGTCGAGCTTCGTGCACAAGCCGCTGTCGCCCGAGATGATCGAAGACAGCGCCCGCGATGCGCTCGCCGCGCCCGTAGCGCAGGTCATCGCCCTGCCGACGGCGGCACCGGTACCCGAGGCGGAACCGGCGCGTGGCAGCGCGCTGATCAACGTCCTCCTGTTCTTCGCCGCGCCTTTCATCGGCCTCGCCTATATCGTTGCCTTCCCCTTCGTCGGGCTCGGCGCGATGGCGGTGCTGGCGGCACGCGCCGCCAACAAGAATCCGAGGCTGCATGCGATCGGCGTCACGATGAAGCACGTCGCGATGGCGTTCGCCGCTCCTCTGCTCGGGCTCTTGTACATCATGCTGTTCCCCTTCATCGGGCTGGCGAGCCTCTTGTGGCTGGCGGGCCGGGCGCTGCGGACCAAGAGGATGTAATTGCGAGTGGCCGACTGACGCCTCGCCCAAGCTCCGGACGAGACGGCAAGGCCGGGGGCCCTCCCCCGGCCCTTTTTCATGCCGAAACGATCCTTTGCCAGCGTTTTGTGGATCGGCGCCGACTGTATAGCAAAAACATGCAGCCCGATAAATTCGTAAGCTATTGATTATATTTTAGAAATTTTGAAACCCCCGGCGTAGCCGGACAAAATTTTTGTACTTTACGACCCGGCAGGGCCCCGAATTCGCGCCGGGGCATCATCACTAAGATGTTGAATTATATAATCTATTCATCAGAATCGAGGCGTTTGGCACGCTCCATGCGATGTCTGGTTCGAGAAAAAGATCAAAACAAAAAACAGGAGTGAGCCATGACCGCATTAGCCAAGATCCTCGTCGAGGAAGAGCGCGTCGTCACCACCAAGGTCACCCGGGCACCCGCCGCCAAGCTCTATGTCGTCGCCAACAATGCGACCGCGACAACGGCTACGGAAGAAGGCAGCGCCATCAAGAACATCGTCCTGTTCTTCGCCGCCCCCTTCATCGGCTTGGCCTACATCGTTGCCTTCCCCTTCGTTGGCCTCGTTGCCCTGGCCGTGCTGGCCGGCCGTCTGGCCGCCAAATACGAAGCGGTTCGTGCGGCCGCCGCCGTGCTGCGGACTGTCGGGTTTGCGGTTGCGGCCCCGGTGCTCGGCCTCGCCTACATCGTGTTGTTCCCCTTCATCGGCCTGGCGGCGCTGGCCTGGATGGGCGGCCGGGCGGTCATCAGCCGGTAACCCGCGGTGATGAGATAGATCAATGAAGGCACGGCTGAATTGCCGCAGATCATCTGAGCAAACGTTACGGTCATGCGGGGGGCTTAAGACCCCCCGATTGACGTTGAATGCGAGAGTCCCATGGGACCGAAGACCGACCGCGGCCATGCCCCGCGCAACATCCTGCCCGCGTTTCTGAAGGCCAGCTTCACCACGGCCGCCGTCGCCGCCTCGCTTACGCTGCTACCGGTCGCGGCTTTCGCTGCCGATCCGGCGCCTTCCGCGGCCGATCAGGCTTGCCTTGGCTGTCACGGCGCCGCCGGCATGGAGAAGAAGCTCGCCGACGGGGATACGCTGCAGCTGCTCGTGCCGCCGGCCCCCTATCTCAAATCGGTGCACGGCGCCAACGGCTGCACCAGCTGTCACGCCGACGTCGACATCACCAAGCATCCGCCGGAAAAGAACGAGATCGCCAGCAAGCGCGGCTTCGCGACCGCCATGACCCAAGTCTGCCGCACCTGCCATGCCGACAAGTTCGAACAGTGGGAAAGCAGCATTCATGCCGCGCTGGTGCGCAGCGGCAATCCGGGCGCGCCGGTCTGCACCGATTGTCATAATCCGCACGCGGTCATCAAAGGCGCCGCGGCCCAGGTCGACCAAGCGCCCTGCAAGACCTGCCACGCCGACATCTACACCGCCTATCTCGGCAGCATGCACGCGAAATCCCGCCTCGCCTCGAAGGACAGCTATGCGCCGGTCTGCTCCGGCTGCCACACCGCGCACTCGGTGAAGCCGGTCGCAACGAACGCCATCGGGCTTGGCCCCGAGCAGGCCTGCTTCGGCTGCCATGCCGAGACACTGGAGCAGCACGCGAAATGGCTGCCCAACGCCGCGCTGCATTTCGAAGTGATTTCCTGCCCGGCCTGCCACTCGCCCAACGCGCAGCGCAAAGTCGATCTCATGCTGATCGACGGCAAAGGCCAGGCGCGCGGCACCGAGCAGATCGGCGTGCCGTTGTTCGACGCCAGCGCCAATTCGAACGGTAAGGGCATCGATGCGCAGACACTGTGGACGCTGATGCAGACGCTCAACCGCAGCGGCATCGCCAGCAAGACCGTGTTGCGCGGCCGCCTGGACGTGGTCAACGGCGCGCAGGCGCATCAACTGGCGGACAAAAGCAAGGCGCTGAGCGACTGCCGCGTCTGTCACCGCTCCGGATCGCAGGCCTTCCAAAGCGTGACCATTTCGCTGGTCGGGCCGGACGGCCGCCGCGTTGGCTACGGCGCCAATGCCGACGTGCTCAACTCCGCCTTCTCGGTCGATTCGGTGCGCGGCTTCTATGCGATCGGCGGCACGCGCATCAAGCTGCTCGATATCCTGCTCGCGCTCGCCATCTTCGGCGGGGTGAGCATCGCCGTCGGTCACGTTTTCCTAGGCTGGATGTTCAAGCGTTTCGGCCTCTATCACCCGCACAACGGGCACGGCCATCCGCCGGCCGGCGGCGGCGACGCGCCCAAGGCGGCCGCCTGACGGCGCGAGCGAAAGGGAACGATACCCATGCGACTCTATATTCACCCGATCCCGGTCCGCATCTGGCATTGGACCAACGCGCTCGGCTTCGTCCTGATGATCCTTTCCGGCATGCAGATCCGTTATGTCGGCCTGTTCGATGTGGTTTCGTTCCGCACCGCGGTCAGCGTGCACAACTTCGTCGGCTTCGTGCTGATCGCCAATTTCTGCCTGTGGCTGACGTTCTACATCACGTCCGACCGCATCCGCGCCTATCACTCGGAGCTGAACCTGAAGAAGCATTTCATCGGCAGCTTTCGGCAGGCCTATTACTATGCCTTCGGCATCTTCCGCGGCGATCCCAATCCGTTCACGCCGACCGTCTACCGCAAGTTCAATCCGCTGCAGAGCATGATCTATCAGATCATCATGATGCTGTGTTTCCCGCTGCAGATCTACACCGGCATCCTCTTGTGGGACGTCAAGCGCTTCTCCGCGCAAGTCGACTTCTTCGGCGGCGTGCGCGTGATCGACACCGTGCACGTGCTGATCTTCATCGTCTTTGTCTTCTACATCCTGGTCCACGTCTATCTCGGCACGCTCGGGCACACCCGCACGGCGCACTTCAAGGCGATGATGACCGGCTACGAGGACGTCGAGGACGAGGCCGCGGCGGAGTAAGCCGCCGCGCGGCCGGCGCGGGCAATCTATTTGGCGGCGTTCGATGGATCGGCCTGATCGGCGCCGTGCCCGGTATCGCGCACGCGGATCATGTATTTCTTCATCAGCGCCTGAAAGTTCGGCCGCTGCATGCCGGTGTCTTCGGCGCTCTTGGTCACGTTCCACTCGTTGCGCTTGAGCGCCTCGAGCACGAACTGCTTCTCGATCTCCTCAACCGACTTCTCGCGCGCGGCCTTCTTCACCCGCTTGAGCTCGTCGCCGGTGCGCGGCACGGCGATGTCGGCCGGCGGCTGCGATGCGTCGATCAACGTGACGAGATGCGCCTGGCGGATGACGTTGTCGCTGGTCAGGATCGCCGCCCGGTGCATGACGTTTTCCAGTTCGCGCACGTTGCCCGGCCAGGCGTAATTGCAGAGCGTCGACAGCGCGCCTTCGGAAATGTCGGTGATGGTCTTGCCGAGCTCGGTGTTGAACGCTTTGAGGAAGTGATAGGCGAGCGCCGGAATGTCGCTTTTGCGCTCGCGCAGCGCCGGCGCATGGACCGGGAAGATGTTGATCCGGTAATAGAGGTCGTCGCGGAACGTGCCGGCCGCCACCATGGCCTTGAGATCCTTGTTGGTGGCGGTGACCAGGCGGAAATTGGCGGCTTGCACGCGGGTGTCGCCGACCGCGCGGAATTCGCGCTCCTGCAACACGCGCAGCAGCTTGGCCTGGATCGACATCGAGATATTGCCGATCTCGTCGAGGAACAGCGTGCCGCTGTCCGCCACCTCGAACATGCCCTTCTTGTTGACCACCGCGCTGGTGAAGGCGCCCTTGACGTGGCCGAACAGCTCGCTTTCCAAGAGGTTCTCGCTCAAGGCATTGCAGTCGACGGCGACGAAAGGCTTGTCCTTGCGCAGGCTGTTGTAGTGGATGGCGCGCGCGATCAGCTCCTTGCCGGTGCCGCTTTCGCCGGTGATCAGCACGGTCGAGCTGGTCGGCGCGCATTGCGCGATCAGCCGGTAGACGGCCTGCATCTGCGGGCTGAGACCGATGATGTTCTCGAACCGGTATTTCGAGGAGACCTCGCTCTTGAGCTCGAGGTTCTCCTGCAGCAGCCGGCGCCGCTCCAGCGCGCGCTGCACGACGAGCTTCAATTCGTCCGGCTCGAACGGCTTGGACAGGTAATCGAAGGCGCCGAGTTTCATTGCCTGCACGGCGGTGTCGATCTGCGACAGCCCCGTGATCATGATGACGTCCACGTCGGGATGCGTCTCCTTGACCCGGCGCAGCACTTCCAGCCCGTCGATATTAGGCATCATGATGTCGAGGATGATGACGTCGTAGGCGTTCTCCTCGACCTTGCGCAGCGCCTCGCGCCCGTCCCGCACCGATTCGATCTGGAACTCGTCGCCATCGAGGATGCGCAGGCAGCTGCGGATGACGATCTCCTCGTCGTCGACGATGAGGATGCGCGCGCTCATGAGACCGCCTCACTGACCTTCGCCGGGTCGGCCGCGGGCGCGGTCAGCGGCAGGAAGACGCGGAACGTCGATCCCTCACCGACCTTGCTCTGCACGTCGATCAGGCCGCCATGCGCCTCGACGATGCCGTGACTGACCGAAAGCCCCAATCCAGTCCCCTTGCCGACGTCCTTGGAGGTGAAGAAGGGATCGAAAATCCGCTTCAGATTTTTTTCCGGGATACCGCAGCCGGTATCCACGATCGATACTACGACCATCGGCTTGGCCTCGGAAGCCTTTGCCCGCGGATCCTGCGCCCGGCGGGTGGTGATGGTAATCGTGCCCTTCTCCTCCACCGCGTGCTGGGCGTTGACCAGCATGTTCATGATCACCTGCTTGATCTGATCGGCGTCGATCCAGATCGGCGGCAGCGTGCGGTCGAGGTCCACGGTAATGTCGATGTCGCGCAGATGCGCCGGCCGCTCGATGATGCGCACGGTATCGTCGATCACCTGATTAAGATCGGTGAATTTCTTTTCCGGCAGTTTCTCGCGGGCGAAATCCAAGAGCCGCTTGATGATCGCCGCGCAGCGCTTGGTCTCGCGGATCACCAGATCCATGTCCTCGGCATCCGCGCTCTCGTCCGGCATCTTCTGGCGCAAGAGATGCGAGAAGGTGAGAATGCCGGTGAGCGGATTGTTCAATTCATGCGCAACGCCGGACGCGAGCAGGCCGACCGAGGCGAGCTTCTCGCCGCGCATGGTCTCGGCCTGGGCGCGGCGCAGTTCCTGGGTGCGGCTTTGCACTTTCTGCTCGAGCGTGTGCGCCAAATCCTGCAATTCCGCCCGCGACATGCGCAGCGCGTCGGTCATCGTATTGAATGAGGTGGCGAGCTTGCCGAATTCGTCGGCGCTACGCACTGGGATCGCCTGGTCGAGATCGCCGGCGGCCAGCCGGCGAGCGCCGCTTTCGAGGTCGCTTAGCGGCAGATAGACCAGCCGGTGTACGAAGAAGCCGACCAATAGCGCTGCTAGACCGATGAAGCTGAGCGAAAAGCCTGCAATGCCGAGCACACTGGTGCTCATTTTCCGTTTGATGTCATCGAGCGAATAGTCGATGGCAAGCACGCCGAGCACCGGCGTTTCCTTCGAGTGATGGTGACAGGCGGCATTGTAGCAGGACGGCTCGTTGCGGATGACCTCCATGCTGGCCATGAAAGATTGGCCGTCCGGGTTCTCGAACATCCAGGTCCGTCTGCCGGAAGGAAACTGATCGAAGGCGAGCGGATCGGGATTGTTGGCATTCTCGCCGTCGGTCTGGCCGACTTCGGGGGCGCGGGTCGAAAAAATGATTTTCCCGTCATTGCTCAGGATTCTGACCCGGGCAATTTTGCCCTGGTTGGCGACATCGTGAATGATGCGGTCGACGTAAGCCGGCTGGTTCTGCAGCATGGCGAAGCGCGTGCTGCGCGAAATCACCTCGGATACCTGGATGAGTTCGTCGGAGACCGTTCCGATGACTTCGGTGGAAAGGTACCACGCCACCATGCCGGTGAAGCACAGCATGGCCGCCGACAGCGCGACGGTCAGGTAGAGGACCACTTTGAATTTCAGGGTCTTCGGCTGCATGGCTACTGGCGCGTCCCCTTTGGCGCCGGAGCGGGACGCATGTCGACACGGTCTTTAAATGAGGACCCAAGCGCCCGGAATCCCCGAAAATACCTTACCCGGGGGTAGGGAAACGTCCTTTGATACGTATCAAACCGGGATTTTGCCGTGGGACGGGCCAGCCAACGATCCGTTAAACCAGCGGCGGGCAATCGGCGGGTCTGCAATTCAAAAGGATTGAGCGGTTCACATCACAGGCGCCGGCCAATTCCGGCGCCCCGGCTTTTCGGTGTGACGTCGCCCCAAGGCCGGCGGTCGGTCAGTGACTTGCCTTGTACTTCTTGCCGGCGTCATTGAGTGTCGGCGGCGTCGTATGGCATGCCGTGCAGGGTTTCTTTTCCTTCGACGCGATCGCCGGCGTCGCCATGGATTGCCCGCCCGCGATCACAATCATCGCCCCGGCGAGCAATAACGCCGAAGCGGACGCAGCAACTTTGGTTACGACCGCACGCATTGTCGCATTTTGCATTGTCGCTCTCCTCAGTTTCCAATCGATTCATCCGGCATTGGCCGGATGAAGTGTGGAACAACGCGGAAGATAGCAGACAGTTCAATTATCGAGAAGGCATGGCGGCGTTGTGCCACGCTTCTACAACGCAATTTCGGAGTTTCGGCGTACCGCTTTCCTTATCGAATTACTGCGTCGGCATCG
>Ga0335078_10004735_pt1 | contig 20148 bp, 21 predicted proteins | sample Lox_Sample_32_FD_206711 | JGI IMG/M metagenome (GOLD analysis project Ga0335078, IMG submission 206711) | Soil microbial communities from Loxahatchee National Wildlife Refuge, Florida, United States - Lox_Sample_3.2 | ecosystem: Environmental > Terrestrial > Soil > Wetlands | place: USA... | reverse complement strand
AGCCCGCGCAGAACATCAACATGATGGTGCCCATTGATCTTCTGCAGCCGATTTTCGACGATCTCTTGAAATATGGCCGGCGCAACGCGCCGCCGCGGCCATGGCTCGGCTTGTACGCCACTGAAGTAGAAAACCGCTTGGTCGTGGTCGGTCTCGCCGATCGTGGGCCCGCCAAGCGCGCCGACTTGCGCGTCGGCGATATTGTGCTCGCGGTCGCCGGCAAAGAGGTCCGCGATCTGGCGGGCCTGTTCCGCAGGGTTTGGGCGCAAGGCCAAGCGGGCGTCGAGGTGCCCATCACGATTTATCGCGACGGCGAGACCTCAGAGGTAAGGGTCAAATCGGGTGAGCGGGATCGCTTCCTTAAAGGCCCGAGCCTGCATTAGGCGTATCACCAGGAACGCATTGATCCGAAGGCGCGAAGTCGGATCGGACATGCGTTATGTCCGGCAGAAGCCGACATCCGGGAATGGATACGTATTTCTACTTAAGTTAGCGCAATTCCCGGCTGAGTTATGTTTCACACTTTGCCAAAGGTGAGGCAATGCTTCAGAAGCTCGGCCAAGAGGAACGCCTTTGCCTTGAGCGCGCCCAGGAGTGTGCCGTGGCGGCGAAAGAGGCGCTTAACGGCGACGTTCGCGCCCAGTATCAACGACTTGAAAAAAGCTGGTTGACCTTGGCGAAGAGCTATCAGTTCGCGCACGACCATGGCAAGGACAGGCGCGCAGAGTTCGAGCTGCACGCGCTGGAAGCAGAGAAACCGAAAGCACCGGGCTATCCAGACCGCGAATGGCGGTCGGTCTCCCGCGCGCCGTTCGACTGCGATCTGGAATTAGCGGTTATTGACGCTAATGGAGCGCATGCGCTCGTGTTTCCAAGTCGACGCATTCTCGGCGGATGGATTAAGGCGAAAACCAAACAGCGGATCGAGCTATATCCCACGCACTGGCGAAAGTGGCGGGATCGTTCCTAAGCGCGCTTTCGCTTCTGCGTCCCTTCTTCGCCCATCGCGGCAAGCTTAGCCTCTTCCTCGGCCAGCAAACGCCGAAGCATTTGCCGCCGGACTTCGTCCTGCTCCTCAAGCAGCTGCTTTCGATAGTGCTCGACGTTGAGACGTGCAACGAACTTCTTCATGCCCGCCTCCCTCTACGAAATAAATTATAACGCCAAGAGGGCGGCAGCGCCAGCGTGGCGAAAGACTTGAGACAGACTTGTTTGAGTCAACTTCTTGCTATCCTCTGCCCCACGCGGGCAATTCCGACGCTGGCGAACGCCGGACATCTCGGCAATGAAAGAAGCTGCCGACTGAGGCGACCTGAACTGAGAATTGTTTATCGAAGATTCATAGGCTTACGCCACGTGCTGTTCCGTTGTGAACAGCGCTCGCAATCCCTCGCGATAAGTGGGAAATAACAGGGCCACGCCGAGCTTGCGCTTGAGCTTGTCGTTTCTGACCCGCCGGCACCCTTGCCAGAAGCTCAGCGCCAACGGCGACAGCGACGGCGCCGCCTCTGCGAAGGGAATCTCCGGCGGCGGGTCGCGTCCGAGCAGTTGCGCGGCAAATAAAATCGGATCGCCCGGCGGGGCCGGCTCGTCATCGGCAACGTTGAAAATCCCGCCCGAGCGGCTCGCGAACACGGCATCGATCGCTTGCGCGATGTCGCCGACATGGACGCGGTTGAAAACCTGGCCCGGCTTGGCGATGCGGCGCGCTTCGCCGCGGGCGACCTGAAGGATCACGTTGCGGCCGGGGCCATAGATGCCGGCCAGCCGGAGAATGGCGACCTCGGGACCGGAATGCGCGCCGAACTCTCGCCAGGCTCGCTCGGCGGCCAGGCGCTTTTGCCCGCGTGCCGTATCGGTGCGTGGCACGGTCGCCTCGTCCACCCAGGCGCCGGAATGGTCGCCATACACGCCGACCGTCGACAAATAGACGATGGTGCGCAGACGGCTTGAGCGCGCCAAACTATCGCCGAATATTGTAAGCACCGGGTCGCCGCTTTCGGTCTGCGGGATGGACACAATCACTGCATCCGCGTCCGCAGCCGTCTTCTTGGCCGCCTCGCTCGCCGACTTGCCGTCGAACGCAAAGGCTTTGAGCCGCCCGGCAAATCGGGCGTTGAGAACTGCGGCGCGTTCGACGCTGCGAACCGTTCCAACGATGCTGTCGAAGCCGTCGCCGAAATTGGCGATGAAATGTTCGGCCGCATAACCAAGTCCGAAGCACGTCAGGGTCGGCATAGTTACTCAGCCAAGCGCGGCCGCCCATTCCTCAATTACTTGTGGATCGGATTCGGCGCCGCGCCGCGTAGGCGCACAGCGGGCGAGGCGGCTGCGGTCCAAGCGGCCGAGCGCCCAGACTGCCGCGCCGCGCACCACCGCCGAAGAATCTTGCAGGAGCCGCTCAGCCTCGCCCGCCAACGCGGCGTTTTCCGAATTGCCGATTGCGATCAGCACATTGCGCAGGAAGCGTGCCCGGCCGATGCGCTTGACCGGGCTTTTGGCGAACAGGGCGCGGAATCCTGCATCGTCGAGTCGGGCGAGATCGCCGAGTTGCGGCGCCTGCAACGCCGCCCGGGCGGCAAGCTTGGCTTCGCGTCCTGAGTGCGCGAACTTGTTCCAGGGACATACCGCGAGACAATCGTCGCAGCCGTAGATTCGATTGCCGATCAGCGGGCGCAGATCGCTCGCGATAGGACCCTTATGTTCGATGGTGAGATAGGAAATGCAGCGCCGCGCGTCGAGCCGATAGGGCGCCGGAAACGCGGCCGTCGGGCAGATGTCGAGACAGGCGCGGCACGTACCGCAATGGTCGTGCTCGGCGTCATCCGCCGGTAAGTCGAGGCTGGTAAAAATGGCGCCGAGAAACAGCCAGGAACCGTGGTGGCGCGACACGAGATTCGTGTGCTTGCCTTGCCAGCCGAGGCCTGCGGCTTCGGCAAGCGGCTTTTCCATGACCGGCGCGGTGTCGACAAAGACTTTGACCTCGCCGCCTGCGTTTTCGATGAGCCAGCGGCCAAGCTTCTTCAGCCGCGGCTTGATCACATCGTGATAGTCATCGCCGCGCGCGTAAACGGAGACAGCGCCGCGCGTGCGCAGTTGCAGCAGCGCGAGCGGATCTTCGTCCGGCCCGTAATTGACGCCGAACATGACGATCGAGCGCACATTCGGCCAGACGCGAAGCGGATCGCCGCGGCGGTCGGCATTGCGCGCCATCCAATCCATGTCGCCGTGAGCGCCTTCGGCGAGGAAGCCGCGGAGGCGTGCGGCGGCCTGCGGGATGGCATCCGGCCGGGTGACGCCGAACGCGTCGAACCCCTCCGCTCGCGCCGCGGAGGCGAGCGCGGACTTTATTGCCTCACCGCCGGCGGTCAGAAGTCGAGATTGGCGTAATTGAGCGCCGGCGCCAGGCCAGGGAGCGTCTCGCGCAAGAGCCCGCGGAATGACGGGCGCGACTTTATTCTTGCGTACCAGGCTTTGGTGCTCTCGTCTTCGTCCCACGGCACGTCGCCAAGATAATCGACCACGGACAAGTGCGCCGCCGCGGCAAAGTCAGCATAGGTCAGGCTAGAGCCGGCAAGCCAGTCACGTCTGCGGACGAGCCAGCCAATATAGCGCAAATGGTATTTAATGTTGCTGCGCGCCGCCCGCATGACCTCGGTGTCGGGTGGTCCCCCGCCGCTGTCGCTGGGGATGAAGCGCTTATAGACCCGCTCGCTGACGAGAGCCCCGCTCGCCTCGGCGAAAAATTTGTCGTTGAACCAGCTCATCAGCCGGCGGACCTCGATGCGATCACCCGGCTGCTGGGGCAAAAGACGAGCCGGGGCCGCATCGCCGCGCGTCTCGTCGAGATATTCAGCGATGATAGCGGCGCCGGGGATCGGCGGCACGCCTTCCTCGACCAGGACTGGCGTTGTACCGGCCGGATTGAGGCGGAGAAACTCCTCGCGCCGCTCCCAAGCCCTTTCCTCGACCAGTCGCGCCGGCCCGCCCAGTTCCTCGAGCGCCAGCCGCACGAAGCGTGAATGCGGACAAAGCGGATAATGAAACAGCGTCAGCATGCCATTCCTGGCGCTAGAGCCTTGAGTGAATAGCCGCGGAGAGGCGCATCGCTCCTCAAAGTTCCCTTATAAGGGAAGCGAATCCCCAGGCAACAAAGAGCGCGCGGTTTGCACAGCCGCGATTTGCCTGCAGCCGCAACGGTTGCCACAATCCGCGCACTCGGTCACAAGTCCGCCAAACGATACTGCCAGCGCCTTTTGCCAAGCGTCGCCCGACGCGCCCGGTCGCGGAGCTCCGCCCATGACGTTCGATTTCCTCAAAGCGATCCTCCTCGGCGTGGTGGAAGGACTGACCGAATTCATTCCGGTCTCCTCGACCGGACACTTACTGTTGATGCAGCGGTTCTTTGGCTTTGGCGACGAGGATTTCGGCAAGAGTTTTGCGGTGCTCATTCAGTTTGGCGCGATTTTGGCCCTGCTGTCGATTTACGCCACGCGGCTTTTGCATTTGGCGACCGGCTTCTTTACCGATCCGCAGGCGAGACGTTTCGTGATTGGCGTTCTGATTGCCTTTTTGCCGGCGGCCGTGATCGGGGCGCTGGCTTACAAAATCATCAAGGAAGTGCTGTTCAACCCGTGGATCGTCTGCTTTACGCTTATCGCCGGCGGTGCCGTCCTGCTCTGGGTCGATCAGCTTGAGCTAAAGCCCCGTTTTCATGAGGCGACGAGATTCACTTTGCCGATGTATTTCGTCATCGGGGTCGCACAGTGTCTTTCGATGATTCCCGGCGTTTCACGTTCGGGTTCTACTATTGTCGCCGCCATGCTCCTCGGCGCCGACCGGCGTGCGGCCGCCGAGTTCTCCTTCTGGCTGGCGATGCCGACCATGGCGGGTGCCTTCGCCTACGATCTCTACAAGAACCATGGCCAGATGACCCACTCCAACATTGCGATTATCGCGGTGGGCTTCATCGTGTCCTTCATCTGTGCCTGGTTCGTGGTGAAGACCTTTCTCGGCTACGTCTCGCGCCACGGATTTTCACTGTTCGTATGGTGGCGCGTGGCGGTCGGCGTGCTCGGGCTCATTGCGCTGGCAATGGGACTGTGATCACCACCGCAATCCAAGCCGCCAGCGCATCCAGTAACGCGTTGCGCACGTCGGCATCGCTGCGGCTGCTGCGCGCCGGCACGTGGAACGAATGATCGGCGTCGGCAAAGATCTGCAAGGTTGCCCGCTCGCCAAGCGAGCGGCTTAGCGGCTCGATCAGTTCGAGCTCGGCCAGCTGATCGCGGCTTCCTTGTAGGAACAGCATCGGGATATGCACGGCAAAGAGATGATCGGCGCGCTCGCGTGACGGCTTGCCAGCCGGATGCAGCGGAAAGCCGATAAAAGCGAGTCCGCGCACGCCGGGAAGCGGCATGATCGCCTGGGCTTGTGAGGTCATGCGCCCGCCAAACGATTTGCCGCCGGCGATGAGCGGAAGATTAGGCCAGCCGCGCCCCGCCGCGGCCACGGCGGCGCGGACGGTGGCCTGCGCGAGCTGGGGTGGATCTGGCCGCTTTGCGCCGCGCTCCATATAGGGAAATTGATAGCGCAGCGTCGCGATGCCGCGCGCCGCAAGACCATCGGCGATTGCGGCCATGAATGGATGCTTCATGCCGGCGCCGGCGCCGTGGGCGAGCACGAAGCAGGCACGCGCGCCGCCGGATGGCGCCTGCATTAGACCCGAAACATGGACGCTGTGCTCGTCGGTGATACTGACGGGCGTGGCAGCCGGTTTGGCAGGTTGATCCGCCATTTGATCCGCTTTAGGTAACGAGTATTAAAGAAATAACCTAGCGCGTGTGAAGGAGCCGATCATGTGCCGCAACATCCGCACGCTTTTTAATTTCGAGCCTCCTGCAACGGACGAGGAAATCCGCGCGTCCGCGCTGCAATTTGTCCGCAAGCTTAGCGGTTTCGCTAAGCCCTCGCGCGCGAACGAGGCGACGTTCGCGCGTGCCGTCGATGACGTCACTGTGGTCGCGAGGCGCTTGTTGGCATCACTAGAAACGGCAAGCCCGGCGCGCAATCGGGATGCGGAAGCGATCAAGGCCCGCGCCCGAGCAAAAGCGCGGTTCGCTTAAAGCCAAAAGGTGCGCCGTTCGCCGACGGCATCCGTCTCAGGCGACTTTATTCTGCTTTCGTTGTGCAAAGCGCCGAAACTGAAGCTCGGCGGCCGGGCAGGGCTTGCCAAACAGATATCCTTGGGCGTGCGTGCAGCCGGCCGCGCGGACAAGCACGAGCTGATCCTCGGTTTCAATGCCCTCGGCAACGGTGCCGATGCGCAGGTTGCGGCCAAGGCCGGCCACCGCCGACACGATTGACGCGCAGTGCTCGCTTTTCGCCAGCTCGTGCACGAACGAGCGGTCGATTTTGATCTTGTCGAAGGGAAACATGCGCAGATAGCTGAGCGACGAATATCCCGTGCCGAAATCGTCGAGCACGATGGAAATGCCCATTCGGCGCAGCCGGTGCAGCGTCTCGACGTTTTCGTCGTTTCCTTGCAGCAGCACGGTTTCCGTGATTTCCAGCTCCAAACGTTCGGCCGGTAGGCCGGTTTCGTCGAGGACGCTGCGGAAGTTATCGATCGGGCAGATGCGGCGGAACTGCACTGCCGACAGATTGACGCTGACTTTGACCTTTGCCGGCCACTGCGCGGCGTCAGCGCAGGCTTTGCGCAAGACCCATTCGCCAATCGGATTGATCAGGCCGGTCTCCTCCGCCAAAGGAATAAATTCGAGCGGCGAGACCATGCCGCGTTGCGGATGGCGCCAGCGGATCAGCGCCTCGACGCTCGCGGTTTCCCGCGTCTTGATGTCGACGATGGGGTGATAGTGCAGCACGAACTCGTCGTTCGCCAGCGCGCTGCGCAGCTCGCGTTGGTGCGCGCGGCGCGTACTTGCCTCAAGGCCCATGGAATGCTCGAAAAACCGGTAACCGTCGCGTCCTTCGGCCTTGGCCTTGTACAGCGCAAGATCGGCGTTCTTTACCAGTTGCTCGACATTCATTCCGTGTGCCGGCGCGAGTGCGATGCCGATGCTGGTGCCGATATTAAGGACATTGCCGTCGAGCTCGAAAGGCGTGGCGATGGCGGCCAAGAGCCGATTGGCGGTGGCGATCGCTGCCCCGTGCTGATCGTCGTCCGCCGTCGCCAGAATGGCGAACTCGTCGCCACCGAGCCGCGCCACGGTGTCGGTTTCACGGGTACATGCCAGCAGCTGGGCGGCGACGACTTTCAACAGCGCATCGCCGAGCGGGTGGCCGAGAGTATCGTTCACGGTCTTGAACAAATCGAGGTCGAGCATGAACATCGTGAACAGGCTGCCATGACGGCGCAGCCGCGCCAGCGCCTCGTCGGTTTTCTCCAACAGCACCGCGCGATTGGCGAGACCGGTCAGGCCGTCGTGACGGGCCATGAAGGCGATCTGCGTTTCGGCCTGCTTTTGCGCGGTGATGTCCTGATGAATGGCGACCCATCCGCCGTCCGCCATCGGCCGGTGATTTATGGCGAAGGTGCGTCCATCGCGCATGGGATGTTCGGCGTGATACGGCTGGCAGTTGCGCACTTTCGCCAGAATGTTCTCGACGTATCGTTCCGCGTCACCGTCGGGAATGAAACCGGCGCTGACGCGGGCTTCGAGAATCGAACGCAACGTTACTCCGGATTTCGTCTGCTCGGGCGACACACCATACATCTCGCCGTAGCGTTCGTTGCAAACGATCAGGCGCTCGTTACGGTCGAACATGCATAGACCCTGCGGCATGTTCTCGAGCGCGGCGTCGAACCGCAGATTCTGGGCCTGCAATTCGAACTCGCGGTCGCGCAATTCTGCGGTCCGCTCCTGCACCAGCCGGTCGAGTCCGCGATTGAGCTGTTCGAGCTCGCCGATCATCAGCGAGATAGAGCGATCGGTGCGTTGGCGGTCGGCATCCGATTGCTCGTAGGCTGCGGAGACAAGCGTCACGAGGGCTTGCAGATCCACCTCGCCCGAGCTTTGGGCCGCCTTGGCAAGCTGTCTGGCGAGAAGCTTATGCACCGGCGTGGCCCGCCACCTCGGCAATCGTCGTAACCGTCATGGTCTGGTTGTGCAGTTCGCAGACACCGGACGCGCGATGCGGCGAGATTTCTCCGTACGAGTAAAAGCCGAGTTGCGGAATCCGCGGCCCGAATTCGGCGCTGGTTGCCTCAAGTTCGTCCGCCGTATGCTGGCCCATGAGCAGCCGCCGGCCGATGCAGCTGACGAGTATGGCGATGCTGTCGCCGGAATGGGCTTGGCCGATACTGTCAACGGCTTGGCGCGCGGCGGACGCCGCGCCGGCCGCCAGGCGATCGAAATTCCCGCGCATGAGCTGCGCGGTCCAATCCTGCGGAACGTCGCCGGCGAATGTCATGGACCGCGCCTCGCGGTCGACGGCGAGAATGGTGCGGACAATGTCGTGCTCCGGCCGCTCCGGGTCGAAGATGCGCAGTGGGAACAACAAACCGGAACCGGGCAATCCCTTGGCCTCGTCTTCGCCGAGATAACGCTCATAGAGATCGAGCGCCGGCTCGCCGTCGAATTCGAACAGTACATTGCCGCGTGATTTGGTTATCCGGCGCCGCGGTCCAAATTCGTCCCAGCCGCCGGCGCTGCCGTGGCCGATGCGAATTGCCGGACCGTAAAAACCGACCCCCGCCACCATGTGGTCGCGCGGGACACAATCGGCGCCGACCAGCGTTTCGCGAAAATCGGCGCCGTCGCCGGCGAGTCCGCCGGTGACCGCGACGTCTTTTCCGACCGCATCGGTGATTCCTGCGACCAACTCGCTGCCGTTGACGTTGAGACCGTCAGAGAGGACGAAAACTCCGACGAGATCGGGCGCTGCCAAGGCGCGGCCGATCGCCTCACCGCACGCGCGCGAGCCATCGGCGGCGCGCGCCGGCTCGCACGCGACGCGCAGCGTGGTGGCGTCGAAGCTAAGTGCGGCCGCGGCAATCTCATCGTCGGTGACGTCATCGTTGTGAATTTGACCGCCGGTGCTGCAACCGACAATGTGCGCGCGCGGAAACATGGCGCGCAGTTCGTGATAGCGCGCGCCACAACCGAGCGCTTGACGTTTACCGAAGAAAAAAACGAGATCGCTGTCGGCGCCGTTATCGGAGGGCTTAGCCCAGCCGCCGCTCTCGCTCCACGAAAATTGAGACACGCGCATGGCGATGATCCACCATTGGGGGTTCCGCGTTTTTGCCGCAACGTTGTAGCCACGAGCCCTGAAAATTCGGTTTATCCGTACGTAGTTTGCCTGTTTTAGGCTTCGTAAACTTTGCCCGGCCGAGCCCTTGAAACAGAAGTATCGGGCGCCCGATTTCGGTCCGCACAACCAAAGTGCGGCAACAAAGCGGAAAGTTCCTGCAAACAGAGCGCTATTGTTGATGTTTCCTTAGCGCGGAAGCTTACCCTGTTCCGGTTCGGTTTACGACTTGTTTGCTATTTTCGCCGCGGCTTTGCAGCCTTACCGGGCCGCAATTGATGAACGGTCGCCGAAACGCCGGCGCTGCGGCGCAACGCGTCTTTGAGGTCAATGGGTCGGCCGTGCTTTTTCAACAAGTCGCGAAACGCCTCGTCCGCGAGTTCTTGAAAGTCCTTCATCTGATCGTGGCCGAGAAGGTCGATCTGCCGCCATGTCTCTTCGTCGAATTGCACGCGCTTGCCCGGCATCACTCGCTCCTGTCTGCATGCGTCGCCGTGCCCGTACCGAAGCTTCCCCGTTTCCGCGGTGCGAGTAAAGCCGCCGCGGCTGTCGACGGCGCCGCCCAGCTTGATCTAAGCTTGGCCGCGACGGGCGAGGCATTGCTCGGTTCCGTTATTTTGAACGCGAAAGGATTGATACAATGGCGAAGAAAAAATCGGAGAGCGTCTACCGCATCATCGACGTGGTGGGAGTGAGCGAAAAATCGTGGGAAGACGCCGGGCGCATTGCCGTCGAAACGGCCGCGGGTTCGCTGCGCGATCTGCGCGTCGCCGAAGTCACCAAGATGGACATGAAAGTGGACGACGGCAAAGTGACCGCTTTCCGCACTCGTGTAGCGCTATCGTTCAAATACGAGGCATGACCGGCCCTGGCATTGATCCGAACAAGCGCGCCCTTATCAGGCTCAATCGCGTCAGATCGGGTCTATGCGGTGCGGCCGGCAAACTGCCCGGTTTTGCGGAAGCGCCACAGATAATCCGGCACCACTGCCGCTATTGAATTGGGCACAATGCCGAGCCCCTCGAGCGTGCGGCCCTCGTCGCACGCTGCCGCGGCGACGACGTTGTCGGTTTTAAGCAGCTCGACTTGGTCGGGCGTGAGTGGAGGATTCGGCAGGAACTGCAGAATCATCGCTTGCAGTTTCATTACCGCGAAGGGCACCGGTAGCAACAGGCGCCGGCGCTCGATGGTCGCGAGCATGAATTTCATGAGCTCTTTGAAGCTCTTTATATCGGGACCGCCGAGTTCGTAGGTTGCGCCCGGCTTAGCTTTGCCATCAACGGCGAGCGCGATCGCTTCAGCGACGTCGCCGGCGAAGACTGGCTGAAAACGCGTTTGCCCGCCGCCCGGCAGCGGCAGCGCCGGAAAGAGGCGCGCAAGTGCGGCGAACCGGTTGAAGAATTGGTCCTCGGGACCGAATGCGATCGAGGGCCGCACGATGGTCGCTTGCGGCGTTGCCGCCAGCACGCGCCGCTCGCCGGACGCCTTCGAGCGCGCATAACGCGACGGCGAATCCTCGTCCGCGCCGATCGCCGAGATATGAACCAGCCGAGCGTCGGCCGCGGCGGCGGCCCGGGCGACGGTTTCCGCGCCTTGCGCCTGCACGGTGTCAAAACGCTGTCGGCCGCGCTCGAACAGGATCCCGACCAGGTTGACGACGGCATCGGCGTCGCGCGTGGCCGCTTCGACCGAAGAAGCGGCGCGCACATTCGCCTGCACCGCCTGGATTTGTCCGACGCGCCCGAGCGGCTGCAAATGCCCGGTCAATTCCGGTCGGCGCACGGCGACGCGGATGCGGTACCGGCGATTGGCGAGCGCCCGGACGAGATGGCGGCCAAGAAAGCCGGAGCCGCCAAACACCGTGACCAGCATGTCGGAATTGCTTTTCAGAGCCATGATTGGCGCGGAAATACAGGATCGTCGGCGCGCTGTATAGAGTACCAAAACGTAGGACGCATGACGGGCTGCTAATCTGCCTCTGCCGCTTAAGCCGCGTGCGGCTCCACTATGTCGGAGACGCCAAGGTGCACCTCGCCGGCCCGCTCGGCCAAGAACGGCGCCGCCAGCAGCCCAACCGCGGCACCGAACATCAGGTAAAAGGCCGGTGCGATCGGCGTCCCGGTCGCATGGATGAGCCAGGTGACGAAGAACTGCGCAAAACCGCCAAACAGCATGACCGCGATGTTGTAACCGATGGCAAGTGCCGTCGAGCGCACGCGCGTCGGAAACTGCTCGCCGAGTGCCGTCGATATTGGGCCGTTAAAGACGCCAAAAAGGCCGCACAGCACCACCTGCATGGCGAGCAAGCTTGAGAATGAAGGACTGGAGCTCACCCACGCGAACAGCGGGTAGGTCACAACGAGACTGAGGCCGAGCGCGACGATCATTACCGGTTTGCGGCCGATCCGATCGGACAACACCCCGCAAATCGGTATCAGCACCACCTCGCAGGCGAGGCCGATCGATTGCGCGAGGAAGGCCTGGTCGAGGGGCAGATGCAATTGTGTACGCGCAAAGGTGGGAATGTAGATGAGGATCACATAAAACGAGATCGTGCCGGACACGACCATTCCCATGCAGACCAGGATTTTCTTGGCGTGAGAGGCGAGCGCGCCACTTCCTGCTACGCGGACCGCCGAGCTTCGATCGGATTGAAGGAAAGCGGCGGTCTCGGCGAGGTTACGGCGGATGTAAAGTCCGACAGGGCCGATGATGAGGCCGAACAGGAATGGTATGCGCCAGCCCCAGCCTTCGAGTGCCTCGGGCGAGAGCGTGTGCGTCAGTACCGTGCCCAAGATCGCGCCGGCGAGCACGGCAAGCCCCTGGCCGACCATTTGCCAGGAGCCATAAAAGCCGCGCTGTCCGGCCGGCGCACTTTCGATCAGAAAAGCGGTCGCGCTCGCAAATTCTCCGCCGGCAGAAAAACCCTGCAGTAGCCGCGCCAACACGATGATGAGCGGCGCACCGATGCCGATTGCGGCATAAGTCGGCGCAAAAGCGATCAGCGCGATGGCGACGGTCATCGACGCGATGACCGCCAGCAACGCAGCCTTGCGGCCGCGGCGATCGGCGTAGATGCCGAGAATAACGCCGCCCACCGGCCGCATGAAAAATCCGACGCCGAATGTGGCAGTGGTCAGCAGCAGCGAGGCGTATTGGCTGTCGGCGGGGAAAAACAGCCGTGAGATGATGACGGTAAAAAAGCCGAAGATGATGAAGTCGTACCACTCAAGTGCATTGCCGATAACGGCGGCGGCGATCTGATACGGTCGCGGTGCCAATTGAGCAGCCGGCATGCCTGTCCCCTGTCCAACGCCGGTGGGGCGCGGAAGGAGCTTACATCCGCCGCGCGGCGGGTGAAACCACCCGCTGCTCGCGCGCTTCATTGACAAGCGCAAAGCGTCTTTCTACCTATCGCGGCTCAAGCCCAGGTGGCGGAATTGGTAGACGCACTAGTTTCAGGTACTAGCGCCGCGAGGCGTGGAGGTTCGAGTCCTCTCCTGGGCACCACCCCGAAAATTCGCCTTTGATTTCGCTTCGGTTTTTTCTGAAATTGTCCCACCGGACGCTTCGGTGGGACACGATTCTGTTCTTGTTTGTTCGCGCGTGTCGAGCATGTGCATCGCCGCGCTGGCGAGCCGCCGTTGATCGGCCGCGCGTGTGTATTGCTCTGCCATCTTGAGCGTGCGCCAGCCGAATATCGCCATAAGCTGATGCGCGGTCGCGCCGTTGTTTGCTGCAATAGTCGCGCCCGCTTTACGCAACCCGTGGGCGCTGCAATGGCGGAGGCCGGCTTGGTTGCACCATTCGCGGAACTTGTTACCGAAACCAGCATCGCCGAACGGACGCGGGCGGTGTTGGTCGGTCACCAGATATGTCATGTCGCCGCAAGGCGAAGCATCAATGATCCGCTGTAGAACCGGAAGGATCGGCAGCGTTAGGGTCGCAGGCTTCCGCTTGCGGCCCTTGAATTGCGTGAACGTGAGTGTCCCGTTGCGGACGTGTTGACGGCCAAATCTCGTAATATCGGAACGCCGCTGGCCGGTATAGAGCAACAACGCGAACGCAAGTCGCGCCTTGGTTCCTATCGGATGACGTTCCTCGAATTGACAAACCTCATCGACAGTCCAAGTGTGATAGCCGTTCGGGTTATCGCTCTTGAGCAATGGAACGTCACGCGCGGCATTGTGCGAGGCGAGCGGCTTTCCGTCGGGTCCTTTCTTTCGTACGGCCCATTTAAACACGGCGCGGATTGCCTTCACGCGATTATTCGCGCCTTCGGGGAAAGCAAGTTTCCGGTCCCGCAAAACCTCGATAGCGTCCGCCGTCATCCTCGATATCGGCATGTCCCGGAAGAACCGTGGCGACCCTGGCGATATTGGTTCGTCGAACGTCGCTTCCAGAATCCCACGACGGACCCGCTTCTGGCGATCATCATACCGGAGGTAGTCCGCGCATTCAGAGAAGTATCGCGTGCAGAGCCAACGCCACGTGCCGGGAGTAACGCCCTTCGACTTTGCCGGTGAGGCTTCGCCCTTGGCAACTTCGTATTGGACCATGAAATCGGGCGTCCACGGCGTGCCGCGAAGCCGCACTTTGGGCCGACCCTTGGCACGATAGTAGATGCGCCAATTACCGTGTCGGTCTTGGTCCTCACTACAACCGGGCGGGAGCTGTCGGGGCATGGACGGGGAGCGTAGTCCGCTCATAGCGAAGCCGTCCACTCGTTGTTGTCGGTTTGGTTTTCGTCGGGCAGCGCGTCGAGAAATTCGTCCAAGCGCTCGGTTGTGAAGATCAACCGACCATCGAGCACCTTAGGCGGCGCAATGCGATTGGCCTTGCGCAGCTCGTCGAATTTCGATGGTGAGATTCCGATGTAGGCCGCAGCCTCCAGGCGCGAAAGACCGCGCCTGATGATCGGCCGGGGACGGGCTTGAACCTCAGACATAGTAAGCCCCTCGATACGAGAGGCCCACTTGCTACACCGCTTGGTCTAGCGCCCGCTGCGCAGTGCTCCGGGTTCCAACGATGGGCGATACGTCGCCGGGCTACGCTCCGCGATCCACCGGGAACAGGAATCGGACCTGCCCGACGCCGTGGTGAAGATCGCGTATCACAACCAAGCGCACTAGACAACATCGCCGTCGCTTGAAAAAAGTGGTCGGCGCCCGGCGTTAACTATCTGATGTAGACGCTCGCATTAGGCAAGCGAAGGAGCGCACTAGCGTGAAAGCGCGCCAAGCGCAGATAGATGTCGTTGAGCCGTAGCGCGCGGCCAACTTCTCCAGCGTAGGAGTCCAGACTTGTTCACCTTGAATTTTCCTATCACGCTGCCTGAAGAGCATATTTTCTTTGACAACGGCCAGTATCCCGTGCCGCCGTTGCCAGGTAACCTATCCTTCCATTGCATTAGCAACGACAAGCACCCGGTTGTTCTGCAAATTTCCGGCTTTTCGACCGAACAAGACGCAATCGATTTTAGTACGCCACTGAAAGTCGCACTCCGGTTGGCAGCGCTTGACGGCGAGCACAGCATCGTGCCCTCTGGCATCACGCCCGTCGCTTCGACTAAAAAACATTTCAATGGCAGCGTGCCAACGGTAACGCCGACACAGGTCCAGGCGCTGCCCTATCACGCCTCAGCATCGGTTCAGCATGGATTGCATATCTCTGTTCTTTCAAAGCTGGTTGGCAAGTCGCTGACGCAGGGAACGCCCTCCAAGATTGTTGCCAACCCCAGGCTTGCCCTTTCTCTGGAACTCTACTCGGGTTGCGATTTCGCGGGCGAGCAAAGCGCGCAATTCATTGTTCTGATGAGCGCACTGGAAGTGTTGGTGCCGAGCGCTACTTCCAAGAGTAAACGTGGGGCGGTGGTCGCCCTCGTCAAAAAAGAGATGGGAACGTCACGACATCCTGACCCGAAATCCGTAGGAAAGACGTTGGATGCTCTTTACGTTACTCGCAATGCGCTTCTTCATGAAGCAAAGCCGGTGTCGGGGTCCGACTTGAAGTCGTTAAAGGAAATAGTTCGGTCTACTTTGAAAGCGCTTGCTGCGTGAAGAGTCGAGAGCTAGATCACCGCCACGCTCAGCCAGTTGGCGAAAATGCTGCCTCGGACACCTAGTCCCAATACACCTCGGTAGCGAGGTATTCAAAAAGCACGGACCTCGCGAGCAAGCCCCCCGTTTGGACGACCACATAACGGTAGACGCCATCCTGCACGATGATCCAGCCATCGGCCATGTCTTGCCCGGTCAGGACTCGGGTCATCATACGGCTTCCGACCTCGGGCCAACCTGACCCAATATGCAACGTTTCAAAATCTGTCCGCTGCTTCAGCGTCATCGTTTCAAGTGGAGCAAAATGAACCCATTTTGGTTCGTCCAGCATAGGTTCGCCGATTTCGTAGCAAACATGCCCACGAGCATTCTTGATAATCACGCGATCGATCCGAGCGACTTCCGGTTTCCAGGCAATCCGAGATTCGCTGCTGTGCGTCCGGAAGTCCGATTTTGAGCTTTCTATTCTCGCGCGCAATCTCGCGTTCCTTTGCAGAATGCGTGCGGCTTCGGGATGTTTTTGCCGATCAGGTTCGGTTGAACCTACGAGCACCGAGCCTAGGAATGCGATGAGGTATTCTTCGTCGAGGGAAAATCCTGCGTTGCAGGACTTACAAATCTGTACCAACGGCAGGTTCGGCGGGTATGGCCTGAGCAATAAACTCTTCGACGGAACGTGATCGCGACTACTCTCAAGGTCGGCGATCCACCCCCCGCAGTGGATGCACCATGCCTTCTGCCTTTCGTCAACGAATTCCTCGATCTGATCCATCAGCGTCCGTCAGGATGTGACCGCTGCGAATTAGCTTCGTAATCCTCGGGGAGCCGAATCAATTCTTCAACGGCGCTGCCCGGCGCGCCAGAGGGCTCCACTGCCGAGGCGCTTTGGAGCGCCCAGAGGGGCAAGCGGCTGTCGATTGTCGGCGTCCGCCGGGCGATTGCAGGACTGCTCTCCCGCCGCTTGCGAAATCCTATCCTGGTCTGCTCGGCAAGCATGCTGGGCTAAGGCTTGGTCGGCCAGGCAAAGGAGAATTGCCGCACGGACAGGCAGCGATTAGGCTTTTCGCAATTGAACGACGGTATGTAACCTGGAAAAATCTTACGGTCCGAATCGGGCTTGAACCGCGCCGGCATGGACAGATTGACGCCGAAGGCTCGCAGTGCGCTGATGGCGCGCGTACGCAGCAAGGACACATCTCCCGAGCTGTTCGTTCGGCGCATGCTTCATGGAATGGGCTTCCGGTTCAGAATACACAGGAAGGACCTGCCCGGATCGCCCGACATAGTATTTCCTGGACGACGCAAGATCGTCTGGGTGCACGGCTGTTTTTGGCACCGGCACAAAGGTTGTAAATATGCGTCTGTCCCAAAATCAAATCGCCGCTTCTGGAATGACAAATTCAAGAACAATGTGCGTCGCGACCGCAGCCATCAGTTGGTTCTGAAGGAAATGGGGTGGATGCCCCTCATAGTCTGGCAGTGCGAATTGAAGGAGCCGGAGAAGCTTGCACGCAAGCTAGCCCGTTTCCTGGGTCCCCGACCTGCTCGGGCAAAAACCGTAGCTAGGGGCGATCGAGCCGCATCCGCCGCGCACGCTAAACTAAGGGCGGTGGGGTAGGCGATGGCCCAGCTGAGGATAGCCGACATATTTGCCGGTTGCGGTGGTTTCAGCCTGGGCGCCCACATGGCCGGCATAGAGACATGCTTGGCAATAGACGTAGACCCGATCTTGTCATCTTCGTTCGAACGAAATTTTCCCCGGACGAAGCTAATCAGACGCGACGTACACCGGGTACCATCCGCGGAGCTGCTACGTCGTGCCGGTAGTGAGATCGATGGCATCGTTGGCGGACCTCCTTGCCAGGGCTTCAGCGAGATCGGTCGGCGAGACAGCCGCGACCCACGCCGGCTGTTGATCGGCGATTTCTTTCGACTGGTGCGGAAAAGTCGGCCTCGATTTTTTGTCATGGAGAATGTGCGCGGGCTTCTCTTCGAAGAAAACCGCTCTCTACTGTCTCGCCATCTCGACTTGCTGGCGAAGCACTACACAATCTTTGGACCTTGCATTATAGAGGCTTCGGACTTCGGGGCAGCGACACGCCGACCACGCATGTTCGTGATCGGGATAGAGCAGCCCCGCTCAAAAACGTCGTTCTTCGAGGAGTTAGCGCGTTTCGAGCAGCCGCCCTCCACCGTACGGGACGCAATCTCCGATCTTCGTCGTGCGATTTTTTCCCACGAGGACAGATGGGGAATGGAGTGGTGGCAGTATCAAGATCGAGACCGCGTCTCCGTCTACGCACGGCGCGCGCGTATAGGCCGGGGAGGAAGGCCTTTGACCTACGTCTCCGGCCATCAGCGTACTTGTCATCTGCAGGAAACCGCGAAACGGTTCGCCTCGATCGTTCCGGGGGAGCAAGACCGGATCGGGAAACACCACCGCCTCAAGTGGAGCGGGCAATCGCCAACCATTCGTGCCGGAACCGGCGCGGATCGCGGATCGTACCAGTCGGTGCGCCCGATACACCCCGCCGAGCCCAGAGTGATTACTCCACGTGAGGCTGCACGTTTACAGGGCTTCCCCGATTGGTTCGAATTTCACCCGACCACGTGGCATAGCTTTCGTATGATCGGAAACAGCGTGAGTCCGATCGTTTCTCGGGCCGTGCTCGGGGCAGTGGCACAATGCCTGTAATTGCGGTCAGCCAGTGCAGCGGCGAGTTTTGTGCGGAACGAAGCGCTAGGGTCTAGGAGACAGGCAACATGGCAAGCAAGCCTGAAGAAACTGATCAAATCAACGCAGCACCCACGAAAGCGTTCTTCGTCGAAATGCTGGTACGCGATGTTCCGCTTGAGCAGGCCGTCCTCGACCTGGTCGATAACAGCATAGACGGCGCAAAGCAGATGGACGCCAACGATTTCAAAGGTCGAAAAATAGAAATTGATTTCGACAGAAAGCAATTCCGGATTTTGGACAATTGCGGCGGCTTCCAAAGGCAAGTCGCTCGGGATTATGCCTTTCGGTTCGGCCGTGCTCCCGGAACACCATCTATCCCGAATTCCATCGGTCAGTTCGGCGTTGGAATGAAACGAGCGCTATTCAAATTCGGTCGGCACTTTGTCGTGCGCTCCGCAACGTCTGACGAAACTTGGGCGGTTGACGTAGATGTTGACGACTGGGAGTCCAAACCCGATGACTGGCATTTCGACTGGGCAGATTTTGCCAACGGTTCCGAAATTTCGCGCCGAAAGCCTGGCACGGATATTGTCGTTGACCGATTGCGGCCGGAAGTCGCGACCCGCTTCGGCATTGCGCAGTTCGAGAACGACCTAACAGGACTAATCAAATCTAAGCACCGACAATTCATAGCGGACGGGTTGAGCATTTCTGTCAATGGGACCCATCTCGCCGCGACCAGCCTGTATCTACTCGTTTCGAACGCCCTACAGCCCGGCGTCGAAACGATGTCCTTCGGAAAATCGAAAAACGAGATCGTAAAAGTCAGAATCGTCGTCGGGGTCGGCCCCTCGTCGCCTCGGGATGCGGGCTGGTACGTGATATGCAATGGACGCGTCATTCTGGAACACGACCGTCGAACCGTAACAGGATGGGGTCTTGTAGAAAACGAACAGGGGCGCACAATCATCCCAAGTTACCACAATCAATTTGCGCGGTTCAGAGGCATAGTGTCATTCGATTGTTCCGACTCCGCGCGCCTGCCCTGGAACACGCCGAAGACCGATGTCGATCAAGACAGCCCAATATGGCAAAAAACATTCGAGCGGATGATCGAAATGATGCGGCCTGTTATTGATTTCCTAAATGAACTCGACAAAGACGTTGGTGAGTTCACTAGCGAGGAAAGCCCTCTATTGGATCGAGTAAACAAGGCCTCCCCCACCAAAGTCGAAACTTTGAGCAGGAAGGCCGAGTTCCGAGCTCCGAGCCGAGGTTCGCTGAAAAAAGTACAGCGCGAGATCGGCATTCAATATTCTCGGCCGGTGAAGGACGTGGAATATCTTGAGGACGCTCTCAACGTCAGCTCTGCACGCGCGGTCGGCGAACGCACTTTCGACGTGGTGTTGAAAAGTCAAAAAGCGAAATGACTTCCAGTTTCAAGAAAATCAATTACGCGTTGCGTCCCGGAAAGCATGCGGCGCGGCGGATGCTCTGCGAAATTTTCGGAAGAGTGCATCCCTTCCAGCCCGTCGATCAGTACGTCTATGTCGGGTTCGGATCGGTGTGGTTTCAGGACTTCGTTCTGTTCCATCGATATTTGGGCGTGCAAGAAATGATTTCCATTGAGCGGGATGCAACCGCCCGAGATCGGATCGAGGCAAACAAGCCTTTCCGAACGGTCATTGTCCACTATAGAAACGCCTCCAGAGTCTTACCACGCCTCCAGTGGAATCGGCGACACCTCCTCTGGCTCGATTACGAGGACCCCCTTTCGTCGGAGACCCTACTCGACATCAGGACCGTAGCCGGGCGGGCAAGTTCGGGAACCGTCATGGCCGTTTCCGTTCCGTGCCAAAAATCGCGAGAAGTGGAGACCGCGGAAGGTGAACCAAAAGGCCCCTCTGCAATCGAACGTTTCCGTACCGAATTTGGTCGGGAGCGCGTCGGCCAAACCGTTTCGGAACTTGACCTTTATGGATGGCCATTCGGAGCACTAACGCGAAGCATGATCAGAGCAGAGATTGAAGCTGCCCTTGCGGTTCGCAATGGCGAGTCGGCGCCCGCTGACGCCTTTTTATTCCGACCGATCTGCGAAATCGAATACGACGATGGGACCAAGATGACGACGACCGTCGG
>Ga0335078_10004734_pt1 | contig 20149 bp, 17 predicted proteins | sample Lox_Sample_32_FD_206711 | JGI IMG/M metagenome (GOLD analysis project Ga0335078, IMG submission 206711) | Soil microbial communities from Loxahatchee National Wildlife Refuge, Florida, United States - Lox_Sample_3.2 | ecosystem: Environmental > Terrestrial > Soil > Wetlands | place: USA... | reverse complement strand
GGCGTGATGACGCTATGGGCCGCGGCCACGATGCTGCCGGCTCCCGCCGCCAACGCTTCCTGCACATCGCGCATCGCAATCAGCTTGCGTCCGCCAAGATCGATGCTGTTATCTCCGTTTTTCACTTCCCCACCTCGGACAAAATCTCTACGGCTTCACGTCCACCGTGTCCACGATCAGCGCCAGGTACGCGTCCACCGGCACCGGCTTGGGCCAAAAAGGATTCGACGCTTCGCGCCCCTCGGTAAACGCCACCATCTGTCCCGTGGCCGCGCCCAATTCGTCCACGGCGATCAACGCCTTGCCGCCGCCCTGACCGTTCTTCGCGCGCAGGTTCTCCATCGTCACCGGCTCCACGATCGCGAGCGTCCGCCCGTGAAACGACTCCACGGCCGGCGTGAGCGTCAAGTGCCCGCGAACGATGCCAAGCCTCATGCTGCGCTCCTGTGCTGCTGCACCGCATCCACCAGGCCAGCTACCACCATGCGCGCCGGCGTGTTGTTGCCAAGCTTCTCGCGCGCGATGTCGCCATCGGTCGAAATCATCACCGTCTCTCCGCACGCCGCGCCCATCCAATCCACAACAACGTTCGGTTCTTCCGCCGCGGTTCCGTCGGCCTCCAGCCGCCTCGCCACCAAAAACCGGCATCCGCCTAGTGTCGGATGCTTCGCCGTTGCCACAACCGTGCCTTCAATCCGCGCCAGAAACATAGTTCATCGAGTCCGCTGTCACTAAATGATCCTGAGTGCGTCGCACACTACCATCTGTCTCTCGCGCGTAAACGTGAGCGGCGTAGTGATGCCTTCGCCCGTCGGAGTCGCAATGGTGTGGCTGAAGTATCCCGGCCCGCCCACGCCGAGCGATGCCGGCGAGGCCGCGTTGTGAATGAACAGCGTGGTATTCATGGCGCGCGCCATGCGCGTCGCAGTTTCCAGGTTGTTCGAGTGAATGATGGCCGTATGCCGGTAGCCGTGCTCGGCCTTCACCGCGGCGGCGATCGCCGCGTCCGCATCCTTCACGCGCACAATGGGGACAAACGGCATCATCTGCTCTTCCTGAACAAACGCATGATTTTCGTCGGTCTCTCCAAACAGCAGATCCGTTCCCGCCGGCACTTGTACGCCTGCGGCCTTGGCCAGTACGGTCACATCCTTGCCCACCAGGTCCTTCTTCACATGCGCCCGCGCGCAACCGCCTCCGCCGCCTTCAAATGTGAACGCGGCCTTGGTCAACCGATCGATCGCCGCGGAGTCCAGTTGGTACGCTCCGGCGCGCTTCATGGCGGCGATGAACGCATCGGCAACTGAGGCCACCACGAACACCTCCTTCTCGCCGATGCACAGCAAGTTGTTGTCGAAGGCCGCGCCCTCAATGATGCAGCGCGCCGCACGATCCAAATCCGCGGTTTCGTCCACCACCACCGGCGGATTCCCCGGGCCGCCTGCGATTACACGCTTGCCGGTCTTGGCCGCAGCCTGCGCCACCGCCGCACCGCCCGTGCAACATAGCAAAGCAACTTTGGGATGATGGAAGATCTGCTCCGCCGCCTCGATCGTCGGCTCCAGGGTGGTCGTAAACACGTTGGCCACGCCCAGCTCGCGCTCAATCTCGCGATTCCACAGTTGCAGTGCGTACTGCGCCACTCGCTTGCCCGAAGGATGCGGCCCGAACACCGCTGTATTCCCTGCGGCAACAACGTTAATGGCATTCGAGGCCATGGTCGGCACCGAGTGCGTCACCGGCAGCATCATGCCGACGACGCCCCACGGTGCGTGCTCGATAATGCACACGCCCGCATGATTGCTACGCGCCTCGGTGTGCAGGGCGTCTACGCCCAGCACAAAGCGCATGTTAGTCAACTTCAGAATCTTGTGGTCGAGCCGTCCGACCTTAGTCTCTTCGAGCTCCATGCGGCCCAGCTCTTCGCGCCGGTCGTTGCAGATGCGGCAAACGATGTCGATAATGCGCTTGCGGTTTTCGAGCGGCATCGCCGCTACTTTTATCTGTGCCTCAAACGCCGCGTTTACGGCGTCATCCACGGAGGCAAATACGCCATCGCGCACCGACGCGGAGCGGGTTGCAGGTGCCTGCGCCGTAGGCGCCGTGTGCATCTGCACGCGGAGCCGCGCAACCACTTCCTTGGCGATCTCTGCAATCACTTGCGGCGATACCTGCTGTTGCGTCTGCATGAAAAAACTCTCCCAATCCCGTCTACGGCTTCGCGACTGTCGCGCCGCCGACCTCAATCGTGTCCACGATGCCCACGATCACGGCATCCACGGGCGCGTCCTTGGTTGCGGGCGTCAGGCGCGCGGAGCTGCCCTGCGTGAAGAGTACACACTCGCCCACGCCGGCGCCCACGCCATCCACCGCCACCACTGAGCTGCCCGAGATCTGCAGCTTGCCTTCCTTGTTGATGTAAGGCTGGATCAGCAGCAGCTTCATGCCGCGGAATTTCGCGATCTTCTGCGTGGAAACCACATTGCCGATGACTTTCGCTATGAACATGCGTTCACCTCGTGCGCCGCGGCGCTCGTCGTGCGACGCGCCGCGAACTGTTACTTCGGCAAAATTGTTCCCAGCGAATCGTGTGGACGCGCGATCACATGCACGCTCTGCACTTCGCCGGCCGCGCGAGCCGCCGCCGCTCCCGCGTCCACCGCGGCGCGCACCGAGCCAACGTCGCCCGACACGTACACCGAACACAGGCCGCTGCCCACCTTATTCCAGCCCACAAACTTTACACTGGCTGCCTTCAGCATCGCGTCCGTCGCCTGCACCAGGGCCACAAGGCCCTTGGTTTCGATCATTCCGATTGCTTCACTTGCCATTGCGATCTCCCGATTCCCTCAGGGGCTAAAGCCCTTCGATTTTTGAGGCCGGTATTGGCCCGTCTGAAGCCGTGCCCTTATTACGAAGCCCGCCACTGTTTCAAGGGTGTTGCCACCGCTTCAAGGCCCCAATGCGCCACGGCTTTAAGGCCCTGGTACGCCACCGTTACAGAGACACTGCGTAAAGACGCGGCATCCAATACGACCTCGCCGCTACTTCAACATGCTCTCGACCAGAGCATCGTGGGGCCGCGGAATTACGTGCGACGATACCAGCTCGCCGACCACCTTGGCCGCGGTAGCGCCCGCATCGACAGCCGCGCGCACGCTGCCCACGTCGCCGCGGACAATGGTTGTTACATAGCCGCCGCCGATCTGCACCGTCTTCACCAGCTCCACGCTGGCAGCCTTTACCATGGCATCGCTCGCTTCTACAAGCCCCACCATGCCTCTGGTTTCAATCAATCCGATTGCCTGACTCATCGCTTCTCCTCGAAGTGCAGCTTCTAGCTATTAGCTTTTGGCAGTTAGCTCGATGTTGCAGCATTCTTCCTTTTCGAATTCTTGAAGCGCCGGTGTCTCACCAACGCTGTTCTTCCGCGACCGAGCGAATAGCTAGGAGCAAAAGCTAGGAGCTTGCCATCACTTCTTCGCCGCCGTCTTGTTCTGTTGAACGAAAGACGGCAACTCATCGTGAGGCCGTGAGATCACTTGCACGCTCACTACCTCGCCAATCCTCGACGCCGCTTCCGCGCCCGCGTCCGTAGCCGCCTTCACGGCCGCCACGTCACCTTCCACGAAGGCGGTCACCAGACCCGAACCTACGGTCTGCCATCCGGCTAAGGACACGTTTGCCGATTTGAGCATGGCATCGGTAGCCTCAAATAGCGCAACCAATCCCTTTGTCTCAACCATTCCCAGCGCTGGTTTCATCGCTTCCTCTCTTGTTTCATAGCGTTACTGCTTGCATTTTGCGTCCTACTTGAAAATCTCCACGTCCTTGGTCAAATGCAACCCGCAGGCGTTGGCCTCGTCCGTATCCATATGCACGTTCAGGCGCGATGCGGGATCGATGCGCACATGCACGCGGTTAAACGTCACTCCCGACGGCCCGCCCACGCGCAGCTTCATCATGTCGCCCTGCTTCACCCCGAAGTACGCAGCCTCCTGGGGATTCATGTGCGCATGGATGGCGGCGCGGATCACGCCCTCTTTCAGCTCCACCACGCCCTTTGGTCCGATGATCACCGCGCCTGGAGTCCCTTTGAGATCGCCGGAGAGCCGCACCGGAAGATCGTGGAAGCCGAGCATAATCGCGTCGGTAAACGCCAGCTCCACCTGCGACTGCTTACGCATGGGCCCCAGAATGCGCAGGTTCGAGATGATGCGGCTGCGCGGCCCCACGATAGTCACCGTTTCCTTGGCCGCGAAGTTGCCTTCCTGAAAGAGCGGGCGATCGAACGTCAGTTCCGAACCGGGACCGAACAGTACGTCCATGTCCTCACGGCATACATGCATGTGGCGCGATGACGCCTGCACTACCAGCTCTGGCACCTTGCCCTTGCTCTCGTGTCCCAGGTATTCGAGTGCCACCTGGCGCACGATGCGCTCCACCGTCGCCCTGTCGATCCCCACCGGATTTGCTGCGCTTGCCATAATCCTTTCCCTGTTCAGGCTGTGGTATCAACCACAGGCTGCAAGACTGCTTTGTCATTCTCAGCGGAGCGGGCGGCGTTCTTGGCGGCCCGCGGAGTCGAAGAATCTGCAGTTGTCCTTCCCTTCAACCGGGACACAACTGCAACCGTCTCCCGCGCCACTATGCTCTCTTCGTTGGCCGGAACCGCCAGAACCTTCACGCGCGAAGCAGCGGCCGAAATCTCACCCTCGCCCTCCACTGCCGAGTTTTTCTTCTCATCGAGCTCGATCCCGAACCCCGCCAGATCCCTCAACACCGCCGCCCGAATCGCCGGACAGTTCTCGCCAATGCCGCCGGAAAAGGTAATAACATCAAGCCCGCCCAGCGCGAGCTGAAATGCGCCCACATAATGCCGGATGGCGTGCACAAACACATCGAGAGCCAGCCGCGCCCGTGCGCTGCCTTGGGCCGCAGCTTCTTCCAGGTCGCGCAGGTCGCCGCTCGTGCCGCTGATCCCCGCCAGTCCCGACTGGCTGCCGAGCAGCTTCGCCATCTCGTCCGGCCCCATTCCAAGCTTCTTCATCATGTGCAGCACGGCAAACACGTCGATGTCGCCCACGCGGTTGCACTGCGGCAGGCCCGACTGCGGCGACGCGCCCATGCTCACCTCGATGGCCACGCCGTTCCTGAAAGCGGCCACGCTCGAGCTCCCGCCCAGGTGGCAGGAGATGTGCCGCAGGTCCGTGCGTCCCAACGCAGCCTGCGTCCGCTCGCTGGCCGAGCGGTGGCTCGCTCCATGAAACCCGTACCGCCGGATGCCATACTCGGTCCGCCATTCGTAAGGCACCGCGTAAGTCGTCGACGCCTCGTCCATGAACCGGTACGGGAACGGCTCCATCACCGCCACCAGCGGCACACCGGGCAGCTCGTCGTGGAAGGCACGCATGGCGGCGATGTACGGCGGATTGTGCGCCGGAGCTAGAAACACAAACTCCTCCATGACCGCAAGAAATTTGTCATCAATCAGTTGCGGCGCATTCATGGGTCCGGTGTGCACGGCCTTGAAACCGACCGCTCCAATCTCGCTCAGGCTCGCCATCGCCTTCCCCGGCCCCGCAATCTCGCCCAGGCACTTCCTGATCGCAGCCGGGTAATCGGCGCACTCCCCGCCTGGCTGGCCGATCCGCTCCACTCGACCCTGCGCCAGCACCCTTTCGCCCGCAGCAGGGTCCTCCGGCAGTTCAAGCAACCGGAACTTGAACGATGTGCTGCCGATATTTGGGATTAGAATTTTCATTTTTGACTGTTCGTGATTGAAAATGAATGATACGATACATTATCGGTCAGAGTCAACCGTAATCTTTGGCTAATTTTGGAGAGAATCTAAATAATGACGCCACAAACGGGCATTTCCGGGCGAAATCCCGCCAATCCAGCCCCATCGCTTGACCGGCCCTCGCTCGACCGCATCGACGAGCTGGGCATCATCGGCGCAGGCGGCGGCGGCTTTCCCACGGCGGTCAAACTCAAAACCCAAGTTCACCTCCTTATCGCCAACGCCGCCGAGTGCGAACCCCTCCTCCACAAAGACAAGGAACTCCTCCATCACCACGCCGAACCCTTTCTCCGCGGTATGCAGATGGCCATGCAACTTGTCGGCGCGCACGAGGGCGTCGTCGGCATCAAGGAGAAGTACCAGGAAATCATCGCCGCGCTTGAAGCCGCGGTGCCCGCCGGAATTCGCGTGGTCGCACTGCCCGACTGCTACCCCGCGGGCGACGAGTTCATCCTCGTGCACATGGTCACGGGCCGCGTGATTCCGCCGGGCGGTCTGCCCAAAGACGTTGACACCGCAGTGGCTAACGTGGAAACGCTGATGAACATCGGCCTCGACCGGCCCGTGACGCACAAATACCTGACCGCCGCCGGAGCCGTCGCCCATCCCGTTACGCTGCGCGTGCCGGTCGGCATCACCATCGGCGAAGTCATCGATGCCGCCGGCGGCCCGACGGTCCCCGATTTCGGCATTCTCCTCGGCGGCGTCATGATGGCCAAGCCCGCTGACGATCTCAATGTGCCCGTCACCAAGACCACCGGCGGCATCATCGTGCTGCCCGTCGAGCACGCGCTCATCCGCCGCCACAACGCGCCGTGGTTACACATCGCCAAGATCGGCCGCTCCGCATGTGATCAATGCCGCTTCTGCACCGAATTCTGTCCACGCTATCTGCTCGGCCATCCCATCGAGCCGCATCGCGCCATGCAGTCGCTGGGATTTTCCGAGCCGGGCGACCTGACCGTGGCCACGCTCTACTGTTGCGAATGCAACCTGTGCAGCTTGTTTGCGTGCCCCGAAGATCTGGACCCCAAGAATGTTTGCGTACAGGGCAAGCCCATTGCGCGCGAGCGCGGGCTTACCTGGAAAGGCACGCCCGATTCGATCGAGCCGCACCCCATGGGCGAGTACCGCCGCGTACCGATGCGTAGATTGATTGCCAAGCTCGGTCTTGGCGAGTTTGTGAACGAAGGCCCGCTCACCGAACACAACTTTGCCCCGCGCCGGGTTACGCTGCCGCTCAAGCAACATGCGGGCGCGCCCGCGGCTGCGGTGGTCAAGAGTGGCGATACCGTACACGTGGGCGATTTGATCGCCGCGCCGGAAACGGGCAAGCTCGGCGCGCGCATTCATGCAAGCATCGATGGCCGCGTCACGGTCGCGGCGGATGCGATCGCCATCGACGCCCATTGATCACTGACCACTTATTGCCGATCACTAGGGGATACCGCAATGCCGGAAATCAATTCCATCGGACTTATCGAGCTTTCAAGCGTGGCGACTGGATTTGTCGTCGAAGACCTGATGTTGAAGGCAGGCAACGTCCACCTTCTTCTGGCGCGCAGCATCTGCTCGGGCAAATTCCTCATCGTCGTTTCGGGCGACGTCACCAGTGTGCAATCCGCGCTCGCTGCCGGAGCCACCGCCGCTGGAGCCTCGCTCATCGAGCGCCGCCAGATCGCCCGCGTCCATCCATCGGTGCTGCAAGCCATCTCGCAGACCGTCGAAATTCCGCCCAGCCAGTTGAAATCCATCGGCGTTATTGAAACCTTCTCCGCGGCCAGCATCATTGAAGTGGCCGATGCGGCGGTCAAATCTGCGGCAGTCACGCTAATGAAGGTACATCTGGCCATGGCGCTGGGCGGCAAGGGATTCGTGGTGATGGCTGGCGATGTGGCCAGCGTTCAAGCCGCTGTCGCCGCCGGCTGCAAGGCCGCCGCCGAAGACGGCATGTTGGTTGGTAAAGGCGTCATTCCCGCACCGTCGCCGGAGCTGTTCAAGGAATATATTTAGCTCTCACGGCAAAACCAGAGTTACTGTGAACTACTGGCGTTCTTCGGGATCGCCGCTCCCCTGTTGGTCGCGGCGACTCTGCTGCTGTGGCTCTGATCTACATCAACTCTGGTTTTGCGATAGCTCTCGGCTCCTAGCGGACGTGGCTGGCGCAAGCCACAACGTATATTCTGGAACTTGCAGGAGAGGGCGACGCGGGAGGCTCGTATCCCCGCGAACAGCGCAAGCTGCCCTTTCAAAGTTGATGAAACGCGAGGATCATTCCTTTCATCCGTCGTGCCTTCTCATGTAACGCCCGATCGAACTTCTTCGAACCTGGCCGTGGAATCTCCGGTCTGGCTTATTCCTTTTGAGCCTCATCCCTGGCTCTTGAACGGTCATTTGCAAACCATCGTCGGCAATTTCTTTCCCCGTCCTGCGTTTCGCCTGCCATCCATCGCCGAAACCGTCGAAGTCGATGCCACAGATGGAAGCCGCGTCCTCTGCCATTGCCACTGGCAGCCTGAGGCCGGGCGCGTCTCGCAGCTCACTGTGGTGCTGGTGCACGGACTGGAGGGCTCCTCCGATTCCCGCTACATTAAGGGCCTCGCTACGCGCGCCTTCGCCGCCGGCATGAACGTCGTTCGCATGAACATGCGCAACTGCGGCGGAACTGAAGCGCTTACACCCACGCTCTATCACTCCGGCCGCTCGGATGACGTCGGCGCGGTAGTCCGCCACTTCGCCGCGCGCTACGGCCTTGAACGTTTCGCGCTCATCGGCTATTCCATGGGCGGCAATCTGGTGCTCAAGCTCGCCGGCGAGTGGGGCACCAGCAGCGGCATGTCGCTCGCCGCGGTGGCAACCGTTTGCCCTGCCATCGACCTCGCAGCCGGCGCCGACGCACTGCACGAGCCCGCCAACCGTGTCTACGAGCGGCGCTTTTTGCGCGGCTTAGTGCGCCGCCTTCGCCGCAAAGCCGAGCTTTTCCCTGCCATCTATCAAATTGGCGGCATCGGACCCGTTCGCTCCATCCGCGAGTTCGATCAAAAGGTCGTGGCGCCTCATTGCGGATTCCGCGACGCCGACGATTACTACTACCGCGCAGCCAGCGCACGCGTCATCGACCGCATCGCCGTTCCCACGCTCATCCTCTGCGCCCAGGACGATCCCTTCATTCGCCTCACACCTCAAACCCGTGCGCGTATCCTCGCCAATACCCACGTTCACTTTTTCGAGAGCCGCCACGGAGGACACTGCGCATTCCTGGCGCTCGGTTCCTCCGGCATCCACTGGGCTGAGGCCACCGTCGTCCGTTACCTTCAGTCTGTGGCCGTAGGTGCGCGGCCCTCCGCCGCGTCACATGTTCCCTTCGCTTCGCAGCTACAATAAAGACTGTGGGCGAGTAGCTCAATCGGATAGAGCACCGGCCTTCTAAGCCGGGGGTTGTGGGTTCGATTCCCGCCTCGCCTACCATTTTAGATTTCGATAGATATCCGCCCAATCTTCCAACGCCACACTAATCGCAGACCAACGCCGCATCCGGGAAGGTCTGTGCAGCCTCTTCGTTCTCCGCACTGCTCTCCGGTTCGGCATTCTCGCCGGCAGCAATGCGCGCAATGAAGAATCGCTCCACTGCTTCGAGCACGCCGGCGCCGTTGCGCGCTTGGTAAATGGCCGCGCGCAGTTTGGCGCCGCCCGGCACGCCATGCGTGAACCACGTGGCAAATTGCTTCATCTTTCCCACCGGGTCGCCTAGTCGCGCGTCGCGCGGCAAATCCTTCGTCGCTTCGGCCTCCGCCATCAGCATTTCGAAGTACGCGCGGATCATCCTGTAGCGACCTTCGGTGGTCGGCCTTTTGTAGCTGCCCGTCGCCGTGTACTCGGCAATCTGCCGGAAGATCCACGGATTCGCGGGCGCAGCCCGTCCGATCATCACCGCATCGCAGCCCGTTTCGGCCACCATCGCCGCCGTATCTTCCGGCGTGCGCACGTCGCCATTGCCGATCACCGGTATCCGCACGGCAGCCTTCACGGCCGCAATCCAGTTCCACTGCGCCTGGCCGCTGTAACCCTGCTCGCGCGTCCTCGCATGGAGCGCCAACCCGTTTAACCCTTCGGCCTCGGCAATACGCGCCAACTCCACGCACACAATTTCGCTCTCGTTCCAGCCCATACGGAACTTCACAGTGAAGGGAATTGCCACCGCCTTACGAATGGCGCGAAATATCTCGCCGATCTTCGGCAGGTCGCGCAGCAGGCCCGACCCTCCGTTCGATCCCACCACGCGCTTCGCCGGGCAGCCCAGATTCAGGTCTACCGTATCAAAGCCTGTCTCCTCGACAATCCGCGCGGCATCGGCCAGAGTCGCTGGATTCGACCCAAACAACTGCGCTCCGATGGGATGCTCGTCATCGTAAAAAGTCAGATAGCGCCGCCGCTTTGCCTCGCGCATCCGGCTCAATCCATCGGCCGAGGTAAACTCCGTCATCAACAGCCCGCAGCCGGACTCCGCGTTGCCGATTGCCGCGTCAACGCTCGCCGTTTCCTGACTACTCACCACTGACCACTGACCACTCGACTCTGGTCCCTGATCCCTGATCCCCGACCCCTGGTCCCTGGTAAACAGGCTCGCGTGCCGAATAAATCGCCGGAACACCGTGTCCGTGACTCCGGCCATGGGGGCGAGCACCGTCGCCGGCCGCACCACCACCGCGCCCAGGCGCACCTCCGCCGGAACCCGCGCTTCTGCGGGCATCTCATGCTCCACCGGATTGTCCCAGTGCTTTTTCACGGTGAAACCTCGACGCGGCATTCGTTCAACCCCTGGTCGAGCGAGGAGCGCTGTCCTGAAAACAAACGTAGGCCTCCGCCGCGGCGGAGGCCTACTCGTCCAACTCGCGCCTCGGCTTACTTCGCCTCGCTGGCCTTCGCATACTTCCGCCGGAACCGCTCCACGCGTCCCGCGGTGTCGACTAATCGCTGTTTGCCCGTAAAAAACGGATGGCAAACCGAACAAATTTCCACGTGAATGTCGCCTTTGTGAGTGGACCTCGTCTCAAAATTGTTCCCGCAGGCGCACATCACGCGCACCGCAACGTAATTGGGATGAATTTTTTCCTTCGGCATCGGCGGACAAACCTTTCCTCTCGGTCTTTGCTATCAATATTGTAAGGGGATTCGCGCACTGGCGCAATCGGGGAAGCAGCTGCTAGAAGCTCGAGGTTAGGGGTTTCGTTTCCTTTCCGCCAGCTCCGCTCTTGCCGCTAATCCGATCGCCATCGCCATTACCAGGTCATCGTGTGTTCCCGATTGCGCTCCGGTGTTGCCGTTCGGCAGCCGCACAAAGCTGCGGCATTCGCCCAGCAGCCGCCTGCTCTGAATAAGTCCCGGCCCCTCCACCAGCGCCGCATCCAGCCGCGCGATCACCGACGGCCGGCTCATGCTCGTGGTCAACCAGCCCGGTTGCCCGCCCTGCCGGTATATTCGTTCGTACTTGCACGCCGTCTCGGCCAGCGCCAGCACACCGCTTCCGTGGTTGTTCCGCTCCACCACCAGCCACGCGCCGTTATATTCCGCGGCCAGCCCTGTCACAAACCGCGCCAGCTCCAGCCCGCCCACGTGCCCGGCAAACTCCGCGCACTGCAGACCGGTCTCCATCTCCAACACCTGCGCTGCCGAGTAGTCGCCGCCGCTGCCGCCTCCCGCGGGGTCAACCGCCACCAGGTATGCCTTGCCCCTCACAGGCGGTAGCCAGATTTCGAGTTCTCCGTTCTTGCGCCGCTCCACCGGCTCCGGCGCTGTCATTAACCGCGCCTCCACCGCGGCGAGCTCAAATACACTTTCGCCGCTGGCTAAGAAGCAGCTGACTTCGTCCTCGGCGTACTCCTGCGCTGTCAGTCCGCGAAAATCCGCGCGAATCCGTCGCCGATATGCGATCTGCGAAAGCTTTAATCCATGCCGCGCCATCAATCCGCGTTCTTCTTCCGTCAGGCTCGCCTCATTTACCGCCTCTGACTCGTATCGCGGCTCCATCCACCACGGGAAAAAGTGCCGCACAGTTCCGGTTTCGCCGGCCTTGCGCCACTCCTCGTAGAAGCACCCGCCCACTCCCTGGGGCGTCGACTCCAGAATCAGTTCACCGCCCGGCGCCATGGCCGCGCGCAAACCCGCCAGGATGTCTGCCGCGTCGCCCGGCCACCGCGCCAACTCGCTGCAGTGCAGGTTCTGCACTGTCAATCCTCGACCTGCATTTCGGTCAGCCGCGCTTACCACGCGGTACTCCGCGTCCATCTCCGGAAATACAATCTGGCGCACGTTGGACCGTCCCGTCCTGAGCGGTCCCTCCCGCAGCCGGTCGGGCAGCCAATCCAGAAAGCGGTGCACGATGCGGAAGATCTCCTCAGCCGCCTCCTGTGTGTGCGCCACTTCCAGGGTCAACGTTCCTGGCTGCGTAATCGTCTTTAGAAAAAAACGGCCTGCAACCCAGGTTGTCAGTCCCATCTGCCGCGCCTTCAGAACAATGTTTCGCCGACCTCGTTTTTTTTCAAAGGCTCGCTGCACACGGTTTGCCTTCAACCTTCCCGGCCGCCCCTCGCGCGTCCTCACAACCAGCATTCTCTCCGCCAGCGCCATGCACACAGTGGGTCCGCGCAGGCTCATGGGATGATGGTCTAGCGCCTTCCCCAGGCACTCCAGGTCGCATCGGTCTAGCTCCTCCGCCGGCAGCTCTTCCAGGCGCAGCCCCCCCTCGCCGACCCTCGGCCCGCAATCTCTTTTTTCTTCCACGGAACCCCCGCACTAACTCCGCTGTCTTTCTTAGTTTCCCCCGCACCAATACCGGATCGTGTACGCCGTGCTGGCCGTGAGTGCCGAGTTGGCCGTCATGGTCACTGCTGTCGTGCTTTCGCTCCAGGTCACTGTTGTCAGTTGCGCCGTGCTGGAAGACACCTTCACGATGCAATTGGCGTAATTCGAACGTGTGCTGGGAAATGTCAGCGTGGCCAGCGTTCCCGTCGTTGGGCTGGTTCCTGTCGTCAGTGTCACCGTTCCGCTCACGCCATCGCACGCGTGGTTTGTCGCGCAGGCAATCGACGGGCTCGTTCCCGCCGCCGCGCCCGTCGCCAGCGTCATCGTCCCGCTGCCCATAAAGAATTTGCCCGAAACGAATCCCGTCGCCGAGGTGTTGCCGCTGCCCGTCACCTGGAGCAGAGTCGATGGGCTCGCCGCCCCATTTTGCACCAGCAGTCCGCTGGTGCCGCTGTTCGCAGCGCAGTTCAGGCACACGGCATACGCACCGTTGCCAGCGTTAATGTTGGTATTTCCGCCGCCCTGATAGATCGTCATGCGGTCGAGACTGTTCTTGGCGTCCTTGATGTGGTACGTGTAGCTTGTATCCACGATGTCCTGCCACTCCGCTGTTCCGCTGTTGTTCTGCCACTGCAGCTCTTCCGTCTGCGCCGCGCTAGTGCCAGCTTGGATCTCCACGATATTTGTCCCTGCGGCCGCGTTGTTGAAGAGGTTTGCACTCCCTCCCAGAGCCGACGAGGCGCTAGTGGCGATGCTCGTCGCGCTGGCTGCCCCCAGTACGGGCGTGATCAGCGTCGGACTCATCGCCAGCACCACGTTCCCGCTGCCCGTCGTGCCGGCGGCGGTCAATTGCGACGAGGAATTGCTGCTCAATATGCTCGCGCTCGCGGGAACGGCCGCGCCGTTCACCTGCGTCGCGTTTGCATTGCCCAGTTGGCCTTCCAGTTGCCAGTAGGTCCCGTCGAAGGTCGCGTTGATCCAGTGCCCCGACAGAACGTCGTTGGCCGCCAAGTTGCTGCTGTTTCCCCATTTCTTGATAGTTGCGGCCGAAGCCCCGTTTACTGCAAGCGTCGCCGAACCGGTATTCGCCACGTTGAAGTCGATCGAGATGCTATCGCCCGCTGCCGGTGTGAAGCTCGGCGACGTTGTGCACGAGTAGACATTTCCGCTGTTCGTCGTCGTGCACGTGCGTGGCACCGATCCGTTGTGCGCCGTCGCGGCTGCGGGCTGGCCACTTGCATTCGTCGCAATCAGATTCGCCGATGTTGGAATTGAACCGCCATTAATCTTGCTCACCGTCGTTGAGCTTTGCGTTCCCGTTACGTCCCCGCCCAGACTCCCCGTGAAGCTTGTTGCGCTCGTCGCGTTGGCCACGGCCGTCGATCCGATCGCGCTGATAATCTGCGCGCCTGTCGCTGCTGCGGGCGCCGTGTTCGTCGAAAAGTAACCCAGCCCGGTGAAGGCCGCAGAACAGCTCACAGTTGTCCCGCTTCCGGCGTAGTAGGCCACCGCGTAGGCCGAAGCGCAGTTGTTCACGGTTCCCGGTGTCTGGAACACGAAGTTGTGCGTGCTGATGTTGTAGTAGAGGTAACCCGAAACTAGCGCCGGAACCGGCACTCCGTTAATCCCGCTCGTACTCGGCGCCGGCAATCCCGTCGATGCCTGGCCCCACGCGACTGCTGGCGCTGTCGCCAAAATCCAAATCCGCAACCAACGCTTCATCTTCCTCTCCTTGCCTTTCCTAGCCCCCGCGTTGCCTCGTGGTCTGCTCACACAACATAGGTCGGCGGCGCAGCTCAAGCAAGTCGCGCCACCCGCGCCTTTACAATGAATGTTTGCCACTGGGTCTGCCGCCCCGCAGTCCCCCGACTTCTCGGTCCGTTGACCTCTTCGCCCCTGCTTTACTGCGGCACGTTGGTCGATCCAGCGTCGCCGTGCCAATCGCCGAATCCCGCAAGGTACGTTCCCGTCTGCTCCGAACAGGTGCTTGCCATTGTTCCCACGGTTACCCCGCCCTTCCAGTTAGTGGGCCACGTCCATGTGTATGGGCCGCCGCTCGCAGGCTGGCAGACGAAGATTGTCACTTTGCCGCCGCCGGTGCCCGATCCGATCGACGCCGTCACGTTGCCGTTCAACACATAAATTGCCTCTGCGCGATCTGTCGAGGGCAGAGTGACCGCACCGCTTGCCGAGGCGCTGTAGGTCTCGCTGGGAGCATTCAGGGGGACACCGTTCACCTGGTAGCCGTTTGTCGAAATCGTCTCCTCAGTCACCGCTGTGCCAGCGCTCACATTCGAGGGCACCGCACCTCGATATTGGTTGTCTCGTGCGTAGGCAATCTCGTCCTGCGTTACCCCGGCATAGGCCGGGTTGTTCGGTCCGGGGATGAATGCCCAGCGGCAATTCGAAAACTGGTTGCCATACCCGGCGCTCGCAGTTCCGCTATTTCCATTGCCTGATCCGATCATGAAGTTGATGGTGTGGGAAGTCGTTTCGCCCGACGCGATCGCGGCGATGGCGATCTCCGGATACCATGTGTTGTGCGCTAGTCTCGTTCCAAATCCGAAAGAAGGATAGGTGTAGCTTGTTCCATAGGGATTCCCGGCGAAGGTGTCTGTGCCATGCGTCCAGAGCATGAACGCATCCTGATTCTGGAGGCCGGTAGGGAACGAGAAGTTTGCTCCCGGCCGGATGTAGCAGCCGTAGATAAACTGGTCTCCCGCATATGTGCTCCCCGTCCACGTGCCGATGTTAAAGGCGCTTCCCGGGCCGTCTAATTCAGCACACTGCATCTTCGAGGCAGCCTGCGGCCCGTCGGGGCAGGAAACATTCGTTGTCACCGCGGTACAGCCCGCCGCCGTGCAATCTGTCGCCCAGTCCGCCGGGGAATTATCGATAGCAAGAGAGCCAAAAGGAAGAATCTGCGGCCCGAATCCCGCGCCGCTTCCGCGGTTCGCGCCCTGCTGTTCCACTCCGTCGTTGATCGGCGGAGTGCTCGATGACGTGTTCAGCGGCAGCATGGTCCCATACGGAACACGGTCGATGCTCACCGCATCGTTGAAATTCGGATTGGTGTAATTGGAAGTCAGCGACGTTGCAAGATCGTCGAGCTTGTAGCACCCCAGCGTTGGCGATTCCTGATTCGTGTACGCTAGATAATAAACCGTTGTCGCCGTAACGTTATCCTGCAACGAATCGTCGTGCATCCATAAGCACGATGTCGTGTCAATCGCAGTCCGGTTGTCTACCACTACGGCCGCACTCGGCGCCTGCTCGAAGAGCATATCGCCGATCTCGTACGGCATGGCGGTAATGCTGTTGACCCCACCCCCGTCAATCTTGATTCCGCCGCCGATAAACGCCCCACCGGTTATCGTCGACGCAGCGCAGCCCGTATTTGTTCCGCTTCCCCCGCCGTTGTTGATCCCTCCCGATTCCGAGTCGCAGCGCAGTCCATACGGGTAAGAAGGTTGTGAGCATCCGCCGGCCTCGCACGAACCTGGGCTGATCGTAGACGGCGAATAGTTCAACTGCCCGATCGTTTCAACCCACGAAGCTGTCTGTTCCATGCCTCCGGCAGCGAGGTAGCCTACCGGATTCATTCCCACGTTGTAGAGGTCGAGGTTCGACTCCTGCTCGCCCCAATAGCTCATGCCGAAGCTGCCGCTGATGTTGATGTCGTGAAACGAGTGCCCATTTTCCTCAGCAAAGCCGGGAGAGACGGCAACCGCCCCCCACACATCCGAGGCCGAATGTGCGTGCAGCGGGTAGATGGTGAATTGTCCTGTGCTGCAACCAGGAATGCCGCTCGGCTCCGATGACATGCTGGTTCCGTTCGAGCAGAACAGACGAACCGACTCGTATTTGTCCTCGTCGAACGAGGTGATCGAGCAGCCGGTTGCGGTGGTTGCCGTCGTGGTTGTGCTTTGCTGGTAGACCACTTGCTCCCCCCCCCCGGCGCCGAATAGTTCACGCTGAAGATCGCGCCGTTCGCGATATCGAGCGTCGCGTCGGAGCAGCCCGTCACGGTCACGGTTTCGAGCGGCACGTAGCGCACCTGCGACGGCAGAGTGAGCGTCACAATGCGATAGCTTCCCTCCGAAACCGCCGTGGCGCGCACGCCCGTTGCCGTGGTGGTTCCGGCAATAGTGATCGCCGTGCCGGCGGGCATGCTCGCGATCGCACCGCTCGTAAAGGTCGGCGTTACCGTAGCAGGCTGCCCCGGAGTCGTTACCGCCGTGCCCAGGGTGCCGTAGATGGCCGGTGCACTGATCAGAGCGGGACTCCCCGTTTGAAATTGCAGGTTGCCGCCCGGAGGCCCAATGCCGTACCAGTTCTCGAAACCGTTCGTGACTAACGTGGAGCCAAGCATAAGATAGCCCTGTAATTCAAACTTGAACGGCCCTCCATGCGGAAAGGTCAGGGCGCTGGGATTGGCCCAATAACATCCCGGCGAGTGGTTCCCGCACGGCAGCAGAATCGTTTGCGTGTTGCCCGACGTCCACGGATAGATGCTGTTGAGACAGTCCTGAATGTAGGGACCGATATCCTGTGAGCCCAATTGTGCTCCGAACGCCCGGATGTCGCAAACCGGCGAACTCGCCGTAATGGATTGCTGCAATAAGCCATTCCCCGTCGGCGTGATCTCCCATGTCTGCCCAGTACCAGGATTGCCAGCAAGACCGCCTGTGCTTGGCGAGGTCACTCCGGCGTATCCTCCGCTCCCGCAGCTTCCCGGTGCCCATTTTCCGGTAGCGGAGTTCCATACGGCGCAGAGACCATTCGCAATCCCGCTGTCGGTCCAATCGGCCAAATTGGCCGTACCGAAGAGCGATCCGCCAACTTTGTAGCCCGCCGCGTTCACATTGCCCGTTACCGCGATTCCGTTGCTTCCGTCCGATGCTGTTCCCGGCAGCAAGTTGGCTATCGCGCCACTTGCGCTCGTGGCCCCCGTTCCGCCCGCTGTGATTGGTACCGCACTCTCACCGCTAACCGCCGTGCCGTTTGAGGCGTAGTACGCAATCTGCCCGGTGCTTCCCGAGTTGACTGTCCCCGATCCAGATCCACCGGATCCGCACGCCGCACCCGTATTCGTGATATATCCCGACGAATCCACCTGCAGACAGAAGCGTCCCGACGACGCGGCCAGTCCAGGGAACTTGATGCTCGTCGGTCCCAGGAAAGCAGCCACCAGGTTCGCACTCGATCCCGAGTAGATGTCCGTTTCCGCGCCCGATCCGCTTTCGTAGTTCAGGCGGACGTGTCCCGTCGCGTTGCTCGCATCGACATAGGTGTCCCCGCTGTTGGTGCTCTGGTAAGCCTTGAAGCTGTCCAGCCCGCCCACCGCCGAATTCAACGCCCAGTTGTTGTATTGGTCCTTCACCATGTACCACTGGCTGTTCCCGTTCCAGTCCTTGTAGGTGTATGAACCCTTCTGGCTTGTCGTCAATCCCGGCCATAGATAGTAGTCCACTTCTGCGTCGGCGTTGTTGCGCACCGTCATGGTTCCCGTCGATTGCGACGTCCCGCCCACCATCAATGTTCCGTTGAACTGCGCGTCTCCGGATTTGTCCACTGTGGCGACTGTCGTTTCCGTCGCTCCGCCCGAGCCGAAAACCACACCCCCAATTCCCGAGTTGTTTGAGCCATTGAAGATCACCGCGCCCGTACCCGCCGCGTTAATCACCGTCTGATTGTTAGTGCTCCCGGAGGTCGTGATTTCCGCGACCGCGTTCGGCGCGGTGGTCTGGTTCGATCCGCTCCAGGTCACGGTGGGTTGCGAGGTATAGCCCGTGCCGCTATTGGTGATGGTTACCGATGCGACGCCATATCCGCCCACGCACGTTGTGCCAGTGGTGATTGCGTACATGATCGCGGTTGCCGCGGCTCCGCTTCCCCCGCCGCCGCTGAATCCAATCGTCGGCGGCGTCGAACTCGTGTAACAGCCGCTGTTATTTAGCATCACGTTTGTGACCGTGTTGGCCGTCGCGCTTAGGTATTGTCCAACTGAGAGGCGCGGCACGTTGTTGAGCAGGTCTTGGACGAACCAGCTCTGCACGCCTGTGGCCCCGTCGCTGTAGCCCTGCTGCCAGCGATAGCCGTAATCGGTCTGAATCTCGGTTATTCGTCCGCGCTCATTGCCGATACCGGTTCCGAGCCGCTGATGATCTGTGACCGTCGCATCCAGCTGGCTTCCGTACCAGTCACCATTCAATCCGTTGAAACTGCGGTGAAATGTATCGAGGAAGCTGTCGCGCGTGCCGTTGTCGGTCAGCTTTCCGCTGAACATGGTGCCGCCGGTCATCCAGTTGTTGAACCCGCTGCCGGCGTCCGCCACCACCTGGTTCGTCGAATTCTCGTTGCGCAGCCCCACTATCGTGTTGTTGACCGCATTCGCTCCCAAATGCAATGCTGTCGCGCATCCCTCTACGTCTCCTCCGGTAAATATGTTCCCATCACCCTGTTGCAAGTTAATCCCATAGGTACCAGCAATCGGATTCCCGCCGCTCGTCGGGCAATCGATGTGCAGCCGCACAAACGTGCTCGCATTCATCCAGTCCGTCGTCGCCGGGTTCGCCGCCTGGTGTCCAATTGCGTTCACCGCCGTCCCGAACCCGGTGAGCTGGTTGTCCAAAAATGTTCCGCCCGTGTAGTTCCCGGTTCCGTCCAGCGTCATGCCGGTCTGATTTTGATTCCCTAGGAAATACAGGCTTTCCAGATCGATTTCCTGCGTCCGGTACGCAACAAATCCCTGCGCCGTCGCGCTCGTCGCCGCGGTTGTATTGATCGCCGCGTTGTCCATGTGGAAGCCCGGCGTATCCACGGTATAGGTCGGATCGCCCACTTGGACCATGGCGCCCGTGCCTGAATACGCAAACACTGTGCCGCCCTGACTGCCGCTCGCCGCCGTCCCGCCGCGTAGCGCGCATCCGCGCAGGGACACGTTCCGCGTCCCCGCCGTCACCACAATCTGGTTTGCCGTCGTAATCGTCGCGCAAGGCAATAGCACCGAAGTATTCGAACTCGCAATCGTCAGGTTCGCACCCATCGACAAATTGCCCGTAAAGTTCCGCGCATCGCAAGTTCCGCCGTAGCTTGCGCTCAACGCGCCCACGCAGGCCTGAATCTTTGCCCCAATGTCCGCGCCCGGAAACTGATCGACCTGCAACGCCGTCCCCATTGAGCTGCTTCTGATTAGGGCGGCGTAGGTGCCCCCGCCCGGCAGTGCTCCGCCCCCGCCGCCAAGCTGCGTCCCGTTGCTCGCCGAATTTGTTGCGTTCCAGACCGTGTATCCGCCGTTGCCTTTCAGCAGATTTCCGGCGAAGAACGTCATATTCTGTCCGCCCACCAGGTTCACTGGCGCCGCTGTGTCCCATGTGCCAGGCTCATTGATGCTCGCGGTCGTCGTCGACGAGCAGCCCACACCGCCCTGCGTCACCGTTACGCTCGTGATCGATCCGTTCGCATTCACTGCTGCTGTCGCCTGTGCCGTGCAAGACCCGTTGAACGCTACCGGCACGCTGGTTCCATACGGATCCCACCCCA
>Ga0335078_10004733_pt1 | contig 20151 bp, 16 predicted proteins | sample Lox_Sample_32_FD_206711 | JGI IMG/M metagenome (GOLD analysis project Ga0335078, IMG submission 206711) | Soil microbial communities from Loxahatchee National Wildlife Refuge, Florida, United States - Lox_Sample_3.2 | ecosystem: Environmental > Terrestrial > Soil > Wetlands | place: USA... | reverse complement strand
GAAATGGCCGGTGACGCTGCCGAAGATGCCCGCGCCGGCCCCTTCGCGCCGCGTAATCGATTCGATTGGCGTTTCGGCCGGCGCCCCCGGATCGGCATGCATTGCCGGCCACGCTTGGAACTCCGCGTGCAGCTTCATCGATTCGTGCAGCGCCGCCCGCGCGAGCGCGCGCTCGACGCTCAGGTAGGCGCTGCCGTCGTCAACCACCACTGCCGGCCCGACAAAATCGAAACACAGACGGCCATCGCGCAAGCAGAGGGCGAGCGGGCCGAGCCTGAGACCCTCGGCGGTGCGCTCGACGCGCCCTTCGGCGGTAAACAGCGCGATACGTTCGCGCCCCGCAATCGCCATCACGCGCGCGCCCGCAGCGCCGGCGCCCAGATCGAAGCTTGCCATCACGCCGATACGCGCGGCCGGATCGTAAAACTCGAGTCCCACGCGCAGCGGGCCGGCGGACGCCTGTTGCACTTTTTGCCGAAGCGGTGGCGGTGGTGTTTCGGCGGTGCGAATGATCTCGATGCGCCGCGGGCGCTCGCCGCCGTTGGTATGGCGCAGAGCGTGAGGCCGATCGCATCGCGCGAACGACCCAGCGATCGCGGCGATGGTCTCTGCGCGCAAACGCCCGGGCATCCGCAACGCCACCGAAAGCTCCAGTTGCACCGCTTCCAGCGCGCCGCGCGAGCTAAGCGCGGCAAGTCGCTGCAGCGGGCCCATCTGGCTTGACGCATGGCGCTCGGTGAATGTCTGCAGAAGATTGTCGGCGCCCGCGCCCGGATAGCGTAGACCGAAGGTGGGCTCGATACCGCTACGCGTGAGCGCCTCGATGAAATCGAGCAGCGGACCGTTGATGAAGCCTTCGCTCGCGGAGACGCGAGCGCTCCGCGCCGGCAGCAGTCCGCCAGCGGCCGACTTGACGCCGATCCCGACGTCAACGCGCGGCTCGATCACGTTCCATCCGTGAATCAGCAGCACCACCGCACATCCGTGCCGCGCGGCGATGCGCTCGAGGCGGGCAGCGATTAGCTCGAGCATCCACGGCGCTTCACTCGTCACCTGGCTCAGCCGGTTGAGGTCGAGCCGGTTGCGATCCATCCGGGCATTGATGAGCGCGCCGGCGCCAAGGCGAAATGCCAGCTCGCGCGTGATCTCGGCGGTGTGCAGATCGTTGACCTTTGGATTAACCGTAGCGCACGCCGCCGGACCGGCGCGCCCGCCGTGCGGCGCGATGAGGAACACGGGCGCGTCGCCCTCGACCTCCTGCAGCCATCGCGCGCGCTTTGGGGCGGCGGCCTCGTCAAATGAAAGCGCGCCGGCCATGGACCCTGCGACGAGCCTCGCCATTACACGCCGCGCCTGTAGCGTCTTAGCTTCATCGCCGCGCGCGCGTGCAGGATAAACGAAGCGACGAAGTAATACGCGATGAACGAGAGCGAAGCGCCAAGGAGGACGGGATGCTTTGCGGGAAGCGCCGCGAGCAGCGCGAGCGTTATTACGCCCCAGACGATCGCGAACGTCAGCGTCAGCACGCGGAGCGGGCCGGTGCGGTTCGGATAGATGTATTTGATCGGCACGAACACCATCGCCGCGAACAGCGTGACGATAAGCGTGCCGGCCAGCGTTCCGAGATCGAGGCAATAGAGATAAAACGCGACCAGGTTCCAGTACGAGGGAAACCCGCGGAAGTAATGATCGTCGGTCTTGGCCTCGACATGGCAGAAGCCGTAGCCGCTCGCGACCATCACCAGTCCGCCGACGATGTAGCCGCTTACCCCGGGCTCGAGAATCTGCGCACGCAGCATCAGGAACACGGGCGCAAGGACGTAGGTAAGGTAGTCGACGATATTGTCGAGCAGTGCGCCGTCGAAGTGCGGTAGGTGCCGGCGCACCTCGAGCAGGCGCGCCAGTGGGCCGTCGCTCGAATCGATCGTTGTCGCCGCCGCCATCGCGATAAAACTCGCCCGGAAATCGCCGCGCGCCGCGTAGTCGATCGAGACCAGGCCGGCGACCGCGCCGAGCGCCGTGTACAGGTGCACGGCCCAGGCGCCAAGCCGCAGCCAGCGGCTGCGCGCAAGCGTTGCCGCGTCGTCGCCCGCCCGAAGGGCCGGCTCACTTGCCGGGCTTGTGATGGCGCGGTCCGAAGTAGTCCTCCAAAATCGTCATAAACGGGCCGCAGGCGCGGCGCGCCTTGACGTGGGCGCAGGCCTCATCGAGCGACATCTCGCCATGCGCGCGCAGGTAGGCGATGGCGAGGGTCGGAGCGCGATTGAGGCCGGCATTGCAGTGCAAATAAACTCGCTCCCCCGAATTCACGAGCTCGGCGAGCGCGTCCAACGTATGCTCGAGCCGCTCGGCCATCGCATCCGCGCTGCCGTCCTGGATCTGCGTGCGGACGAATTTCAATCCGCTCTTTCGGCAGGCCTCCGTGAGCTCGCGCTCGCGCAAGCCGTTGAGCGCGAGGTCTTCGTCATCCTGGAGATTGTGGATGGCGGTCACGGCGAACTCCGATTTGAGCCACGCGATGTCCTCCGGGCGAGGAAATTCGCCGACCAGGAGGCCGGGAGCGATCTCGGTGACCGAGGGGCGGTCGCGGTTGCGCACCGCGTGGCCGTGGTTGTCGACGCGTTTGCTGAACCAGTCCATCCCTTGTGCGCGTCCGGCTATGCGCTTCGGATCGCGGCGCCGCCGCCGCATCCGGACGGCTGGCCGACGATTCGATTCTATCCCATCGCGGCGCGTCTTCTAAGCGGCGAGGGCGGCAGCGATCCACAAGCCCCGGACGCGGCGCCGTATCGGCGCGTGCGCTCAGCCCTTGGCGCGGCGGCCGCCGCGGGCGGAGGCGCGGCGCGTCCGATGTCCGGTACGCGCCGGTCCCTCGGCAGCCTCGTCCGCCGATTGCGGCGCGGCTGCCAGAGCGGCGGCGCCCTCTCCTTGGGCGGCGGGCGCGGGCCTCGCGCGCCTTGACGCGGCGGAAGCGGGCATCCGTTCACCCAGTGCGAGCACCGCGGCGCGCATCGCGTCGGCGAGCTTGCGATAGGCGCCAGTGCCCTCGGCGCTCTCGGCCATCGCGCGCAACTCGGCGTTGGTGATCACGCGCCCGATTCGCACCTCGACCGGGCTGCGCTGGGGGATGATGCTACCCTTGCCGAGCACTTCATAGGTGCCGCTGATCCGCACCGGCAGCACGTCGCATCCGCCGCGCAGCGCAAGGTAGCCTGCGCCGCTCTTGAATTCGTGGATCGCGCCGTCGGGCGAGCGTGTGCCCTCCGGGAACATCAGGAGGCTGCGGCCCGAGTTGAGCTCGTCGATCGCGTCGTCGAGCGATTCGAGTTGCGCGCGTTCGCGATCGAAGGGGATGAGCCGGGTGAAATTGCTGACCACGAAACGCCGCGCTCCGGTGTTGAAGAAGTAGTCCTTGGCGGCCAGCACCACCAGGTCGCGGCCCGCAGCGCCGAGCGCGTAACTTGCCAGCGCAAAATCGAGATGGCTCGCGTGATTGGCGACCACCAGGAAGTTTCGGTTGGCGGGGACGTTGCCGCGGCCCATCACGCGCGGCCGCAGCCATCGGTCGAACGCGGCGCGCTGCGCGCTTCGAAACACCGATTCGCCGAGCCGTCTAAGCACGCCGGGCAGGACCGGCGTGAACGGCTCCGCGAAGTGCGCGTAGGAGGGCAGCCGCGGACGGTTCTGTCCCTGGCCGACGGCGCGCTGCAAGTCGTCCACGGTCCGGAGGTCGCCGAGTTCCTCGGGGCTGAGCTCACGCTCGGCATGCACCGCTATGTGCTCGGCCAGTTCGGCCATCGCGAGCGAATCGAGCCCGAGGTCCTCGATCAACCGGGTCGCGGGCGTGATGCTCTCTACGCCGCTTGAGACCTGCGCGAGCGCCTGGGCGAGCCACGGCTCGACCTCCGAGCTTACCGCCGCGCGCTCCTGCGCGTGGGCTTCGAGCATCCGCTCGAGCGTCTTGACCACATCCTGGCGCTTGACCTTGCGTGTGCGCGTGCGCGGAAGCTCGGCGTCGGTGAAGCGCAGGATGCGGATGCGTTTGTGTGGGCTCAGTCCCGCGCCGACCTTTTCGAAGTGTGCGCGCAGGTTGTCTTCCACGGCGCGGCGGCTTTCGCCGCGCGCGTACGCCGGCACTACCAGCGCCGCCGCCTGCTCGCCCTGGCCGACCTTGAGCCCGACGATCGCGAGCTCCTTGATATACGACGAATGGCCGTAAACCTCTTCGAGTTCGTCGATATAGATGTTGTTGCCGCCGGAATCGACGATCACGTCCTTGGCGCGGCCGACGATGTAGAGCCGTCCCTCTTCGTCGAGGCGGCCAAGGTCGCCCGTGCGAAGCCATCCATCGCGCAGCACTTCGTCGGTGGCGGCCTTGTTGTGATAGTAACCGGCCATCACGTTCGGCCCGCGCGCGAGGATCTCGCCCAGAGTGCCGCCGCCGCTGGTAGCCAGTTTGATCTCGACGCCGTTAAGCGGTTTGCCGACCGATCCCGGCGCTATCGGCTCGTCCGGGCGCGCGACGCTCAACACCGGCGCGGCCTCGGTCAGTCCGTAGCCTTCGAGCAGGCGGATCCCGATATCGTTAAAAAAGCTGGCCACGCGCTGCGGCAGCGCAGCTCCGCCGCTTACGGCGAGCCGCAAGCGTCCGCCAAGGGCGGTGTGCGCTTGACGAAAGAGCATCGCGCCGACGTTGAGGCCCCATTCGCTGTCGAACCTGCGGTTGAGGTCGCGCAGACGATCGAAGAGCGCGTGCATGAACGGCCCCTGCGCCTCGACGCCGTCGACGATACGGCGATGGACTGCCTCCCAAAGCGCCGGCACGCCCACCACCGCGGTCGGCCGCACGTCGGCCAGCGTGCGCGCCAGGCTCGCCGCGTCCACGCCGAGCGGATAGACCACCGACGCGCCGAGCGCGAGCGGCAGCAGCATTCCGCACGTGAACTCGAACGTGTGATGGAGGGGTAGCAGCGAGAGCACCACGTCGGAGGAATCAAGGTTGAAGACCCGCGCGAGCATCGCGACCTCGGCGGCGAAATTCCCGTGCGTCAGCATGACGCCCTTGGGCGTGCCGGTAGTGCCTGAGGTGAAGACGAGCGAGGCGAGCGTCTTGCGCTCGGCCGGAGGCCGCGCGTCGGGCCGCCCTTTGAGCACGAACGGACGGCTGAGCTCGGCGAATTCGAGTTCGACGATCTCGCGATTCAGTTCAGTCAGCGCGCCGCCGAGGCGCTTGGCGACGCCCGCCGAGCATAGCGCGGCCGAAGGGGCTGCGATGCGGCAGATGGGCATGAGCTCTTCGGGCGAAATCAGATGGTCGAGCGGCACCGCCACGGCGCCGGCCGCGAGAATCGAAAAATATGCGAGCACCCACTCGGGCGAGTTCTCTCCGATGAGCAACACACGGTCGCCCGTCTTGACGCCGCGCATGCCGAGCAGGAGGCCCGCGCGATGGGCGCCGTCGCGCAGTTCGCGGAAGGTGGTCGTGACGCGCTCGCCCGAGGGCTGGCGCGCGACCAGCGCCGGCCGCGAACCATAGCGTTCGGCCGCGCGGTCGAGCATCTCGGCCAGCGTGCGATGACGCGCCGGAGCGCTCGGACGGCCGCGCGTATGCAGATCGAGCGAGCCGAAGATGTGCCGGCGCAGTCCCGGTAGATGGACGTTGATCCAGTAATCCGCCCAGTCGATGCGCTCGGGCGCGTAAGGGTGCTGCGCGGCATCGGCGGCAGAGAGCGATTTGTAAAGCGCGCGGATGTTGGCGCCGTGAAAAGTGTAAACCAGCTCCTGGATGTACGGGCGATAGACTTCGACCAGCTCGCGGGCCATCGCGGTATTGGCCGCGAACTTGTCGACGCCTTGCGCGAATTTTTTCGCGCGCTCGGAATCCTCGCCGAGTAGCGTGCGCGCGGCGCCGGCACCCTTCTTGAGCAGATCGGGAAGGGTTTGGCTTGCAAGTTCGTAAGTGTTTTGCGACACAACCACCGCTTCGAGATGCGGAGCGAAACGGCCCATCGGCCCGCCGACGCGGCGATGCTCGCGCCGGTTGCTGAGCCCCGTGAGCTCGACCAGCCGGCGCATTGGCAGCGGATTCACGTCCGAAGTGCAGAGCTGATAGATCGGTTTGTGGCGTCCGGCGAGGAGCGCCGCGAGAATCGGTATCATCGCGTGCGCCGCCAGGTCGACCGGAATAACGTCGAGGACCAAATCGCTCTCGGCAGGATAGAAGCGATAGCCGCGGCCGGAAAGATAGGTCAGCGGAGCGCTGGTGTTGACGCCCTGGTTCCATCCGGGGAACGGATCGCGCAGCGCGCTTTCGATGATCGACGGGCGCGCCACGGTCGCCGCGATCGTGTCCTGCGCTGCGAACACCAATTGTTCGCCCAGGCTCTTGCTGTAGCTGTAAGTGTTGGGCCAGCCCCATCGCCGCGCCCGCTCAAGCCCGATTTCCTTCAGTCGCTCTTCGACCCAGCGCTTGCGCCAGCGCTCGGCCGCCGCCTCATGGGCATCGCCGCTCTCAGCGTCGGCATCGACGACGTGAAGCTCGTCGGCCTGGCGCACCTGGTCGTGGGACTCCGCCTCGACGCGGGCGATGGCGGCCGTCGCGTCGCGCATCTCGCGGCGCAGCGTGAAGTTGCGCCGCCCGTTGGGGCACCAGTCGATCGGAATGTCATCCTCGAAACGATGGCCGTCGGCGTTGCCCGCCGCGTAGCAGGTCGAAACGTGGAGCAGCGCGGCGCCGCGCTTGCGGCAGAATTCGATCACATGGGCGACGCCGGTGGTGTTGACCGAAAGCGACTTTTCCAGAGAGGCCTCGAAGTTGACCAGCCCCGCGCAGTGCACCACCGCGTCGATCGCGCCGCGGCCCGGCGCGTCGCCCTCCGAGACCAGGTCTTCCTCGGTGATGTCGCCGCAGAGCACGGAAACCTTTTCCTCGATGTAGCGGTCAAAGCGATCGCCGAGATGCTCGCGCAGAGAGCCGAAGACGGGCGAGTCGAGAATCTCGCGGCGCATCCGGTTGAGCGCGAGCCTCCGGTCGCCGCGGATCAGCAGATAGACGCGTTCGATCTCGGGATGCCAGCGCAGGAGCAGCGAGAGAAAGACTTTGCCGAGAAAGCCGGTCGCGCCGGTCAGCAGGATGCTCCGGCGACGCAGGATCTGTTCGATCGGCGCCATCGCGTTGCGCGCGGCGCCATTGCTTCCGTTGCTATTCGACATCGGCGATCACCAGCGGCGGTAAGTGGAGATAGGTAATACTGGCCGAGCGCCCGAGCTCCGAGGTTGCCATCGCGATCGCCTCGTCGAGCGTGTCGGCCGATTCCCACCCCATGCGGGTTGCGACTTCCGGCTCCTCGCATCCGGCCGCGATCACGCGTCCGACCTGCTGGCGCGCGGGCTCGCCCCAGTACCACATGTAGAACGGATGCACGCCGTGGTAGGCGTGGCCATAACGGTACATGTGCACGTAAGTCGGATTGCGCGCGAACTCGGCCTCGAAATTGCGCTCCAGTTCGGAGGCGTCGGTCGTCTCGCGCAGGCAGCGATGGAAGAACTCGATGTAGCTCGGATGATGTTCGGGATGGAACTGGTCGCGCAGCGGATGGCAGACGATCACGGTGCCGCCTTCGCGCACTAGCGGCTTGCCGCGGAACATGTTGAACAGGTAGCCGAGGCCCGTGCACTGCACCAGCACCGGGTTCATCACGGAGTTGACGTTGTAGGGGCATACGTACGGCACGCCGACAATCAGTATGTCGGACTGGCCCTTGACCGGCACCGCGTACTGCTGGAACACGCGCGCGAGCGCCTTGCGATGGACCGCGTCGGTCTCGCCCGCCCACACCCCGGTCATCGCGTAGGGCGCGGCGTACTGATTGAGCACCTGGCGGCGCAGCGAATCCGACATGTTGGCGAGCGTCCAGCGGAAGCCCTTAAGGCGCATCCGGTCCCAATCCGAAAAGCGGTCCTCGTTCTTCTGCAGGAAGTCGAGCATCCCGCCGTACATCTGGTTGTTGATCGCGGTCTCGATGGTGAAGACGTTGACGTGCTGGTTGACCAGACGGCCCATCCGGTTGGCCGAGTTGTGCAGCGCCGAGCGCGTCGGGTCCATGTAGGAATGGCACTGGCGCAGCGTGGCGGGATTGTGATGGTGGCGCAGGCTCTGGTACGGCGCGAGGCCGACCGCGACCGATTTGTGGCCGCCGTCCATCGGGACCAGGTTGATGTTGAGATAAAGCAGCAGGTCGGACTCGGCCGCGCGGCGCGAGAGCCAGACTTCCTCGCCGTGATCGGTCTTGCCGAGCATCGCGAGCTCGGCGCGGTTTTCGGCATCGAAGTTGTACAGCCGCTCGGGCCAGAATTGCTTGAACGCACGCTCGCCCACCATGCGCCGAATTTCGGCCTCGGTCATCCGGCGATGCAGCGAGGTCGCGACGATCAGATGGACGTCGTCCACGCCGTAATCGGCGAGCGTCTGCAGCACGATGTTGAGCGCACGCTCGCGGATGTCGGGCCGGCGCATCTGCGGCAAGGGCAGGCTGATGTCGTCGATCGCGATGGTGACGCGCATGTTGGGATTGAGCTGCGCGAACAAGGGATCGGCGTTCTCGGGACGCAGGATGGCGTAGCGAATAGCGGCGTCGGGGTCGGCCAGCGGCTCCAGCGGCGGCGGCGGATAGATTACGCGGGTGCCGGCCGGCAGCTTCTCGTACCAGAAGTCGTCGCCGTAGGCGATGAGCCGCGGTGCCGAACGCCGGTTAAGCGTCACCACCAGGTCGCGGCGCGCGCCCGGCTCGTGCCTGAGTTCGGCGGTCTTAAGCTCCTTGAGCTTACCTTCCGGTCGCGCCATCCGTAGCTCTCCCCAGCCAGTCCAGCAGCCACGCCCCGCTCGCGCCGCCCTCGTGGGCGCGGTCGGCGTCCTCGTGGCTGAAACGAACGACCGGCCATTTGCGGTTGTGCGCGGCGGCGAGCAGGCGGCGGTCGGGATTCACAGCCACCGGATGCCCCAGCGCGCAGAGAAAGGGCAGGTCATAGTAGGAGTCGGCGTATCCCCAGCATGCCTCCAGGCTTACGCGGCGCTCGGCGGCAAAACTTTCGCACCAGACCGCCTTTTCGGAACTCGCCATCACCGGTTCGAGCATCCTGCCGGTCGCGATTCCGCGGCTGTAAACCAGGCGATTGGCGGCGAAATGATCGATCTTGAGGCGGCGCGACAGCGGCTCGACAAGAAAATCCGGCGAGCCGGTGACCAGCACCGGCTCGATTCCCGCTGCGCGATTGGCCTCCAGCATCTCGATCGCGCGCGGATACAGATGGCGCATCAGCACGCGCTCGCAATACTCCTCGCCGAGTTCCCACAGGCGATCGTGCGAGACCCCCTTGTAGGCCTCGAATAGTTTCATGTTAAGCAGCCGGCGGTCCTGGCGTTCGGCCATGTAGAGCATCGGGAGGCCGAGCACGAGCCGTGCGAGATAGCCGACGCGCGCGCTCCATTCGCCGAGGTTGGCCAGGTAGAAGATCGTGGCGTGCAGCAGGTTCAGACCGGCCAGCGTGCCGTCGAGATCATAGAAAGCGAGGGTCTTTGTCCTGGCGCGGGAACCGCGTCCCGATCTGGTCACGTAAACTGACATGTCATTCTAGTTCGGGCCCGAAAATAGCGCGCTCGCGAACCTGCAATTCGCCGCGCCGACGCGCCTCTTCGAGCAGCTCGGGACGGCCCACGCCGCCCAGTCCGAAGGCCAGAATTTCCTCGACCAGCGAATCGATCTCGCGCGGCCGCCGCCGCGCTATCTGGCCGACCACTTCCTTGATCCCGCCGAGGATGCAGTAGGCCGCGATCCGCGTGTCGCACGGACGGACCAGGTTCATCTCCACGCCCAAGTCGAGCGAGCGCTGAATCGCGTCGGCGATGCGCTGGTAGAACTCCAGGATCCGCAAATCGAGGTCGCGATCGAACCCTACCGAATGGTTGAGCAGGATATCGGTCAGCTCGCGCTCGGCCAGCACGAAATTCATCACCCGCTTGAGGTTTTCGCGCAATTGATTTACCGGGTCGGGTTCGTCCGGGCGCAGGCGCTGAATGCGTCGTGACAGCTCGGTTAACACTTGAGCGAGCAGCTCCTCGAAAAGCACTTTCTTGTTTTGAAAATAGAGGTAGAAGGTGCCCCGCGCGATGCGAGCGCGGGCGATGATATCAGCGACATTAGTACGGTGATAGCCTTTGCGCGCGAATATCCGCTTGGCGTGCCTCAGCACCTGAGCGCGCCGGGCTTGTCGTTCCATCTGCCAAAAATCCCCAGGAATATATGACCCTATCGGCCCGTTCAGGCAGTGTCAAACCTCCTGCAATATTCCCGTAGCGAACTTTTAACAGACGGCCGAGCCTGCGCCTCCATGGCCGGCGCGCGCCATCCTCAGGAAGGCGGCGACGGCGCGCACGTCGGGCAGGCTGAGGGCGCTTTGCCCACCCCCGCCAACACGGGCGCGCTTATGATGTTCCCCGAAGCGGCGGTGATGCAGGTGCAGCCCTTGGTCGTGCCGGAGTTGAAATATCCGGCGCCATCGCTGAACAGGAGGTTGTTATCCACGAACCAGGTTGCCGAGGCGCTGATATTGGAAAACGAATTGACGCCGTTGGAGCTGAACTGGCCCTGCGCCCAAAGTTGGAAGTCCTGCGTGCCGAGCGGAATCTGGACCGGTCCCGATGGCGTGCAAGGGGAGCTTGACGGCAACTGACCGCAAATCCGTATCGCTATCAGGGTTATCGGCGTGGCGGTCGCCACCGGAGCCGAGCTAGTCGAACTGCCGCCGCAACTGAGCAGCAATGCCGTCATGACGAAAGCCAACACCGGCGCGATCAGCAAACATCTTTTTGTCCACATCGAGCATCAAGCTATGCCGTGGCGGCTTCGGCACTGTCAAGGAGCGGCGCTCGAAAATTCGTCAAGCTTTGCGCCGAGAGGATCGTTTTCCACCCGGTACAACGGCTGGCGACTACCGCGGGACCCTCAGGGTGACTCGACTCGGAATGTCGGCCCCAAAGGAGAACGGCGGGCACCAAAAGAGGGGGGAGGCTCTCTGATGCCCGCCTGTTCATGGCCCGCCTTGCGGCGAACCTCAATTCGGCTGCCGGGAGGAGCTTGCAACCGAAGCGCGGACACTGGTTTCAAATATCCGCACTCGAATAATTTGACGACCGCGCTTGCGGATTATTCACATGCCGCGCGCGCTCCGGCCGCTGCCCACCGGTATGCCGATTGTGTGGAAAAAGAAGAGGCCGGAGTTGAACTCCGGCCTCCTGGGTCCCCCGCATCGGAGAGATGTGTGACCGTTCTTCTTACTTATAGAGCGGCTGCTGCCGCGGCGACGAAGGTCACGACATTGCTTGCGAAGGTTTTGACCCCGGCTCCCAATCCGGCGTAGGCGGAGAAGGCTGCGATACCAACACACAGCAGAACGATCGAGTACTCTGAAAACGTCTGCCCGCTGCTCCCCTTTCGCGTCTTCGTCAAAATTCTTTCTTTGAGTTTCATCCGAGTTCCCTCCTCCATTTTTGGCGACCGCGATTGCGGGCCGCCGACCGCCCGTCCCTTGGACCGTTTCACTGAAGAAACGGCGAACCCCACGCACCAAACGTTAGCATTTTTGGCTTTAGCTTGGCAAGTTCAGGCTTAACTGAGCATGCGACGATGTCGCATTGCACGCTAGGGATGATTTAGAGGCATTGGATTCCGATTTTCCGGCCATTACACGCGTAGAACGAAGCGCAGAAAGCAGTGGCATCGACCCTTACGTCAAGTTCGCTTCGAAGTTGGAACTCGTCGGCGATTGCTTGAAAAAGAGACTTCACGATCTCTTAACGGCGCGAGGCAAGCGCGCTCAGGGTTGCGACAAATTCGATCTGTCCGTGCTCAAGGAAATTGCGCACGAGCTGTGAAGACCGTTCTGTGAAGTCTGCCGCAGTTCTCCATGAGACCCGCCAGGGTGCATACTGGTGATTGCAGACACTCTCGTGTCAACGGCGCGCCGTCAGGCGGGCCCCGATCTTCTAAGGAGCGATAGCAATGCAGATAGGCATGGTTGGTCTCGGCAGGATGGGCGCCAACATGGTACGGCGGCTCCTGCGTGGCGGGCACGAGTGCGTGGTCTTCGACATCAATGCCGACGCGGTAAAGGCCCTGGTCAAGGAGGGTGCGGCCGGCGCGGCCTCGCTTGACGATTTCAAGGCGAAGCTCAAGAAGCCGCGAGTGGCCTGGATGATGGTGCCGGCGGCGTTCGTCGAACAAACGCTCGCGGATCTGGCGAGCCGCTTCGAGCCGGGCGACATCCTGGTCGACGGCGGCAATTCCTACTACGTCGACGATATTCGCCGCGCCAAGGGGCTGCGCGCCAGAGGGATTCACTACGTGGACTCCGGCACCAGCGGCGGCGTATGGGGACTCGAGCGCGGCTTCTGCCAGATGATCGGCGGCGAGCCCGACGTCATAAAGCATCTCGATCCGATTTTCGCCACGCTCGCGCCGCCGATCGATTCCGCGCCGCGCACGCCCGCGCGCGAAAAGTCCGCGCCGAGCACGGCCGAGCACGGCTACCTGCATTGCGGACCCAACGGCGCGGGGCATTTCGTCAAGATGGTGCACAATGGAATCGAATACGGCCTGATGGCGGCTTACGCGGAAGGCGTGAACATCTTGCGCCACGCCAATGTCGGCAAGCATCAGCAGGCCTCCGACGCCGAGACCACGCCGCTGCGCGAGCCTGAACTCTACCAGTATGATTTCAATCTGACCGACATCGCCGAAGTCTGGCGCCGCGGCAGCGTGATCGCTTCGTGGCTGCTCGACCTTACGGCCGACGCGCTGGCCGGCGATCCGGCGCTCGCGAAGTTCACGGGCCGGGTCTCTGATTCGGGCGAAGGGCGATGGACGGTAGACGCGGCGATCGACGAGGGCGTGCCGGCGCCGGTGCTGACGGCGGCGCTCTACGAGCGCTTCAGTTCGCGCGGCGCGGCCGATTTCGCCGACAAGCTGCTCTCCGCGATGCGCTATGAGTTCGGCGGCCATCTGGAGAAGAAGTCATGAGCAGCGCGCAACCGCACTCGGACGCGCTCGCGTTCTTCGGCGCGAGCGGCGATCTCGCATACAAAAAGATATTTCCGGCGTTGCACGCGATGGCGGGCAGGGGGCATCTCGATTTCCCGGTGATCGGCGTGGCCAAGTCGGGCTGGAACCTCGATCAGCTGCGCGCCCGCGCGCGCGAAAGCGTCGAGAAGCACGGCGGCGGCGTCAACGACGAGGCCTTCGCCCGGCTGATCACGCGCCTCGCCTACATCGACAGCGACTACAAGGATCCGGCGACTTACGCGGCGCTGCGCAAGACGCTCGGCGGCGCGCGCCACCCCACGCATTACCTGGCGATCCCGCCGAGCCTGTTCGAAACCGTGATCCAGGGACTCGGCAGTTCCGGATGCGCCGAGAACGGGCGTGTGATCCTCGAAAAACCATTCGGCCACGATCTGCCCTCGGCACAAGAGCTCAACGCGACGCTCCATTCGGTGTTCGACGAATCCGCGGTGTTCCGCATCGATCACTACCTCGGCAAGGAGCCGGTGCAGAACCTGGTGCTGTTCCGTTTCGCCAATTCGTTTCTCGAGCCGATCTGGAACCGGCGCTACGTCGAGAGCGTGCAGATCACGATGGCGGAGAGCTTCGGCGTGCAGGGACGCGGGGCCTTTTACGACGCCAACGGCGCGATCCGCGACGTCGTGCAGAACCATCTGCTGCAGGTCGTCGCGTACCTGGCGATGGAGCCGCCGCTGACCACCTACCCGGAATCGATCCAGGACGAGAAGGTGAAGGTCTTCCGCTCGATCCTGCCGCTCGACCCCGACGACCTCGTGCGCGGACAATTCGCCGGCTATCGCAAGGAGGCGGGCGTCAAGCCGAACTCGACGGTCGAAACCTTTGCCGCCGTGCGGCTGCATATCGATTCGTGGCGATGGGACGGCGTGCCTTTTTTTATCCGCGCCGGCAAGTGCATGCCGGTGACCGCGACCGAGGTGATCGTCACGCTCAAGCGGCCGCCGCTGCGCAAGCTCCGCAGCGAGGACGCCAACCACTATCGTTTCCGGCTCGGGCCCGACGTGCTGATCGCGATCGGCGCGCAGATCAAGCGTCCCGGCGAACACATGGAATCCGCCCCGACGGAACTCAAGCTCGTCCAGCGGCCGCAGGGCGAAGAGATGGACGCTTACGAGCGGCTGCTCGGCGATGCGATGGCCGGCGACCATCTGCTGTTCACGCGCCAGGACGCGGTCGAGGCTCAGTGGGCGATCGTCCAGCCCATTCTGGGCGACGCCACGCCCGCGCTGGAATATCAGCCGGGAACCTGGGGACCTGCAAAGGCCGATGAATTGACCGCGGAAGTGGACGGCTGGCACAACCCGCCGAAGTGAAGTGAGTTGAGCCGCCGGACGATTTTGTAGCTCAGGCCGTTATCGGTCTAAGCCGCGCCTCGGCGCCGCGCGCGCGAGACGCAAGGAGGAAATTATGAAAGCGACCCAGCAATTGCATCAGGCAGGCCAGAGCATCTGGCTCGATAACATCACCCGCGGCCTGCTGACCAGCGGCGTGCTCAAACGCTATATCGACGATCTTTCGGTCACCGGCCTGACTTCCAATCCGAGCATCTTCGACCTCGCGATCAAGAACAGCAGCGACTACGACGCGGCGATCCGCGAGAAGACCGGGGCGGGGAAACATGGCGAGGATCTGTTTTTCGATCTCGCGCTGGAAGATCTGACGCGCGCCGCCGACCTCTTTCGTCCGATCCACGAACGGACCAACGGGGTGGACGGATGGGTCTCGCTCGAGATTTCGCCCAAGCTTGCCTATGACACCGCCGCGAGCATCGCGGCCGCCAAAGGGTTGTCCGCGCGCGGCGCGCGTCCCAACCTGTTCATGAAGATACCGGGCACGCGCGAAGGCCTGCCCGCGATCGAGGAGGCGATCTTCGCCGGCGTGCCGATCAACGTGACGCTGCTCTTCTCGCGCGAGCAGTATGTCGCCGCGGCCGAGGCCTATATGCGCGGAATCGAGCGCCGCGTCGCGGCCGGCCTCAATCCTCACGTCGGTTCGGTCGCCTCGGTGTTTGTCAGCCGATGGGACGTGGCGGCGGCCAAGAAGGTGCCGCCCGCGCTGCATGACCGGCTGGGGATCGCGATATCCAAGCGCATCTACAAGGCCTACCGCGAACTGCTCGCGACCAACCGCTGGCTGCGGCTGCTCAACTACGGTGCGCGCTCGCAGCGCCTGCTGTGGGCCAGCACCGGCACCAAGGATCCCAAGGCCTCGGACGTGCTCTACGTGAAGTCGCTCGCCTCGCCTCATACGGTCAACACGATGCCCGAAAATACGCTCAAGGCGCTCGCCGATCACGGCGAGGTGGGCGCGATGCTGCCGCCCGACGGCGACAACGCCGAGGCAGAGCTGGCCGAGTTCAAGAAGGCGGGAATCGATGTCGACGCGCTTGGCGAACAGCTTCAGCGCGAAGGCGCGGAGGCCTTCGTCAAGTCGTGGGACGATCTGCTGGCCTGCCTCGTCGATAAGAGCGCCGCGCTGAAGAAGGCGAGCTGATCGCGGAAAAAGGGCGGACTGCCGGAAACGAGGGCAGATGCCGAAAAAAGGGGAACCTACCGATGGAGACCAAAACGGCGCCGCTCGCCGCGCGCCCGGCCTTTAAGGCGCTCGGCGAGCACTACCGCAGGATTCGCGGCGTTCATCTGCGCACGCTCTTCGCCGAGGACCCCAAGCGTGGCGAGCGCTTCGCGCTCGAGGCGGCGGGGCTTTACCTCGACTACTCCAAGCATCGGATCGACGAGGAGACGATGCGCCTGCTGCTGGCGCTGGCCGAGGAGTCGGGGCTGCGCGCGCGGATCGACGCGATGTTCACGGGCGAGAAGATCAACGTCACCGAGCGGCGCGCGGTGCTGCACGTGGCACTGCGCGCGCCGCGCGGCGCGACGATCACGGTGGACGGCAAAAACGTCGTGCCGGAGGTGCACGAGGTGCTCGAGCGGATGGCGGCGTTCAGCGCCCGCGTGCGAGACGGTTCATGGAAGGGCCATACCGGCAAACGCATCCGCAACGTCATCAACGTCGGCATCGGCGGCTCGGACCTGGGGCCGGTGATGGCGTACGAGGCGTTGCGCCACTTCAGCGATCGCAATCTCACTCTGCGCTTCGTCTCCAACGTGGACGGCACCGATTTCGCCGAGGCGACACGCGACCTCGACGCGGCCGAGACGCTGTTCGTCATCTCGTCGAAGACGTTCACCACGCTCGAGACGATGACCAACGCGCACAGCGCGCGGAAGTGGACGCTCGACGCGCTGGGCGACGAGAAGGCGATCGCGAAGCATTTCGTCGCGGTCTCGACCAACGCCGCCGAGGTGCGCAAATTCGGGATCGACACCGATAACATGTTCGGTTTCTGGGACTGGGTCGGCGGGCGCTATTCGATGGACTCGGCGATCGGGCTTTCGACCATGATCGCGGTTGGCGCAGATAACTTTCGTGCGATGCTCGCCGGATTTCATGCGATCGACGAGCACTTTCGCACCGCTCCGTTCGCGGGCAACTTGCCCGCGATCATGGGCCTGCTCTCGATCTGGTACAACGATTTCTTCGGTGCGGAGACCGTCGGTGTGTTCCCGTACGAGCAGTACTTGAAGCGTTTTCCGGCCTACCTGCAGCAACTCACGATGGAGTCCAACGGCAAGCACGTGACGCTCGACGGCGCTGCGGTAGACTATCAGACCGGGCCGATCTTCTGGGGCGAGCCGGGGACCAACGGACAGCACTCGTTCTACCAGTTGATTCACCAGGGCACCAAGCTCATCCCCTGCGACTTCATCGCGTTTCACCGCGCGCTCAATCCGCTCGGCCGCCATCACGACATGCTGATTGCCAACGTCCTTGCCCAGGGCGAGGCGCTCGCCTTCGGCAAGACCGCCGAGCAGGTGAGGGCCGAGGGCACGCCGGACTGGCTCGTGCCGCATCGCGTATTCGAGGGCAATCGCCCTTCCAGTACGATCCTGGCCGAGCAGTTGACGCCCGAAGCGCTGGGCAAACTGGTGGCGCTGTACGAGCACAGCGTGTTCACGCAGGGCGCGATCTGGAACATCGATTCGTTCGACCAGTGGGGCGTCGAGCTGGGCAAAGTGCTCGCGCAGCGCATCATTCCGGAACTGGAAAGCGCCGCCGAATCCGAGCTCAAACACGACAGCTCGACCAACGCGCTCATCGCGCGCTACCGCAAGCGTCGCATGAAGACCGGATGAGGCTTCCGCGCGATTTCTACGCCCGTCCGGTGCTGGTGGTCGCGCGCGAATGTATCGGAAAGCTGCTGGTCCATCACACGCCCGAAGGCGAAGCCGCGGGACGCATCGTCGAAACCGAGGCATATCGCGGGCCGCTCGATCTCGCCGCGCACAGCGCGCGCGGGCTCCGCACCAAACGAACCGAGGTGATGTTCGGGCCGGCGGGTTACGCCTACGTCTATCTGATCTACGGATCGAGCTGGGCGATGAATATCATCGCGGCGACCGAGGGCGAGCCGCACGGCGTCCTCATCCGCGCGCTCGAGCCGCTGCGCGGAGTGGAGCTGATGGTGCGCCGGCGGGGCGGCAACATGCTGCCCGGCGCGCGCGAACTTACCAACGGCCCCGGCAAGCTGACCCAGGCGCTTGCGATCACCGGCGAAGACTACGGACGCGATCTGTGCGGCGACCGGCTTTTTCTCGAAGAGAAGGATCGGCCAGTCGAAAGGGTGGGGCGCTCGGCGCGGATCAACGTCGATTACGCGGGGGCGTGGGCGGAAAAACGATGGAGGTTTTACGAGCGCGGCAACCGTTATGTGTCGGTCCGCCCGCGAGATTGAGGCGCCAGCCCACGCGGAAGGCTGTATGCGTCCGGTGGCGCGGGCGGTTGCGCAGGCGCAACAGCCTCCGGCCGAATGGAGGTTTGGCATCTCATTGGCCGATTGAGATTAAGCGAGCGACGGGCACGTTCTATGCTCCCCCCAAGGCTGCCCGATTTCGCGCGCCGCGGGCCGGCGGCATAGAGGGGGGAATATGCTCAAGTGCAATTCGTGCGGGGCCGTTTCCGTTGACGTGCACATCCTCGAGGCTGAGGGCGGTCCGGCGCCCGACCGCGGAGTGGTCGCGGTCAGGATAAAGGTCTGCAATTCGTGCTACTCGCGCCCGGAACGATCGAAGATGCTCGCGCTGTTGTGCGGCGATATCCTGGTGCCGCCCTCTTACTGGTTCCGCCGCAATGTCGCCTGGTCTTCGGCGATCAGAGTGGTCCGTTCGCCGCGCGGGCAACGTCCGCCGCGTTTCTGGTACGAACCCGAGGCGCATCCCCTGGGCTACTGGAGCCGTGCCCAACTGGTCAGCAACGGCGGCAGCCGTCACGCGCCCTGATCGCGGGCCTGGTCCGGTCCGGCCGCAGGCGCACCCGGTGAGGCGGCGCGGCCGGCAGCAGCCGCTGGTGCGCGGCGATACGCCGCTTTCATACTCGACTCGGGGGCGGGCTTGTCGATAAAAAAATCTCACGCGCGAGAGCACATCAGCGGCGCCGCGGCCGCCTACCTTGAGGCGTACGACGCCCTCGAACGCGCCGCCGAGAAAACCCAGATCCTTGTCAACCGGCTGATCGCGATCGCCGTCGCGCTTACAGATACCGGCACGCGGCTGCGCGACGACGCATGGAAGCACGCCGCGCTCGGCGAACTGTCGGCAGTCTCCGCCGCTCCCGCCTACGGTCCCACAGTTCGCCTGTGCAACACGCCGACTGCGAAACAACTGCTCGAAGCGATCGCCGACTGGCGCAAAAAGCGCATCTATCTGCAGCGGCTCTGGGAGAGTCTTCCGGCGGAGATGCGCGCGACGCTCAAGATGCCGGCGACGCTGGATTGAACGCAAATCCGGCCCCCTGGTCTTCTTTCCAGCATCGATCAATATCTTGAGTCGATTGCACAAATCGGCGCGTGTACCAAGCGACGAGAACCGTAAGGGTCACGCTTGCGACCAGAGCGGCCGCCTGAATCGCGGCGGAGTTGCTATTCAGCCAGGGCAGCATTCCTTAGCTGCGCTCGACGATGCCGCCTGACCTATCAAACCCAACCGTGGCCGACCCACCGCGGGCCTGAAGGAACGCAAACCAATCCTCGAAGCTCCGGCCGCTCCAAGATTGTCCCGGCTCGATCGACTTCTCGACATCGCCGAGCGGGGCCGAGGGCGAGCTCTGCCGAGTGAGGCCGCGAAACGTGATCAGAGCGCCGCGCTCCTCGATTGAGGCTTGCCAGTCCATCCGGATGAGAATACCCCTACGCGGCCTCGGCCAACAGGGCGGAGATCTCCTCGCCACGGAGCCGAGGCCGCTCCTGGAGCGCCCGCGCGACGCGCTCGATATCGGGCCGATGGAGCTTGACCAGGCGCACGATCTGCGAGTGCAGCCGCGCTGGCCGCTCACGAAGACTGCCAAAGGTATCGGGATCGAATGGTCGTCAAATCTCTCTCGCGGCTGGACTGAGGCGCCGAAAACCCTTACTTTCCTTGGGCGCGCGCCCGTAGCTCAACTGGACAGAGCATCGGACTTCGGATCCGAGGGTTGGGGGTTCGACTCCCTTCGGGCGCGCCAATGAAATCAAGGCTGTTTCGGCTTTGCGAGCGCCGGTTCGCACGTTCGACGGCCGATCTCACAGCCACGGGCTTCCAGAGCTGCCTTTTTGGCTTCGTTATACAGCGTCAACGCGAAGAGAATCGCGTCCATCCTCTCACGTCGCGGATCATTGCCGACATGACGTGGCTGTAGATATCGGCCGCGGCGCCGACGTGCGTGTTCAAGCCTGCGACAGGTCCGCCACCATTTTGACGTAGCACGCCAAAAAGCTGGTCATGGAAGGAGTCCAACCGACATAATGCTGGAAGGCGAGACTAACTCAGCATACCTCGCGGCACCGGATTTCTTCGTCAGACCTCCGCAATTCGCAAGCTGAATTCGCAACAGCTGAGTGCGATTCTATGAAGGCCGAGCTCGCTCGCGCCCGGCCCTACGCGCGGCACCTTCCTTGCTCAAATTTGGTTGACCCCAACAG
>Ga0335078_10004730_pt1 | contig 20159 bp, 14 predicted proteins | sample Lox_Sample_32_FD_206711 | JGI IMG/M metagenome (GOLD analysis project Ga0335078, IMG submission 206711) | Soil microbial communities from Loxahatchee National Wildlife Refuge, Florida, United States - Lox_Sample_3.2 | ecosystem: Environmental > Terrestrial > Soil > Wetlands | place: USA... | reverse complement strand
TCCATGACCGGCAGCGCCTCCGCCGGGCGACCCAGCTGGGAGAGCGAGATGCCCAGGTTGCTCAGCGAGGTAGCAAGGTCGGGACGGTAACGCTCCGGGCTCGCAGAGGCCAGTTCCCTGCGGATCGCAACAGCTTCCTGGGCGGCGGCCAGCGCCTCGGCCAGGCGGCCCAGTTCGGAGAACCGCACGCTGAGGTTGTTCAGTGTCGCGGCGAGCTCGGGACGGTAAAGGTCCGGGTCGGCGGCGGCCAGGTCCCGGCGGATCGCCGCCGCCTCCTCGACGGCCGTCAGGGCCTCGACGGGCCGGCCCAGCTGGGAGAACCGCTTTCCGAGGCTGTTCAAGATTGCGGCGAGGTCGGTGCGATAACGCTCCGGGTCCGCGGCGGCCAGCTCCCGGTACACGGCGACGGCCTCCTGCTCGGCGTTCAGCGCCTCAGCGGGACGGGCCAGTTCGGCGAGCCGGAGACCAAGATTTGACAGCCAGTACGCGCGGACGGCGGGCTCGGTGCCGGCAGGCAGGCGGCTGGCGATCCGCTGGCCGAGAGTTACCGCAGCCGGGCCCAGGACGACGGTCGGGTAGGGGATAGCGTTAAAAATCGCCATCAGCGTTTCCGCGGGCGCCTGCGTGTCAGCGATGAGATCGGCGACGGCGGGCAACGTCTGGCTGAGCAGCTCCTCGGCTTCCACGTAGTCGGACGAAGCGCGGGCGAGCATGGTCACCGCACGCAGTGCTTGCCTGGCGTCAAGGCCGGTCAGGCATGCGCGGGAGAACTCTGGTGAGGCGTCGAGTTCATGCAGGACGTGCAGTTCCGCGAGGCGGTCAGGCTGCATGGAACCGATCCAGTCAGCCTGTCCCGGGTCGGGTGGGTAGAGAGCGCGGAGCCATTCAGCGATCTTGACTGACGGCCGTATTCCGGGCACTCGGCCGGGCAGGACGCGGGCCTCGTCTTGGGTGGCCCCGCCAAGCAGGCATGCCGCCGCGACAACCTGCCGCAGCACCCGCGTAGTTGTCCCGTCCTGGCCATCGCGCAGCCCATGGGCCCGCGCGCTGTCGTACCAGAAATGCTGCTCATGCCGGAGCAGTTCACCAAGCACGGTGCGGATGTCGACGCGTACCGTTCCAGCGGGCGCATCGCCCAGGACGGCGACGAGCGCCGCCGCGTGCAGGTCCAGCACCCGCCGCTGGCCGGTACCGCTGTCGCCGTAGATCTCGACCGTCCTTTCCGGAAGCCCGAGCTCCCTGGCGAACGACCGGACGGCAAGCTCGATGATCTCGGCATCGGACACATCGGCCGCGACAACCGGCGATAGCCGATGCTCATCGGCCGACTGGACCAGGTCCCAGACCGCGGGGTCGCCGACACCGAGCTGATCCCACCAGTCCCCGGCGGAGCGGGCCAGCAGCAGCACGCGTACGCCCTCGCCCTGGTCGCTGGCCAGCGCGGCCAGCATCTGCTTCAGCCCGACACGGGTCTCGGCGTAATCGACGACCAGCAGGGCGCGGCTGCCGGTCACCACCCGAAGCAGGCCGATCGCGGCGGCCTCCTGACCGTCGGCAATCCGCTCGGACATCCAGCCGAGCTTCTTCACGCGCTCGGCAAGCTCAACGGCCAGCCGGGTCTTCCCGACCCCTCCCGGGCCAGTCACGAGCCTCAGCCGCCCGGCCTCGTCGTCCTCGTGCCAGGCCACCAAGGACGCCAGCTCGTCGTCACGACCCACGAAGCCGACCACCTCGCGGCGGGGATCCAGCAACCGAGCCCCGCTACGGGGCACGGCCTTCTCCACAGTGCCCCGCAAGTCCGCTCGCTTAGCGTCTTTGGCGCGGACCACGTCGTAAACCGAGGGAGCGAAAGCCCCCGTCACTGCACCGATGGCGACACCGACAACAGACCAGCGACCGCCGACCAGGACATACGCGATCACGGCACCCGCAGCGGCCAGACCGGCGCCCCACGCAAGGGCCCGCACCTGAGATCCCCGGGTCATGCGCTCATCGTGGCGCACTGCAGATAACACGCATAGGCCGCCTGGGCGGCAGCGGCGGAGCGTGGCGGAGCCCCCGTACACGGCGAATCCAGGGCCGACATCTGGATCCGGCCACAGGCGCGAGATCGCCGATTCCGCGTGCATGGCGAACGCGGGGATGAGCTGCGCGTCGCGCGCAGAACGCCCACTCATGCCGCGCGGGATGTCCGGGCCTGCGGCCGGGCTTCCGTGGCGTCGCCGGTGCGTCACGGTCCGGGCGGCGGGGTGAAGATGTCGTGGGTTCCGATGCGCCGCCAGATGACGTGCGGCTGGCCGGGCACGCGCTCGGCTCCGTAGCCGAAGGTGGCGCGGCCGTCGTTGTCCCAGGTCATCTCGAACACATTCGGGTGCGCTTTCACGCCTTTGACGCGCAAGCCCGGCCGGAACGGCCGGTCCGGGGCCATCAGGTCCGGCACGAAGGCGTCCTTGATCACCTTGCGGAACGCGTCCCGCTGCCGGGGCGAAAGGGCCTTCCAGTCTTTCTCGAAACGGGGCAGCGTCTCGAACGTCGGCATCAGGCGTCCGCGGCCAGCGCGTCAAGGTGCGCGAACATGTCGTCAGCCGACTCGTACGCCGTGCCCTGGCCGGCCGCGATCTCCTCGTCCGCCTCGCGTTCCCCGGCTAGCCACCGCGGGGTGAAGAACCAGGCTTGATCGGTCGGGATGGACACGTAGCCGCGCACCGTGACCGTCCCGTCGTCATGAACGGCGAACTCCACCTCGTCGCCCTCGCTGATGTGCAGCGCGCGCCTGATCTCCTCAGGCAGTGTCAGCTGCGCCTTGGGCCGCACCTTCACCCTGGCGCTGACAAGGGGCTCCGGTTGGACCTTGGCGGCGGGCACGCCCATGGCAGTCACTCTTTCGAATCCGATTTTCCGACAATCTCACTCTATCAGGTCCGCGGGCCCTCCCCGGCTGGTCGGGGGCTCTCCCTGCCACAGCTAAACGAACGGCGTTCCAGAACGATCCGGTCCGCGCGATCGAGCAGGCGATCACCACTAACAGGATGCCCGACCATAACGTTCGTTCTCGTACGTCTAGGGCAATCGTCTTGAGTAGGTGCCAGAACGTATAGAACGGTGGTTATTGCTCGCGTACGGTCGACCAGAGTTGATTGCTGCCCGTAACCGGGCTGCGATCTCCGCCTGGTTCCTCTCTGCCGATTCGGCGTGACTGGCCAACCTCGCCGGTACTTCAGGCGGAGGCGCGCCGGGCCGGGAACCCCCGTCACCGGGCCTGACGGGGCTGCGCCGCCGTCGCTTCTGGTCCGTACCAGACCGACGCCTTCGCGATCTGCGGCGGGCGAACGCGATCCGGTGCGCAGCGCAGCGCCCGCCGTGCTCGCACGGGCGGCGGCATGGCATTCCAGGGGGGAGCAAATGAACCGAACCATCACCGCACTGGCCATGGCCACAGCGCTCGGCCTCGCGGCCGCCGCGTGCGGCTCGCCGGGGAACTCGCCGCCCGCGCCCGCCACGGTCACGCATATCCGCACCGTGACGACGGCGCCCGTGGCGACCCCCGTGACGCCCACGGCAGCCCCGGCCCCGACCCAAGCCGCGCCGACCCCGACGCAGGCGTCCAGCCCAGGGCTGTCGGACCCCGTGGCGGTCGTCACGCAGTTCTACGCGGACATCACCGCGCACGACTACGGTGCCGCCTGGGCCCTGGGCGGCGACAACATAGCCGGCACCAGCTACGCGAACTGGGCCGCCGGGTACGGCACCACCGCGGCCATCGCGGTCACGGCCGCCGAGGATTCCGGCAGCGACCAGGTGACGGCCTCCATCAGCGCCACGCAAACCGACGGCTCGGTCCGCAGCTACAGCGGCACGTACACCGTGCAGGACGGCGTCATCACCAGCGCGCAGATCACGCAGCAGTAAGGGGACCGCGCACCAGCAGGTCAGCGCAGCGTATTCCTCCCGGAGCGCCATAACGAAGCGGATAGCGACCGGTATGCTCGCCGGCTGGACGTTCGCTCCTGGGGAGCAGCCGGGCCGGCCGGCGCGGGCCTCGATACTGGATACTGGTTGCATACGGATCACGATCCGGGTGCGGCCCGGCTCGGCACGGCCGGGTGCCGGCGGGGAGCACGCCGGTGCCCTGGTGGTGCGGGTCTGCGCCCGGGCCGTGGACGGGAAGGCGACCGAGGCGGCGCTGGCCGCGGTGGCCGACGCGTTCGGCGTCCGGCGCAGCGCCGTCCGCCTGGTCTCCGGGGCGGCAAGCCGCACCAAGGTCATCGACATCGACGCGGGAGACCCGCAGGTCCTCGCGGCCCTGCTCGCCGCGCCGCCGGCCGTTGACCCACCCTCCTGGACATCAGGAGCGCCGCGCGGCCGGCCACGTGCAGGCTCATGACCTGCCGGATGATCGAAGATGGGCTCGCCGGGCGGCCGACGCAGCCCCGACGGCCGACTACCATGGCGCGCGCCGCACAATCCGTAGCGGAGGTGGCCCCTCGATCTCGACCAGAAATGCTCGAGATCGCCGACTCTGCGCGCCACCGACGACAATGATTTCCTGGCCGTCACCAGCCGCCGCCTCCGCCGTGCCGGCCAGGGCCGGGACGGTCGCCAGCCACCGGGCTCCGGACGAGCGCAGTTGGCCGGCGACCTCGCCGACGGTTCACAGCGGGTTGAGGGTCGTCACGGCGCCTCCGGCCCGGGCCGCCCCGTGGAACACGGCGGGTTTGGCGCCGAAGGCTGCGGCGCGGCTGACGGGACTCGGACCCTGACCTCTTGCGGCAGGCAGGCGGCGGACGCTGGTCTGCCGGGTGCCGGAGCGAGCATACCCCCACGGCGGTCAGGTGCTGAGTGCCTGGACCCACAGTGCGGTGTCGTGATGGTTGGTCAGGTCTTGGCCTGCCGCGTCCTTGAGCGTCCGTGGCGTCCAGGGCGGCGGAGGGTCAGCTGAGCTCGCGAACCTTGAGGGTGTCGACGTGCTGCTGTAGGGCAACGGCTTTGCCGCCGTTCATGGTCCACACGTGGGCCATCTTCACAACGGCCGGCTCTCCGGAACTCTTGTGCTTCCACCTGTAGCTCCCGAGCGCCACGACGGTCTCACCGTCGGCGATGAACTGCTCGGGCACCACGGCGAAGTCATCGCCGATTTCCCCGAGTCGCATGAACACCCCTTCGAGCACCGCCTGAGGACCGACGTACGTGCCAGCGAGCGGGAATCCGTCGGCCTCGGTCCACTGGATGTCGTCGGCCATGGCGCCGAGGGCGGCGGGAACGTCGCCCGTCGCGAAGCTCGCATAGGCGTTTTCGATGATTTCCTTGTTGGTGGCCATCTCGGGTCCTCCCCTGTCGGCACGGTGCATGACAGTGTTATGCATAACACTGTCATGCACCGTTGTCAATGACGGTGTTATGGATATGCTGTCGAGCATGCCGCACCAGTCTGCCGACCCTCATCTGCGCGAAAGGATCATCAGCACCGCCGCGCAACTGCTGGCTACTGAGGGCGCCGTGTCGGCCCGGCGCCTGGCCCGCGAACTGGGCACATCGACGATGGTCGTCTATACCCACTTCGGCGGGATGGACGAACTGACCCGGCACGTGATGCGCCGCGGGTTCGCCGGCTTCGGGGCCGAGCTGGACCGCGGCGCGGTCACCGACGATCCCGTCGCCGACTGGATGACCTACCTGTGGGGCTACCGCCGCTTCGCGCTGCGCGAACCCCACCTGTACGGGGTGATGTTCGGTCCCGGACTGGCCGCGTTCAGGCTTGGCGATCCCGCCGACCTTGACGCGGCTAGGTCCACGTTCGTCTCGCTCCTGCGTCGCATCCGCGCCTGCGTCAACGCGGGCCGATGGGAGGCCGACGACGTCACCACCGCCGGCGAAGCTGTCTGGTCCGGTGTGCACGGCCACACCACGCTCGAGCTGACCGGGTTCTTCGGTTCGGTCGGCCGCGACCCAGTGCGCTCATACAGCGAGATCCTCACCAGGATGTCGATCGGCCTCGGCGACCACGCCCCGGCCACCGCCCGCTCGCTGTCGACCGCCAGGCGACGGGCCGTCCGCGCAGATCGCGCCGAGGCCGCAGCTGCACGACGAGCGTTGCCGTGACCCACGACCGCGCCGCCACCATCCTCGCCGGCGGCGAGCGCGTCATCGTCCTGGAGGTCCTCGACGGCCAGCCGGACCACCTGCACCATGCAGCGCCGCCACTACAGGTCGCGATTGCGGTCACAGACGCGCCAGGCTGTTGCCCCGTGCCCGGGGCCACGGGCTGGGAGCGCCGGGGTTACCCGCCGGCGGGGCGGAGTTCTGCGGTGATCCAGCCGAGCTCGGATGCGATCCGGATCCCGATGCCGGGGATGTGCAGGGGCTCGATCACCTCCCGCAGCGCCGCGCAGAACGGGCCGAGCCCTGCCGCCCGGATGGCGGGGACCGAAGGCCCGGCCGCGGCCAGCGCCCGGACCGCGAGCCCGGCATCGGGCCACTCGTTGATGACCGTTACGGTCCCTCGTGCGCGCGGTGTGAAGCCCGCCGAGGCCAGCATCTCCTCGATCACGCCGGGCCGCCCGGTGTCGCCTTGGCGGATGGTGGCCTCACCGTGGCTGGGCGGTGACAGCTCGATCGCCTTCAGGAAGTACGGCATGAGGCCGAGATGTTCCGGGCGCCCCCAGAAGGTGAGGCCGAGCCGCCCGCCGGGCACCAGCACCCTGGCCGCCTCCCGCAGCGCCGCCTCGCATCCCTTCCAGATCCCGTTGAAGCTGGTCGCCGCGTCGAAGCAGGCGGCGGGGAACGGCAGGGCGAACATGTCACCGACCCGGAAGTCGCCACCCGCGGTCCGCGCCCTGGCGATGGTGATCAGCGCGCCGGAGGCGTCGATCCCGGTCACGGCCGCGCCGCGCCGGGCGGCGATCTGAGCGGCGAGCCCGGAGCCGCAGGCGATATCCAGCAGCCGGGTGCCTTCGCCGACGCCCAGCCGGTCGAAGATCACCTCGTTCGCCGGGCGGGCGTAGGGCTCGAACAGGCAGGCCCAGTCGGCCGGCCGGGCTCCCCACGCTCGCCCGGCCTCCTGCCAGTCCATCGGCGGGGTCATGGTTTCGGCGGGTGGCATGGCGCCTCCTTAGACGAACGTCCGTACAAAGATTTATAGACGAACGTTCGTCTAAAATCAAGGGTCAGGGGAAAGGAGCCAGCCGATGACAGACCAGGGACAGCCCCCGGCCAGGCGGACCCGGGCACCCGGGGAGCGCACCCGGGCCCGCATCGCCGGGCAGGCGGCGAAGCTGGCCACGATCGAAGGCCTGGAAGGCCTGTCCATCGGCCGGCTCGCCGACGCGGCCGGCCTGCCCAAGAGCAGCGTGCACGCCCTGTTCGGCTCCAAGGAACAGCTCCAGCTGGCGACCATCGGCGCAGCCAGGGACAGCTTCATCACCGAAGTCGTCGCACCGGCCCTCAGCGCGGCCGAGCCCGGCCGGCAGCGCCTGCTCGCGCTGTGCGAGGGCTACCTGTCCTACGTCGAGCGGCGGGTCTTCCCCGGCGGGTGCTTCTTCGTCGCGGCATCCGCCGAGGTGGGCGCGCAGGCAGGCCGCGTTCACGACGAAGTGGCCCGCGTCCAGCAGCAGTGGCGCGACCTGCTCGCCGCCGAAGCCCGCGCCGCCGTCGGCAAGCGCGAGCTGCCAGACGGCACCGACGCCGACCAGCTCGCCTTCGAGCTGGGGGTCATCCTCGCCGGGACCGACATCGTCGCCGTCCTCCACGACGACTCCCACGCGATCAGCCGCGCCCGGACCGCCATCCGCACCCGCCTAGCCGGACAGACCGGACCGGGCGCCCACTCCCTGGCATTCCAGCCGCCCAAGGCCGGCCCTGAGTAAACAGCCGGATGATCGCCCGGCCTCAACGGACTGATCAGACCTGCCGGCTACGCGCCGCATCCGCTGGTCACGACCAGGACTAGCAGTCTGTGCGCCTCAGCGGGCAGCGGCCGAGTGGCTACTTCGAGGACAACGCCCCCGGGTCGCGGTACCCGCGCCAGCTGTAAACACTCCCTCGCGCGCTCATGGCCAGCCAGGTCCGCGTCAGTCCAGCGGCTGCCTGGAGCTGGCCTCGGGCTCGCGGCCGCCTAGCAGCCAGCCGCCGGCTGCGGCGGCAAGCGGCAGCCCGCCCAGCAGGATGAGCACGTCGCCTAGCGGCAGGCCGCCGAACATGGCGGACAGGCTGCTGTGCGCCCAGGCCAGCCCGGCGATCACCGCGGCCGCCATGCCGAGGACCGCGCCGAGCAGGCCAAGCGCGGCGGCGGTCGCCGCGGTGATCATCCGCCTGGTCACGCTGCTCGCACCCGCCGCGGTGAGCGTGCGCAGGTCCCGCGCGGTCTCGCTGCGGACCAGGCCGACGGAGGCGGCCAGCACGCCGAACGCGATCACGATGCCAAGCGCGGTGGCACCGCCGGCGAACTCGCCGAGATCCGGCGCACCGGACTTGGTCTCGGCCGTCACCCCGTAGGCGAGCGCGAGCTGCCGCGCGGCATTGATCTGCGCGGCGGTGAGCGGGGCCGGTGCCTGGATCAGCCAGCCGTTCAGGCTGGACTGCAGGTGGTACCTGCTCACCGCGTACCTGGTGACCACCGTGTTCGGCGCGGCGGTGCCGCCGGGCAGGCTGCTGACCGTCTGTATCGCGGGGCGGGCCAGGCAGTCGTTGCTCAGCGTGCAGGCCGGGCCCTGGCCCGGGGACTGGGTGGTGCTCCAGCTCATCTCCAGGTTCGGCACGCCTGCCAGTCCGGGCCGCATAGTGAGGATGTCGGTGCCGGGGGCGATCTGGCTCGCCTTGATCCCGTAGGTGGCGAGCAGCTGCGGGGTGGCCAGGTACACCGTGCCGGTGAAATTGAACGGGCTGTTTTGCGGCGTACCCGCCTGGGACAGCGTGGCCGAGGATTCCAGTGGCACGGACCGCGCGTGCAGGCTGGCGGCGAGACTGTTCACCTGCCCGCCGAGGCGGGCTGCCTGGGCGCTGCTTAGCCCCGTTATCAGGCCGCCGCCCTGGCTCTGCTGCGTGTAGATGATCAGCTGGCTGCCGGACAGGTTGGGGCCGGACCAGCTCAGCGGATCATCGAACCGGATGCTGGCGGTGAGGCAGATGGCCATGGCCAGGAACACGGCGAACGTGACCGCCGTCAGCGCGGCACCGGTCCGGGCCTGGTACCGGACCAGGTCGCGCAGCGCGATCCGGATCGCGACCGGCAGCCGCGGGCCGGCTCCTGCTGCAAGCACGCTGACGGCCAGCGGGGCGAGCAGGACGATGCCGGCGATCACGGCGACCAGGCCGGCCAGCAGGAGCAGCACGTGCAGTTGGCCGGCGTGCCCTTGGCCCGCCACCCCGGCCAGACCGCCGGTGAACGCCAGGCACGCGAGGCCGGCCGCGAACACGATGACGCCAGGCACGGCAGAGCGGCGGGCCAGCTTCGGCGACGCGGGGCGGCCGGACAGCGCGGCCACCACCGGCACCCTGGCCATCGTCTTGGCCGGGTGGCGGGAGGCCAGCACCGACGTCGCGACCGCGAGCACAACCGCGGCACCGAACGCCCACCACGGCAGGTTCGCCGCGTCGACCACGTGCCTGGCCGCCTGCTGCAGGGCCGGCACGTACGCGAACCAGGCGGCCGTGCCCAGCACCGCCCCAGCCAGCGCGGCCGTGGCGCCGACGGCCAGGCCGCCGGTGATCACGACCAGGCGCAGGTTGCGCTCGGTCGCGCCGATCGCGGTCAGCATGCCGAGAGCACGCAGCCTGCGCTGGGCCATCACCGAGAAGCCGGCCACCGACACCAAGCCGATGAACGCCAGGCCGGCTACCTCTGCTACCAACGCGATCGTCGCCGCCGGTAGCCCGCTCATAAAAGCCGAGGGGAACGTGAATGTCGCCGCCGCCGGGAGACCGGGCAGCGTTCCGCTGCCGCTGCTGATCGCCTGCTGGACGGCGGATGAGGGGCCAAGCAGCAGGGTCACCTGGCTGGGCCGCCTGACCTGTCCCGGGGCGACCAGCCCGAACTCGTCGGCCAGGTTGCTCGGGTCCTGCACGATGCCGGTCACCCGCCACGTCGTGTCGGCGGCCCGCCAGGTGCTGCCCACGTGCCCGCCGTACCGGGCCGCCACCTGGGTGGTCAGCGCGACCTGACCGGGGCCGGCCGGGTACCTGCCGCTGACCAGGCCGAGCAGCGGCGCGTTGTAGTGCCCGCGCTGGCTCTCGGCCCGCAGCTGCGCCGGCTCGGTGGTGCCAGTCGCGATGTCCTGGTTCTCGATCAGATCGGCCGGACCCCAGCGGTCCTGGATGGCGGCGATGTCGGCGCCCAGGTGCGGGTCGGTGCCGGGCAGCGTGACCAGCGCGGCCGCGGTGCCGAACGTGGCGTAGTCCGGGTTCGGGAGCTGCACGTTCGTGACGACGCTTGCCCCCCAGATCGTCGCCGCGACCGCCACCGTGAGCAGCCCGAGCACGAGCAGCTGCTGGCGCCATTCCCGGCGGAACAGCCGCCAGCCCCACCGCAGCATCGCGCGGCGGGCGACGATGCCGCTGCCCGCGCCCGCGTCCAAGTCGGGGAGGCCGTCCAGGACGGTGCTCACCGGGTCTCCCCGGGCATGAGGAGCGATTCGGGGCCGGGCGGCCGGGTCGTCGTGCCGGTCAGCCGGCCGTCGCGCAGGAGCACGATCCGGTCGGCCCAGGCGGCCAGCTGCGCGTCGTGGGTCACCACCACCGCGGCCACCCCCCGCTGGCACGCCTCGTGCAGCAGCCGCATCACCTCGCCGGCGTTCACCGAGTCCAGCGCGCCGGACGGCTCGTCGGCCAGCAGCAGCCGACGGTCCCCCACCACCGCACGGGCGATCGCCACCCGCTGCCGCTCACCGCCCGAGAGCTGATCGGGGAACCAGCCCGCCCGGCCCGCCACCCCGAGCGACTCCAGCGCGGCCAGCCCGGCCGCACGCGCCTTCGGCACCGGGACGCCGTCCAGTTCCAGCGGCAAGGCGGCGTTCTCGGCGGCGGTCAGCCCGGGCAGCAGGTTGAAGTCCTGGAACACGTACCCGATCACCCGGCGCCGCAGCCTCGCCCTGCGGCCCCGCGGCATCCCTGCCAGGGCCATGCCGCAGACCAGCACCTCCCCGCTGGTGGGGTCCTCCAGGCTCCCGGCGATCGTCAGCAGCGTGGACTTGCCCGACCCGGACGGCCCCATCACCGCCACCATCTCCCCGGCCCGCACCGACAGGTCCACCCCGGCAAGCGCGCGCACCGCGCCGGGCCCCTGCCCGTAGGTCTTCGACACGCCGCGCAGCTCCAGCGCGCTCACCGCGCTCTCGCTTTCCCCGCCACCTCCCGGCCGGCTCATCGCCTGGCCCCCAGCCGGCGAAGCTGCGGGACCGGGGCGGCGGCCGGGGAGGGCCGGGGCGGGGCGGCGGCGGCCCGCGCCAGGCGCACGTCCGCGGCGTCCAGCCAGCGGATCACCGCGTCCAGGCGGAAGATCTCGGCATCGACCACCAGCGCCAGGCTCAGGTCATCGCGGGCCTCGCCCTCCTTCAGCCGGGTCCACTGCTGCATCAGCTCCAGCAGGTACAGCCGGTGCGCCTGGATCACCTCGTGCGCGTCGGCGTCCGGCACCCGCGCCGCCACCAGCACCTTCATCACCAGCTCATCACGGGGCGGGGAGGTCAGGTCCGGCGGCGTGCGCAGCCAGGCGGCCAGCGCCTCCTCGCCGCGGCGCGTGATCCGGTACCGCTTCTGCGGCCCGTCCTGGCCGGTCCCGTCGGATTCGGCCAGCCCGTCGCGCTCCAGCCGGCCCAGCGTCTTGTACACCTGGCCGACGTTCAGCGGCCACACCTCGCCCGTCCCGGCCTCGAACTCCTCGCGCAGCTGCAGCCCGTACTTCGGCCCCTCAGAAAGCAGCGCCAGCAGCACGTGCGGGACGCTCACAACGCCACCATGTCCGACATCATGTCCAGCATAATACCCGACATACCCGTTGATGCGCCAGATCGCCCGGTTAAGTGCGGGCGTAGTCAGCAACGCCGGAAACTAGATGCGGGACCGAGCCGTACCTGCTCGAGGAGGTCGCCCAGGCCACCAGGCTCCCTGCCGAATATGTGCGCTGGTATGGTCCGGCTATGCCCCCAATGACAGGACGGGTCATCGCTGGGCGATACAACCTGCAGCACCCCATTGGCCGTGGCGCCTTGGGAGTGGTGTGGCGCGCTCACGACGAGCTACTTGACCGTGACGTCGCGGTCAGGGAGGTCCTCATATCGTCGGCCTTGATCGGTGCGGACGAGCAACGCAACGCCTATCAGCGGACGCTGCGCGAAGCGCGGATCGCCGCGCGGCTGTCCCACCGCGGCGTCGTACCCATCTACGACGTGGTCGAGGAAGACGGCCACCCCTGGATCGTGATGCAGTTCGTCCCGTCGCAGTCACTGGACCAGATGCTAGTGGCGGAGGGGCGGCTTTCCCCCGGCCGAGCGGGCCGGATCGGCCAGCAACTGCTGTCGGCGCTCGCTGCGGCGCACTCCGCCGGGGTGCTGCACCGTGACGTGAAGCCGAGCAGCGTGCTTATCGCGACGAGCAAGGCCGGGGAGGGCTTGTGGGAAGAAAGGGCCGTGCTGACCGACTTCGGCATCGCGCCGTTCGAGGGCAATCCGTACCTGACACGGACCACGATGCTGTCGGACTCTGCCTTTGTCGCGCCCGAACGCATCCGGGGCAGCAATGCGTCGCCCACGTCCGACCTGTGGTCGCTCGGCGCGACGATCTACGCGGCGGTTGAGGGACGCGGTCCCTTCGAGCAGCGCGGCGGCGCGATGAGCACAATGTTCGCGATCGTCCAGGAGGACGCGCCGATCGCCCGGCACGCGGGGCAACTTGCCCCGGTCATCGCGGCGCTGCTGCGCCGCGATCCGGCCACGCGGCCGTCAGCCTCGGCTGTGGCGGGGATGTTCGAGCAGGTGCTGCCGCACCTCTCGGAGAGTACAGATGAGCAGCCCGCGACGTCCCGCCCCGTGACCGTCCGGTTTGCGTACGTGCCCCCATCGGATTCTGTGGTCTCCGCTCCTGGCCGGCCCGGCCCTGGCTCCGCTGGATCCGGGGACGGGCGTAGTTCAGGTGGGAGACCTCCGGAGGGCAGCGATGCCGACAGCACGGGCCAGCACGGGAGGCGCCGCTACCTGAGGGCGCAGTGCCCGGAGAGCATCCCGGTGGGCGAACCGTTCAGCATGCTCGCCAGCATCGTCCTCTCCGGTCCCGGCAGCACGCTATTGAAGTCCTTCAACATACAGCCGGCAGGCCAGGATGTGCTCCTTGTCGCGCATGCGCCGGGTCTTCGGCTTCTCAGTAGTCAGCGGCTGACAGTACACGTCCCTGGTGACAGGGATTCCGAGCCCGTGATGTTCGAGTTTCTTGCCGATGCAGCCGGGCCAACGCGCGTGTCGATCACTGCCTGGCTGAGTGGCACCTACCTGGGCGAGCTCGTGGTCGAGATCACGGCCGAGCATCGCCGTCCGCGAGGTCCGCACCGTGACGCGGTGGCCGAGATAGCCACCGAGCCCTCGGACGGCGCGGTGAGCCTGGTGGTGCGCTACGACCCGGTGCAGAAGGCATATCGCTTTGAGTTCCGTGACCAGGACAACCCCGAGGAGGTGACAAGCCACCTGGCCTACGAACCAGCCCCGCTGGTGGAGCGACTCGTCTTCGGGCTGGACCAGCTCGCCCAGGGCCGAAGCGGGTACTCGGCTGCCGAGACGCACGACTACCTGGTGAACGAGGGAGCTAGGCTCTGGCGCGAACTGATCCCTGCCCGGCTGCGTGAGCAGTTCTGGGAGCGCCAGCACCGCATCCGACAGCTCACGATCCTGACTGACAAGGACGCGGTCCCGTGGGAACTGCTCTACCCGATGGATCCGGGCCATGATGCCGGGTTTCTCGTGGAGCAGTTTCCTGTGACGCGCGCGGTGTTCGGGCGACTGCCAGCCCGGCAGCTGAGCTTTCGGCCCGCCAGATTCGTTCTGCCGCAGGGCTCTCCGGCCGAAGCTCACGCCGAGATCGAGACCCTGCGGCAAATGCTCTGCATGGAGCACACGCCTAACGAAGCGGTGATTTCCGAACTCTCGCCGCTGCTTGACCTCATACGCGGCGGAGACTTCGGGCTGCTTCACTTCGCCTGCCACAACAGCTTCGACGCCATCTCGGGCTCATCGATCATGCTTGACAGGCGCCAGTTCACGCCCACTCTCATGACAACCGCGGCGATCGGCAGGAACCTGGCCAGGACCTCACCGACCATCTTCATCAACGCCTGCCGCAGCGCCGGGGTTAGCGCTGCCTACAACCGGCTAGATGGATGGGCCGCCACGTTCCTCGAAGCCGGGGCCGCCGCGTTCATTGGCTCTCTTTGGGCAGTCGGCGATACAACCGCGCGTGAATTCGCCGAAGAGCTGTACAAACGACTCCAGCGGGGATCGCCGCTCGGAGAAGCCATAACGCAGACACGGAGAATGGCTGCGACCAAGGAAGGCGATCCCACCTGGCTCGCCTACGCCGTCTACGGTGACTCGCGTGCCAGACTCCTTCCACCTTCAGAAAAGACCGAGTCTTTGGGCGCATAACGTGAAGGTAACCGGTAACGAGAAACGCGCTGCTCGCGCTGGATAAGGCCGCCGGAGCCGCCCGCCAGGCCGCCATCGACCTGGCCTCGGCTTCGCCACGGACAAACTTGACCTGCGCAGCGGCCAGCCTCCGGGCCGACCAGCCCGATCGTCGCTAGATCGCTGCGTTTTCGTCCGCGTAGGACAGCAGGCGCTCGGCTGTCAGGCGGATCCAGGTGCTGACCCAGCCGCTGGCGGCGGACGCCCGTACATCGGCGGGCACCTGTGCGGGCTCGGTGACCTGGGCAGGCCCTTCGATGAGGACCGCGATGTGCACGGGGTGGTCTCCTTCGGCGATCACCATGGTGAGCCACGGCGTGCTGCGCAGGTTCCGCTCGCGGACCGAGCCGGCCATGGTCGGCAGCCAGAACGTGGTGCCGCGCCGGATAAAGATGGACATCGCCGTGTGCGGCCGCCCGTCGGGCCGGGTGGAGCCGACCACGGCGAAGGCCCGCCGGTCGAGGTAGGAAGCCAGCTGCGCGGCGCTAAGCCGTCGTTCTGGCGGATAGGAAACGGCAGTCGCGGCGGTCGACCGTGCGAACGTCCGGTCCTGAAGGCCGCCCAGTAGCTCGCTCATCCGCCAGTTCTACCGCCTGGAGGGGAGGAAGGACATAGGCGAGGCATTTCAGAAACGTCGGCCGCAAGCCAGGTAGCGCTCAACGGCATGAAAGGGGCGCGAGCCAGGACAGGGGGCCCGCCGCCCGTCGGCGCGTAGTGTGACGTCGGCAGTGTTACTGCTTCCCCCACTCGCCGATCGCCGATTGGGTGCTCCGGCAAAGTGGGCTGCACCGACTGGTTCTCTCGCCCAGGGCAGCCGCTTATGTGCCGTTGACAATAAAGTGACGAGCATCGTGCTGCATAGGGCATCTGGCGCAGTGGCACGGTCTCGTCGTGGCCTCGCCCAGGCGATTCAGGTGGTGGCACCGGGACCGGCCGCTTGGTCTTGCTGCGTGGAGGCACGCGCCGCGGACGTTTCTCAGGATGATCGGCGGACTGACGAAGGACCGGCGTGCGCCGAGCGGCGCCGGGGTGGTCTGACTCTCCCGCAGGGATGCGAAGGACCGCCCGAGTTACCCGGTGTCCTCGCATGAGAGCAATGGCCCTCTCCCGATCTAAGCCCGTACCGCATAGAACCGCCGTGGCGGTGGTGGGGTCAGGCTCCGAAGTGGACGTGGGACGCCCAGCGGGAGGGGGCGCCGGGTCTGGCCGACCGGGCGGCGTGTACGGCCTGGTGGACGGCGAGAGCGGGGTCGGCCCCGAGCTTCAGCTTGTCATGGATCTGCTGGCCGAGGTCGAGGGCTGCCCGGTCCGTCACTGGCCACAGGGTCGCGATGACGTGGCGGAAGCCGGCGACCTGGAAGGCGGCGGCGAGATGGATGGCCTCGTCCAGCAGGCCGGTTCCGCCATAGGCGGTTGAGCAGGCCGAAAGGTAGGCCAGGTAGCCGCTCGCCGGCATGAGGCCCGTGATCTCCCGCACAGGTAGCGGCCCGTCCGCGAGGTAGAGGTAGCTCCCCGAGGGGTCGTCCTCCTTGGCGTTCGCGTGGCAGGCGAAGTGCGCCCAGCGGGCTGAGGGAAGCGCCTGCTTCACGGCGGCGCGCGTGGCCCGGGCGTTGAGCAAGGGTTGGGCGCCGTGCAGGCCCGCGACGAGGGCCGCCTCCTCGGCGGCCTTCGCGAGTGGGGAGAGCCCGCCCGCCTCGTCGATCCCGACCGCGAGCACGCCCCCGGCATCGGCGGGTGGCCGGCGGGACTGCCGCCAGGAGTGGCGCAGGGCCAGCACGGTGGGCGTGTAGGAGGAGACGACGCGGTCGAGCACCGTGTCGGTGCCCGTGAGGTGATGGCCGGCGGCGTGCACCGGCAGGGCCGACAGCGGCCCGGTGGGGATCCACCACACCCGCCGCCCGCCGGCGCCGGGGCCGAGCGGGGCGGTGTAGCCGAGGTGCTCAAGCACCGGCGCGGTCACCGCATCCCACAGCCAGGCCAGTACCTCAAGCAGGTTCTCCTGCTCGCCAGCTGCCTGCGCGGTCTGGACCCTGGCGAGGAAGGCGCTCGCGTGCCTGGCTGCCTTCTCGAAGGTGGCTTCGGGCAGCCCGACCTGGTCCGCACCGTGGCGGTTGAGGAGGAGGGCGTCGCAGCGGGTGGCGGCGACGTTGAGTGCGACCACGATATCGCCCTCGTCGAGTATGTCGCGGAGCTCCTCGATGGCGGGCGGCAGGCCAAACCGCTCGAACCCTGCCTGCTGGCGGATGTCGCCGAGCACCCGCCGCCATTCCTGCAGCGCCCGCTGCCGCACCGGGCCGCGGTCGGTTACGGGGCGCCCGGGCTCATCGGGCACCCGCTCGTCCCGCAGCAGCGCCTGGACGCGCTCCAGTTCGGCGGCGAGGGGCGGATGCTGCTTGCCGAGGGCGTCGAGGTCGGTGCGGATCCGCAGCTCCTGCCCGAGCAGCACGCCGCGGCCCTGCTCCAGCCGCAGCCACGCCGACTGCGGGTCGCGCAGGGCCAGGGCGGTGGCGGCCGCTCCTGAGGCGACGCCGGTCATGGCCCGCAGGTGGTGCTCCTGGTCGGCTCGGGCCAGGCCCTGGTCAGCGAGCAAGGGAAGCTGCCCGAAGACTTCCCGCCACGCCGCCTCGGCGCGAGGGTGGTCACTCGCGATGGCGGCCAGGGCGGCCCAGAGCTTGCCCGACTCCACCCGGACCAGCGGCGCCGCCGTGGCCGACTGCGCCGCCTCGCCCAGCGCTTCGATCGCCCGCCGTCTGGCGGCCGGGTCGCCGGCCCGCCGGCTGAGGACGATGCCGAGGTTGAACAGGTGCACGGCACGGGAGGGCCCGTTGGCCCTGCCCGCCACCGCCTGCTCGGCGCTGCGCGTCGCCTCGTCCAGGTCGGCCTGGTTCCCGGTGGCCTCGTAGCGGCTGAGCAGGCTGATGCCCAGCTCCGAGAGCGCGCCGGCGTGCCGCGAGTCGTCCCTGTTGAGTGTCTCGACCGCCAGCTTGCCCGCAGCGATCGCCCGGTCGAGGTCGTCTGCGTCATGTCGGCGGGTATAGCGGGTGCGCAGCATGACGGCGAGGTTGGAGCAGAGAATGCCGTGGCGAAGGTCGTCGGCCTGGACGAGCGCGGACGCCTGCTCGGCGTTGGCGACGGCGTCGTCCAGGTCGGCCTCGAGGCCGCTGCGGCGGAAGCGGACGGCCTGCTTGTTGGCGAGGTTGGCCAGGTAGGTGGCCTGCACCGGGTGCCCCGCCGGGACGGTCGCCGCGGCGGCGCGGGCGAGGTCGAGCCCCCGTTCGAGGTCTTCCAGGATGCCGTACCGCTCGGCGCGGGCGATGAGGGCGTTGCTCAGCTCGTTCAGGTACAGGGCATGGTCCACCACTCCGGCCGGCGCGGCGACGGCGCGCTCGCCGGCCTCGATCGCCTCATCGATGTCGGTGCGCCGGCCGGCCTGGTCGAACCGGGCGTGCCACGCGCCGGCGAGGCCGGAAAGGAAGATCGCCCGGTCGGGATGGCCCTCGGGCGTTCCGTCGACCGCCCGCGCCGCGGCGGCGATGGCCTGCTCGATGTCGCCGGGCGATCCCGTCGCCTCGCCCCGCATCCGCACGGCCAGGCTCCACCCGTGCAGGTAGGTGGCGGAGCGGGGGTCCTGCGCGTCGGTGGCCGCCAGGACCTCACGGAAGGCACCGACGGCCCGGTCCAGGTCAGCCGGGTCGCCGAGGCGCTCGAAGCGCACCTTAAGCACGGTCGCGAGGTGGTAGAGGCGCTCGGCCCGGTCCGGGTCGCCGGCCGGCGTAACCGCCAGGACCGATTCGAAGACCCGCACCGCCTCTCCGGCGTCGGCCCGGGTATCGAGGTGCCCGAACCGCATCGCCAGGGCGACGCCGAGCCCGTCGAGGAACATCTCCCGGTCCTCGCCGCCGGGCGGGGTCAGCTCCGCTGCGGTGCGGCCGGCGGCGACCGCCTCGTCGATGTCGGCTAGCGCCCCGGTCACCTCGAACCGGGCCCGCAGCGCCCGCCCGAGGGTGTCGTGGTAGCCGGCCCGCCAGGGGTTGCCCGGACGGGCGCCCGCTACCGCTGCCCGGCCGGCGCTCACCGCGCGGTCGAGGTCGCCCGCGGACCCGGTCTGTTCGAAACGCCAGGTCAGGGCCAGGCACAGGTTGACCTGGTAGTTGCTGAGCTCGGGATCCTTGGCGGGCGCTGACCCGATCGTACGGTCGAGCAGGCTGACTACCCGGTCGAGCACGGCGAGGTTGTGCGCCGCCCGCGGATCCCCCAGCAGGCGCAGCGCCTCATCGTGCCAGCCGGCGGCGTCATGCCCGGCGAACGGTGCCACGCGCTCCACCTCGGACAGCAGCACGGCGGGAACCAGGTCAGGCCGCCAGGGGAAGAGCAGGCCGAACCAGCGCACGGCAGCGGCACGGTCGGCCGCATCCTGGCCCGGCGGGAGGAGCTGGTAGCGGAGCAGGTGGAAGTTACCGAGGACAAAGGCAGGCTCGGGATCATCGCCCGCCGTGAAGGCTGCCAGCTCCCGTGCCTCGGCCAGTGCCTGCGCGCTGAACACCGCGCTGGAGTCGCCGCCCTGGCCGGCCCGGGCGACCCTTGCCCTGATCGCTGCGATGAGCTGGGCCGAACTTGCCACGCCGTCCTCCCTCGGAGGCTCGAGTGCACCCTATGCCATGCTGGCATCGCCGGCTCTAGATCAACAGCCGTCGCGGTAGGGACCGCCTTCGCGCACGTGGTGCGTTGAAGCTGAACCGACTGGCGCGGCACCGTGGTCTGCGCCGTCGCCAGGCCGGGCCGACGCGCGCCGGCGACTGTTCCCGTTCCCGCCGCCCAACCAGTTCCTGGCCTTCCTGGGTGTCCCTATATCTAGCCCGATATCCGCAGCCAGGTCCAGAAACTCCGGGATGCCAGCGCAGGCCCGCTGTCGGCCCGGTCCCAGGCGGCAGAGAACCATAGGAGCGTCCCCGCGCGGGCGCCTTGCCGCCACACTAGAACGCTACCGTCAGCTCGCCGAAGGATAGGTCGGCTCCGTCGACACCGACAGCTCGAACATGCCATCGGCGACCAGCGCGCCGCCAAAATGCATAAAGTAACAGTCACAACACTGAACTGAAGGATGCGGCGAGGCGGCGGGATGATCGCGGCCACGGGAACTACCGAGACCGACACCGCCAGGCAGGTCGCGTCTTAGCCCGGGCGGGGCTGGCTAGCCCGGTGGTGTTCGCCCGGTGGTGTTCGCCCGGTGGTGTTCGCCCGGTGGTGTTCGCGCGGCTACCGGACCGGCCCGGGGTGATGATGCATCCGCGCCGCCGCGAGCCGGGCGGGCGTCCCAGTCCGCCAAGCATGCCAAAACCTCAACGAGCGCCTTAGCGACCAGGCTATATAACGCTGCCGATTCCGCACGCACGCCAGATCCGGGTCGCACCGATGAACGATGGCGCAGGTCAATCACTCAGGGACTTTGCAACAGCCGTTTCCGGGGTGGCGCCGGCGGCTCATTCAGAAACGGGGCGAGGC
>Ga0335078_10004729_pt1 | contig 20162 bp, 17 predicted proteins | sample Lox_Sample_32_FD_206711 | JGI IMG/M metagenome (GOLD analysis project Ga0335078, IMG submission 206711) | Soil microbial communities from Loxahatchee National Wildlife Refuge, Florida, United States - Lox_Sample_3.2 | ecosystem: Environmental > Terrestrial > Soil > Wetlands | place: USA... | reverse complement strand
TCAAACAATGTTGCGGCTCTGCGCACATAAGCAGCCATGGCAACACAGGAGGCCGAGAAGTCGACCGGGAAGAGGATGTTCGTGATTGGTGTCGCCGTATGGCCCATACCAACACCGACCAGCTTCGACCTACGACGCAATCGCCAGAGAGCCTGACCGCTCTCGCACGCGCGCGTGGCTTGGTTCAAAAAATTGCGTTAATTCGGTTAGCACGTCCTGAGGTCTTTCTTCTTGCAGAAAGTGCCCGCAATCGAGTGCCCTCCCCGTGACCGGTGCGGCAGACTTCTCTCGCCAAGTAGCGAGCACGTTCCACAAGACGCCGACTGTTCCTTTTGCGCCCCACAGAGCATGCACTGGACATTGGATCTTTCTGCCAGCGGTGTCATCGGCTCGGTCCATTTCCAGGTCAATATCGGCAGCAGCTCGGAAATCCTCGCAAGTAGCGTGGATTGTTGCCGTATTCGAAAAAGCGCGTTTGTATTCGTTCATCTCTTCGGGCCCAATCGCTCCGGGCGTCTTGTTCAAAGCGCCGAATATATGTTCCAAATAAAACTTCGGATCGAGTCCGATCATATGTTCAGGGAGTGGATAAGCCTGGATAAGAAAGAACCACCACATATACTTGGTGGCAAACTCCTGGTTTGTTCCTTGATACATTGTGAGCGTAGGAGCGATATCCATGAGAGAAACTTTCTCAACACTCTCGGGGTGATCGAGACACAGTCGATGAGCCACGCGGGCGCCGCGATCATGGGCGGCGACCAGAAATCGCTGGTGACCGTAATGCCGCATAACATCCATCTGGTCCTGTGCCATGGCGCGAAATGAATAGTTCTTGTGCCGCTCTCCACTTTCAGGCTTCCCGGAATCGCCGTAGCCGCGGAGATCGGGTACGATGACAGAGAACTGCTCGGCAAGCTTGGGTGCCACCTTGTGCCACGTCAGGTGTGTTTCGGGGTATCCGTGCAGGAGCAAAAGCGGCCGACCGGATCCCTTTCGTAAAACGTGAATGGTGGTGCCAGTTGTCTTGACCGTCTCAGCCGAGAAGCCCGGAAAGAATGCCGCGGGTTGAGCTGCTAGCAGGTTAGGCGTTTCGGATTGTGCCGTTGCGAAACGGACAAGTCCGAGTTCGGTGGCGGCTAGGCTGAGCCCGGCAATGCCGAGAAAGCGGCGGCGGCTTCGATCGACCTCTTCAGATATCTTGTTCACGGCGACGTCTCCTTTCCAGTTGGATTAGCGTGGGCGTCATTGGCGATCGGCATCAATCAGCGTGAGGTCGGTCGACGGATCGTATTTCTTCCGGAGGGGAACCGGATCGACGGTGACAAAGACCTCCAGCGTGGGGAATACGATTGCTTCGATAACGTGTCCCCCGAACGCCCTTCCATCTTGGCGGGCTACCACTATATGCGTGTGCAGCGAGGGCTTGCCTTGGTACACGGCGAAGTCGCCCGTCATCGTCGCAACCTCGACCTGCTCATGGACCGGGTTCTCGCGATACATTTTCTTTTGTGGATCAAACCACCCCAAGACCACGCTGCTGAGCGCCCCGACAGCAGTGAAGTGGCCGCTAGTCACATGATACTGTTCGGCAAAATCCAAAAGCCCGGAATAAGCTTCATCTCCGGCACTGAAAATGACCACATACTCCTTTAACTTCGATCCTTCGTCGTTGCTGATCAACTTCACTTTCATCCCAGGAGCGCTACCTCTCTTCCGGACGGATTCGGCTGGTGACACATAACTAACCTTCGTCTCTTGTACTCCTGCTGGGCTTGGCATCAAGGCTCCGCCTGCCGCCAGAATCAGCAATGCTCCCGTCAATCGCATTACGAAATTCATACGAACTCCCTCTCGTCTCCGAGGAGGCGCGAAGCTGCCTCAATAGGGACGGGCAGCTATGCCTCACGTCGCAAGTTTGATCAGCGCCAGGCCTGACTCTGAATCGACGTCAGCATTCAGGTCCTCCCGGCTCTGTCCTCCCGTCAACGGTGTAGAGCGGGCCGCGTGTCCGTTCCCACTCTCACAATCTGATTCATCTGCGGTCGTCGCGGCTATTGTGCTTTGGTTGGTTTGCCCGGTAACGAGGGCAGTCTTTCCCGCTAAATCGATGTCATGAATGACCTCGGGCCGGTTTCCGTCCCAAGGCCAGCTTCGGATGTTGAGGCCCGGCCTCTCCAGGATAGGGTGTCAGCGAACTCGGGGCTTGCGGCGAGTCAGCGAAACCGGCGATTGTTCGTGGAACTCCGGGAAAAGGTTGGACCGTTCAGTCGGGTAGTTCTTCGATCGAGCGAGGCTCCGTGATCGGGCGGCCCTCGGCAGTGTGGCGAAGCTCGTTCGATGCTTTGTAAGCCTTGAAACGGGCGCGCATGATGCCACCTAGGGGACGATGTGCGGCCAAGCCATGCCACGGAGTGAAGCTGAGGTGCTCGTCAACCCAAACTCGACGGGGATCCGAGTATGCGTTTTGAGGTTGCGCCGTGATCCGGGCAATCGGTAAAGAGGGGCTGAGGCGCTCGTCCCATTCAATGGAGGCGTCCTCGACAGGCATCTTTGCGAGATTGGTGCAAAGCTGAACGCGTAGCTCCCAAACTGCCATTTCCCCTTGGAAGAACGCCACGATAGCGTCCTTCAAGCAGTTCCATGAGTGCGCGTGATCAACGTGCTTGCCTCGCAACGCGATGAGATTGTCGGATACAGGAGCTAATTGCATCTTGCCAAAGTAGTTGCCGAATCGCAGCGGTGCCGCAGTGTGATACGTCTCTCCGAGTGGATGGGTAGGAGCGTGGCCAAAGCCCTTAAGGAAGGCGGATTTTTGCCCAACCGCTTCGAGCGCTTCTTCTGCCACCTGCGCTGCTGAACTCACCGCCTGCTTCAGTGCCTCGGAATCATCTGCGTGTTTCGCACGCAACCGGATAGCCTTTAGGAAGTCGTCTGCCTGTGCGGCAAATGTTCTGGCATTGTTAAAGACGAAGTCCTGCGTTACCTGACCCGCATGGTCTGGAAGCATTTCTCCCTCAACGCCGATGACCTTGATAGCAAGACCTCGTGGAGTGGAGATGTGGTCGGACAGTACGTCGCCGGGCTCACTCGAGAAACGCATGACCGCACCATAGCTCGCTGGTTTCGCGAACATACCTTGGCGAAGTTCCTCGCGAAGATCCGCTAGAACGGTAATTTCCGCCTTCACTAAACCGTGACTCTTCGCGTGAACGGCTCGCACCATATGACGCTGCCGTTCTCCGATTTTCTTGGCGATATCCAACAATGTCGCCACGATTTGCTCGGATGTCTCGGTCTCGTCGCGCTGTATCGCCTCCACTTCATCTGAGTATCGAACAAACATCGCTTCTGCCATGCGTTCTGCCTTCGGCATATCGCCTCCTCTGTTATACGCGCCTAACCTAGCGCGTGCCTGAGCCAAACCAGAAAGCAAATCGTGAGGCAAAGGCCGACCAGGTGAAGCGGCCGTTCGAACCGGTGGCGAGGCGGCAGCAGCTATCGACTCAACACACCTAGTCTTACTGTCTCAAGCGATTAGACCAGGTGTGACAAAGCATGACCGCCAACATTCCAGCAGCCATTGCGTTGCGTTCCGATAGCCAGGCTAGTCCGCACAAGAGGCCAAACCTGCCCAGCGCTAGGACCGTCGCCCAAGGCGCGACCATGCCAAGGGCCATCTCGATATTCTCGCGCCAGCTGTAGCCACGGATTCGCATCCACAGCACCATAGGTGCGGTCATGAATATGCCGTGCCCGACCTCGGAGTCCAAGGACGTGGGATCAAGGAAAGTTCGACTCCCCAAAATCGTCACTCCATGTCGGGCATACGCGAAGGCCGCCGTGCCAAGGAGCATGGCGACCCACGCTTCTGCGAAATGCACGATGAAGCGGAAGAGCCCTGATGCGACCGACGACGGATTCCAGTCGTAAGTGGACCGAGTCGGATGTGCCCATTTGCACGGCCACTCCTGGATTGACGCATCACCCTGCAGAGGAGCTTTTGCGTGCTACGACGCTCGTCGCGGACTCCTGTACGAGTTTGCCGCTAGGCGGGTGAAGTATCGTCGGAACGCTCTTCGCACCTACGAATACTGCAAGGAAGCGGACAGGAGTTGTGCCGTCGTTACGGCCACGGTGCCAGTGCGTTCTGGTTTGCAAGAACGCCTGACCGGCCTTGAAGGTCTGGCGCGATCCGTCGGCGGCGAATTCCACGGTGAGCGTGCCCTCGAGGACGTAAAGGTACGGTTGAACCGGATGTATCATCCACTCGGTAACGCCCCCGGGCGGTATGGTCAGTATGTTCGAGGAGATAACCGGGTTTGGAGTCGAGGGATATTCGAGGAGCTCTCCGACTATGGTCTTGGTGTCCATCGATACGTCAACAGCATTTCCCATATGGATTCTCCTTTTCAGTGCGGCTGTGAACTGTGCGAAGCGAATCTAACCGCTCCCACTGCAAATCTGATTCATCCGTCGTCGCAGTCGGATATTGTGCTTTGGGTTAGGGTTTGTGGTCACAATGCGACCCTCGCTTCATCGTCAGGACGCCGTTACCAGCGGCCGGCATGAGCACCGCCATCGACATGGAGCACTTCTCCTGTTACTTGACTCGCCCGCACCAAGTAGAGGACTGCATCGACGACGTCCTTTACCTTCGTAATCGTCTTCATCGGCTGCCTCGTCGCAAAAGACTCCTTGGGAACGTCCTTGTGCAACGGTGTGTCCACCACGCCAGGGGCTACGGCGTTGAAGCGAATGCCTTCTTTTGCGTACTCGATTGCAAGACTCCGGGTCACGGTGTTCAAGCCGCCCTTCGTGATCATCGAAACGGAGGCATTTATGCCGGCTACCGGCTGATCCGCAAGAGCTGCTGTGATGGTTACTACGTTTCCCGATTTCTGCTTTAGCATCTGCTTCACGGCGGGCTGAGTCATGTAGAGAAATCCTCGCAGGTTGGTCGAGACCAGCGCGTCGAAGTCCTCGACGGTAAACTCGGTGAAAGGCTTGGCGCGAAGGATCCCGGCGTTATTCACGAGAACATCGATGCTTCCAAAATGTTGGATCGCGGCTTGGACCACTTCGATAGCGGTCTGCTGCTCGCCGATGTCGCCATCGACAAGAACTAGGCTGGGTGAGGCAGTCGACGACTGACTGGTGTTAAGAGACGTTGCAACGACCTTGTAACCCTCGTTCAGAAACCCCTCTACCAAGCCCTGACCTATACCCCCTGCCGCTCCCGTGATGATTGCGGTTTTCTTATCTGACATACATTCTCCCCGTCCACGAATGTCTGCTCGGTCATCATTTCGGATTATTAATTCGCCTCCGCGTTGCCGAGGCGACGAAGACGCCCACTTCTGATGATCTTCACTTTGGAAGCTGGTCCGCGACTTTCGCAACCCCGGCCTGCGCGCAGACTTCATCCTTGTCTCCGCCGGGAGCTCCACCCACGCCTAGGGCGCCCACAATGACGTTTTTTGATTTGAAAGCGACTGCACCTGGAAGCGCCATAACATTACGCATCGCCGCGAGACGCGGTGCATAGGGACTGGTTTTCGTCATATCGAAGAATTTGCCGGACGTGTCGAAGTGGAATATTGGACCCAGCGTGACCACCGTGTACGCCTTGTCGAAGCTCGATTCCGCTGTATGGATGGTTGCACCGTCGCCTCGAAGGGCTACTTGCGGCACCCCATCCATGTCCACGACTGTTGCGCTGACTTGATATCCATCTTGGGCGCACGCACGAATCGCCGCGGTTGCGGCCTGAAGTGAAAGACTAAGTGGCGGCACGTAGTGATAGTCGGTTGTGCGTGGAGGTGTGGAGGGCGTGGCCCCTGTCAGTCCTAGTGAACCACAAGCAAGTGCGGCCAGGATCATTGTTGTCATTTTTTTCATCTTTTCCTCCTCGTCCCCTTGGGTGACTGCTGTCTTCTGCGTGGCATGAAATTTTCCTTCGAAGGTTTGCGTGCCATCAACGTCAGCGATTAAGCCAGCGGCGCCGGAGCAAAACAATTGGACGAAGGTCGCAACGCTACCTTCGTTGGGTCAGCGCAGCAAACTGCTTCGTTCAGATCGAAATTTCTCGTGGGGTCGCAAAACGAGTGGAGACCGATCGAACAAATGTAGCGATAAGCGTGGGGCCATGATTCACGCCGACCAAACTATCGTCCAATTGATTCGGCTCCGCGCTTCTGGTGTCATCGCTTCAGCAAATTTGGTCTGGGCCAAATGAGTGCAAGAAGCTGCTGTTGGAGGAGAAAGGAAGCAATGAATCTTCGAACGACGCGGGACGCCAACCAAGCGCCGCCCACGCAAACGATAACCTGCCACGAGCCGCCCCCGGCCAGCGCAGAATCGCGCCTAAAAGAACTTGGGATCAACTTGCCGGATCCGCCGGAACCGTTTGGCATTTATGCAGAAGCGGTGCAAACGGGCAATTTGCTTTTCTTAACCGGCATGCTTCCGACCGAAGGCCGCGCCGCAAAATTCGTCGGACGTGTCGGCGCGGAGCTTGATGTGGAAACGGGCCGCGAGGCCGCCCGCATCGCGGCCCTCAATGGCCTCGCCGTCGCGCGAGACTATTTGGGATCTCTCGACAAAGTGACTCGGATCGTGCGGCTCGGCGTGTCCGTGGCAACTGCAGGAGATATTCGCGAGCAGCCGAAGGTAGCTGACGGCGCCTCAGAGTTGCTGCAAGACGTCTTCGGAAAACACAGAAATCCGTCCCGTCTGGTGTATGGGGTCGCAAGCCTTCCCCTAGGCGCTCCGGTGGCGTTGGAGATCATCTTCGAGGTGACACCATAACCGCTCATTGAGGATTGGTCGCTGGTTTGAAAAGTTAAAAGCTCACAGGAGGATTTATGGCAACAACGAAAATCGGAGTAGCGCCGATGAAGGTCGCGCAGATTCCTAAGGCCGGAGCAGCGTTCCAGATCGTCGAACGCGAGATTCCGCGGCCGGGTGCTGGACAGGTGCGCGTCAAGGTGCAAGCCTGTGGCGTTTGCCACAGTGATGTGTTCACGAAAGAAGGCACATGGCCCGGTATCCAGTACCCTCGTGTGCCAGGGCACGAAGTCGTCGGGCTGATCGATGAATTGGGCGCAGGTGTCTCCGATTGGAAAAAGGGTCAGCGTGTAGGCGTTGGCTGGCACGGCGGCCACGACGGCACGTGTCTCGCTTGCCGGCGTGGCGACTTCCGCAATTGCCAGAATCTAAAAGTGCCGGGCATCAGCTACGACGGTGGATACCAACAATATATGGTTGCTCCGGTAGAGGCGCTGACGGTGGTTCCTGAAAACCTAAGTGACGTCGAAGCGGCACCGCTGCTTTGCGCAGGAATTACGACCTACAACGCTCTGCGGCACAGCGGAGCGCTCCCCGGCGACCTCGTCGCGGTTCTCGGTATCGGGGGCCTTGGACACTTGGGAATTCAATTTGGAAACAAGTTCGGTTACAAGGTTGCCGCCATCGGGCGCGGCTCGGAAAACGCGATGCTCGCAAAGAAACTCGGCGCCTCGGTGTATGTCGACAACAACCTTACAAACGCAGCCGAGGCGTTGCAAAAACTGGGCGGCGCTCAGGTGATTCTCGCTACAGCACCAAGTTCCAAAGCGATGTCTGAGCTGATCGACGGACTGGCTCCAAACGGCAAGTTGATGGTGATCGGTGTGACAGCCGATCCAATCGAGGTCACGCCGGTACAGCTCATTGTCGGAAATCGAAGCATTCAGGGCTGGGCGTCGGGAACACCAGCGGATGAGGAGGACACGCTGAGGTTCGCCGAGTTATCCGGCGTTCGTGCCATGACCGAAATCTACCCCCTTGAAAACGCGGCCGAAGCGTACGCGCGAATGATGAGCGGCCATGCGCAATTCCGTGTCGTTCTGACGATGTGATAATTCGCAGACATTAAGTAAGGAGTGCTCCGATGGTCTCCGACACGCCCAACATTCTCTTGGTACATGGCGCTTGGGGCGACGGCTCGCACTGGCGGCATGTTATCCCTCCCTTGCATGAAAAGGGCCATCGCGTCTTTGCGGTGCAACTTCCTCTGACGTCGTTATCCGACGATATCGACAGAACGAACAAACTGGTGGCTGCGCAGGATGGTCCGACACTATTGGTCGGCCATGCGTATGGCTGCGCAGTCATCACAGGAGCTGGGCTCGCGCCCAACGTCGTCGGCCTTGTCTATTTGGCAGGACCTGCTCTCGATGAAGGAGAGAGCCTCAAGAGCCTTTGGGCGCGCCGGGCACCACCGGAAGGGGCTGCCAATATCGATGAGGACAAGTATGGGTTTCTATGGATCAAACCTGAGAAGTTTCACGAGACTTTTTGTCACGATCTCGACGATAAGACAGAATCGCTCGTTTGGGCTCTTACGCAGAAACCGACGGCGGCGCGTTGCTTCGAAGAGAAATCGGGAGCACCCGCGTGGAAAGTGAAACCTAGTTGGTATCAGATTTCAGCCAACGATCGGTTGATTCCTTCGGAAACTGAAAAGTGGATGGCGGAGCGAATCCACGCGAGAAATACGATTACGTTGCCAACGAGTCATGCGTCTGTAGCAACTCACCCCAACGAGATTGTGCAATTCATCGAGGAAGCAAGTCACACCCAGTTTCCTATCAGGTTGGATAACGTGCACCGATCGCGCTGAATTCCTGCGCGCGGCGAGCCTGGAGAAAAATGAGATGCAGACACAGCTGGCAGGTCAATCAGCTCGCGACACGAGCGACGAACTCCACGCCCTCGATCGAGTCGACTATTGCGAGGAACAATTGGTCGCCGAGGCCCAAGGCGGATCAATCATCGCCTTTCAACAACTCGTCGAGCGCTACGAGACAAAGGTGTTTCGACTGGCCCAAAGGATTGCTCGCAGCCACGAGGATGCCGAAGAGATCATGCAGAACGCCTTCGTCCAAGCATTCAAGAATGTGTCTCGCTTTCGCGGAGATTCCCGTTTTTCTACCTGGCTAGGGCGCATCACGATCAACGAAAGTCTCATGAAAATGCGGAGACTGCGCATCAGAGAAATCTCCGTAGATGACCCGGTTGGAACTGAAAAAGGCAGCCTCCTTCGCGAGCTTGTGGATCAGAGACCAAACCCTGAACAGTGCTATTCACAAGAGGAATTGCAGGACATCCTCGCGAAGACGATAGCTCAGCTCTCGCCAGCATACCGAATCGTCTTTCAGCTCCGCGATGTCGAAGGTTTTTCAACCGAAGAAACGGCGCTGGCCCTCGACGTTTCCCCGACCGCGGTGAAATCGCGTTTGCGGCGCGCTCGGCAGCAAATGCAGGGTTTGTTGAACCGATATCTGAAGCCGATCGGCCAGAGAGCAACTCTCGGACTGAACAGGTAACTGGCTCGATGACCGTTTGGTAAGCAATAGGGATCTCATGGGCCAGGGATGACTTTGGCGACAACGCCTTTTAAAGGGTTGCTGGTTGGCGAAAATCATGACGCTTCTTCGCGTCTGGCTAAGCGGCTGCAGGAACGAGGATTTCACTGTGAGTTTGCGTCTTCTTGCAAGCAGGCTCTTAGGTTAGTCGCCATCCGGGACTTTGATTTGGTACTCAGCCCGATCAGACTGCGGACATCCAGCTTGTATTTCTTAATGGACTTATTAGCCGGCTCCGAGGCGACGTTGTTCTATTTTCAGGCAGTCGAGAAGGGATGTTGGTGGTTGCCTGCCATGCGACGTGGAAAACGCTGTCTGGGCTCGTCCGCACTTCGCCCCGGCAACTTTATTTGCGTTCTCGACACGGTAATCGAAGAGCTTCGGTCTGACCGGTCGAAGCAGGAAGAGTCCTTTCAACAAAAATAGGTATCCGAGATCACAATCAAAAAAAGAAACCGGCCTGAGGCCCAGGGCCGACGCTCGTGAATAATAGGGCGTTTCCGTTTCCTTCCAAGGGAACGGACTGCATGTTGCTCACAGTTCAGAAGGGTCGTCTAGCGGCGTTGAGACAATGTTTTTCGGCCTTCCAAAGGTTCGTGCGACGGAGTCAATCTAGTTCCAGTAGTGCTTTTCGCCGCAGCGGTAAGGCCGAGCGTCGCTGCCATTCTCACTAAATCGGCGAGAGAATCAGCCTTCATTTTTTGCATCGCCTGTGCTCGGTGATACTTTACTGTGTTCTCGCAGATGCCAAGTTCCCCACCCACCTGTTTATTCAGCAGGCCGGAGATCACCAACGTCATGACCTCGCGTTCCCGAGGCGTTAGCGACTCGTAACGGCCACGTAGAGTTTGTACCTCAGCCTCGTCGTTCAGTGCCATGCGACTTCGATCTAGGGCGTTGCGGATAGCGCTCACCAACACATCCTTGCTAAGTGGCTTGGTCAAGAACTCAACAGCGCCCGCCTTCATGGCTTCGACGCTCATGGGCACATTCCCATAACCTGTGATGAAGATGATTGGCATAGCGGTCCGTTCGACGGCGACACGTTTCTGGAGCTCAAGGCCGTTGAGGCCCGGAAGAGAAACGTCGAGCACGAGGCAACTTGGAGCAGGCGCTGTTGGGCGAGCCAGGAATTCCTTTGCCGACACGAATGTCTCCGCCTGCCAGCCCTGGGAGCAGATCAGCAACTCGAGCGACTCGCGTACCGAGACGTCGTCGTCCACAACGAATACGATTGGTGTAACGGGCTTGGTCGATTGACCGGGAGTGCTAGCTGCACTCATATACGTCTCTCAGTTCTTTCCAAAGGCCGCATTGAGCGCATCAAGTAACGCTTTGCGGCTAAATGGCTTAAACAGACACGCTATCGCACCGGCTTCGAGCAGTCTCGGGCGAATCGCCTCGTCTCCATGAGCAGTGATAAAGATGATCGGAACTTCTTGCCCACGATCCTTCAATGCCTCTTGGAGATCCGGTCCCGTCATTCCTGGCATAGCGATGTCGAGAATGAGGCATCTGGTCTGGTGGAGGTAGCCAGATTCGAGAAACTCCTCCGCAGAGGAGAAAACACGGGCGGCAAAGCCGAGCATCCCGAGCAAGTCGGGTAGCGACTCGCGCACAGATGCGTCATCATCGACCACCGACACGAGTGGGCGTTCGTCCGTCACAGTTCTTCCGTAACTTTCCACAGATTGAATGCAGCAGCCATCCAAACGCCGCCAAGTCTCTCGGTCGACGTCACATCCACGCGTTCCCGATGAAAAAGCGAACTGAGCTGGTGGTGGCCTAGCAATCCTCCCAAAGCTTTCAGCGCTGACGACGTGGCCGAACTCACCCGACGCCGCTGAGCGCCCTAAACTGCGCTCCATGACAGAAGCATGCGCTCCTAGGCGCAAAACGTCTATTGGACTTTGGTACAAAGTCGCATCGAAACTCTGCCTCAAAACCATTGATTTCTTGTAATTGGACGGATTCTTGCTCGCGCATTCTACATGGCGCCACCAGCGGCCACCGTCGCACTCTCCCGTCCGCATGGAAGCGAGATGCAAAACGTGGCCCCGGGACCATCGTTCCGCGTTGCCCATAAACGACCCTTATGACTCTCGATAATGGAGGAACTAATGGATAATCCCATTCCCATCCCGTCGTTTTTCGTTGTGTAGAAGGGCTGGAAGAGTTTTTCCATCGCGTCAGGATCGAAACCGACTCCCACATCTCGCACCGTCAGGCGCACACGGTCGGGTTCCTCCCGTTCGGTTCTGATCAGTAAGTGCCTTTGACGATCCTGGATCGAGCTCATTGCATCGGATGCGTTACGGAGCAGGTTCAGGATCACCTGCTGAAGCTGGACACGATCGCCAGTGATAGGAGGAATGTCCGTGCCAAACTCAGTTTGAAGCAACACTTGATTTCTCTGAAGTTCACTCAACGAGAGCGCAATCACTTCCCGTGTCGCTTCGTTCAGGTCGACAAATCCTGCCGCGGCCTGCTTTTTGCCAAAGAGTGCACGCAACCGCTTTATCACTTCGGATGCCCGGTTGGCATCGCGGAATGCGCGCCGAACAGTTTCGCGCGCGCCGTCCACGTTCGGGGGATCTAAGTCCAGCATCCACAGACAAGTGTCAGTATTGGTGATGATACCCGAAAGCGGTTGATTGACCTCGTGCGCGATCGATGCCGCCAACGCTCCGAGGCTTGTGACCCTTGCAATGTTTGTCAGTTCCGTTCTGGCCTTGGCGAGAGCCTCTTCCGCGCGTCGACGCTGCGTTACGTCCTGCGCCGTGCCGATATACTCCAAGTGACCCATTTCGTCTCGGTTGTAGTGAGCGATGATTTGGATGCATTTGACAGAGCCGTCCGGCAACAGCAATCGTAAATCGTTTCGAATTTCGCCGGGATCCCCCTGCCGAGCGCGCTCAAGATTTTCCTTGAATACTGGTAGGTCCTCCGGGTGAATTCGGCTGCGGATCATCTCGAGCGACACTGGCGGCTCAAGCTCAAAAATTCGACACATCTCCTCCGAATACGTAACCTCGTCTGTTCCCACACGAAAGGAAAAGCTACCGGTTGAACTCAGACGTTGGGCTTCCGAGAGAAACGCTTCACTGCGGTGCAGTCGTTCCTCGGCTCGTTTTCGGTCGTCAATGTCTGCATTTGTTCCGTACCATTTAACGATGCGACCTGATTCGTCTCGCAACGGGTTAGCACGAAATAAAAACCATCGATAGGTACCGTCAGAACGCCGCATTCGCGCTTCTGCTTCAGCCGGCATGCCAGAAGCTAAACACGATTTCCAATACTCCGCGAGTCGGTTGGCATCATCGGGATGAATCGCAGCTCCCCAACCCCACCCTTTCGCTCGTTCTGAAGACAGACCTGTGTATTCGAGCCACCTCTCATTCAGGAAGTCCGCAGAACCGTCAGGACCAGTCGACCATGCTAGAGTTGGGATGGTGCTGATGATCGCCCGCAGTTGATCTTCCGACTTCTCGATTTCATCGAATGCTTTTTGCAGGGCGATTCTTGCCTGAATCTGTTCCGTGACGTCCATGGCTGTCCCCACGAATTCCACGAGGTCACCCGACTCATTGCAGACCGGACGACCGATGGCATGCTGGTGTCTGATCGTACCGTCAGGAAGCAATAGACGATAATCCGCTTGATATTCGGATTTTTCGTTTTCGCATTTTCGAAAGAGCTCTTGAGTGCGTTCACGGTCCTCCGGGTGGATTCTGTCAAACCAGAATTTGGGGCTCGACGTATCTTCATCAGGACTGGAACCGAATATCCTATGGATCTCCGGTGATACCGTGACCTTCCCGGATGAAATACAATGTTTCCAGCTTCCGGTATGAGTCAACCGCTGCGCTTCCAGTAATTCGGCTTCGCTCTGGCGCAATTTCTCTTCTGCCTGTTTGCGCTGGTCTATATCCGCGGCTGTGCCGTACCACTTGACGATGTTCCCCGATTCGTCGCGCAACGCGTTTGCACGAAACAGGAGCCATCGATACGCACCATCGAACCGGCGCATGCGCGCCTCGGCCTCCAGCGGTGCACCAGAGTCTACCGATGATTTCCAAATCTTTAGAAGTCTCTCGGCGTCGTCGGGATGAAGCGGAGTCGCCCAGCCCCAACCCTGCAACTGTTCTGCAGAAAGACCGGTGTAGTCGACCCAGCGCTGGTTGAAGAAGTCGCCCCAGCCGTCCGGACGCGCGGAAGCTAGCAAGGTAGGCATCGCGTTGATATTTGAGCTCAGATCGCGCTCGCTTGCCTGCAGGGCTTCTTCGGCCCGCTGTCGGTCATCGATATCGCTAAGCAAGACGCACCAGTTAAGGATTCGCCCGTCTGAATCTCGCAACGGAAAGCCGCGCACATCGAACCAGCGGTAGACTCCATCGAAGCGCCGCAGACGCTCCCTAACCTCATAGGGACGGCCAGTCTTGATTGCCTCTTTCCACACATCGATTGCGTGCGACAGGTCATCTGGATAAACTGCGTCGCTGGTCCCCCACCTCTTTAGATCCTCGAATGTCTTGCCGAAGTATTCGAGGGTCGGTTGGTTGACACTTTCGACTTCGCCGGCAGGCGTCATCACTGCAACCGGGGCGGGGATGCTATCAACGATTAAACGTAGACTGAGCTCGCGAAGTGCCTTTTTCGATCGCAGCCTTTCTTCGATATCGCGGAGGATTAAAGTAAAGAGTTTGCCGCTTCCCGTCTCCACTTGCGAGATCGTCGCTTCGATTGCGAACTCCTCGCCGCCAGCGCGCCGAGCGGTTACGCCATCGAATGCCCGCGAATAACGACGAGGCTCCGGGGCAGTGTTAGGTGAGACCGCTTCCTCGATAACTTTTCTCAGGCTGTCGGAGAGAAAAGGGTTTAATGGACGACCGATCACGTCAGCGGCCGAGCATCTGAAGACGCTTTCCGCGGAATAATTGAACAGAACGACGCTGCGGTTCGCGTCGAAAGTAACTATGGCGTCCAACGTCGATTGTAGTACGCGATTAAGACGCTCCTCGCTCAGATGCAGCGCGTTCTCAACCCGCAGTCTTTCTATCTCAGCTTGCGCCCGCGCCGCGAAAATTCGCATGATGGCCAATCCTCGAGGGCCGTCCTTCATCGGTTCGTCGGAGAGGATAGCGAGATGACCGGTGACGGCGCCGGACGAGTCGAGCAGTGGCACGCCACAGTAGCTCTCCACGCCCCATTCGCTGAGAAAAGGTGGATTGGTAGGGAAAAGCCTGCAAAGATTTTCGGGATGATGGGTGGAATTTCCGCTCAGGACCGGCTCACAAGGCGTGCCGACAAGCGAGATTTCGAAATTCTCTATCAGCTTACCGCGTCCCCAAGCAGCTCGCGTCCGAAAATGCAGACGATCGCTCAAGAGCTCAGAGACGAAGGCGTACTGGCAACCCAATGCGGCTGCGAGGTGCTTGACTAGCGAGGGGAAGAAACGCTCTCCCGTCTCGGACTCTACACCCTCGACGATCGCTCGCAAGGTCACCTCATCGGAAAAAGTCCGATGTAGGGATTCGTTCGCGCTCACAGGTTGCTACCTCAAGCATCAAAAAGCGGGCAGACATGGGGTGTTTGCTTGAGCTGGGGAACCGGCAAAGGGAATAGGAGGCGCGATCCTCATGTCGTAGCCCTCCCGTCGAGGTTGGCCGCAAACCCCAACGTCTACACTATCGCGCGGTAACAAGCTATTCAAATCATTTATTGCCGCAGCCGCTCTGGGACCGCCCATGAAGCGCATTCCGTGACGAAAGGATCTTCGCTTGTACGCGCCGAGTCCAAATGCTTTGGTATCGGCCTAGCAAACTATCGTTGACTGGTTGCGAATGGTTGTGAATTTGAGGGAGACTTTTGGTCGTTCAAAATCCCGTAAGTGACGCCCGGACGATGGCTTAGGGATTTTTTACTTTCTGGTTCGGGACCAGGAGGTTGGCGGTTCAATTCCACCCGCCCCCGAAAAATGTGGTTAAAAACGGCTCCTTTTGCCTGTCGTTGCTGATCTTCGGCAGCCCCATTGGAGCGCAGGTCCCATCGAAGCGAGCTAGAACAGGAATCCGTGAACGAGTTCGGAGTCGGCCTGACGGCTTGGTTGAGGAGTGTCGGCAACCACAGGTGGCGCCTTTTGAGCTGTTTCTTCGCCTAGCTGTTTAACGGAACTGCTGTTGTCGCCTTTCGGGCGCCGTATGTTGTCAGGTTGTTCGTCGAATTCATTCAAGAGCTTCCGCTCGAGTTCTGCGAGATTTCCCGCCGCCTGCCCGATCAGCATCTTCGCCTTGGCTTCGTTAAAGCCGAGGCGGCGGGCCACTTCACAAATTCTGGCGAGTTGCTCGTCCCTTTCGCCCTGGCCGTTGGCGAGTTCTGGGGACTCCGTGGCTACAGTTTCGCTGTTTGGATAGAACTCCCCCGCAATCTCTTTGGCACGGTCTCGATCGGATTCGTGGACTACATATTGAACGCCACGAGATAGCTCAATGGTTGGTCGGCCTTCGCTCAAGAGCCGCGCAGGTTCGGTCATGTTTGCCACCAAAGTGCGCAGGTCTGTCCCTCCGATCTCCAGACTGAGAATGTAAGCGACAGACGTGTGCCTGGTTCCGTCGTGGTCGGAGTACGCGATTTTCTCCGGGCTGGCCTTTAGGATCGCTTTGATCCCACTCAAACTTCCTCCGTTCAACCGACGAATCTGCATCAACCCATTCGACAAATTGCGAATTGAACGGTAGCTGCTCGTGTGCAGCCGGCAAATTGCGCCGAAAGTTGGAAACTTCTCCAAGATGAAGTAGAGGTCGCCCGAAGGCTTGCAATCACCTCGCTCCAGGTCCGGGCAGCCGTCGCCACATGGCTCGACCGGCTGGCCTTTCTTGGGTCCGTCGACGTACTTGTAATTTCCGGGCCAAGGTTCTCCCTCGGGGTGCTTCTGCGTCCTTCGCGTTGCTTGCATTTCGTAGCGCAGTCCGCCACCATTCGCGATCTGCACAAGTTCGCCGCGACATTTGCAGCCGCTCGGCGCCCACAACGCGTACTCCGTTCGGAAGACTTCTCGGGGGTCATCATTGAGGAAGATGATTCCCAGTTCTGTCGGTTTCTCTCCGTGCGCCTTCGATATGTCCGGCGCAGGTTCCCAAACGACGTCCTGTCCGCGAAGCGTCTTCCGCTTGAAAACGAAGTGATCTAGCCGCCGCGGATGACTGTTTCCGTTGCCTGGCTCCGGCCCCTCGCCGATGGCAACCTTGATTGTTACCGGGAGTTTCTCGAAAGCCGTTCCGTTCTCATCATGGGTTAATCCGAGAATGCCCATGGATTCCCACCTCCTCTTCCATGTGTGGATTGACAAGCGTGCTGATCCCAAACCGCAACCAGCCTCAGAACAGTGTGAGCTGACCTTCGGGAACACCTTCACGTCGCGAAGGCTTACGAGGAACTGGTTGGAATGGAGTGACGACAGCGGGCAACTGACTGGCTGGCGATGTGGAAGGCTCGCTTTCGGCGAGTCCGAGATTGTGGACAAGCACTGGGGCAGGCCCCGCGTCCGGTGATTTCACGGCGAAGACTTCTTCCTGTTTCTTTTGCAACGCAGACCAAACCGCGTCGGCCCGTTCTCCGATTCCTTTCTCGGTCACGAGTTCGCGTGCCATCGCCATCAGGATGTCATCTTCCTCGTTGATCGCTTGCAAACCCTCCGAAGAGAACTTACCCTCCATGGCCAAAGACACCAGCAGCTTTTTCCCCATCAGCCGCAGACAGCTCTCCTGCATCGTTTCGGCATAATGAAGAAATTTCACTGCCACGGGAAGCCGCTGGCCAATCCGCCAACTTCTCCTGCTCGCTTGACGAAGGACATAGATGGAGTATCCCGTCTCGTAGAACAGAATCGTGGGAAATTCGATCAGGTCGAGGCCTGTCTGCACCAACTTTGGATGGCAGATGACCGCCTGAACGCCGCCCCGGAGCTGCCGCTCGTACCAGCCCTCTCGCGATTCTGGTGCAACCTCTGTTGTGAGCACCGCAACGCGGATGCCTTCATTCGAGAGGATGGCTTCCAGGCGGCGCGTCACATCTCGCTTCTGCGTGTAGACCGCGTAAATCTGACAGCGGCGCCCCCGCGCAAGCTCCGCCTTCACCTCCTCGACTAGCCGACGCTCCTTGGCATAAACGAGTCTCTCGTCCAGATCCTGTGTCTCTGAAATCAGGAATCGTTCTCGTCTCTGCGTCTCCTGGTCGAATTCCCACCCGTATAAATTCCCCAGTCGAAATGGCCGGTCGGGGTAGAGCAGCAATGCGTTCAATGCCACGCTCATCACCGACTGATTCCCACGGTGTTCCTTCAGGGCGTTTTTCACGTCCTCTTCAAGTTTTTGGTAGGCCTGTTTCAGCGGAGCATCCATCTCCACGCTGAGAACTTCCTCCCGATAAGGCGGTAGTGCCTCCGAGATGTCTTCGAGCGAAATGAACGCTCCGAGGCCCATGAGGAACCGGCCGAACAGCAGTGGCGATGCCCCTGGTCGCCTGCGAATGCGTTTTGTGACGCGCGCCTCAGAACAGGCGTTGTCGGCTGGCTCAATTACGGTGATCTTTTCGAGCAGCCCGTACGTCTCGGTAAAAGCCCGAACTCCTGCTTCGCCATACTCAAACCCTTCTTTGACCATCTTTCCGGGTTCGAGGCGATAGAGGATGTTGAAGACCTCATCCGCATAGCCGCCAAGCAACGTACCCGTGAGCACTACTGTGTGCTGCGCGCAGGCAGCAAGTGTCCCGAGCGCATTCCCCTGCGCTGTGTCTCCTTTCAACTCATGTACTTCGTCAGCGATCGCGTAGTCGAAGAAGTCTGGCATGTACCGACCGATGAAATCGACCGGGGCAAACCGCCGAGTCTTTTTCCCGTCCGCTTGCCACAATGCGCTGTACAGCTCCCGCCGTAGTTTCTTGGATTCGTCGCCGTTTCGCTCCCCCAGAATTTCGCTCAGTTTTGCCTTCTTGAAATCGGCCGACAGCAATCTCTCGCCATCGTCACTCAGATAGATGGGGCAGCCAGTATCGGAATTAACGACGCTTCCTTGGTATCGCCCGCATCGAGCGCGCTCGTATGCATGACGCCAGAAGTAGCTGAGCTTGCCGCGTTCACGACCGACAATGAACAGAGCGGGCGATCCACAGATGGAATCCCACCGTTGGCGGGCAGTGCGAGCAGCTTTCCGAAGTCGCAACTCGGTCAGGGTCGTCCGAAGTCCTTCGCGAACGATTCGGCCGTGGCGGAGTCTCACCTCGTTGATTCCGGCGTGGCTCACCGAACTGGTCGGAGTGCGCAGTCCATCGACGAAGAAGACGCGCACGCACGGCAGAGTCAGGAATGCTTCGCGCGCCCACTTCTCAACCAACTGGGGTGGTACCATGGCGAGAGCTGCAAAGGGTTTTCGCTCAGAGTGCACATGAATGGCACCGAGTGAGATCAGCGTCTTACCCGTTCCGCACTCTGCGATTACCGCCGCACCACGCGCTTCATTCCATCGCTTTACCACACCCATGATGGCGAGCGTTTGTGCCGGGAACGGTTTACGACGAAGTTCTCCGATGTGCTGGGACGCTGCATCTTCAAAGCCGTGCAACGGCGGATACGTCTGAAGGATTCTCTCACCGAGTTCGGGAGCCCACGCGCGCAAATAGGAGGAGATCGAATCGATTTCCTTCGGTAAAGGCATGGCTGTGTCCTCAAGGTTCGCTTAGTGTCAATGCATAACGGCAGAAGACGCTGGGTGCTATCTGAAGGCGCTACCTGAATTGGGATGCACGACGCACTGCGTAATTGTCGCTTTCTCGATGTGCAGCAAATCCGGTGCGTTGAAGAAGCCTCGCGGCGCTTTCCAAGAGATCGAACCATTCTTTTCCGGCACTTGGATGGTGCGCTCCCTCAGGGCTCGGCCGATCCATTTCAGAAAGCCTTGTTTGTTCCCTTTGATCAGAACCGGTGAGCAACCAAATCCGAACAGCGAGACAATGGCTTTGCGCTGGCTGAGCTCTCGCAGGAACCATGGCGCCCATTCCGGCACCGCGGGTAAACCGTATCGACCGGCGACGCGATACAGAACGAAGACGGGGTCGTCGTCGCACAAAATAGTCCGCGTTCCTTCTCGATCCGTGCCTGGTTTCGTCTTGGCCAATTCGGCTGAGACCGCCACTATGTGCCGCACGGGGCGTTTTCTTCCCGGCACCATGACGCTCCCGCGAAAGCATTGGGCGTCCGGCCCAAGAGAAGCACTGATACTGGTGCTGTCCGGGAACTCAATTCGGAACAAACCACCTTCCGCGACACCCGCGGACAACGCGCCGATCTCCGAGTCTCCGCCGATCATCGAAAGCAAATGGGCATTCGCTGAGGTTTGGTCATTGTTTTTGGGTTCTAGGACGGCACGATCAAGGTGGACGCGGACGCGAGTCGTTGTATCTTTCGTGCGTTTCACGAACTCCAAAAGCGCAAAGCGCTCGTGTGCGTTTTGCATGGTTGTGTCCTCGTCACGATAAAATGTGGAGTCGCGAACGTGTACATAAGAGATTCCGGTTTGAGTCTGAAAATGTGCGAATTTGGCGCGAGTGGAGACGCTATGGCCTGCAAGTGCGGTTCGGAAAACCAAAAGCTCTTTCCTGCGGACGTGAAACTCTACTTCGATAGCGGGCGTAGCGCAGCCGCGCCGGCCTTCTTCCCGGACGTTCTCGTGTGCCTGGATTGCGGTCTTTCCGAGTTTC
>Ga0335078_10004728_pt1 | contig 20164 bp, 15 predicted proteins | sample Lox_Sample_32_FD_206711 | JGI IMG/M metagenome (GOLD analysis project Ga0335078, IMG submission 206711) | Soil microbial communities from Loxahatchee National Wildlife Refuge, Florida, United States - Lox_Sample_3.2 | ecosystem: Environmental > Terrestrial > Soil > Wetlands | place: USA... | reverse complement strand
GCGCCTGCCGCACCTGCTGCACAATCTGCTGGTAAGGCGGCACTCCGGACCGCCCGTCCACGCGGAATCTGATCATGCCAGCGCTCCAGTGTCTTAGGTTGGTAAGACACTATTCCGCCGCCTCTCCCGCGTCAAACGATCCAGGATCCGGGCGTGCGGCCCCTTTCCCTGTCAGCTGGATCTCGCTGCGAACCTCCGCCTACGACGCAGCCGACCTCTGCGCCGACATGGAACGGTTCAGCTTCTTTCTCGGCGGTAACGGCGGCGAGCCCCTACTCGCGTGATCCTCACCCACCAACATCATTCGTTTCACAGCGCCTGTTGCGCCACGGCCACCACAGAAATAGGCTTTCTGCCAGCGAGAACCGCGGGCGCAACAGCGGCGAACCCCAGAGAAGCTGGGTGAGCCCGGACGACGTGCCGCCCGACACCCTCGACTACATCAGCGCACCTCTGACCTGGCTGCTTTAAGTTGCATCCGGGGCTTGCGTGGCCGTGCCGAGGCTGGCTGCTGACAGCGGTTCGAGGACCGCCATCTCGCTAACAGGAAAGAAGGCTGTCTGGTCACCGGGTTCCGGGCAGAACGCGGTCAAGCTGGTTGCGTGAGCTGACGCCGAGCTTGGCGAAGACGTTGCCCAGGTGGTACTGGACAGTGCGCGGACTGAGGAACAACCGGGCACCGATCTGGGGGTTGGTCAGCCCCGCACAGGCCAGCCGTGCGATCTGCGCCTCGTGCGCGGTCAGTTCCGCCTCTCCGGTTGCCGCGGTGCGCTCGCGGGCGGTCTCACCGGCGGCCCGCAGCTCGCGCCGGGCGCGGTCGGCGAAGGCATCCATCCCCATCGCCCCGAACATGCCCCTGGCGGTGCGCAGCTGCTCGCGTGCCTCGCCGCGGCGGCGCTCGCGGCGCAGCCATTCCCCGTACAGCAGGTGGGCGCGGGCGAGGTCAGGGCGAAGGCGGGTACGGGCCAGGTGCCCGATTGACTCACGGTAACAACCTTCGGCGGCGTCATCCTCGCTCAGCAACGCGCGGGAGCGCGCCTCGATACCCAGTGCCCAGTCAGTGCTGCTCGCGCTGGTCATCGCGGCGAGCCGGGCCAGCGCGGCGGCCGCCGTCTCGCCCTCCCCTGTTCGCGCGGCCGCTTCAACCAACTCGGCCAGGGCCCAGCCGGGAGAGACCAGGTCGGTCTCGCACTCGACCGCCTGCCGGGCACCAGCCAGCGCCTGCTGGTAACGGCCAAGGCCGTTACCAGCCACCGCGTCGGTCCACCCGGCCACGGTTATCCCCATTCCCTCACCCCGGGTGTCCGCGTCACGCGTAATGTCGGCCTTCATGGCGGAAACGGCATCCGCGTCGCCACGCAACGCGGCCAGGACCAGCGCGGCATAGGGCGGCCGGCTTGTGCCTGTCACCTCGCCCACCGCCCGCTGCTCACTGGCCAGCACAGCGGCACCGGCCAGGTCACCGGCCAGCAAGAGGATAAAGGCGCGGGCGTGGAGCGCGAGTGGGAGCGAGCTGAGCGACCCGGACTCCCGGGCCAGTTGGACGAACCTGGCCGACAGCTGCTCCCACCGGTCGGCGTCCCACACGTGCAGCGCCGCGACACACGCCAGCCACAGCCACCGCAACTCCTCATCTCGGGGCATGCCATCTCCGAATGCGGCCAGGGCCCGGCGGAGAAGAGGGAGCGCCGCGCCGTATCCGGCGTTGTAATGGGCGCTGAGGCCGGCGAGAAGCAGGTCGGGAGGACGAGGGGCCTGCAGCGGCTGGGGCGCCGTGGCGGCGGCGCGGGCTACCCGCAGCACGTCGGCGCCGGGGCGGGCAAGGCGGCCTGCGAACATCGCGGCGGCCAGCGAATCGAGGTAGGTGGCGCGGGACAGCCCCGGTTCGATGAGCTCAAGCTGCCTGGCGGCGGTCAGCAGTAGCGGCGCGGCGTTGCCGCCCCGGTTGATGTAGAAGGCGATCTGGGCGCGCAACAGGCCAGCGTGGGCGCGCTGGAACGCGCTTTCCTGGCCGCCTTCCACCACGGTGAGCAGGTCCAGCGCGGCGCCGTACTGCCCCGCCTGAGCCTTAATGCGCGCGGCGGCCAGCGCCCGCCCGGCATGTTGTGCGGGGTCCAGCGTCAGCATGACTGCGCGATCAAGGAGCGCGGCCGCCGCGGCCAGCCCGCCGCGTCCCCGCGCCCGGTCGGCCGATCGCTCAAGCTCCGCCGCGACCTCCGCGTCTGGCCCTGGCGCGGCCATCGCCCGGTGCCAGGCGCGCCGGTCGGGATCAAGCTCCGGATCGATGCTGTCGGCCAGCGCTCCGTGCACCAGCCGCCTGTCCTCATCCGGCGCGGGCCGGTAGACCGCCGAGCGAACCAGCGGATGCCGGAACCGGACCCGCACCGCGAACTCGGCCAGGCCCGCCTCGGCCGCGGAACCCGCCGCCTCGGCGCTGATCCCGAGCCGTCCGGCCGCCCGCCACACCAGGGCCGCGTCGCCGGACGGGTCGGCCGCCGCTAGCAGCAGCAAGAGCCGGGTCTGGTCCGGCAGAGCCTCCACCCGCCGCCGGAAGCTGTCTTCAAGGCTGCCCGACAGCAGAACCGTGCCCGCCAGGCCGAATCCGCCCGCCAGCTCCGCAGGCGTTAGAGCCCGTGGCAGCTCAAGCAGCGCCAGCGGGTTCCCCCGTGTCTCGGCCACGATCTGGTCCCGCACCTCCATGGCGATTGGCACGGTCAGCACCCCGTCAAGGAGTTCGCGTGCATCCGCCTCCCGCAGCCCGGTGAGCGTCAGTTCTGACAGGCCGGACAGCTCACCGTCGGGGGCGCGGGCCGCGAAGACGAGGCCCACCGATTCCGCGCCCAGCCGGCGCGCGACGAACGCGAGCACCTGCGCCGAGGCGTGATCGGCCCACTGCTGGTCATCGACCAGGCACAGCAGCGCCCGCTCGGCGGCGGCGTCGGACAGCAGCCCCAGCACGGCCAGTCCGACCAGGAACCGGTCAGGCGGCGGGCCCGCGCTCATGCCGAACGCGGTCCGCAGCGCCTCCCGCTGCGGAGCCGGCAGGCCATCCAGGCCATCAAGCAGCGGAGCGCACAACTGGTGCAGCGTCGCGAAGGCAAGCTCCATCTCCGTCTGGACGCCAGCGGCACGCGTCACCCGGCAGCCCGCCGCCCGCCCGGCCAGGTACTCCAGCAGCGCCGACTTGCCGATACCGGCTTCCCCGTACAGCACCAGGACCCGGCTCTCCCCTGCCTGGACCGCCGCGGCGAGCTGGTCCAGCACCTGACATTCAGCCTGACGGCCAGCCAGCTCCATCACCCGTCACCTCCGGGCTTGCAGGGACCCGCACAGCAGCGAAGCTATCCCATCCGGCCGCGCGCCAGTAGCGACACCTGCCGCCCGTCACGGAGTGGCCCGCGAAAGTCCTAGCCCGGACGGGCAGTACTCGCTTCAGAGGCTGCTTCGCGCCGTCAGGAGGCTTTCCAGGCCGATGCGGTGGTAGAAGTCGGCCCTGATGCGGTCGGCGACGGCGGAGACGACCTCGGCGCCGTCCCTGGCGGGGTCGATGTGCACGCGGAAGGGGCGCCGCCCGGCGGGCATGCCGACGACCTCGGCGATGGCACGGGCGACTTCGCTGGGGTCAGCGTCGGCGGGAGCCAGGGCGCCGAGCTTGGCCTGGACCTGCGTCATGAGCTCGCCGTACTCCTGGCCGTACTCGTCGGCGCGTGCGGTGTCGGTCGGCTTGCCGGCGTGGGCGAAGTGGTTGGTCCCGCGGGTGAACGAGCCGGGGACGACGATCGTGGTGTCGATGCCGAACCGGATGAGCTCCGGCGCGTAGCCGACCGCGAGGGCGTCCATGGCGGCCTTGGCGGCGAAATATGGTGTCAAGAAGGGCGGGGTGCCGCCCCTGGTGCTTGACGAGCCGACCCAGACCAGCAGGCCGCTGCGCTGGGCGCGCATGTGCGGGAGGGCGGCGCGGTTGACCCGCTGGGTGCCGAGCACGTTGACGTCGTAGACGCTGGCGTACTGAGCGGCGGTGAACGCTTCGGCGGGGCCGAGGACCATGTGGCCGGCGTTGTGCACGATGACGTCGATGCGGCCGGCTCCAGCGATGACCGCGGCGATCGCGGCGTCGACGGAGGCCTCGTCGGTGACGTCCATTTCGACCGGGCGCAGGTCAGGGCCCCCGTCCACGGCCTGCCCGGCGAGATCGGCGGCGGCCTGCCGGTTGTGGCCGTCGATGTCGCGCATGGCGGCGTAGACCACGTGGCCAGCCTGGCCGAGTTCCTCGACCGCCATCCGGCCGAAGCCGCTGGACCCGCCGGTAACGATGATGACCTTCTGCTGTGATGTCGTCGCGCTGGTCATGATTTCCTCCTATTCGTATCGTGACGTGCCATGACAGAGGGCTGGAGCTGCTAGAAGGTGATGACGCGGCGTGCCCCGCGCACGGTCCCCGCCGCCATCCCCGCCAGGGTCTCGGGAGCCTGGTCGAGCGTGACGGGGATGATCTCGGGCAGGATCTGGTGCGCAGCGGCAAACGCAAGGGTGTCGCGCAGGTCGTGCGGTGAGCCCGACGGGTTCGCCATCACGTGCAGCCGGTTGAGTACCATCGGCATGGCGGGCACCGTAAGTGCCTCGTCGGCGTTGTAGCCGAGCAGCAGCAGGGTACCGTCCGGGGCAAGGCCGCCGAACGTGGCTACCGCCGCCGCCGTGCTTGGCGCTCCGTTGACGATCAGGTGCGCGCCACCGCCCCAGGCCCGCAACGCCTCGGCCGGATCCTGCTCATCGGTTGCCACGTACCGCTCCGCGCCCAGCGCCTCGGCCGCCTCCGCGCCGCGCCTGGACCGGCCGATTACCGTGACGCGGGCGCCCATCGCGACGGCGAACTGCACGGCGAGGCCGCCCACTCCGCCCGCGCCGATGACCGCTACGCGCGAGCCCGGCCTGACGCCGCCCTGTCGCAGCCCGTTGAACGCCGTGATCCCGGCGCACATCAGCGGTGCCGCGGCCACCGGGTCGAGTCCCTCGGGAAGGGGGGTGACGAATCCGGCCCGCCCGAGGAAGTACTCCGCGTACCCGCCGTCCACGGCGATGCCGGTGATCTTCTTGTGCGGGCAGAGAATCTGCTCGCCCCGCGCGCAGTAGTCGCAGTGCCCGTCCGACTGGTGAAGGAACTGCGCGCACACCCGGGTACCGGCCGGCGGCCAGTCCACGCCGGGCCCCAGCCCGGCTACCGTCCCGGTGATCTCATGGCCCGGTATCACGGGGAAGCGGGCGAACGGGTAATGACCGTGCAGCAGGTTCACCTCGGTGAAGCACATGCCGCACGCGATGACCTTAACCAGAATCTCCCCCGGCTCCGGCACGGGGACTGAGCGCTCGGCCAGGGACAGGGGTTGTTCCGGCGCGTCCAGTTGAGCTACGCGCATCTCAGGCATCGGTATTCCTCCTTGTCGACTCTCGTTTTCTGCGCCAGCTAATTCGGTAAGACGGCGAAGCGGCGGCCGTTTGATCCGCCACCTGCCCGGCGGCACCGTCCAGCTGGCTGATATCGCCCGCGTTGCCCTGGGCGATCACTTTTTTCATGACGATTTCCCGGATGGCGCGCCGCTCGTCCGCCGCAATACCTCCCCATACGCCATCGGTCACATAGTGATCCAGGGCCCAGGAGAGGCACTGCGCCTGTACCGGGCAGGCTCGGCAGACCCGCTTCGCCTCGGCCACGCGGATCAGATCGCCCTCGCCCGTACCGATCGGGAAGAAGAGGTCTGGATCGATGTCGCGGCAAGCGGCATTGTCACGCCAGTCGGCGCGGGCTTTCGGCGCTGCCATGGGGTCTCCTCTTTCCTGTTTCTTGCGAGACGGTCACGTCCTTGCGATTGTCAAGCGCAGGAAGGCACGCTCGTATCCGCCGGCCGCACAGTCGGCTGTACAGGAGAGTCGAGGACGGCGTGCTGGCGGGAACTGCCTGGCTTCCGGCGGATACGGCCGGGGTGCCGCATGCCGCAGCCTGGATGGGCACGCAGCGGACCACCCGCTGAAGCGCCAACCGAATGGGAAGACAATGGACGAGGGCAACACGGCTGCGGCCGCGCGTGAGCTACACGGCGTCTCGACGACGGCGTCGTCGTGCACGATTTCCACGGTGCCGCCGCGCGGATACCGATTGCCCTGGCATACGGCCCGAACACCGCGCGACTGCTGGCGGCGAAAGAGCGCTTCGATCCCGGGGCGCTTTCTCCGCGAGCCGCTGCCGGGGAGTTCGGGCCACGTCAGTGCTGCTCGTCGCTGAGCCGGGTCGCGTCCAGGTCGAGGCCGTGCTGCAGCCGTTGGCGGGTGGCCTCGTTGACGGCGCCCTCCTCGTACAAGCGGGCGAGTTCCCCGTTCTCCGCGGCGATGAGCTCGCGGCGCAGTTCCAGCCCCGTGAGACCGCCCTGCCCGGGTATCCGGGGAGGGACCGGGTGGACGCGTCCGATGCGCACCTGGAGGCCGGCGCGGGCACGGTCGATGACGGCATCAGCGGCGGCTCCGGCGTCGGCCAGTTCCTCGAGCCGGGCTAGGGCCGCCTCGGCCAGCCGTACCCGGGCGGCGTCCTCCTCGTGGCGGACGGTAGCTGGCCGGGTGATCCCGGCGAAGCGGGCCAGTGGCTCCAGGGTGAGCCCTTGCACGACGAGTGAGACCACGATGACCGCGGTGGCAAGGACCAAGATGAGGTCACGCCGCGGCAACGCGCTGCCGTTCGCGGCGGTCAGCGGGATGGATAGGGCCGCGGCCAGCGGGACCACCCCGCGGGTGCCGGCCCAGGTCACCACGGCAGGCGCGCGCCACGACGGGCGCCGCCCGCCGTCGCGGTGCCCGGCGGCCGCCGACAGCGGGAAGACCCACACCACCCGCGCCACAACCAAAGTGCCCGCGATGCAGAACGCCTCGGCCGGCCATGCCTCGGCACCCGACAGGTCACGGATCAGGGAGGGCAGTTGCAGGCCGATGAGGCTGAAGACGACGCTTTCCAGCAGGAAGATAAGCGTCTGATAGGTCGAGTGCAGCTGCAGCCGAGTCCTGGCGGTGGTGACCCGCGCCCGTTGAGCGCCGATGGCCAGGCCCACGACGATCACCGTCATCACCGGCGAGACCTTCAGGACTTCGCCGGTCACGTAGGCCGCGTACGGGGTGATCAGCGCCGTGACGGTCTCGAGGACCGGATCGGTGACGCGCCTGCGCACCGCGATGACGCCGATGGCGATCACGGCTCCGACGGCCGCACCGCCGACCGCTAGGACCGCGAATTGGCCGAAGCCGCGCGCCAGCGCGGCTTCGGCCGTTGTCCCGTCCATCGTCGCGATGGAGACCGCGATCTGGAACAGCACCAGGCTGGTCGCATCATTGAACAGGCTTTCCGCCTGCACCAGGGCCTGCACCTGCGGCGGCAGGGACAGCCGTCGCCCCAGCGCGCTGACCGCCACCGGGTCCGTACTGGCTAGCACCGCCCCGAGCACGAAGGCCATGCTTACCGGGACCGCGGCCACCGCCCACACCACGGCGGCGACGGCCGCTGCCGACGCCAGCACCAGGCCGACCGCCAAGACGGCGACCGTCCGCCACACCGCCCGCAGGTCACGCCACGGCAGTTCCTCGCTGGCCGCGTACAACAGCGGCGGCAACACCACCAGGCTGACGACATCGGGTGGTACGCGGACCGGCGGGAATCCCGGCAGCAGGGCAACGGCCAGCCCGGCGACCACGAGCAAGGACGGGGCCGGGACACGAAGCCTGTCGGCAAAGGCGGCGACTACCGTGCCCAGCACGACCAGGAACAAGATGGTCTCTACCCCGGACACGTCCCAGGTCACCCGCTCCCGCTCTGGAGCCCGCTGATGCCCTTAGGCACCGGCGGCAATCGGTCCGATGAAGGTGCCCGGGTGCGTCGCGCCATCTTGGAGGAGCACCACCTGGCTCCAGGTGACCTGGGCCTGGGTGAACGTGTTTGGAGGCGTCACCACGAGCTTGACCACGGTGATCCCGATGCCGTCGCCTGAGGCGTAGGGCAGGTACGTGAGGTCGAAGTGGGCGGTTTCCCTGGGCTGCAGTGTCACGCGCACGTAGCGCGCGGACGAGCGCGCCAGTGACCAGGAGTAGTTCGGCTGGCCGTTCGCCGCTCCGACCAGGTCGACGCCGGGAAAGCCGCTCATGGCGCAGGCGGCGGATCCCTGGTTGGTCAGGTCCACGACTTGCGTCATCTGCTGCCCTGCCGCGCCCGTCTTCGCGCCAAGGGCGATGCTCAGTACGCTCACGGTGCAGGTAGCCGTGCCTGACGCCGGCGATGCGGGTGCCGAGGTGGCCGGGTGCGCAGGATCCGAGGTGGCCGGGGAGGCTGGGGCCACCGTGGCCGGCTGCGGCCGGGACGCGGTGGCCGGCTGCGCCGGCGCGCTCACGGTGGTCGTTTGAGCCGTCGCCGAAGCGCTCGCGGAACCGCTTGAATCACTCGATGAGCAGCCTGCCGCCAGGAGGCCGGCCCCGGCGATGCAGATCGCCGCCACTGCGGGCGTCCGGCCACGCACGAAGTGCCGCCGTTGGTCATAAGCCACGGCGAACCGACCAAATGCGTCCAGATTCATGGATGATCACCAGCCTTTAACGAAAAGCCGCACAGACTTCCGGGGATGTCTGCGAGTTGGGATGAGGGTCGTTGGTCGGCGTACGTGTGCGCGACGATCGCGTCTTTGCATTGTCAGGCGGAGGGAATGACGCTCGAATCCGCCAACTGGACAGCCGGCTGAACTGTCCGCTTGGCCGATACGAAGGCATTCCGGCCGACCTGACACTCGGGCTAAGTAACCGCAGGTGCGCTCGTGTGGCCCGCCCCCAGCCTGCGGACACCCCCAAGGAAGGAAGCCTTCTTATGAATCGAAAGATCCTGACCACGGCCGTCGCGCCTGCCATGCTGGCGGCCGCCCTGGCCGCGTCCGCGTTGTCCGCGGCGGAACCGGCCGCGGCCGCATCCGTCGCGGGCTCCGTTGACACGGCGGCTGGCACCGCCGCCGTGACGTCCAGCTTCACCTTCGCGTGGCCCGCACTCCGAGAAGGAAGCCGGGGCGCGGCGGTGGTCGCGCTCCAGTACCTCCTGACGGCCCGCGGCTTCAGCACCGCCGGAGTCGACGGCATCTTCGGTCCGCGCACCCGTGCCGCGGTCATGCGTTTCCAGGCTGCCAAGAAACTGTCGGTCGACGGCGTGGTCGGCAACCAAACCTGGCTGGCCGTGCTGGTGACGATCTCGCGCGGCGACACCGGCCTCAGCGTCCGCGCCTTGCAAAGCGAACTAACCGCCAACGGCATCCGCGTCACGGTCGACGGCATCTTCGGTCCGCAGACCCTGGCCGCCGTACACCAGTTTGAGGCCAGGTACCGCCTCGCCGGCGCCCTCGGCGTGGTCGGCCCGCCCACGTGGAACGCCCTCGTCAGCCACGGGAAGTGAGCCTGCCCACGCTCGCGGCAGCGGAGCTCTGAACCCCGCTCGACCCAGAGCCGGGCCTGCCCGGGACACCGGGAACGGGGCCCGGCTCTAACCGTTCGGCGGCGGCGACGATGCGTCCGCCAACCCGGCAGTCCGCTAGCCAGCTCGGCCCGCCGGTGGCGGATACGAGGATCTCCTCGCGCGTTGCAGCCTGAGGTGGCCGGAACGAGCAGAAGGAGTGTCCATGAAATCCGCTAAGGCAGCGACAATCAAGGCCAGCTACTGGGGTGAGCCGGCAGTGCACGCCTGGCGCGCGTCACAACTCAAGCGGCTTGGCGTTCCCGCGCCGATGGCCGAGATCTATGCCGATTTCGTTGACTGGCACGAAGTCGCCCGGCTTATCCGGCGTGGCTGCCCGCCGCCGCTTGCCCTTCGCATCATTCGTTAACCGGATCACCCCACAAGGAGATGTGAGCTGTCGTGGCGTACGGACATGCCGAGCGCACACTTGCCGCGATACGGCTACTAGAAGCCGAGACCGCGGAACTGCTTCGTAACCGGCCGGACCTGGAGCCGGAGCAGGAGAGCTGGCTCCGTGGGAAGGCAGGTCAGGCCGCGGACCAGACTGTCGGCGCCGCCGCACAATCTGCTACCGCCGGAAGGGCGATAGCGCCGTTAAGTGCTGACAGTTCCGGGCGGTCAGTGGTCATGTCGGCTCGTGACTGGGTATTTCGGCGCGTCCGCTTGCCGACGGGTCCTGTAGTTTCGGTGATGTGCAGGTGCCTGTGGGTGCAGGGGGCGGGCGGGTCGTCGTACTGGCTGGCCGTCAGGCTGAGTGCGAGGTGCTTGACGAGCTGGTCGCGGCGGTGCTGGCGGGAGAAAGCCGTGCGCTGGTGGTGCGCGGCGAGGCGGGTGCGGGGAAGACGGCGCTGTTTGAGTACCTCGCCCAGCGGGCGAAGGGCTGCCGCGTGGCGCGCGCCGCCGGAGTGCAGACGGAGATGGAGCTCGCGTTCGCCACGCTGCACCAGTTGTGCGCTCCGCTGCTGGATGGGCTGGATGGCCTGCCGGAGGCGCAGCAGGAGGCCCTGCGGACCGCGTTCGGCATGAGCGCCGGGCCGCCGCCGGACCGGTTCCTCGTCGGACTGGCCGTGCTGAGCCTGCTGTCCGACGTGGCCAGGGAACAGCCGCTGCTGTGCCTGGTCGATGACCAGCAGTGGACCGATCACGCCTCGGCCCAGGTGCTGGCGTTCGTCGCGCGCCGCTTGGGGACGGAATCGGTAGGCCTGGTTTTCGCGGCCCGCGTCCCCGGGGATGAGCTGTCCGGCCTGCCTGAACTGACGCTCGCGGGGCTGGGGGAGGCCGATGCGCGCGTGCTGCTTGACGCGGCGCTGACTGTACCGATCGCGGCGCAGGTGCGGGACCAGATCGTGGCCGAGGCGCGGGGGAATCCGCTGGCGCTGGTGGAGCTGCCCCGAGCGCTAGCGCCGGCGGAGCTGGCGGGCGGGTTTGGTCTGGCGGGCGCGGTTCTGCTGTCCGGCAGCCTCGAGGACAGTTTCCGCCGCCGGGTGACCGCTTTGCCGGACCAGACCCGGCGCCTGCTGCTGCTGGTGGCGGCCGACCCGTCGGGCGACGCCGCCCTGGTGTGGCGGGCAGCCAGACGGCTGGGGATCGGCGCCGGGGCGGCGGGTCCCGCGGCCGAGGCGGGCCTGGCCGAGTTCGGGGTGCGGGTCCGGTTCCGGCATCCCGTGGTCCGCTCGGCGGTCTACCGGCCAGCGCCGGACCGGGACAGGCGGCTGGCTCACGGAGCCCTGGCCGATAGCATCGATCCCGAGCTCGATCCTGACCAGCGCGCATGGCACCGGGCGATGGCCGCACCCGGACCAGACGAGGATGTCGCCGCGGAGCTTGAGCGATCGGCCGACCGGGCGCGGGCGCGCGGCGGGCTGGCCGCCGCAGCCGCGTTCCTCGAGCGTGCGGTCATGCTGACGACCGACCCGGCTCGGCGCGCCGGGCGGGCGCTGGCCGCCGCGCGTATCAAGGCTCAGGCAGGCGAGTTCGCCACGGCGCTGGACCTGCTGACCATAGCGGAGGGCGGTCCGCTCACCGAGTTGCAGCACGCTCACGCCGACCTGCTGCGAGGCCGGGTCGCGTTTTTCGCGAACCGGGGCAGCGATGCCCCGCTGCTGCTGCTGAGGGCCGCCAAGCGGTTGGAGCCCATCGACGCTGGCCTTTCCCGCGCGACCTATCTGGACTCGCTGACCGCCGCCATGTTCGCGGGGCGGCTGGCCAGTCCGGGCGGCAGCGTGCTGGAGGCGGCACGCGCGATCGCCGCGGCGCCGCGGTCGCTGCGGGCCCCCCGTGCACCCGACCTCCTGCTAGCCGGCCTGGCGGCGCGCTGCAACGAGGGGTACGCCGCGGGGCTGCCCATTCTCCGGGAAGCGCTGGCTACCTTTGGCCGCGGCATGTCCGCGGATGAAGAGCTGCGCTGGCTGTGGCTGGCCTGCCTCGCTGCGCTGCAGGTATGGGATGACGATCGCTGGGAGCAGCTGTCGACCCGGTTCGTTCAGCTTGCCCGCGGCGCCGGGTCACTGAGCGAACTCCCCTTCGCCCTGAACGTCCGCGCTTACATGCTCCTGTTCGCCGGCGAACTGGCCGCGGCCGCGGTACTGGCCGATGAGGTGCAGGCGGTGGCCGAGGTAACGGGCACAAGCCGCACGTTTTTCACTCACCTGGGGCTGGCCGCATTGCGCGGCGACGAGAGTGCTGCCCTGGCGATGATCGAAGGCACCGCCAGCGATGCGGCCAGGCGGGGCGAGGGGATCGTGATAACCATCGCCGGGTGGGCGGAGGCGGTCCTCAGCAATGGCCGCGGCCACTACCGGCAGGCGGTAACCGCTGCCCGGCAAGCCACCAGCTACGAAGGTGACCTGGGCACGTCGAACTGGGCCGTGGTCGAGCTGATCGAGGCGGCCGTGCGAGACGGGGACAGCGGCACGGCGGGTGGCGCGCTCGCCCGGCTCGCCGGGATGACCAGCGCGAGCGGGACCGACTGGGCGCTGGGAATCGAGGCTCGCTCCCGGGCGCTGCTGAGCGAGGGCGAGGCCGCGGAACGTCTTTACCGCGAGTCGATCGAGCGCCTTGCCCGCACCCGGGTCCGCCCTGACCTCGCCCGAGCCCATCTGCTGTACGGGGAATGGCTGCGCCGCCAGCGCCGCCGCACCGAAGCGCGCGGGGAGCTGCGCGCCGCGCACGGCATGCTCGAGGCGATGGGGATGGAGGCATTCGCCGACCGCGCCCGGCGCGAGCTGCTGGCCACTGGCGAGACCGCGCGCAAGCGCACCGTCGCGACGGCGGACGTGGAACTGACAGCCCACGAGGCGCAGATCGCGCGGCTGGCCGGCGACGGGCTGACCAACTCGGAGATCGGTGCCCGGCTGTTCCTCAGCCCCCGCACCGTCCAGTACCACCTGGGCAACGTCTTCGCCAAGCTCGGCATCAGCTCACGGAGCCAGCTCGACGGCTCATTGCTCGGTGGCCCAGCCACGGCCAAGCGCCCGTTGCACTGACCATGGCAACGACTTCTCCGTGCGGCGGGCCGGCCGCCATGGGTCCGCCGCCTACGCGCGGTAGTCGTCGAAGAACGTCTTGGCCTCCGGGCCCGGCCACCCCGGGCGCCGCCGCCGGCGTCGACGGCGAGGGCCGCGATCGCGACATCCTGGTTGTAGGACACCGCCGATCCTTAAAGCAGGCGGCGCGTCTGACCTGGCTGCTTTAAGTTGCATCCGGGAGCTCGCGCGGTCGTGCGGAGGTCGGCTTTTTACAGCGGTTCGAAGAGCGCTAGCTCGCTGGCAAGGAAGAAGGCGGTCTGGTTGCCAGGTTCAAGCGATATTCCGCTATCGGGCACGAGCGATCACTAGTTGGCGGCTAGTGTTCCGGGTGTGACTGGACGTTCTGTGCTTCCGCCGGATCAGTACGTGGCGTCGCTGGCGCGCAAGCGGATGGCGGCGAGCGCGTTCTTCCGTGATGACCAGGGCCGGGTGCTGCTGGTGAATCCCGTCTACAAGGAGACGTGGGATCTGCCGGGCGGGGCGGTGGAGGCGGAGGAGTCGCCGCATGCGGCGTGCCGCCGGGAGGTCGCCGAGGAGCTGGGGCTGGACCGCCCGCCGGGCCGGGTGCTCGCGGTTGACTGGGTTCCGTCGCGGCCGGAGCGCCCGGAGGGGCTGATCGTCGTCTACGACGGCGGGGTGCTGTCGGATGCGGAGGTCAAGGAGATCGTGCTTGCGGACGGGGAACTCGCGGGCTTCGCGTTCGTCGCGCGGGACGAGGTTGCCGGGCTGGTGACTCCGCTGCTGGCCCTGCGCGTGGCGTCATGCCTGGACGCGGTCGCGGCCGGCGCGGTTGCCGCGCTTGAGAACGGTAGCCCGGCTTCCTGATCTCGCGGTGGCGCCTGCCTGATGTCAGGCCGGGGCTGGTGTCTCGATCCTTTCTTCTCGCATCACCGGGACTTGTGACATGCCCGTGTCCGTCGTCGTTCTGGCTGGGCTTGTGATGTCGCGGCCAGCGGTTCGGTAGAGGCTGTCGTGGATGCCGTCGGCGTAGAGCAGGGCGTTGAGATCGGAGCGGGTGACCGCGGTGCGGGACTCGGCGGTGAACCCTGCGGCGCCGGCTAGCAGCGCTAGTTCGGATGCCGCCTGGTAGGCGGCATCGACGCCATGGGCCTTGGTGCCGCAGCCCCATGCCTGGGCGGCGGAGTGCCCGGCTTGGGCGATCTGGTGGGCGGCGACCGCGGCGAGCAGCGCGGCGTTGAGCTGTGCCCAGGTCCGGCCGAGGGTGATCAGGGCGTTGTCGCGGACCCGGGCGATGATTCCGGCCTGGCACCGGCTGGCGAGCAGGTCTGCGGTCTGGTCGTGGACGGCGGCTGCCGCGCCGAGCGCGGTGGCCGTGACGAGAGGGCGGTAGCGGGCGAAGTGGTTGCGGAGCAGCGGCATTCCCTCGCCGGGCTGGCCGAGGATTTGGCACGGCCGGACGGTCACGCCGTCGAGGCGCAGCTCGCCCCAGGACCATCCGGACAGGCCCGCCGGGGTAATCAGCTTGCGGGACAGTCCGCCGGAGCGGGCGTCGATGGCGGCGGCGGTGAGCTGGCCGTCGGGCGCGGCGAAGAAGACGCAGAAGACGGCGGCCTCGGTCAAGCGGCTGATCCAGGTCTTAGTTCCGGTGACCCGCCAGGTCCCGTCGCCTGCCCCGGTTGCGCGCGTGTCGGTGGCGTAGACCTGGCTGCCGCCGTGCTGTTCCGTCACTGCGATCCCGGGTATCTCCCCGGACAGGAGCCGGGGCAGCCAGCGGTCGCGGGCTTGCGGCGTGGCGTGCGCGGCGATGAGCCGTCCATGGCCGAGGCCGGTGGAGTCGCGCAGGTTCACGTCGTAGTAGCCGCAGACGAACTGAAGCAGCACCTGCACCGTCGCCGGGTGCCCGTGCCCGCCGTCACCGGCGGGCACGGCGAGGGCCAGGTACCTGGACCGGGCCAGGGTTCCCCGGACTGCCAGCAGGTTCCGGCTCCGCTGGCCTGGGTCCAATGCCGACGTGACCGGGTAGTCGTTCAGCAGGCTGCCCAACTCCTCTTCGAACTCCCGCAGTGCCGAGGCATCCCGGGCGGTCAGTCCGGGGAAGGCGGGGAGCAGCGGTTCCAGCCAGCCGACGGCCCGGCTCCCGGTGTTCATGCGACTGCCGCGTCTGCAGTGCCGCGGACGCGGGCTGGGACGCCGAAGGCGATCGCCCCGGCGGGGATGTCCCTGGTGACGACCGAGCCAGCGCCGACCAGAGCGTACTCGCCGATGCTAACTCCCGCCAGGATGACCGAGCCGGATCCGACTCGGGCCCCCGTGCCGAACGCAGGAGGGTCCAGGTCGGGCTCGCGGCCGTCGGGGTCGCGCCAGGTCATCTCCTTGTCGTTGACCGTGCGGACGCCCGCGCCGAGGAACACCCGGTCGGCGAGCGTGCAGGAACTGGTGATGTGGCTGCCCGGCGAGCAGCGCACCAGCCTCCCGATCCGGGTGGCCCGCTCGATTGTGAGGTTGTGCCCGAGCTGGGTCTCGCTGCCGACGGTCACGAAGGAGCGCAGCAGCGTGTGGTGTCCGATTACGGTGTTCTCACCAATCTCGGTTCCCGCGTAGATGACCGCTCCGGCACGGATGACCGCACCGCCTCCGATCACCGTGTCCGTCCCGGTGCCGGGGTAGACATGGCCGACTGCGTACCCCTGCTCGGGTCGGCCGACGATGACGTGCTCTTCCACCCGGGAGCCGTTCCCGAGCCGGGTACCGCCGAAGATCACCGCGAACGGGCCGACCTGGCAGCCGTCCCCTAGCTCGACTGGCCGGACCGTGCCCTCGGTGTCGGCGGGCATGAACACGGCCAGCGGGCTGATCGCGCATCCCGCCCCGGCTGTAAGCAGCCCGCACCGGGCCAGCCGGGTCGCGCTCACCGCCTCGCCGGGCGTGAACTCCTCTGGCGTGTCATGGTTCATGACGATCTCCCTTCCTGAGCCGCGGGCACTATCTTGCCGAGCGGCCTGCGATCATTTAGGCCCCTAAACCGGCGTTCTACGCCTGTGGAAGCTGCTCGTTTAGGGGGATAAACAAAACGCTAGGCCGGTTCCTGGAAGTCGTCAAGGGGTCTAAACTCTGAGTGGTGAGCGGCGAGAGTGACCCGTTTGACGAGGTGAGGCGCGAGCCTGATCCGCTGGCCCGGGGGCGGCGTGCCACGGAGCTGCTGACGGTGTACCAGCAGCGATCGGCGGAGCTGGCGCGGCTGCGCCGGGAGGCGATTGACGCCGCCCACCGCGACCTGGGGATGAGCTTCACGCAGATCGCCGAGGCGATGGGCGTGACCAAGGGGCGCATCACCCAGATCCGCTCCAGCGCCCCGGCACGGGAGCGGGCCTTCTTCGGCGTCGGCCCGGTCAGCATCGGCATACCGCTCCGCTACGGGGTCACCGACCGGCAGCGTCCGCTCATCGCAGCCGAGGACGTCAAGACCGCCGACGAGACGGCCCGCCTGCTGAGCGGCTACGGGCTGGCGACGTCGCGCTTCGAGATCTCGCCGGACGCTACCACGCTGCCGGCCGGGGACCTGGTAGTGATCTGCGGTCCCAAATCCGCCCCCGCCGCCGCCCGGCTGCTTGCCGCCGACCCCCTCCTCGACATCGGCCAGGACGCCGGGCGATGGCGCATCGCAAGTCGCGTGACCGGCGAGCAGTGGGAATCTCCCGCTGACGGCGACCCGTCCGTGCGTGCTGACATCGCCTACATCGGGCGGCATAACGACGATGGCCGGGTCGTGGTCCATATCGCGGGCATCCACGCGATCGGCTCCCTTGGAGCAGTCCGCTACCTCGCAGGGCAACTGCCTGACCTGTACGCGGCCACCGGGGACGCCCCGGTGTCGCTGGCGGTCCGTGCTTCCTACGACGGCCTGGAAATCACAGGTACCTTCCTGCTAGCCGGGCCGTTCCGGTGGTCAGCGTGATGCGTGTTCAGACAGCTCAGCTCCCTCTTCCCCCAGCGGGGGCGGACCGGGTGATCGTCACGCACGGAGCGGTGATCGTCCTGGACGGGGCCAGTGCCTTCGGTCCGGCGACCGTCAGCCCCGCCGCCTACGCCGACCATCTCGGTACCGAGATCGCCTCGGCCGTCACCGCCAGTCCTGCCGGGCCGCTTCCGAAGATCGTGGCCACGGCCATCGCGGCCACCGCCAGCGCGCTGAACCTGCCCGATGATGACGGCCCGTCCAGCACCGTCGCGATCGCGCGCGTCAACGACACCGCGGCCGACCTGCTCCTCCTCGGCGACAGCTACATCGCCTACCGCTCGGCCGGAACCACGACTGTCCTCACCGATGACCGGCTCGGCCAGCTCGGACTGTCTCAGTCACGCCTCTATCGCGAACGGCTCGCTGCAGGGTCGGGCTACGGCCCCGCTCACACGGATCTTCTCCGGCAACTCCAGGTCGGCCAGCGAGCACGTCGCAATGTCCCCGGCGGCTACTGGATCGCATCCGCCGACCCGGAAGCGGCCGGGAACGCGATCACCGTCACCTTGCCCGTGGCGTCGCTTGAGTGGATCGTCTTGGCCACCGATGGAGCGGCCGACACCATCCGGAGGCTCGGCCTCGACGACTGGGATGCCATCGCCCGCTCCGACCAGGCCGGGCTGTCCGCCATTCTCGAGCACTGTCGCGAATGGGAGGAGAACGCAGACCCGGACGGCAGCCAGTACCCGCGCGCCAAACGGCATGACGACAAGGCCATCGCGGCCATCCGCCTCGCAGATCGCCGGCACCATAGAAGGGGTTCCCGTCTTCGTTACCAGCGCGCTTGAGGGACGGGTACTGGCTGTTGACCTAGGGCGGTTCGGCAACCTGCTCCGCCCCGCTGGGGGCACGCAGTCTCCAGACCCGGAACTCGACCTCCTCGAACCCGCTGATCCGCTCCGCCCCTCGGCTGGGTCGGCTCCCGTGGCAACGCCGGCCGGCGAAGTTCCGATTAAGCCGCTCGAGGTCCAGCTCGTCCTCAGCCTACCGACCGAGGTCGAGGTCAAGGACGCCTCCGCGGCCCGCGTCATCAAGTTCGAATAAGCGGTGGCCGTCCGCCTCGGTTCTTGAGCCAGGACCCGCAGCCTGGCGGCTCGCGCGGCGAGCGGGCGCAGGGCCCACCGTCCCCGTAGCATCGGGTGGCGTGGAGATGGGTCAGGGGACGCTGAGCGCCCTGCAAGATGTGCTGAGCACGTCCGACCAAGCGGTGTTCGTCCGGGTGGCCCTGCACTCTGGTCGGCGTGCGGTGCGGTGCCTCGACGTAACCGTGGGGCCGCCGGCAGAGCCACCTGGCTGGAAGCCAGGTATCTGGGAGTACGAGGACGTCTGCTTCATCGCGGCGCCCGCTTCGTCGCGAGCCCTGGCCTGCGCGCTCGACCCCTATGACGCGCAGGTCCTGCCGCTCGGGGGTCTGCCCCTGACGCTCCCTGTGCTGTCTGGGCAGGTGTCGTGGCAGCACAAGCCGAGCCGTGCCCGGTACGACTCGGTCCTGCTCCCGTGGCCAGCGTTCATCTTCGAGCTGCACCTGCCCGGCGGCTCCGGGGGACAGCAGATCCCCCGCGGGTTCCTGATCGGGGACGACTGCCCGTCGTTCCCCGCCTACGACGCGGCGTTCCGCGCCTTTTTCTACGGCGACTTCTCCCACCGGGCCGCAGGCAACATACCCCACACCTTCGCCACGGTGCGGGTCGTCGACGGCCGGGCGCGGCTGGACCGGGTGCGCGTTACCCCGGCGTCGCTGGACGTGTCCCTGGGCGGCACCGCGCTCGTCGGCACCAGGGTCGAGCTGAACAGCGAGACCTACCGGTGCGATGCCCGCGTCACGGAAGCCGGCCAGGTCACCCTGCCGCTCCCGGACGGCCTGCCCCAGGGCGCGTGGCTGTACCTGAGCCGGGACGGGAAGTGGCTGGACTACCGGGCCATCGGCGACTACCAGGCGGCAGCCGACCTGGCCGGAGCAGGCGTGGACGTGGAGGTCCCCGAAGACCCAGAGTCGGAGATCCAGGCCCTAATCTCGCAGGGCGAGGGCCTGCAAGTGGAGTTCAAGCGCCAACTGCCCGACGACTCGCTCGAGTCCAAGCGGACCGTTTTCAAGACCGTGGCCGGGTTCGCGAACGGCAACGGCGGCACCATCGTCTTCGGCGTCGAAAGCGACGAGGCCACCGTCTGCGGCCTGGGCGACATCGACCCATTTGCCGAGCGGGACAGGCTGGCGCAGCTCGCCCGGTCGATCGTTACGCCGGCGCCGGAAGCCACGGCCCGCGTCTACGAGGTCGACGGCAAGACGCTGCTGGTGCTCGCCGTCAGCCGCGGAGCCAGCCCTCCGTACGGGATCACCCTGCCCGGCAAGCAGGGCAAGCCGGTTGAGTTCTACGTGCGCCGTGACGCGACGACGTTCCCAGCTCGAGCGGACGAGCTCAGGAACGCCGTCCTGGCCGCGGCGCCATCAGCTCCGGCCGCCGCTCCCTGGGGCGGTTTCTACTAGCCGCCCCCGGGCCGGGCAAGGAGGATCCTGTTGCCGCGATAGGTGTCGGCCCCGTCCGCTTCCGGACCGCGGCCGCAACCTGGTCAGCTTCCGTCAGCGCCGGGGCTGCAGTACTGGCTGCTGAGCGGCTCCGTCGGGGCATCGGCAAGCCGACGAAGTCCCGCGGGATCGGCGATGACGACCGCGTCACGCGTGCTGTCCCGCCAGATGAGGCCGAGGTCCTCGAACCTCTTGAGGTGTTCGGCGAGCTTCTGGGAGGACCTGCGGCCCTTGCTTGAGCCGCCGCGCCCGTCCATCACGCGCTCCACCCGCCTGGCCGGGGTCAACCGGAGCGAGGTGTCTTCCACGCCCTGCCACCTCGCGTTCGCGATGTCCCGCAGCTGCCATCGCGGGACGGTCGTGCCCCGGGGGAAAGCGCTAAGGTACGCGGCGAACCAGGCACGGGGATCCGTCTCGGCTGTCAGGCCGGAGAAACCCGCTACGGCCCATGCCGTGGCCTTGCCGCCGCGGGAGCTGACGTCCGTCCGCGCCGGCCTCGTGACGCTCCCCGGCTCGCGGCGAGGCGCAGGGACTGCCGCCTGCCGCCTGCTGCTTTCCCGGGCAGCGCCCACGGCGGGCTGCAGCGCCCGCACGCTCGCGGCGTCACGTTTCCCCAG